>SAMEA3387494__coassemble_1797_pt1 | contig 82354 bp, 68 predicted proteins | sample SAMEA3387494__metabat2_low_PE_043 | metagenome-assembled genome bin SAMEA3387494 (sample SAMEA3387494) | Felis catus | biome: Faeces | place: United Kingdom | collected 2012
AATGTCAAAACTGCTTTTTCGTTTACTCCATCATCGATTCTAACCTAAAGAATTTGATGGTATGTTTACTTTGGATAAGCTCTCTTTTTGTGCTGTCTATTTCTTTTGGGGATGTGTTATACTGAAAAAATATGAAAAACAGGAAGAATGAGAGGAGAAGCGGGATGGAAGTAAGAACTCCAAGGCAATTACACAGGAAACTGTTTTATACCTATATGCTGGTAGTGGTTCTGGTGGCCGCAGGGCTTATCTGGTTTTCCATTAAGGCCATACAGATGCGTAATTATCAGGTCAGCCGGGAAAACAGCCAGAGAATCCACAGAGAAGCGGTAGACGATATATCAGATGCAGAAGAGATATCCGGCTATCTCCACGGACAAATTTATCAGTCCGAGATTGTGATGCAGGATCTCCAGAGCTTCCTGGTGGACGATTCCGAGACCTACATCAAAAAGCGTCTCGATCATTATGCGGAATCCAATTCCATGCAGCAGGAAAATATTTTTGATTTTGTGGAGAATGGATTTTCTGCTTATAAGCATATGAAACGGGTGGAAATCGTTAGCTATGCCAAGAGAGATATCACCTATTGCTTTGCAGGGGATAAGGTCTATTCCGGCCGGAAGGATGACAGTCGGCTGGATGCAGTTCTTAACGATGAAATCGGCACAGAAAAGGAACTGTCCTTTCGCAAGGAAATACTTTCCACAGAAGAGCGCCTTCCTCTGGGGTGTCTTGTTTTTGTGTTTGATACCACATCTCTGGATCATCTGATGAAAAATCAGAAAAAGACGGAACTTCTGATCCGTGATCAGGATGGGAAGGTGATCTGGAGCAGCAAAGAGTATCGGGAAGAAGCCTTTGAGGAGGCAGAAAAGGAGGGGCGGCTGGAAGACTATACCGATTCCTTTGTGGAAAAGGAGACAGTGGGCTCTTATCAGATCTATACGATGCTGAATAAAAAACTGGCCAGTCAGATAAATTTCTGGACACTGGGGGCAGCTGTGGGTCTGGGACTGCTTCTGGTGTTTGCAGGAGAACTTCTGGTGAGCTGGTATCTGAAACGGCTGAACCACCGTCTGGTGATGATTCTGGACGGTATGGAACAGGTTATGAAGGGAAATCTGACGCAGCGTCTTCTGGTAAACGAAAAGGGAGATGAGCTGGATATGATTTCTGACCGCTTTAATGAAATGTGCCGGCAGCTGGATCTGTACATCCAGAAAAGCTATCTGGCAGAGATTGAGCAGAAAAATGCAGAGATGCAGGCGCTGCAAAGTCAGATCAATCCCCATTTTCTGTATAATACCCTGGAAGCAATTCGCATGAAGGCAATTACCAATGGGGATCGGGAAGTGGGAAAAATGCTGTACAGCATGGCAGTAACATTCCGGGCGCAGCTAAAGGAAAAGGACGTTATCACTCTTGCACAGGAGCTCCATTACTGTAAAAAATATCTGGAGTTATTTGAATTTCGTTATCAGAACCGATTTCATGCAGAAGTGGACTGTCCTTTGGAACTGCTTCAGTGTCCCATTATAAAATTTGTTCTGCAGCCTCTTATCGAAAATTATTTTATCCATGGCATCCGTATGGAGGCTTCTGATAATCAGGTGAAAATCTGGGTAGAGAAAAAGGAAGAACGTCTTCTGATTCATCTGGAGGATAATGGCAGAGGGATGACAGAAAAAGAGATTCAGGAGAAAAATGAACTGCTGAAGAAGAATGTATATGAAAAACAAAGTTCCATTGGTCTGTCCAATGTAAACCGTCGTGTGAAAGCTGTTTACGGACCGGAATATGGAGTGTATATAAAGCAAAGCCAATCCGGAGGCGTGTGTGTCACTCTGGAAATCAGATATGAGGAGGGAACGATCAATGAAAACAGTGATGCTGGTGGAAGATGAGGAATTTATTCTGGAAGGTCTGCGTACCATAATTGATTGGGAAGCGCTGGATATGGAAGAAAAATTCGGTTGGCAGCAATTTCTGGAGGGAAATGTGGGCCAGGAGGAAAAGGAAAAATATCTGGAGCTTCTTCCTCCGCTGAAGGATCGTCTGGTGATTGCAATGATGAAGCTGGAGACCAAAAGTCTTCAGAAGGCAGGGATGGCAGAGCTTCTTCGCTATATCAGGGAAGAAAAAAGTCATATCCGTCCCTTATATCTCACACCGGACAGTATGCTTTTGTTCGCGTATCTGGAAAAAGGAGAATCATTTGATGGGATAGCCTTCTTCTCAGAGTTTCAGGATCGTCTGGAAGAAAAACTGGGTATTTTTACGTTCCTCAGCATCAGTGAGGCCATTACTTCCTATGAAGATCTGCAGGACTGCTATAAAAGCTGTGTCCGGCTGCAGAAATACCGGATGCTGGATGGCTATGGAAGCTGTGTGGATGAGGCGCATGTGGAAAATAGGACTTCCGGGGATGTGTCCATTGACAGCATGAATCTTAGAAAAATCATTCTGAAAAAGGATAAAGAGGGCGCCATCGATTACATAGAAGATCTGTTTATCAACAACCTTCGTGAAACTGTGGATGTGGATGTGCTTTATCAGCTTTCGCTGAAAATCGCTCTGGTATTGCAGGATATTAAGGTGGAATATAAACTGGCCAAGGTGAAGAAAATGCAGGATCTCACAGATATGCTGGAAAAAATATACCAGGCAGAGGATATCTATGGACTGAAAAAAATCTTCATCGGAGAAATCACAGATATCATCACTTACCTTCATACGGAAAATTCCCATTATACTCCTGTGGTACGGCAGTTAATGGAAGAGGTGGCAAAAAATTATAAAGAGGATATGAATCTGAAAACTCTGGCCTATAAATATCATATGAATGCGTCCTATCTGGGACAGATTTTCCAGAAAGAGGTGGGCTGTTCTTTTAATCAGTATCTCAACAACACAAAAAACGGTATAGCCAAGGATCTGATCTTAAATACCAATATGAAGATCAATGAAATCGCCACAGCGGTGGGCTATCCGGATACCAGTTATTTTTACCGTAAATTTAAACAATGTTTTGGCGTTTCTCCGGCATCTTTAAGAGAGATGCGTAAATGATTCTGATCTTTATCAGAGAGAATATCTGTCAAAATTTCTGTTCTCATTTCTTCAATCTCCTAGAATATGTACAGAAAAACTAAAAGTTTTCGACTAGGATTCCTTTTCTGTTTTTTGTATAGTTATGGTATACAAAAGATGTACAAAAGGAATCCCGGCCGGCAGGAGTTCTTCGCGTACATAGAGGGAGGTTATCGCTTTGACAAGTAAGAAAAAAGGTGGAACATCTTTTTTTGCCCGCTTAAAAATGAATAAGGAACTTTTGGCCTTAAGCATTCCAGGCGCAATCTGGTTTTTGTGTTTTGCTTATCTGCCCTTGTTCGGTATTCTGGTAGCATTTAAGAAATACCGTCTCAATGGTGGATTTTTCAGCAGTCTCTGGACCAGTGAATTCTGCGGACTGGATAATTTCAAATTTCTGTTCAGCAGCGGTGATGCATGGATTGTGCTGCGCAATACCGTACTTTACAACTTCTGTTTTATCATCCTTGGCGTAGTATTACCGATTATTATGGCTCTGCTTCTGAATGAACTTCGCAACAAAACCATGGCTAAGGTTTATCAGAGTGCGATGTTTTTACCATATTTCCTTTCCTGGGTAGTTGTCAGCTATTGTTTATTCGCATTTTTAAACCCTGCAAAAAGTTATTTCAACAGTGTGCTTCAGCAGTTTGGACAGGAAGGAATTTCCTGGTATACAGAGAAATCCTTCTGGCCTTTTATCATCATCTTTATGAGTCAGTGGAAAGGTGTGGGATACAACACAGTTGTGTATCTGGCATCCATCTGCGGTATCAATAAAGAATATTATGAGGCAGCCGTACTGGACGGAGCAACCAAATGGCAGCAGATCAAATACATTACACTGCCGCTTTTAAAACCAGTCATTACCATTCTTCTGATCATGGCAATGGGTGGAATTTTCAAAGCCGACTTCGGACTGTTCTATCAGCTTCCAATGGATTCCGGCCCGCTGTATCCGGTAACCAACGTACTGGATACTTACATCTTCCGTGCTTTAAAGACAAACGGAGAGCTGGGTATGAGTTCTGCGGCAGCCCTGTTCCAGTCAGTTGTGGGATTTGTACTTCTGATGATCTGTAACAAGATCGTTTCCAAAGTAGACAGCGAAAACGCATTATTCTAAGAAAGGGGGAGAGATGTAGCTATGACATTTGCAGAAAGAAGAGCGGAAAAAAAGAGAGACAAAATGATTCGTAAAATGGAAGAGCAGCAGTGTGAGTGGAATAAGATCAAAAAACCAACCAACGTTGTGATCAATATTTTTCTCGCCATCTGTTCCCTGGCAGCGGTGATTCCGTTTGTTTTTGTAATCATCATTTCTCTTACAGATGAGCAATGCCTGACTATGAACGGATACCGTTTCATTCCGGAAAAATGGAGCCTGTTTGCTTACAAATATATCATAGAAGCAGGAGAAAATATTATTCGGATTTATGGAGTTACCATTCTGGTAACCGTTGTGGGAACTTTACTGGGGCTGTTTCTTACAGGAACTTATGCGTATGCCCTTTCCAGAAAGACTTATGCATACAAGAAGTTTTTTACCACGGTTATCACCATTCCAATGATGTTTTCCGGCGGTATGATCGCCAATTACCTGATTGTCACCAAGGTACTGATGCTTAAAGACACCATTTGGGCATTGATCCTGCCCCTGGCATTGAACTCTTTTAATATTATTGTGCTGAGAACCTTCTTTAAGACCAGTATTCCGGACTCTGTCATTGAATCGGCGAAGATTGACGGCGCATCTGAATGGAAGCTGTTCTTTAAGATTGTAATTCCCATGGCTTTGCCAGGTCTTGCAACCATTGGTCTGTTTCTGACCCTGGGCTACTGGAACGACTGGTTTAATGCCATGATGTACATGGATTCCAAGGAGTGGATCCCCTTGCAGTATCTGTTGATTCAGATTGAAAGCTCCATTGACTGGCTGGCCAGCAATAAGAGTATGATGGGTGTGGATGGAATTATGGCGGCAGCAAATTTGCCAAGAGAAACCATCAAAATGGCAATCGTGGTTATTTCCACTCTTCCCATTATTTTTGCATACCCGTTCTTCCAGAGATATTTTGTCAATGGTCTGACCATTGGATCTGTAAAAGAGTAACATAAGAAAAGCGAAAAAGGAGAATCATCATGAAACGGAAAAATCTGAAGAAATTCACCGCAGCAGCTATGTCTGCAGTTCTTGTTGCAGGAATGCTGTCCGGCTGCGGCAAAAAAGCAGAAACAACCACAGAAGATGGCAAAGAAGTGGTAGAACTGACCTGGTATCAGGTGGGAGATACCCAGAAAGACCAGCAGATGGTTATTGATAAAGTAAACGAATATACAGAAGAAAAAATCGGTGTGAAGTTGAATGTAATCAGTGTTGGCTGGGGAGATTACAACCAGAAAATGCAGGTGGTAATCAACACCGGTGACAAATGGGATATGTGCTTTACCTGTTCCTGGGCAAACGATTATCTCCAGAATGCACAGAAGGACGCATTCCTGGAACTGGATGAATATCTGGAAGGAAAAGAGATTAAGGACACCATTGATCCAAGATTCTGGCAGGCTGCCACAGTAAAAGGAAAAATTTACGGTGTGCCTCATGAAAAAGAAATCGGTTCTGTACCAATGTGGGTATTTACCAAAGAGTATGTAGACAAATATGACATTCCATATGAGGAAATCCATACGCTGGAAGACCTGGAGCCATGGCTGGAACTGATCAAAGAAAAAGAACCGGATGTGGTTCCTATGTATCTGACCAAAGATTATTCAGCGCCAACCTATATGGATAAGATTCAGGACCCGGTAGGAATCGAATATGGGGATGACAGCTTAACTGTTCAGAATGTATTTGAGACAGAGAAGATGCAGTCCACACTGGCAACTATGAGAAAATACTTTGAAGCAGGTTACATCAACAAAGATGCAGCAACTGCATCAGATGACAAATCCATCAAACGTTTTGTGACAAAGGGAGATGGACAGCCTTATGCAGAACTGATCTGGAGCAAGGGCTTAGGTTATGATGTAGTGGCTACTCAGATCATGGATACACAGGTAACCAATGCCTCTGCCCGTGGAGCTCTGACAGCAGTCAACAAAAATACAGAGCATCCGGAAAAATGTGTGGAATTCCTGAATCTGTTAAATACAGATACTTATCTGAGAAACCTGTTAAACTACGGAATTGAAGGCGTTCACTGGGACAAAGCAGAAGTTCCGGAAGAAGAAGCAAAGGCAGCAGAAGGCAAAGAGTATGTTCTGGACTACAAGGTAAAACTGAATCCGGAAAAACAGAAGGATTACGCAGTGGCTTACTTTGTACAGGGCGGTATGTTTAACACAGCTGTTCTGGAAACAGAGCCTATTGACAAATGGGCAACCTTTAAAGAATTTAACGAAGCTTCTCAGGAAGCGCCGTCCTTTGGATTTGACTTTGATTTAGACCCGGTAAGCACAGAAGTAGCAGGTTTCCGAAATGTACTGGATGAATTTGGCAGATCGTTGTATACTGGTTCTGTAGATCCAGAAGAATATCTGCCAAAAATGAAAGAAAAGATGGAAGCAACAGGCATCCAGAAGGTAATTGATGAGATGCAGAATCGGATCAATAGCTGGAAGTCTGGAGAAACTGGGTCAGAGACCGAATAAAAAAGGAGAGACTGCATATGAAACGTTCAGAAATTAATCAGGCATTAAAAGAAATGGAAGCCATGGCTTCCAAATGCGGATTTCAGATTCCGCCGTTCTGCAACTTTACCCCACAGGAATGGGAAGAAAAGGGACATGATTATGATGAAGTAAGAGAAAACATGCTGGGCTGGGATATTACAGATTATGGCCTTGGCAAATTTGATGAGGTTGGTTTTTCTTTGATCACACTTCGTAACGGCAATGTAAAAATGCCGGAAAAATACACAAAGACCTATGCAGAAAAGCTCCTTTATATCAAAGAAGGACAGAGCGCGCCGATGCATTTCCACTGGAACAAAATGGAAGATATTATCAACCGTGGAGGCGGAAATGTACTGATCCGTGTTTATAATTCCACAGAGGATGGACAATTCGCAGATACCGATGTAACCGTTCATTGTGATGGCCGGGAATTTACCGTACCTGCGGGCACACAGGTGAAGCTTTGTCCTGGAGAAAGCATTACCATCTACAAATATATGTACCATGATTTTGAGCTGGAACCAGGCACAGGTCCGGTACTGTTAGGCGAAGTTTCCATGTGCAACGATGACGAAAACGACAATCGTTTCTACGAGCCGATTGGACGTTTTCCGACCATCGAAGAGGATGAGCCGGCATACCGCCTGCTTTGCAATGAATATCCACAGGCAAAATAAAAAACAAAGGGATGGAAAAGGGGAGAAGGTAAGGGTTCTCCCCTTTTTCCATGCCAGGATAAGGAAGAAAAATATCACAGAAATCAGGAGAGAAACATGATCAGAGAAAAGATAGATAAGAACTGGAAGCTTCGGCAGGTGGGGATGGAGAACTGGATTCCGGCGGTGGTTCCGGGAAGTATTTATACAGATCTTTTGCGGGAAGGATATATGAAAGACCCTTACTGGAAGGATCAGGAGGATGAAATCTGCAGTTTGATGGAGCAGGATTACGAATACACTTGCCCGCTTATGGTCAGTCAGGAATTACTGGACTGTGACAAAGTGCTGCTTCACTTTGACGGCCTGGATACGGTGGCGGATGTGTATGTCAATGACATTCATGCAGGGGAAGCGTTCAGTCAGCACAGAATCTGGGAATATGAGGCAAAGGAGCAGCTTCATCCAGGAGAAAACCAGCTTCGGGTAGTCATTCATTCCCCGTTGCAATGGATTGCGCAGGCTTACAAAAAATATGGAAACATTGGAAATGAAGATACCTATGAGGGCTTTATGCATTTGAGAAAAGCTCATTATATGTTCGGCTGGGACTGGGGAGCTCATCTTCCCGATGGAGGGATTTTCCGTCCGGCAGAGCTTCTTGGGATAAACCAGGCGCGGCTGGATGGAGTATATATTCGTCAGCAGCACCAGAAGGGTCAGGTCGCCCTTTATCCGGAACTTCATGTGGAGCGTATGGGGATGGGAACTCTGCATGCAGAAATTCGTGTAACAGATCCAGAGGGTCATCTCCTTTATGAAAATAAGGACGCAGCTTCCTGGGAAGGAGAGGAAGCGCACTGCGTCAGGTCAGAAGCAATCTGGATCGAAAATCCCAGTCTCTGGTGGCCCAATGGACTGGGAGAACAGCCATTGTATCAGGTGGAGGTAGTTCTTCAAAATGAGAGAGGTGAAGAACTGGATTCCTGGAACAAAAAGCTGGGACTTCGTACCATGACCATGCGAAGAGAAAAAGATACCTGGGGAGAATCCTTTGCTCATGAGGTGAACGGACATACCATGTTTGCCATGGGAGCAGATTATATTCCAGAGGAACATCTTTTGGGAAGGAGATGCAGAGAGAAGACAGAAAAACTGTTAAGAGACTGCAAGCTGGCAAATTATAATTCCATCCGTGTGTGGGGCGGCGGCTTTTATCCTGATGACTGGTTCTATGAAATCTGTGATGAACTGGGACTTGTGGTGTGGCAGGATTTTATGTTTGCCTGTTCGGTGTATGAACTGACTCCGGAATTTGAGGCTAATATCCGCCAGGAGTTTGTGGAAAATATTAAGAGAATCCGGCACCATGCCTGCCTGGGCTTATGGTGTGGCAACAACGAAATGGAAATGTTTGTGGATGAGCGCTGCTGGGTGACCAAACCAACGGAAGTGCGGGATTATCTGTTTATGTATGAGCGGATCATTCCTCAGGTGCTTAAGGAATATGACCCCCAGACCTTTTACTGGCCTGCCAGCCCTTCTTCCGGCGGTTCCTTTGACAACCCCAATGATCCCAATCGGGGAGACGTTCATTACTGGAAAGTATGGCATGGAAACCGGCCGTTTTCTGAATATCGGAAATTCTTTTTCCGTTATGCCTCTGAATTTGGTTTTCAGGCATTTCCTTCCAGAAAAACACTGGAGGAGATTACTGATGATCCAGGCGACATGAACCCGTTTTCCTACATCATGGAAAAACATCAGAGAAATTACGGGGCAAATGGAAAGATTATGAATTATATGCAGCAGACCTATAAGTATCCCAACAACTTTGATACCTTTATTTATGCGTCTCAGCTTTTGCAGGCAGATGCCATCCGCTATGGAGTGGAACATTTCCGGAGAAACCGTAATGAAAACCGGTGTATGGGAGCTGTGTACTGGCAGTTGAATGACTGCTGGCCAGTGATCTCCTGGTCCTCCATTGATTATTGCGGCAGATGGAAAGCGCTTCATTATTTTGCAAAGCGATTTTTCGCTCCGGTACTGGTTTCCTGTCACGAGGAAGGGTGGATGACCAGCGAGGCTAATATGAATCGTCAGCATTTTCAGTTTGAAAAATCCATCCATCTCAATGTGGCAAATGAAACCCTGGAACCAAGAACGATTACTGTGAAGTGGGCGCTTCGGGATGCATCTGGTGCGCTGGTGAAGGGAGAAGGGCTGGATGAGCAGGGAGTGCTCAGGGAATTTTGCGGAATACAGGAGTGTACCGTGGAAGTTCCGGCTCTTTCTACGGTATGGCTTCCAAAAGTGAAACTTCCCAATGTGGATGTATTCCGGGAATATGTAAGCTTTGAGGGATGGGAAGGTGATACCTGTATTTCCGGCGGAACGGTGATCTTTTCCTATCCCAAATATTTCCGTTATGAAGATCCTAAACTTTCCTGGCGTCTGGATGGGGATACGGTGGAAATCTCTGCCTGCGCGTATGCCCATGATGTGGAAATCTTAAATGAAAACGAAGACCTGGTTCTGGAAGACAATTATTTTGATATGAACGGAGGAACCAGAAGAATAAAAATCCTTCGGGGAAAACCTGACAGAATCAAGGTAAGAAGCGTTTACGATATTCGGTAGAGCCGATGGGATAATTTTTTTCGCCCCTGTCCCTCTCTGAAAAAGTATGCTATAATCGTTACTGCGAGTAAAGAGAACAGAAACGCATAATCTCAGCAGACAGATAAGGATAAGGAGAACTGCATGCAGATGTATGATTTAAATGAAATAGAAGAGCGCGTGATCTTAGTGGGCGTTCAGGTAAATGACGGGGAGGACACAGAGGAATCCTTAGATGAGTTGGAAGAACTGGCAGAAACTGCCGGAGCCAGTACTGTAGGAAAGGTGATCCAGAACCGGGAAGCCATTCACCCGGGAACCTACATTGGAAAGGGAAAGATAGAGGAAATCCGGGGTCTTATTTATGCCACCGATGCCACAGGAATTATCTGCGATGATGAATTATCTCCGGCGCAGTTAAATAATCTGGAGAGGGAACTGGAATGCAAGGTGATGGACCGTACGCTTTTGATCCTGGATATTTTTGCAGCCAGGGCAGTAACCAGCGAGGGAAAAATCCAGGTAGAGCTGGCGCAGCTTCGTTATCGTGCCGCAAGGCTGGTAGGACTTCGTGCCTCCCTGTCCCGTCTTGGGGGCGGAATTGGAACCAGAGGCCCTGGTGAGAAGAAGCTGGAGACAGACCGGCGTCTCATTCGTACCAGGATTACCGCTTTGAAGGAAGAACTGCGTCAGGTGGAGAAGCACAGAAATTTAATCCGCAGCAGCCGCTCCAGAGGGAACATAAAGACAGCGGCCATTGTGGGGTATACCAACGCAGGAAAATCCACTCTTTTGAATAAACTCACAGGCTCAGAGGTACTTTCGGAGGACAAACTGTTTGCAACGCTGGACCCAACCACAAGACAGTTAAGTCTTTCAGATGGACAGCAGATCCTGCTGACAGATACCGTTGGGTTTATCCGTAAGCTGCCCCATCATCTGGTAGAGGCTTTTAAAAGTACCCTGGAGGAAGCGAAGTTTGCCGATTATATCATCCATGTGGTAGATGCAGCCAATCCCCAGGCGGAACTGCAGATGCATGTAGTGTATGAAACGCTGAGGGAGCTTGGGGCAGAGGGAAAAAAGACCATTACTCTGTTTAACAAACAGGATATTGCCAGCGGAGAAAGCCTTCGGGATTTTCGGGCAGACCATACGTTAAAAATTTCTGCACGAACAGGAGAGGGTCTGGAGGAACTGAAAAAAATTTTGGGAGACCTGGTATCTGAAGATCAGATTTATATTGAGCGTATTTTTCCCTATCAGGAAGCTGGTAAAATACAGCTGATCCGGGAGCAGGGACAGCTTCTTTCGGAAGAATACACGGAACAGGGAATCGCTGTAAAAGCCCGTGTTCCCAAGGCTTTGTATGGCCGTGTAAGCGGCATGGAATAAGGAAAAATGGAGAAAATACACCATATATTGTATAATTGAAATAAGAAATACAATATATGGTGTATTTATATTGACGGAAAGAGAAGAGTCTGATACAATAAAACCTATCAGGCGCCAGAAGTCCAGGAACTGTTTTTGAATGGTTTTCAGACACTTTACTGGCGCCGCCTGTATGGTTAAGAGAGGGAGGCATTATAAGAAATGTTTCAGGTAGTAAAAAGAGATGGGCAGATGGATGAGTTTAAAATGAACAAAATTACCGCTGCCATTGATAAGGCGTTTCATGCAAAAGAAAAAAAATACAGCAAAGATATGATCGATCTTTTGGGACTACGTGTAACAGCAGATTTTCAGAATAAGATCGTGGATGATCAGATCAGTGTGGAAGACATCCAGGACAGTGTGGAGAATGTGCTGATCCAGGCAGGGTATGCGGATGTGGCTAAGGCTTATATTCTGTACCGCAAGCAGCGGGAGAAGGTTCGGAATATGAAATCCACGATTCTGGATTATAAAGAAATCGTCAACAGCTATGTGAAGGTGGAAGACTGGAGAGTTAAGGAGAATTCCACAGTAACGTATTCAGTAGGCGGTCTGATCTTAAGTAACTCAGGAGCAGTTACGGCAAACTACTGGCTCTCTGAGATTTATGACAACGAGATCGCAGAAGCTCACAGAAACGCAGATATTCATATTCATGACCTGTCTATGCTTACTGGATACTGTGCCGGCTGGTCTCTGAAGCAGTTGATCCAGGAGGGACTTGGAGGAATTGAAGGAAAGATTACGTCATCTCCGGCCAGACATTTAAGTGTGCTCTGCAACCAGATGGTGAATTTTCTGGGAATCATGCAGAATGAATGGGCAGGAGCGCAGGCCTTTTCTTCCTTTGATACCTATCTGGCGCCTTTTGTAAAAGCTGACGGACTTACCTATCCAGAGGTGAAAAAGTGCATTGAATCCTTTATTTACGGTGTGAATACACCAAGCCGCTGGGGAACGCAGGCTCCATTTTCCAATATCACACTGGACTGGACAGTTCCAGATGATCTTGCAGAGCTTCCTGCCATTGTGGGGGGCAAGGAAATGGATTTCAAATATAAGGACTGCAAAAAAGAAATGGATATGGTGAATAAGGCATTTATTGAAACCATGATCGAAGGGGATGCCAATGGACGAGGTTTCCAGTATCCCATTCCCACATATTCCATTACAAAGGAATTTGACTGGTCAGATACAGAAAATAACCGTCTCCTTTTTGAAATGACAGCCAAATACGGAACTCCGTATTTTTCCAACTATATTAACAGTGATATGAAACCCAGTGATATCCGGAGCATGTGCTGCCGTCTTCGTCTGGATCTTCGGGAACTTCGCAAAAAAAGCGGCGGATTCTTTGGTTCTGGAGAAAGCACAGGTTCTGTGGGGGTTGTAACAATTAATATGCCAAGAATCGCCTATCTTTCCAAGACCCCTCAGGAGTTTTACCGGAGACTGGATCATATGATGGATGTGGCAGCGCGCTCCTTACATATTAAGCGCCAGGTGATCGGAAAACTTCTGGAGGAAGGCTTGTATCCGTACACAAAACGTTATCTTGGCGATTTTAACAATCATTTTTCCACCATTGGCCTGGTGGGAATGAATGAAGTGGGCTTAAATGCCTGCTGGCTTGGCTGTGACATGACAGACGAACGTACCCAGAAATTCTCCAAAGAGGTTCTGGAGCATATGAGAAGCCGCCTTTCTGATTATCAGGAGGAATACGAGGGCGAACTGTTTAATCTGGAGGCAACTCCTGCAGAGTCCACCTCCTATCGTCTGGCAAAGCATGACAGAAAACGCTGGCCGGACATCCGTACAGCAGGAAGCAAGGGAGATACCCCTTATTACACCAACAGCTCCCATCTTCCGGTGGAATTCAGCTCTGACATATTTGATGCCCTGGATATTCAGGATGAACTGCAGACCTTGTATACATCGGGAACGGTATTCCATGCCTTTATCGGGGAGAAACTTCCGGACTGGAAGGCAGCAGCCTCTCTGGTGCGTAAAATCGCAGAAAACTACCGTCTGCCGTATTACACTATTTCTCCCACATATTCTGTATGTCAGGAACATGGCTATTTAAGCGGAGAACATTTCACCTGTCCGAAATGCGGTAAAAAAGCCGAGGTTTACAGCCGGATCACCGGTTATTATCGCCCGGTTCAGAACTGGAACGACGGAAAAGCCCAGGAATACAAAAACCGTACCCTTTATGATATTGCACATTCCACACTGAAAAAAGTCCATACCAGTATGGTGACCATGACAGAAGACGAAGTAAAAATTGAGCCGGTAACCGCTCATAAATATCTGTTTACCACCAGTACCTGCCCAAACTGCCGTATGGCAAAAAAGATGCTGGAGGGAGAAGAACTGGAAATCATTGATGCGGAAAAGCATCCGGAATTAGCCAGAAAGTTTGGCGTGATGCAGGCTCCCACACTGATTATTACCAATGGAACCCATGTGGAAAGGTATGTAAACGCATCGAACATTCAGAAATATGTGGATGAGGAAGAATAAGAACAGGTGGAAGTATGAGCAGAAAGCAGATTACCAATATCGAGGTGAAGAAGAATAACAGAAACCGTATTTTTCGTTATATGTGCAGAAACGGAGTTCTGTCCAATCCGGATATTGCCTATGCTACAAAAATGAGTCTTCCCACAGTAACACAGATGACCAGAGAACTGATGGAGCAGGGACTGGTACAGGAACTGGGGGAGCTCCAGTCCACCGGTGGAAGAAGGGCCAAGGCGTTGGCGGTGGCAGCCAATGCCAGGCTGGCGGTGGGACTGGATATCACCAGAAACCACGTAAGTTTTGTACTCACCAATCTTCTTGGGGAAAATCTGAAATATGAGCGGATGGTCTGTCCGTACAGCCATGAGGCTGCATATTATCAGGGCGTCTGCCAGAAACTGGAAGATTTTCTTCAGGAGGCCGGAGCAGACCGGGATGCAGTGCTTGGGATGGGAATTTCCTATCCGGGCATTATTGATCTGGACCGGGAAATGATCAGCAGTTCTCATGTGCTGAACATAAAAGGAATTTCATTTTTTGAGATTAGCAGATATTTTCCATATCCCTGTTATTTTTTGAACGATGCCAATGCAGGCGCCTATGGAGAAGGAATTTCCTCCAGGGAAGAAAGCTCTTTTTTCTATCTGTCTTTGAGCAACACCGTTGGCGGTGCATTTTTTCACAATAAAGAACTGGAGCAGGGCAAAAATTTCCGCTGTGGAGAAGTGGGGCATATGACCATACTGCCAGAGGGAGAAACCTGCTACTGTGGAAAAAAAGGCTGTCTGGATGTCTACTGTTCTGCAAGGGTGCTCTCAGAGCGGACAGGGGGGAGACTGGAACCGTTTTTTGAAAGGCTTAGTCAGGGGGAAGAGGAATTTGTAAATTTCTGGGATACCTATACCAATTATCTTGCAGTGGCAGTTAATAATATCCACATGGTGTTGGATTGTGATATTGTTCTTGGAGGATATGTGGGAAGCCAGATTGCCCCCTATGTGGAAAAGTTCAAAGAAAAAGTATTTGACCGGAATACCTTCGGAGAAAATCCCTCTTTTGTGAGAGTTTGTAAGGATCAGGTGGGAGCCGCTGCTCTTGGGGCTGCCTTAAGTGTGGTGGAAGGTTTTCTGGAAGAAGTATAAAAACAAACAAAAACAAAAAACAAACAAAAGGAAAGGTGTGTGAAGGTATGTTAAGAAATATCCCTCCAATTCTTTCACCGGAACTTTTAAAGGTTCTGGCAGAAATGGGTCATGGTGACACAATTGTAATCGGTGATGCAAATTTTGCAGCTGCATCCATGGCAAAAAACAGCATTCTTGTGCGGTGTGACGGTCTTAAGGCCACAGATCTTATGGAAGCTATCCTGACGCTGATGCCTCTGGATGATTTTGTAGATACTCCGGTGTGGCTGATGAATAAGGAACCTCGTCACGCAGATCTGGAATGCCCCATCTGGGATGAATTCAGAGGTATTGTAGCCAGACATGACGAGAGAGGCGCATCGGCCTGCGGAATGGTTTCCCGGAAAGAATTCTATAAAATGGCGAAGGAAGCCTATGCGGTGGTTGCTACCACAGAGGATGCCTTTTATGCCTGCTCCATTCTCCAAAAAGGCTGTCTGTAGCAAAACGGAAAAAAGCGGAAAAAAAACAACATAGAAATTACGCAAAAGCGGTTGTTTCGAAAGAAATACCGCTTTTTTCTTTTTGAAAACAAATTAAATTGTGTGAAAATTAAAGAAAGTTGTACGAAAATACAGAAGGAAGGTGCTTTATTTAGCTGGATACTCTCTTTTAATTGTGCTGTTCTTACTAAATGCACAAAGAAAAACTGTGCAAAACTGCCAAAAAGAAAAAAACAGACAAAAAGACACATTCATCTGTTTACAAATGTGGTAATATATGCTAAAATCAATCTATCAAAAGCGGAAAACCATGACAAAATAACCAAAAGTAAAAGGAGGAAACGAAATGAAGAAAAAATTATTAGCGCTCTTATTAGCAGCATCTATGATCGCAGTTCCGTTTACAACTGCTTATGCTGGCGAAGAGAATGCAGAAGCCGAGGCTACCGAGGAAACTGCAGAAGAGGCAGAGGGAACGACAGAATCTCCTCTTGCAGGTAAAAAGATTGCGTACATTATGTACATGACCCCGGCAACCATTTTCCAGATGTGGTCAGATTCCTTTACTGCTACAGCTGAGAAACTGGGTATGAAAGCAGATACCTTCTTCTGTAACGACAGTGCAGACACATGGAAACAGACCATCGAGCAGTGTGCTCAGGGTGGATATGATGGACTTATGGTTTCCCATGGTGGACAGGAATACGCATATGATTTCCTGAGCGGAATTCTGGAGCAGTATCCAGATCTTAAGATTGCTACATTTGATACCCCATTTAAAGATGCAAACGGCGAAGTTGCCAAGATTCCTGGCGTAGTTCAGTTCTTCCAGCAGGATGCAGGCTTTGCAGCCAGCTTAGTTGAGAGCATCATGGGTATGTATCCGGACAAAGTAGATGCAGGCGAGCCAGTAAATATTCTTCAGGTTCAGCAGGGTGCAGGCTACAACAGCCCATTTGACCGTCGTCAGGTTGGATATCAGCCATACGAAGACGAAGGCAAGATCAAGACTGTTGAAAGAATCGCTCCAATCGATGATCAGAATGCAACCTCTTCTATGAGAGATGTAACCGCAGCAACTCTGCCGAAATACGGCGAGGGCGAAATCGATGGTATCTGGTGCTGCTACGATGCATATGCACAGGGCGTATATCAGGCTCTGGTAGAAGCAAACTCCGATATTCCTATGGTATCTGTAGATATCTGTAATGAAGACATTCAGTTTATGCAGGAAGGCAAAAACTGGAAAGCATGTGCTACTACAAACTGGACCTCCAACGGCGAATTCGCTTGCCGTGTACTCGCACTGGAAATGGCAGATCAGTATGATGATATCTATGCTGCATCCTGCTACTATGAAGACCCAGGCGACTGGATGGAAATTCCTTCTGTAATCGTTACTCAGGAAATGGTTACCTCAAAAGATGGAATCAATATTGAAAATCTGGCAGAAGTTGCCGGAGAAGACTATTCCGATACCTCTTGGATGCCGACTTGCGATTGGATGGTTGAGCTTCTTGGCCACTAATCTATCATGAAAAGGAATTGTTCTTACGCTTATTAAATTAAAGAACATTTAGGTGAGGTGAGGCGTCGGGACTTGTCCCGGCGCCTATACTTTGGGCCCTTTGGGCAGATAAAATGAATGGAAAAGAGGGAATCTATGGATAAGATTACACTTGGGACCAGAAATGTCTCCATCGAATTTCCTGGTGTAAAGGCACTTTCCAATGTGGATTTTGAGATTGAAACAGGAAGAATCCATGCGTTGATGGGTGCCAATGGTGCAGGTAAATCTACTTTGATGAAAGTTTTAGCCGGATCCAATCCGGATTATACAGGAGAAGTTCTATATAATGGAAGTCCGGTAGAACTTAGAACTCCAGCCTCTGCAAAAAAACTGGGAATTCAGATCGTTTATCAGGAAGTGGATATGGCGCTGATCCCAACCTTAACGGTTGCAGAAAACGTAATGTTCAATGACATGGTCATGAATATGGGGCATAAGCAGTTCGTAAATTACGGACAGATTCGTAAAGATGCTAAGGAAGCCCTTGCACGTCTGAATATTGATATTGATGTACGGCGCCTTTGTGGTACGCTGACACTTGCTCAGAAACAGATGGTACTGATTGCACGTGCTGTACAAAGTGAGTGTAATTTCCTGATTCTGGATGAGCCAACAGCGCCTCTTTCGGATGCCGAAACAGAAGAATTGTTCCGCGTGGTACGCCATCTTCGGGAAACACAGAATATTGCAGTAATCTTTATTACACATCGTATTCATGAGGTTCTTCAGATCTGTGATTCTTATACGGTTATGAGAAACGGTGAGATTGTAGATACCACACCGATCACTTCGGAAACAACTTCAAAAGAAATCGTAGATAAAATGCTGGGTCGTTCCTTTGAGGAAAACTTCCCCAAGGAAGTATGTGAGATTGGAGAAAAAGCCTTTGTGGTGGATCATCTTACAGAACATGAGGGACGGGTCAAAGACATTTCCATGTATGTGCGAAAAGGAGAAATTGTTGGTCTTGCCGGCCTGGTAGGCGGTGGAAAGACGGAATTATGTAAAACAATTTTTGGCGCATACAAAAAATCCAGCGGTACAATAACACTCAATGGAAAAGAACTGAATATCAAAACACCGTCTGATGCAGTGAAGAATCGAATCGCACTGGTACCGGAAGAACGCCGTAAGGAAGGGGTACTGGTTGCAGAAACAGTAACCTTTAATACCGCTGCAGCAAGTATGGATAATTATTGTAAGTTTTCTTTTGTAAATGACCGTAAAGCTGCAAAAAAAGCAGAAGAATTTGTGAAGAGTCTGAGTATCAAGACACCTTCCGTAAAACAAAAAGTTGCGTATCTTTCTGGTGGTAATCAGCAGAAGGTTGCAGTTGCGAAATGGCTTGCAGCAGATTGTGATGTTTATATTTTTGATGAACCGACAAAGGGTGTAGACGTAGGTGCAAAGCAGGAAATCTTCACTCTGATCAACAATATTGCAAAAGAGGGCAACTGTGTCATTTATGCAACCTGTGAAAACTCAGAACTTCTGTCTATTACAGACCGTATGTATGTAATGTTTGACGGACAGATTATGGCAGAGCTGGAAACAGCGAAGACTTCTGAGGACGAAATCATGCATTACGCAACAGGTGCGACAGGTGCATATAAAGGCTGATGCCTTTGAACATACATCCATTATGGGAGGAAAAATAATATGGCTCAAAATGCGAAAATGAAAAATTTTGGAAAAATGCTGTTAAGCTGGGCAGCAGTCATTGTCCTTATTGTTTCCGTGATTATTTTTACAATGATCAAAGGAACAGCATTTTTTTCCGTGGCAAACTTATTAAATATTCTTAGAGCAATGTCTGTAGTTACCATCTTTGCTCTGGCAGCAACCGTATCCATGGCGCCGGATGGATTCGATATGTCCGCAGGTACATTAGGTACGTTCTGCGCATATGTATTTGCTGCATCTTTCTTATGGTTTGGACTGCCTCTGTGGCTTTCTGTTGTTGTAACGATTTTATTTGCGATGTTTTCTTATCTTCTTACCATGTTCCTGATCCTGGTCTGCAAGATTCCGGATATGCTGGCTACCTGTGCGCTGCAGTTCGTACATGCAGGTCTTGGCCTTGCATTTACCGGAGGAAGCGCAGTTTCAGCAGGACTTGGAGTACCGAAATGGATTGCAGCCTTCCGCGGTGGAGATAACACACCACTTCGTAAAGGATGGACTATCGGTTCTCAGAATATTGGTAAATCTCCATACATTATCATTATCATGCTGGTTTGTGTGCTGATCTGTTGGGTACTTCTGGAACGGACCAAACATGGACGTTACTTATATGCAATGGGTGGAAACAAGACAGCGGCAAAACTTTCCGGTATCAATGTAAAGAAATATCGTTTTATGGCTGGTATGTTTGCAGCATTATTCATCGCAGTTGCTGGTATCGTTGTATGTTCCCGTAACTCTGCAGCACAGATCAACGGTTGTGACAGCTACCTGATGAGTTCTCTGGCAGCTGTATTTATTGGCCGTTCCGTAGGTGGAGCAGAAAGACCAAACGCACTTGGTACAGTCGTTGGTGCGCTTCTGATCACCGTTCTTGAAAATGGTCTGACTATGTGTGGTGTTGTTTATTACGTACTTCCGGCTGTTAAGGGTGCAGTTCTCTGTCTTGCTCTGGTAGCTGCTTACGTAACCGTAAAAGAAGACTGATAAAAAGAAAAGAATGAAAAACGAATTGGAGGGTTTGATCATGTCTAAATTCGACACTTATTTTTTAATGAAAACAGACGATGCCATTGAATATGCAAAAGTAAAAGTTCCTCAGATGGATTGGGACGATGCGACAATGACATGCAAAGAAATTGGGGATGGAAACCTGAATTATGTTTTTAAGGTTACCGACGGAAAAGGTCACAGTGTGATCATCAAACAGGCTGGTGGAGAAGCTCGTATTTCTTCCGATATGAAACTGGATACAGACCGTAACCGTATTGAATCCGAGATTCTGGTTCTGCAGGGCAAACTGGCTCCTGGATACGTACCGGAAATCTATTTCTACGATACCGTTATGAGCGCTTGTGGAATGCAGGATTTAAGCGATCATCAGATCATGCGTACGGCAATGCTGGAACATAAGATCTTCCCGAAATTTGCAGATCAGATTTCTACTTTTATGGCACAGGTTCTTATGGGAACCACAGATATTGTTATGGATCATCAGGAGAAAAAAGATCTCCAGCGTAAATTCATCAATCCGGAATTATGTGATATTTCTGAGGCGTTGGTTTACACAGAACCTTATAATGATGAAATGCACCGCAACAACGTATTTGCTCCGATTGCAGATTTCGTAAAGGAAAAACTGTACGAGGACGAAGAACTCCACTGTGAAGTTGCCAAGCTGAAAATGGATTTTATGACAAGAGCACAGTCTCTGATCCATGGGGATTTACATACAGGCTCTATCTTTATCAACGAAGAAAGTACCATGGTATTTGACCCGGAATTCTGTTTCTACGGTCCTATGGGATATGATATTGGTAACGTAATTGCAAACATGATCTTTGCATGGGCAAACGGAGATGCCTACGGAAATACAGAATTCTGCAAATGGGTGGAAGACGTGATTGTGGATGTGGTAAATATGACCATGGACAAGCTGCGTACCTACTATGAAGCCAATGTAACAGATACCATGTGCAAAAACAAAGCATATGAAGATTACTATATGTCTACTATCCTGGCAGATACCTCTGCAGTGACCGGTCTGGAACTGACCCGTCGTATCGTTGGTATGGCAAATGTAAAAGATATTACCAGCATTGAAGATGAAGGGAAACGTGCCCGCGCAGAAAAAATCTGTATCACAGCAGCCATTGATTTCATTAAGAACCGTGATGACAAGATGTGCGGCAAATGCTTCCTGAGAACCTTAAAAGAAGCGATTGCAGCTGTGGATGCATAAAAATAAGTGGATGATAATCCACTGAAAGGAGAAGATAATTATGGAAAACGCACTGAATCTGGATACTGTAAGACTTGCGGATAACAAAAAAGAGATTGTAATCCTTGATCAGACACTTTTGCCAAACCAGTGTAAATATTTAAGCATCAAGGAAGCGGGAGATATCTGGGAGGCAATTTATGCCCTTCGTGTTCGTGGAGCACCGGCAATCGGAGTGACTGGAGGCTATGCATATTATGTGCTGGCTGATCAGATTGAAACCGAGGATAAAGATGAATTTGTAAAGAAATGTACGGAAATGATGGAGTACATCAACTCCTCTCGTCCTACTGCGGTAAATCTTTCCTGGGCTCTGAACCGGATGCATGACGTAATGCTGAAAGAAATCCCCAACAGAAGCATCGCAGACTTAAAGGTTCGTCTCATGGAAGAGGCAGATGCGATCCGTGAAGAAGACATCCAAATCAGCCGTAACATTGGTGAATATGGATTTAAACTTCTGGAAGAACTGGGAAAAGGCGTTGGTATCATGACTCACTGTAATGCCGGAACACTGGCAACTGCCAAGTATGGAACTGCGCTGGCTCCAATGTATCTTGCTTTGGAACATGGATGGGATCCCAAAAAAGATATGCATGTATACTGTGATGAAACCCGTCCTCTTCTGCAGGGAGCACGTCTGAGCGCTTATGAAATGCAGGCAGCAGGAATTGACACTTATGTACAGTGTGACAATATGGCTTCCTACACCATGAAAGAAGGAAAAGTAGGAATCATCTTTGTGGGCTGTGACCGTGTGGCTGCTAATGGAGATTTTGCAAATAAGATTGGAACCAGTGGTGTAGCTATTATCGCAAAGCATTACGGCATACCGTTCTATGTATGCGCTCCGTCCTCTACCATTGATATGACTCTGGAATCCGGAGATGAGATTCATATTGAACAGAGAAAAGGCGAAGAAGTTACAGAGATGTGGTATCAGGAGCGTATGGCTCCAGAAGGCGTAGGAGTGGTAAATCCGGCGTTTGATGTGACAGACCACAACCTGGTAACCGGTATTATTACCGAAAAAGGAATCGCTTACGCACCATTTAAGGAATCCTTTGAAGCAATGGGAATCAAGCCAGTTGAGAAATATGTAGATAAGAAATAAAAAAAGGCATGTGAAAAAACGAAAGTTTTTTCACATGCCTTTTCTTTTTAATAATACTGTACGGAATTTCGGTTTAGCCAGTCTTTCCATTCTGGCGAGAAGTCACAATCTGTGATGATCGCATCCATTTCCTCCAAAGGAATTACCGAAGAGAAGGAGGTCTTGTTCAGTTTAGTGTGATCCACCACAAGGTATTTCTGATGGGCATGCTGCAGGGCAACCTTATACAGCATGGCGGTATCGTCATTGATTTCAGTAACGCCAAATTCCATACATACACTTCGGCAGGAGACGAAGGCTTTATCAAAAAAATACTGGGAGAGAGTACGTACAGCGCCATTCCCCACAAACCCCTTTGTCCGGTGAGAGAATTCACCCCCTGTGAGAAACAGACGTACCGGGGAAGCGGTGGAAAGGATATTGGCTATTTCCAGAGAAGAAGTAATAACCGTTAATTTCCGCTTGGCAATTTTCCGGGCGATATACCAGGAGGTAGTGGAAGAATCCAGAAAAATAATATCACCGGGCTGGATCAGAGCATCACATTTCTGAGCGATGATTTCTTTTTCCTGCGTCAGTAAGGTCTGGCGAGTGGAGACATCCAGGTCATTCTGAACACCTTCCAGAATATAGGCGCCTCCATGGGTTCGGATAAGTTCATCGTCCTTTTCCATAGCGCGCAGATCCCGGCGGATGGTTTCTTTGGTGACTTCCAGGCGGGCAGCCAGATCGGTGATGGTTACGCTTTTTTGTTCTTGAAGAAGTTCTTTGATGGCTTTTTTTCTGGCGATTGCTAACACAGCAGGACACTCCTTTCTGTTTGTATCAGGAATAATCTAAATAATTACGAAAAAACTGTCGTTTCTGTATTTAGAAGCGACAGTTTTTGGGGATACCTGGAAATTTTTGTTTTCCAGGTATCATGAGGCATTCTTTATTTGCAAATATATTGAGAAAGACCAAGAATTTTATAATATCCGGCAACAGCGCCCTGGTCAGCTACACCAACACACTGAGCCGCATGAACAGCAGCCTTTCCAAAAACTGGAACCATGTCTTTTGTCGCTTCTACCCCTTCTTCGGCTGCATCAAGGGCAACTTGAATAACCTCTGCGAGAGAAATCTCAGAGTTCGCTTCTGCAGCTGCCTTTGCGGCCTGAGCTGCAGGGAAGACAGAATCATAGATGGTACGCTGACCTGTCTGGCATTTTCCACGTTTCTGGACTCCGGCAGCAAATCCTACCAGATAAGAAGCCAGATCGGCTCCGCCCAGTTCTGTTTTGCCTTTTAGTGCTTTGCCGCCTTCCATTACACCGGTGGACATAAGGAATCCCATGGTAGACGGAACAAGGCTGGACATTTTCATTCCGGCTTTCATAAGAAGTTTACCGATATCGCCACCGGCCCCTTCCATCTCTGCACGCATCAGATCAGGAAGAGAACCATAGCCCTTGCTCATGGTCAGACCAAGATCTCCGTCACCTAAACGGGCGTCCATTTCACATAATTCATCTTTTTTTTCGATAAAGAGTTCACCAACCGAAGCAAATAACTCCGGCAGCTGCTCAAACAGAATTTTATCCATTGCAAAACCTCCTGATGATGTAAATTATTTCTGGCAGATAAATGGAGTATTTACCGGATGATCCATATAGCGTTTCATTTCATCGTTCATTTTACAGATAGAAATAGAAGCGCCGGCCATTTCCATGGAAGTTGCATACTCACCTACGATGGTCTTGTAGATCTTGATTCCCTTAGAAGCAAGGATTTCTCTTACATCGTTGCTGAGAATATATAATTCTTCAATAGAAGTAGCGCCCAGTCCGTTAATCAGAAGAGATACTTCTTCGCCTTCTTCCAGAGGCATGTCTCCTAACAGGGTGTTCAGAGATTCTTCTGCGATTTCTCGGGAAGTTTTCAGCGGTCCGTTCCATACGCCTGGTTCGCCATGAATACCCATGCCCATTGCCATTTCGTTTTCTTTCAGTTCAAAGTTTGCATGACCAACTTCAGGAATGATACATGGAGTGAGGGCAAAGCCTACGGTACGGGTATTGTCTTTTGCAAGCTGTGCAGCTGCAAGGACTTCGTCCAGAGTGCCTCCTTCATCGGCTCTTGCGCCGGCTGCTTTAAACATGAAATAAATACCAGCCACACCGCGACGGGTAGCAGGGTCTGCATGAGAGTTGACATCATCAGCGCCAACAATGCTCTTGCATTCAATATCATCCATATCACAAAGGTCAGTAGCCATATCAAAGGTCATGATATCGCCGGTATAATTGCCGTAAAGGAAAAGAACGCCTGCGTCGGCATGTACTTTTTTGGCAATGTTATAAATCTGTTCCGGAGATGGAGACTGGAATACACCTCCAACACCGCATCCGTCGATCAGACCGTCTCCAACATATCCGAGAAACAGAGGAAGATGTCCGGAGCCGCCGCCAGTAATGATGGCAACCTTTCCTGGTTTTTTATGGGCTGTGCAATAGCTGCGCAGGTCATTTTCTGCATAGGTAACCTGATCTGCGTGGGCGGCATAAATACCCTTGAGCATATCGTCTACATAGGTTTCCGGTGCATTGATAATTTTTTTCATATTCTGCCTCCTTAATCATAGCAAAAGTTGTTATAGTTGTATAGAAACTGCAAAAACCAGAGAGAATATCTGGTTTGTTCTTAACGATATTTTAAACGCTTTTTTTGATTTTGTCAATCAAAATGCCCGAAAATGTGGTGTTTTTTGTGAAATTATTATTGAAAGTGCATAAAACAAAAAAGCGAAAAAGGGGAGGAGGACGAAACGAAAAAATAGAATCAAAGAATTGTTTGTTATAGATAAAAAATTCTGAAAAATAAAAAGCATATTGACAAAAGACAGTACATTGTGATATAAAAAATTTAGTGAATGAAACCGTTGAAGAAGAGTAAGTACCTGATCAGGCATCAATCACAGAGAACTGCTGTATGGTGGAAAGCAGTATTGATGGAGAGGGGAATGGGCTTCTGAGGGCGAGCAGAAGTGAGTATGCAAGCCGGAGAGAACACTCCGTTATCAAATGGAGCATATGTTAGTATGCATAGAGTGGGTATGTGAGATACCAAGCCGGGTGGCACCGCAGGAGTTTAACTCTTGTCCCTGCAATGGAATTGTTGTGGGGATGAGAGTTTTTTTTCGCTGTGTTATCGTCCCCGGATAGCGTTGGTGTGTTGTTCCTTTGTACACCGTCGATAAAAAAAGAAAGAGAGGAAATGACTATGGCAGAAACAAAACAGATCCCTTATAAAATTTATCTGGAAGAACAGGAAATGCCAAGAGCATGGTATAATGTACGCGCAGACATGAAAAACAAACCAGCCCCCCTCTTGAATCCAGGTACCTTAGAACCCATGACAGAAGAAGAACTGGGAGCCGTGTTCTGTGAGGAGCTTGTGAAGCAGGAACTGGATAATGAAAATGCTTACATAGAAATTCCGGAAGAAATTCGCAATTTCTACAAAATGTATCGTCCTTCTCCTCTGGTACGTGCATATTGTCTGGAAGAGAAGCTGCAGACCCCGGCCAAAATCTATTATAAGTTTGAAGGAAATAACACAAGTGGAAGCCATAAGCTGAATTCCGCCATTGCTCAGGCCTATTATGCGAAGAATCAGGGATTAAAGGGCGTGATCACAGAGACGGGAGCCGGACAGTGGGGAACGGCGCTTTCTATGGCGTGCGCATATCTTGGTCTGGACTGTCAAGTGTTCATGGTAAAATGCTCCTATGAACAGAAGCCTTTCCGCCGTGAGGTGATGCGAACCTATGGGGCGCAGGTTACTCCTTCTCCGTCAGAAACCACAGAAGTGGGAAGAAAGATTCTCAAAGAGCATCCGGGGACCACAGGAAGTCTTGGATGTGCCATCTCAGAGGCTGTGGAATGTGCCACCAGTCAGGAGGGATACCGTTATGTACTGGGCAGCGTGTTGAATCAGGTATTGCTCCACCAGTCCATCATTGGTCTTGAAACAAAGGCTGCTCTGGATAAATATGATGTGGTACCGGATATTATCATTGGCTGCGCCGGAGGCGGTTCCAACCTTGGCGGTTTGATTTCTCCATTTATGGGAGAAAAACTTCGGGGAGAGCGGGATTATCGTTTTATTGCAGTGGAACCGGCATCCTGTCCAAGCCTTACCCGGGGAAAATATGTGTATGATTATTGCGATACAGGAATGGTTACACCTCTTTCCAAGATGTATACCCTTGGCAGTGGTTTCATCCCATCAGCCAGCCATGCGGGAGGACTTCGCTATCATGGAATGAGTTCAGTTCTTTCCCAGCTTTATGCAGATGGATTGATGGAAGCCCGTTCTGTGGAGCAGACTTCTGTTTTTGAGGCGGCAGAACTGTTTGCCAGAGTAGAGGGAATCCTTCCGGCTCCGGAAAGTGCCCATGCGATTCGTGCCGCTTTGGATGAAGCTATGAAATGTAAGGAAACGGGAGAAGAAAAGACGATTGTCTTCGGTCTTACAGGAACCGGATATTTTGATATGTTTGCTTATGCAAGATATAATGACGGGGAAATGAGTGATTATATTCCAACAGATGAAGATCTTCAGAAGGGATTTGACGGACTTCCCAAGTTCCCAGGGAATGAAATCTGATTAAGACGAATAGATAAAAAAACAGGTCATGGCAGCAGGGAATGCTGTTATGGCCTGGTTTTTTGTAAGAAGGAGAAAACAAAAGAAACTTTACAGAGAGAAAATCTATTGATATAATATAAAAGAGCATATTTTCTTAAAATCTTTTACCTGGATTTATTCAGGTTTCTTAATTTCTTATAAGGCAATTTTGCTGCTTCTTTTCAGAAAATTCATGCTTATTACCCATATTTTAATAGCAGGAGTTTTCTGGAATAAGAACCTCCTGACAATCAAAAAAGGAGGTTTTGAATGGAACAAAGTAAAAAAGAAATTTTTCAATGGCATCCTGCTTTTTACGCAGGGCTTCAGGTGGAATTGAAGGAGGATGCTCAGAATTAAATATCGGCAGGATTTTTCGTAAATATAATATTATTGAATATAAGAGTCCTGTGGATTATCTGGGGATTGATGATTTTTATAAGGTGTATGGATATTTGTGCTTTTATAAGGCCGATACACAGGAAGAAGATGGGATTTCTGTGGAGGAGTTAACGCTTTCTTTGATGTGTACCCATTATCCAAGAAAATTAATGGAACATCTGAGAAAAGTTCGTAGATATCAGATTCAGAAGATGGATGAGGGAATTTACTATATTTTAGGAGATATGATTCCAATACAGATTGTATGTCTCAGAGAGTTATCAGAAGACGAAAATTTGTGGCTGAAATGTTTGACAAACCGGTTGGAAAAAAAGGAAACCGTGGAAAAATTGTTGGAGGCATACGAAGAGCATATGAACGAAGGGTTGTATCGTTCTATAATGGATATGATTGTAAGAGCAAATAAAAAGAAGTTCAAGGAGGCGGAAGAGATGTGTGAAGCGTTAGAGGAATTGTTATACGAAAGGTTTAAAGAAAAACACAAAGATGAGGCAGAGGCAGAAAAAGAGGCTGCAATAGAAGCAGCAGTAGAGGCAGCAGTAGAAGAAACGAGAATGGAAAGTCACAAAGTTGGACTTCAGGAAGGAGAAGAACTTTTTGCCAGGCTGTCTTGCATGCTCCTAAAGAGCGGTCGCCAGGAAGAAATTTTGAAAGCGGCGCAAGATAGAGAGTATCGCAAAAAGTTGTTTGAAGAACTGGGCATTAAAACGGAATCGTAAAACAAAGGACAAAAGCTCTTTTTTTCATGGATATAAATTCTTTGAAAAAAAGAGCTTTTTGTTTTCAAGTCATAAAATGAATAGTTTCAGTCGGATTTCTGGTATTTTTTTCGATAGAAATCTGCGAGAATGAAACTGGATATTTTGATATGTTTGCTTATGCAAGACATAACGACGGGGAAATGAGTAATTAAACTTCATAAGGGATTTACTTACACAATTCCTGGAACTTATGGATATACTCCTGCAGTTCTTCTCTGGAAAAACTTCCGAAGCTGGTAAGGGCACGGATTGGCATGGATTCTGTCATAGCTTTTATCATCTCATCGGAAATGGCTTCTGTGGAAGCATCAGATCCATTGGTCTGGCTGGCGGCAGCATATTTTTGGAGCAGTTCCTGGGCCAGGTCTTTGGTTCTCGGATCATTGACAAGGTCTCCAAGGGCTGTATTCGGAGTAACCAGAAATGTTGGAAGCTGGCTGCTGGTAAGAGAAATCTTCTGTTTCAGACGGATATCTCTGGAGGAAGCGCCAACGAGAAGCTCGTAGGAACCGCTGGCTGCATACCAGTCTTTTAATCCTGTGTGATACCAGGCAAAGCTTCGTTTATCCAGTTCCATGGTCACGGTTTTTGTCTCACCTGGAAGAAGAGAAACCTTGGCAAATCCTTTCAGTTCTTTTTCCGGGCGGATGGCGGAACCTGTGAGGTCTTTTACATAGAGCTGAACGATTTCCTTTCCTTCCACATGTCCGGTATTGGTCACATCCACAGAAACAGTCAGAGTATCGGTATCAGAAGGGTGGAGATTGGAAACCTGCAAATTGTCATAAGCGAAGGTCGTATAGGAAAGTCCATGGCCGAAGGGGAAGGCAACTGCCATTTCTTTGGTATCGTAATAGCGATAGCCGATAAATACACCTTCTCTGTATTCCACATGTTCGGCGCCTCCGAAGTTTAAGTGGGAAGGATTATCAGAAAGCTTAACAGGGAAGGTTTCTGCCAGTTTGCCGCAGGGATTGACCTTTCCATAAAGGATGTTGGCGACAGCAGCGCCACCTGCCTGACCTCCGAGATAAGCTTCCAGGATACCTTTGACACGGGAAAGCCAGGGAAGTTCCACAGGAGAGCCATTGTGAAGGACCACAATGGTATTGGGCTGTACCTTTAAAATTTCTTCTATGAGGCGGTTCTGGCAGTCTGGAAGCCGCATATGAGAACGGTCATAGCCTTCCGATTCAAAGCTGTCTGGAAGACCGGCAAAAATAACCGCTTTGTCGCTTGTGGAAGCTGCCTGTATGGCTTCTGCGGCCAAGGCTTCGTCATAAAGATCCCCATCTGCCGGAAAACCTTTGGCATAGATGACCTGGGCATCTTTGGGAAGGGAATCCCAGGCATTGTCAATTTTAAAACTGTTGATATGGGAGCTTCCGCCTCCCTGGAAACGTGGTTTTTTGGCAAATTCTCCGATAAACGCTACCTTTTCAGAAGTTTTTAACGGAAGTACCTGTTCATTTTTCAGAAGAACCATAGATTCTTCTGCGATATGGCGCGCAGTTTCATGATCTGCTTCCAGATTTAGCGTTTCCCTGGTACGGTTGTCATAAGATGTAAATAAAATCCGTAAGATACGTTCTACCGTCTGATCCAAGATTGCCTCGTCTAAGGTGCCGTCTTTTACTGCCTGCACGATCAGGGCATCATTTTCGCCATTGGAGGAAGGCATTTCCAGATCTAATCCTGCTTTTAATCCGGGAACGCGGTCATTGACAGCGCCCCAGTCAGACATGACGTAACCTTCAAATCCCCATTCCTTTCTGAGAACATCGGTGAGCAGCCAGGGATGTTCTGAGGCATATGTGCCATTGATCCGGTTATAAGAGCACATAACCGTATAAGGCTGCGATTTTTTGACCGCAGTTTCAAAAGCGGGGAAATAAATTTCCCTGAGAGTACGCTCATCCGCATCAGAGGAATTGCTCATTCGGCGGTATTCCTGACTGTTAGCGGCAAAATGTTTGATGGATGTTCCTACATGCTGGGATTGTACGCCATTGATAAATGCCGCTGCAATCTCTCCGGCAAGATAAGGGTCTTCTGAGTAATATTCAAAGTTTCTGCCGCAGAGGGGAGAACGCTTCATATTAACGGCTGGGCCTAAGACCACGGAAATATCACATGCCTGAGCTTCTTTCCCAATGGCGGTTCCCATTTCCTGGAGCAGTTCCCGGTCAAAGGAGCAGGCGCTTAGACAGGCAGGGGGAAAACATACGGCTTTAATGCTGTCGTTAATGCCCAGATGATCGGCTTGCTCATCCTGCTTACGAAGTCCGTGAGGGCCATCGCAGACCATGGTTCTTGGAATACCAAGCCGCTCTACACTTTTTAAATGCCAGAAATCTTCTCCGGAGCAAAGCCCTGCTTTTTCTTCCAGGGTCATCTGGCTGATCAGTTCTTTTAAATTACGTTCCATGATGGATCAAACCTCCTATATAATATCTGATATATGGACTATAGCACGATATTTTGATACAATATAATAAGATATTGCGAAAAATAATAAAATGTTGTTATAAAAAAGAGAGGAACCCATGAAAGAACAGGAAGAACGTCTGGCGGAAAACAGGAAAGAAGATACTCTTTTTGAGAGAAGAGAAAATCTGGAGAAACACACCTCCTATGCCAGTGAGAGGGAAGAATATCAGGTGATCCGAAATGGTCAGACAGAATTGGTGGAAGGGCTTTTTCACAGAATTCCAGATGGGACGCCTGGGATTTTGGCAAAGAGCAGTCTGCGTCATTACAAAAATCTGTTTATTGCTTCCATTACTTTGTTTACCCGTGCGGCTATTGAAGGGGGAGTTCCGGAAGAAACTGCCTATGCAATGAGTGACGGGTATATCCAGACCGTGGAGGAATGTAGAAACCTGGAAGGGATTGAACGTTTGAGAAGAAAAGCTGCCATGCGTTTTACAGAAGAAGCAAAAAAATATGGACAGCGTCATTATAGTCCCCAAATTGAAAAAGCCATGGATTATATTTCGCTGCATCTGCACACGCAGATTTCGTTGGGCGACATTGCCCATGCGTCAGGGCTTAGCTCTTATTATCTTTCCAGAACCTTTAAAAAAGAAACGGGATTGTCCCTTGTGGAGTATATTCAGAAGGAACGTATTGAAGCGGCCTGCAATATGCTGAAATATTCGGATTACAGCGCGGCGGAGATCAGTCAGTATCTGTGTTTCTCCAATCAAAGCTATTTTATACGGATTTTTAAGAAATATCAGGGGATGACACCCAACCGGTATCGGAAAACACGAAAAGAAAACAGATTTTAAGGCAAATAAAAAAATCCGCTCCCCGGGATTCCAGGGAACGGACTTTTTTCAACCTTTATTCTGAGCTTCCACCAGATGGGTGGCGCCATACATTTCACGAAGCTTTGGTTTTTCGATTTTTCCTGTAGCGTTTCTTGGGACGCTGGCAAAAAAGACTTTGCGGGGACGTTTATACCGGGGCAGCTTTTTGCAGAAGGTGTTGATATCTTCTTCTGTACAGGCAAAGCCAGGTTTGATGTCAATGATCGCCGCAGAAATCTCACCAAGACGGGGATCAGGAAGACCAATGACAGCCACATCATGGACAGCCTCGTTGGTACGGAGGAAATCTTCAATCTGTACCGGATAAATATTTTCACCGCCGCTGATGATGACATCTTTCTTACGGTCTACCAGGAAGATAAAGCCATCTTCATCTTCCATAGCCATATCTCCAGTATACAGCCAGCCATTGTGAAGCACTTCGCTGGTGGCCTTGGGATCGTTGTAGTAGCAGACCATGACACCGGGACCTTTTACCGCAAGTTCTCCGGTTTCTCCCTGTTTTACGGTGTGGCCGTTCTCATCAATGATCTTGGTTTCCCATCCATAGCCGGCTTTTCCAATGGCGCCTACCTTATGGATATTTTCCACGCCAAGGTGAACGCAGCCTGGGCCAATGGATTCGCTGAGACCGTAATTGGTGTCGTACTGGTGATGAGGGAAATAATCTCTCCAGTGTTTGATCAGACTCTGGGGAACCGGCTGTGCGCCAATATGCATTAATCGCCACTGGGAAAGCTGATACATATCGAGTTTTATTTTTCCGCTGTCCAGGGCAAGAAGAAGATCCTGAGCCCAGGGAACCAAAAGCCAGACAATGGTACATTTTTCTTCAGACACCGCACGAAGGATAAATTCAGGATTCGTGCCTTTTAACAGAACTGCTTTGCCGCCGGAAAGAAGACTGCCGAACCAGTGCATCTTGGCTCCTGTATGATAGAGCGGCGGAATGCAGAGAAAGACGTCATCCTTGGTCTGACCGTGGTGGTTTTGTTCTGCCTTTGCAGCATGCATCAATGCCTGATGGGTATGCAGGATCGCCTTGGGAAAACCTGTGGTTCCGGAGGAGAAGTAGATGGCTGCGTAATCCTCGTCATTCACGTCGATTTTTGGAGACTGACTGGAACAGTTGGCGGTATGCATAGCGTAATCTTCTGCAAAACCGGGACATCCGTCTCCCACATAAAACAGAAGACGATGTTTTCCGATTTCATCGGCAACTTCTTCCACACGGCCAATAAATTCAGGGCCAAACACCAGAATATCCACCTCTGCCAGATCCAGACAGTATTGGATCTCATCTGCGGAATAACGGAAGTTCAAAGGAACTGCCAAAGCTCCTGTTTTTAAGATACCAAAATAAATAGGAAGCCATTCCAGACAGTTCATCAATAGAATTGCCACTTTATCCCCTTTTTGGACCCCTCGTTCCAGAAGGAGGTTGGCAAACCTGTTTGCTTTTTCATTGAAGACATTCCAGGTGATCTCCCGACGATAATAGGAAGCCCGAACCGGTTCAATCAGTTCATATTCTTTCCAGGTGACACGACGTGTCTCCGGCATTTCCGGATTAATCTCCACAAGACATACATCATCGCCGTAGAGGCGGCAGTTTTTCTCTAAAATATCGGTAATCGGCATGTTTATTCCTTCCTTTTCTGATGGATGGAGCATTGGCTGTGAGGATGATACAGCCAATGCTCCATCTCTTAAAATTCGCGATTTAACGCGTCTACTCATTAAAGCAATAATACCTAATCCAATGGGAAATGTCAACTGAAATTTACAATTTTTTATGGATACTTTGCTATACTAAAGTGTGTTTTGCAGAAAGAGATATAGGAGGGATTCACTTGGAAAGAAAAAAACGGATTCTTTTATTGATTTTGGCAGCTGCAGGCGTAATTCTTTTTTTAACAGGCATACGAATAGCCCTAAAAAGAAGAGAGCCCCCGGATTCTCTTTTGAAGTCCTATTTTTCCTGTCTGGAAAAAGGGGATTATCAGGGAATGTATGGGTTTCTCAGTGAGATTTCAAAAGAGCAGATTACAGAAGAGGCGTATATCAAACGAAATCAGAATATATATGAGGGAATCGATGCTTCTGACTTTCAGATAACAACAGGAAAACCAGAAAAAAGAGGAAAACAGACCATTCTTCCCTTTACTCTGACAATGCATACCATAGCCGGAAGGATGGATGTGGAAAACGAAGCGGTTTTTTCAAAAAAAATGGGGGATTCCTACAAGCTGGAATGGAGCAGCCATCTGATTTTCCCAGAACTGGGAGACCGAGATCAGATTTTGGTGAATCGGATTCCGGCAGAGCGGGGCTGTGTGTACGACCGGGAGGGGAGGCTTCTGGCCGGACCCCAGAATGCACTGGAAATCGGTCTTGTGCCAGGGCAGATGGATGGAAAACGAGAGCTGGAGATACAGGCTATTGGAGAAGTGCTGGGGGTGGAGGAAGAAACCATAGAAAAGGCTCTTACCGCTTCCTGGGTAAAAGAAGATTCTTACGTTCCCATTCATACCATTCCAGGCTTCACCAAGGAGGACGCAGCCTTTTATTCACAGCAGGATGCCATAGAGAAACGCCATTTGCTCACCAGACTTTCGGAGTTCCCGGGACTGGTATTAAAAGACGTCACTGTGCGGGGATATCCACTGGGAGAAGCGGTAGCTCACCTGATGGGATATGTACAAAGGGTAACCGCTGAGGACCTGAAGGAACACAAAGGAGAGGGGTATGGAAGCAGCAGTGTGATTGGAAGAACCGGTGTGGAAAGCCTTTACGAAAAAGAACTGAAGGGTAAGGATGGCTGTCAGATTAAGATAATGAACAGTCAGGGAGTGGAAAAGAAGGTTCTGGCGGCTTCTTATAAAGAAGATGGACAGGATATTACCCTCACTATTGACAGCCAACTTCAGGAACAGCTTTATCAGGCTTTTTCTGAAGATAAAGGAACCTCGGCGGCAATAAATCCAAAAACAGGAGAAGTTCTGGCGCTGGTCAGCACCCCCTCTTATAACAACAATCTTTTTGTGCAGGGGCTCACAGAGGGAGAGTGGGAGGCTTTGAATGAAGATGAGAAAAAGCCAATGCAAAATCGGTTCCGCGCTGTTTTTTGTCCTGGTTCCTCATTGAAACCATTTATCGGAGCCATTGCTCTCACAGAAGGTGTGCTCACACCGGAGGAAGATCTGGGTATGGAAGGGGATCGCTGGCAGAAGGACGAAAGCTGGGGAGATTATGAGATTACCACACTTCATACATACGAAAGGGCGAATCTGACCAATGCAATGGTTTATTCTGATAATATTTATTTTGCAAAGGCAGCTTTGCGTATTGGGGAAGAAACCTTGCAGAAAAAATTTCAGGAGCTGGGATTTGGAGAGCGGATACCCTTTCCTATCTGGATGACAGAATCACAGCTTTGCAATGAAGAGGGCTTTGGCTCAGAAATCCAGCTGGCAGATACCGGATATGGACAGGGGCAGGTGATGGTAAATCCTCTGCATCTGGCTATTCTTTATTCCGCTTTTGTAAATGGGGGAAACCTGATCCAGCCCCAGCTGACAATGACAGAGGCCTCAGCGCCGGTATTTTGGAAAGAACAGGTATTTGATCCGGAAACAGCAGAAAAGATGACGGAGATTCTTCGCCAGGTTATTGAAAATCCAGAGGGAACTGGAGCCAGGGCCAGGATTGAGGGACTTTCTCTTGCCGGAAAGACAGGAACTGCGGAAATCAAAGAATCTCAGGAGGATCAGAAGGGGACAGAATTGGGGTGGTTTGTAGTTTATACTCCAGATGCAGAGACAGAGGATGCAGCCTGCATCGTTTCCATGGTTGAAGATGTGAAGAATCGTGGTGGAAGCGGCTATCTTCTGGAGCCTTTGAAAAATTTATTGGAAAATAGAGAAAATTCAAAAAAAAATTCTTGACATTTTGCTGAAAATTGGTATACTAAAAAAAACTTAGTTTAGCAGTTAAAAGCGTTACGCTTCAACGTGATAAACTAAAACTATAAATGATAAGTATACAGCAGGAGGAAAGAAAAATGTTAGTAAAGGTTCTTATGCTCATCATTTTTTTCGGAATTATGATTGGGGTGGGCATTGCATCCAGGAAACATGCATCAAGTGTAAATGATTTTGTATTGGGCGGACGAAGCGTGGGTCCGTGGCTGACAGCCTTTGCTTATGGAACTTCTTATTTTTCTGCAGTTGTGTTTGTAGGATATGCAGGTCAGTTTGGATGGAAGTATGGTCTTGCTTCCACCTGGATCGGTCTTGGAAATGCAGTGTTGGGAAGTCTTCTGGCCTGGGTGGTTCTGGGACGTCGAACCAGGATTATGAGTCATTCCTTAAAAGCGGCCACCATGCCGGATTTTTTCGGGAAGCGTTTTGACAGTAATGCTATTCGGGTTGCTGCCTCAGCCATTGCTTTTGTATTTTTGATTCCGTATACCGCATCCTTGTATAATGGCCTTTCCAGGTTGTTTGGAATGTCATTTGATATTCCATATACTGCATGTGTGATTCTTATGGCGACCCTGACAGGGGTTTATGTGATTCTTGGAGGATATATGGCGACTGCCATCAATGACTTTATTCAGGGAATTATTATGATTGGTGGTATTATTGCCGTGATTGCGGCGGTGTTAAACGGACAAGGGGGCTTTATGAAGGCGGTCAGCTCATTGGCTCAGCTGGAGAGTGATATACCTGTAACCATGGGACAGCCGGGAGCTTTTACTTCCTTTTTTGGTCCAGACCCGGCAAATCTTCTGGGAGTTGTGATTCTGACCTCTCTTGGAACCTGGGGACTGCCTCAGATGGTACATAAATTTTATACCATTAAAAATGAAAAAGCGGTAAAAACAGGAACCGTAATTTCCACCCTGTTTGCTGTGGTTATTTCAGGGGGATGTTATTTCCTGGGCGGTTTTGGCCGTCTGTTTGATCAGCCGTCAATTTATGCGGCAGACGGAAGTGTTGCTTACGATGCCATCATCCCGGCTATGCTTTCCACTCTTCCGGATCTTCTCATTGGAATTGTGGTGATCCTGGTGTTATCGGCATCAATGTCAACTCTGTCTTCTTTGGTGCTGACCTCCAGTTCTACTTTGACACTGGACTTTATCAAGGGAAATCTGGTGAAGGATTTAAGCGAGAAGAAACAGCTTTTGATTATGCGAATTCTCATTGTATTCTTTATTGTTGTCTCTGTGGTTCTGGCGTTGAACCCGCCAACCTTTATTGCGCAGTTGATGGGTATTTCCTGGGGGGCGCTGGCAGGCGCTTTTCTGGCTCCGTTTTTATACGGCCTTTTCTGGAAGAAGACTACCAGGCTTTCTGTGTGGGTAAGCTTTGCGGCAGGAGTAGGCATTACGGTGTCCAATATGTTCCTGAAGTTTATCGCTTCTCCTATTAATGCGGGAGCAGTAGCTATGATTGCAGGACTGATTCTTGTGCCGGTGGTGAGTCTTGTGACGCCAAAAATGGATTCCAAAAAAACAGATCAGATTTTTTCCTGTTATGAGGAAGAAGTTTTTGTTAAACGGAAAATCGCACTTCCGGAAAAAGAAAAATAAGCTCTTCTGAGCTTTGACGTGTGGGGGCAGAGAGGACTTGTTTAGCGAGTACCTCTGCCCCTGATTGTATTTTGTTTATTGAAACAGATGATTGTTTATCGTTTACAGATTTAATAATATAGAAGCGTTTCCCCCAAGGATCTGCTGTTTTTCCATTTGAGAAAGGCCGGTCATGCGGGAGAGTTTCTGGACACAATCCTTCTGACTGGTCCATGGGGCGTCTGTTCCAAAAAGGATTCTGTCTGCGCCATGGATATGAATCATGCGGACAAACTGTTCCTCTGACATATGCATGATGGAATAGGAGGTATCCAGATAAACCTTCTGTCCGCAGAGCTTTTCCTCAGATTCGTTATAATGCTCATTGTTGCCCATGTGGGCGAGAACAAGACGGGGCGGCGCCACATCTTTAAGAACATGAAGAATCATGTCCGGGGAACAGTATTCTTCTCCTGGCGTATAGGCATCTTCTCCCGCATGGGTAAGGACGGTAAGTCCAAGTTCTGATGCGGTATCAATGATTCGCATATATCGAATATCGTCAAAGGAGACACCCTGGTAGTTAGGATGGATTTTAATCCCGCGGATTCCTTCTCTGGCGATGGAACGAAGCTGCTCTTTGTAATTGGAACTTTCCGGATGAATGCCTCCGAAGGAAAGGAGCTTGGGACCATTCCAGGAAGAAGCGGTTTCATTGATCCAGACAGCAAAATGAAGGATGGAATCGAACTGGCTGGGGGAAGTGACCACAGGGAGGACCACGCTAAGGTCTACGCCGCTTTTTTCCATGGAGTCCATCAATCCGGAAATGGTGCCGTTCATACTTGGTGGGATTTTGATGATAGAGGACAGCTTGTCCAAAGCCCGGGATGCAATTTTTTCCGGGAAAATATGTGAGTGCATATCAATAATCATAATAATATCTCCTAGTTGTGGGGTAAAAATTCGTTCTACTGTTGTACTAAATAAATATAACGCAAAACATTAGGAGTTTCAATCCTCAATAAAAAATGTTATACTGAACAAAGAAAATACGAAGATAAGGAGAACAGGGAAATGATCAAACAGAACATTGTATTTGTGGAAAATAAAGCGGGAAGCCTGAAAAAAGTAACGAATCTTCTGGCTGAGGAGCATGTGAATATTTACGGCTTTGCCTGTTTTGATACACCGGAATTTGCAATTTTCCGTATGGTGTCAGACAATCCGGAGCATGCAGAGGAGGTTCTCACCGCCAATGGTTATATGAACCGTATCACTGAGGTGATCGTTGTAGATTTAAAGGATGAGATCGGTGGATTGGATGAATTGTTAAGTGTTCTGTCCGAAAGTAATGTGAGTCTGAATTACATTTATACTTCCTTCCGCAGGGAGAATCAGATTCCGGTCATTATCCTCCATGCAGAGGAAATCTTTGCCACAGAGAGTGTACTTCGTGGAAATGGATTCCGGGTATTAAGCAGCGTATCGGAACTGGATAGAGAATAGTGCGGGAGGCCCTATGTATAAGATTCTGGTGGTAGAGGATGATGAAGTGATCGCAGGCCTGGTGAAGAAGCATCTGGAATCCTGGGGGTATCAGGTGGACTGTGTGGATGATTTTGCCCATGTAAGAAGTATTTTTGTGCAAAAAAATCCACAGCTGGTACTTCTGGATCTGAAGCTCCCTTTTTACAATGGATTTCACTGGTGCGAGGAAATCCGGAAGATTTCCCAGGTTCCCATTCTGTTTCTTTCCTCCGCTTCCGACAATATGAATATGGTTATGGCCATGAGCAGAGGAGCAGACGATTTCATTCCCAAGCCCTTTGATCTGGAAGTACTTGCAGCCAAGGTCCAGGCAATTCTGCGAAGAACGTATGCTTTTGGGAAGTCCGGAGACATTCTGGAACACGGAGAGGTGATTCTGGATCTTGGAAAGGGAGTCCTTATTTACAGGGAAGCATCCGTTGATCTTACACGAAATGAACTGCGTATTCTGAAAATTCTCTTTGAACATGCGGGTAAGGTGGTTTCCAGAGATGCGATCATGACTATGCTGTGGGAAAATGACAGCTTTGTGGATGATAATACGCTGACAGTGAACATGACCAGACTTCGCAGGAAACTGGAATCAGCAGGACTTAAGCAGTTTATTGTGACAAAAAAAGGGCTGGGCTATCTGATTGTGTAGACGAGGAGGTAAAAATGAAACCATTTCTGGAGTATCTGAAAAAAAGACGGAAGTTTTTTCTTTTCTTTCTCATGTGTGTGGGAATTCTGGAAAGTGTGTTTCTGTTGTATCGACTTCCATGGGAGCCGGTGATATACGGGGCGATTCTCTGCCTGATGGCAGGGAGTCCCCTTTTTTTCTACAGCTATCTGAAATATAGAAAAAAACAGAAACTCCTTCTGGAAATACAGAAGGATATGGAGCTTCATCTTTTGAAGCTGCCGGAGCCAGAGGACGGAAATGAAGTCCTTTATCAGGAAATGCTTCTGAAAATGAATGAAAAGAGAATGGGGGCAGAGTCCTGCACCAGCCAGTTTTATGGAGAACTTACCGATTATTATTCCATGTGGGTACACCAGATCAAAACGCCCATTGCAGCTCTTCGCCTGCTGTTGCTGGCAGAACCGGATACCAACAGAGATGCTTTGACTGAGTTATTCAAGGTGGAACAGTATGTGGAAATGGTGCTGGGGTATTTGCGTACGGAGGATATGGCTTCCGATATGAGATTTCAGGAATACAGTCTAGATGAAATCATCCGGGAACAGATCCACAAATATGCCCGCATTTTTGTAACGAAAAAAATTGCTCTGGTTTATGAAGGGACAGAAGAGAAGGTATTGACAGACAAAAAATGGCTGGGCTTTGTTCTGGGGCAGATTTTGTCCAATGCATTGAAATATACAGGAAAGGGCAGTATTACCATTACGGTATCCCATCCCCATACCCTTGTGATAAAGGATACGGGAATCGGGATCAAAAAAGAGGACATTCCCCGGGTATTTGAGCGGGGATATACGGGATACAACGGACGTAAAGAACATACCTCCACAGGAATCGGTTTGTATCTCAGCGCCAAGATTATGAAAAAGCTGGGGCATGGGATTTCCATAGAATCAGAGCCAGGAGAAGGAACGAAGGTTTCCATGTTCTTAGGACGCCGGGAACTGGAATTATATTAAAGTGAAATCTCCATAGACTTTATCCAGAATGGTTCCAATACAGGAAAACTCAGTATCGGGGGTGATGATAAGCTCCGGTTCAGTGAGATTCAAAGGGAGAAGGCTGGTGGTATCCCCAGAGGAAAACAGTCGGATGTGGTAAACCTGATCCACCAGAAAAAGTCCCAGCTGATTATGTTCTGCCGGTGTTTTGGATAGAGCCAGAATATCCTTCTTCTTAAAAAAAGGCAGATAGCGGTCAGAGGAAACATGGAGACAAAAGTCCGTTCCCTCTGGAAGCTGTTTCTGATAAAGACGAATGGTCTGGATCTCTTCGATTAGAAGAAATCCCTGTTCCAGCTGGCGGGGGGAAGGGAAAAGACAGGGATATTCTGTGAGATGCTTTTCCTGAATCATTTGCTGATATTCCCGTTCCAGAATCAGATGGAGCAGATCCTTGGAGGGTTCAGGCAGCTGGCGGTACTGGGTGAGAAAGGTGGATTCCCGGGAGGAAAGACATGTCAGGTGTTTTTTTTCCAGCATAGGAGAGGGAACATAATCCTGAAAAATATAGTTGGCATCCACATCCAGGGCCAGAAGAAGAGAAACTAGGATATCCGGCTTCGGGGTACTGATCCCATTTTCATAATTGGCGATGGCTGAGGGTGTCACATGTACCTTCTGAGACAACTGGGTTCTGGACATGTGTATTTCTTCCCGGCGCATGCGCAGACGTTTTCCAATTTCCATAAAGAACCTCCAAAATAAACGGAAATGAGAAAAATTCTCTTCCGTTTTTTATTTTTTAGAAAAATTACTTATGTTCTATTTTATAACATAAAACTTGCAAAAACAACTAAAAATTACAAGAAACTTGAAAATATTTCATTGACTTTTGAAAAATCATGGAGTAGACTGTACTTGGTATAGAATTCTATAGAAGGCAAAAACAAAAATGTATAATGAAAAAGTCTGGAGGGAAAAATGGAAAGTAGAATCAGAATCATGTATATGCTTATGGATGCAGATCAACTGCAGCTGGAGTGTATTTTTGCTTTTATTAAAGCCCTGTTGAGTTAGGCAAAAAAAATGACAATCTGACTGAAGGGTCAGATTGTCAGAAGCCGGCTTAACAGGGTTTTTATGTGCGAAGTTTTTCGACTATGCTTTGAAGGACTTCCCATTCTTTATCATTGAGCTTTGCAAGTACGGAAATAAAACGCTTTTTAAAGGACTCCGGTTTTTCCCGAAGGAGATTTCCGAACCATTTAGAAAGCTCAGCGTCGGGATGGATCTCGCGGTATATGGCTCCTTCTCCGGTTCTAAGCCAGATTTCATTTACATCAAATTCCCGGCAGATCGAATGTATTACTACATCAATGGGAGTACGAACATTGGTTTCGTATGTAGCGATGGCATTGCGGGTAACACCGATTTTTTTCCCGAATTGTTCCTGTGTCATGCCGGCATTGTTCCGGATCAAACGGATACGGTCTTTCATTCTGATTTGGTAATCCTTTCTGTAAGATTGGCTGTAAACAACAGTCGTTTCAGTGCTATTTTTGATTCATCTTCAGTCTGAACAGTATTTATCATATGCTATAAGTGTAACGTTGTCAACAAAAAATGTTGACAAATGTTTCAATGCAACATATAATAGTTGCAATGTGTATGATAAAAGAAAGTGAGGAGTAGAGAATGGGAGAAAATAAAATTGAAAGCGAGATAACAGATATACTACTGAGTATTGGAATTCCAGCCAGCGTGAAAGGATTTACCTATATTTGCGATGCCATTGTGCTCTTTGACACAGATCCATATTTTGAAAATGGAAAGATTTGTGTTCTTTATCATGAAATAGCAAGAAAACGAGGAACTACAGCATCCAGAGTGGAACGAGCCATGCGCCATGCATTTGAATCTGCGATACATAAGGGAGACCGGGAAAAGGTGGAATATTATCTGGATCTTGTGAACACCCAGAACTCCAATCTTTTACGGACGCTATATATCAGGATGAAACAAAAGATGTATCATTTGGAAGAAAAAGGAAATTCTTATGTTCCAGAAGAGTGGAAACGACAGATGTATAAAGAGATGATGACCTGGTTTTCCCATCAGTTGAATCATTTTCTGGATTTAAGGGAAGGACAGGAACGAGGAGAACATATGATGCATCAAAATGCCTTTGAACGGCATAGATTTCATTAACCTTACAGAATTGTCACATGAAACAGCAAATTGTAAGCTGGAGTTATGGCAAGAGACAGATTTCTCCATTATACTGAGCAGGTACAAAAAACATGACGGCTAAGAGGCCGGACAGGATGGAAAAAGAAAAGAGGAGAAATCTATGTCATTACTGGAAGTAAGCAATCTAAAAAAAATTTACAGTACCCGATTCGGGGGAAATAAAGTACAGGCATTGAGCAATGTTACCTTTTCCGTGGAAGAAGGAGAATTTGTGGCCATTATGGGGGAATCTGGTTCCGGAAAGACAACACTTTTGAATATTCTGGCTTCTTTGGACAGTCCCACAGAAGGGGAAGTGCTCCTGGAAGGAAAGAGCATTGTACACCTGTCAGAAAAAGAAATCTCTGCATTTCGCAGAAAAAACCTGGGCTTTGTATTCCAGGATTTTAATCTTCTGGATACATTTAACCTTCGGGATAACATCTATCTGCCCCTGGTTCTGGCAGGGGAGGACTACAGAGAAATGGCGCAGAAGATTCGGCCGCTGGCCCAGGCACTTCAGATTACCCAGCTTCTGGACAAATATCCGTATGAAGTATCTGGCGGTCAGAAACAGCGGGCAGCAGTTGCCCGGGCGCTCATTACCAATCCCAGACTGGTGCTTGCAGATGAACCCACCGGGTCGCTGGACTCCCGGGCAGCAAGTGCCCTTTTAACCATGTTTGAAGAAATCAATGAGAACGGACAGACGATTTTGATGGTGACACATAGTGTGCAGGCAGCCTGTCATGCATCCAGAGTTCTGTTTATTAAGGATGGAGAGATTTTCCATCAGATTTACCGAGGAGAAAAATCCGGACAGGAAATGTATCACATGATTTCAGATACCCTGACCATCCTGACGACAGGCGGTGAGTGCTATGCGTAAAGGACTGGGATTTTACAGCCGGCTTGCCTGGACGAATATGCGAAAGAATAAAGAAACTTACCTTCCTTATTTTTGTTCCTGTATCGGATGTATTGCCATGCTTTATATGATCCTGTTTCTTCTATATAATAAGGGGCTGGATTATACACCAAGTCCGGGAAATATACGGCTGATTATGAAAATGGGAACAGGTGTGATCATTATCTTTTCCTTTATTTTTCTTTTGTACAGCAACAGCTTTCTGATGAAGCACCGGCAGAAAGAAATTGGGCTTTATAACATTCTGGGAATGGAAAAAGGACATATTGGAAAAATCCTTTTTATAGAAACTGTGGTGACTGGGGTTGTCAGTCTGATTGGGGGAATTTCCCTGGGGATTCTGGGAAGTAAGCTGTCTCAGCTCCTTCTTTTAAAGATTTTGCGTGTGCCGGCACAGTTTGGTTTTTCAGTTTCAGGAAAAGGGATTGGAGTCAGCAGCTGTGTGTATGGGATCATCTTTCTGCTTACGCTGGGAAGCAATCTGCGAAGAGTACGTTTGAGTTGTCCGGCGGAGCTTCTTCGGGGAAACAATACAGGAGAGCGTGAACCAAAGGCAAAATGGTTTATGGCCCTTCTGGGATTTCTGTGCTTAGGAGGGGGATATACGCTGGCAGTAACCACAGAATCTCCGCTGGAAGCGCTGCCTTTGTTTTTTGTGGCGGTGCTTCTGGTGATGGCAGGAACTTATCTTGTGTTTACTTCGGGCAGTATTGTAATTTTAAAAATTCTCCGCTGGAAAAAAAGCTTCTATTATAAAGTACAGAACTTTACCAGTGTTTCCGGAATGCTGTATCGAATGAAGCAGAATGCAGTGGGATTGGCCAGCATCTGTATTTTGAGTACCGGCGTACTTTTGATGCTGTCTACCACCGTATCCCTTTACATGGGGATTGAGGATGTAATGCAGAACAGATATCCCTATGATGCTTCCGTGAGCTTTCGCTCAGTAACTCTGAAAGAAGGTCGGAAGATACAGGAATATATTCAGGAAAGTGTGGAAAGAGAACAGCTTCCTTACGAAAAACTGGTGTGTGAAACAAGTTTGAATACCAGCTGCATACTGAAGGACCATGAAATTTCTTTTGCACAGCCGGAAGATATATCGGAAATTACCTTTGACCTTTTGCTGCTGATTCCGGAAAAGCAGGTAAAAAGCAAGCTTCCCAATGAGGAAACTCTGGAAGAAGGAGAAGTATTGCTTTGGACTAAAAAAGAAAAGAACTGGGATCATCTTCTGGTAGGCGAGAAAGAGTACAGGGTAAAAGAATGTCTGAAGGAATGGCCTATGGATACAGAGCCAAAAGCATTTTCCTATATGAACCTTATTGGCCTGGTGGTAACGGATGAAGACTTTGAGCAGATTCGCAGGGTTCAGGCAGAGGCTTATGGCAAGAATCAGGGATATGTGGCGGCAGAAATTGGAATGGACGTGAAAGGAGAATCTGATGAGGAGATTCTTCGTGTAAGCCATAGGTTTATGGAACTTGCGGAAGAAGCAGCACAGGAAGAAAAGAAAACCCAGGATTCCTGGGTGATCAAGGAAATCCGGGAAGAAAATTATGACATGTTTTACAGTATGGATGGAGGCTTATTGTTCCTTGGAATCTATCTGGGGGGATTGTTTTTACTTGGAACAGCCATGTTGATTTATTATAAGCAGATGTCCGAAGGTTATGAAGACCGGGAACGCTTTTCTATTATGAGAAAGGTTGGCATGAGCAAAAAAGAAGTAAAGGCATCCATACGCAAGCAGATTCTTATGATTTTTTTCCTGCCCCTTCTCATGGCAATTCTCCATATTGTGATGGCATTTCCTCTGGTAAAGCGTCTGCTGCTCCTTATGAATATGACCAATACCACTCTGTTTATTGTTTGCACAGCAGCAACGATTCTGATTTTTGCTCTGGTTTATGCAGTTATTTATCTGCTTACCGCCAGATCTTATTATAAAATTTTATATCAGTCAGAGTAAACAGGAGTTTCAAGTGCAAAAAACCTGTTGAAGTTACCTCTTTACAGTGATACAATACGAGTGTATTTGGCACCGCCATCTGGAAGGCCGGATGGCGGTGCTTTTGTGCCTTTGAGAAGAGGTGCAGAAAAAGAGTAAGAAAAGAACGGGGGAATTTGTGTGGATAAAAAAAGCTTCCAAAAGGGAATTCATGATGGGATTCCCATTGGACTTGGCTATTTTGCAGTTTCATTTACATTTGGTATGATGGCTGTCTCCGGCGGACTTACCATCTGGCAGGCAGTTCTTATTTCACTTACTAATCTGACTTCCGCAGGTCAGTTTGCAGGTTTGGATATCATTCTGGCATCAGGTTCTTATTATGAGATGGCTCTGACCCAGCTGATTATCAATCTCAGATATTCGCTGATGTCTTTCTCACTGTCCCAGAAGCTGAGAAGAGATGTGCCCTGGGCTCATCGGTATCTGGTGGCCTTTGGAGTGACTGATGAGATTTTTGGAATCAGCGCCAGCCAGAGCGGGAAAGTAAGTCCTTACTATAATTATGGAGCCATGTGTGTGGCTATTCCAGGATGGACACTGGGAACGCTGGCAGGAGCCATTTCCGGGAATCTTTTGCCGGATTTTATGGTAAGCGCGTTAAGTGTGGCCATTTATGGAATGTTTCTGGCGATTATTATCCCTCCTGCCAAGACGAACAGGGCAGTGCTGGGAGTGGTGCTGGGAGCAATGGCAGTAAGCGCCTTGTTTGCTGTACTGCCTGGTTTGAAGCAGGTTTCATCTGGCTTTGTAATTATTCTGACAACCCTTCTGGTGGCAGGAATTGCCGCAGTTGTGTGTCCGATCAAGGAAGAAAAGGAGGAAAAAACCAGTGAGTGCTAATATTTATCTTTACATATTGGTAATGGCAGGTGTCACGTATCTGATCCGTATGCTGCCTCTGGCTCTTGCAAAAAAAGAGATTACCAGTCCTTTTCTGAAATCCTTTTTGTTTTATGTGCCCTATGCCTGTCTGGCGGCAATGACTTTTCCGGCTATTCTTTCGGCAACAGCCAGTGTGATTTCTGCTGCCATTGGCTTTGTCGTGGCTCTCTTTGCTTCCTATAAAGAAAAAAGTCTGCTGACTGTGGCGCTCTGTGCCTGCGGAGCGGTTTTTGTGGCAGAACGGATTTTGGAGTATATGGCGTAAAAAAAGGACGGTTTTCCGTCCTTTTTTTAGTAGATTATTTGTCAAGGAAAGAAAGATCAATTTCACCATCAAACACGGTGGTAGCAGGGCCGGTCATATAGACCAGGTTTTCCTGACGATCCCAGAAAATCTGAAGGTCTCCCCCAAGAAGCTTAACTGTAACAGGCTGCTGGGCGTCCACATATCCATTCAGGATAGAGGCGACTGCCACTGCGCAGGCACCGGTACCACAGGCCAGCGTCTCACCGGAACCACGTTCCCAGACACGCATTTGAAGGGTGTGTTCATCCAGAACCTTTACAAATTCAGTATTTACCCGGTCAGGGAAAAAAACGTGATTTTCAAAGGAAGGGCCGATTTTCTCAATGTCCAGGTGATCAATCTCATCCATATAGACAATGGCATGGGGATTTCCCATGGAAACAGCAGTAATGTGGTATTCTGTTCCATCCACCACAAGAGGAGCATCAATGACCTGTTCTGTTTCAGAAACCACAGGGATAAGTGGCGCTGTCAGGATGGGTGTTCCCATATTTACCTTTACCCTGGATACCTTGCCGTTTTCCACGGTGAGGTCTAAATGTTTGATGCCGCTTTTGGTATCTACTGTGATGTTAGTTTTGTCTACAATGCCATAGTCATAAGCATATTTGGCCACGCAGCGGATTCCATTGCCGCACATGGCTCCCTGGGAACCGTCCAGATTATACATATCCATTTCACAGTCCGCTTTGTCGGATGGTTTGATCAGAATCAGACCGTCAGAACCAATGCCGAAGTGGCGGTCACTGACGAACCGGGCCACAGCGGCCGGGTCAGTGACTGTTTCTTCAAAGCAGTTTACATATACATAATCATTTCCAATTCCATGCATCTTGGTAAATTTCATAATAATCCTCCTCTTTTCTCAAACTCCATACTCCCAAAGGAACTGTGCCAGATGATGGCACACCATTACGTTGACATCATTTTCCTAATTATCATAAAGGAAAAATGTTATCAAAACGTGAACTCATCATAAAATTTTCAGAATTTCAGGGAAAGGCTCCAGACTTCTCTTCAGGATTTCCGTCACCTGGGCAATCAGGATTCCGTAATTGGTAATGGGAACGCCCTGATCCTGGCAGCAGGCAATGCGATATTTCATTTCCCGCTCATTGAGCATACAGCCGCCGCAGTGAACTACCATATCATAGGAAGAAACATCCTCTGGGAATTCAGTTCCTGAGGTAAAGGAGAAAACTGGTTCTGCCTTTGCGTAATTTCGGATCCATTGTGGAAGTTTTACTGTACCGATGTCGTTGCATTGCCGGTGATGGGTACAGCCTTCGGCAATCAGCACCCGATCCCCGTCTTTTAAATGAGAAAGGGCAGCGACGCCGCGCACCAGAGTTTCCAAATCTCCTTTGTACCGGGCAAAAAGGATGGAAAAAGAGGTGAGAGGAATTTCTGCGGGGGTATCCTGGGAAACTCGGGCAAAAGCCTGACTGTCTGTAACTACCATATGGGGCGTGAGTCCCTGGGCCTGAAAACGGGCAAGGGTTTCTTTCAGTTCTGTATCCCGTACCACCATGGAAAGAGCGCCTGCTTCCAGAATATCCCGGATCGTCTGCTGCTGGGGAAGGATCAGGCGTCCCTTGGGGGCGGCTTTGTCCACAGGTACGACTAAGACCACCAGATCCATGGGACGGATCAGATCTGCAATAATGGGGAAGGGGTGAGTATCCGCCGGTTTTTTGCCTGCGATTTTTTCCTTCAGCTCCTGAATATGGAGATTTTTGGAGGCGCTGACCCAGATTTCTTCCGGGGAAGAGTTCTGAAGAAGTTCTTTCTGTTTTTCTTCCGGGAGAAGATCTGCCTTATTATAAACCAGCAGGTAGGGAATGCCTTTGGCAAGGAAACGCTGAATCAGCGCATCTTCCTGGCTGGTTTTTCCAATGGTTCCGTCGATGACAAGAACGGCAATATCTGTTTTGTTCAATACCTGGTAGCTTTTTTGGACACGAAGGGCTCCAAGTTCACCCAGATCGTCAATACCTGGAGTGTCGATGACCATTACCGGCCCCAGGGGAAGAAGCTCCATGGTTTTATACACTGGGTCGGTAGTGGTGCCTTTTACATCTGAAACAATGGCGAGTTTCTGTCCGGTTACCGCATTGATCACACTGGACTTTCCTGCATTTCTTTTTCCAAAAAAACCGATATGTATCCGCTCGGAAGCGGGAGTCTGATTCATTCCCATAGAAACCTCCTTCTAAAATAGATATTCCTTTGTTTTTTCATTCATAATGGATAGTTTCATTATAGAAAATTATTTATTATTATTCAAGTATACTATTGCATTTTAGAAAAAACATGGTACAATAAAACACATGACGTAGAAAATATACATGAATGATGCATAATTATACGAGGAACTTCCAGGGACGAATGAAGAATGGAACCCTTGTGATCATGACAAAATGTAAGGAGGAAATTTAAATGAAAAACATGAAAAAAGTAATGGCGCTTGCAGTAAGTGCCGCAATGACAGCAGCAATGGCAGTGAATGTATCTGCAGCAATCGAGACAAAGGATGATCTGGCAGGAAAGACCATCGGGGTACAGCTTGGAACTACCGGTGATCTGGAAGCTACAAAATACGAAAAGGACGGAGCAACTGTAGAGCGTTACAGCAAGGGAAGCGATGCCATTCAGGCTCTGAAAAAAGGAAAAATCGACTGTGTGATCATTGACTCCCAGCCGGCTAAGAAATTTGTAGAATACAACGATGACCTGAAGATTCTGGATGAACCATTTACAGAAGAAGAATATGCAATGTTCTTAAAGAAAGACAACAAAGAACTGGTTGAAGAAATCAATGGCGCTTTAAAGGAACTGAAGGAAGACGGAACCATTGACAGCATTATGGACAACTACATTGGAGATAATGTAGGAGAAACTCCATATGAATCTCCAGAAGATGTGGATCGCTCCAAGGGCAAACTTGTTATGGCTACCAATGCGGAATTTGAACCATATGAATACCATGAAGGCGATGCAGTTGTTGGTATTGATGTGGATATCGCACAGGCAATCTGTGACAAACTGGGATACGAACTGGAAGTACAGGACATGGAATTTGACGCGATTTTCCCAACTGTCGCAGCAGGAAAAGCTGATTTCGGAGCAGCAGGTATCACCATTACAGAAGACCGTCTTTCCAGTGGAGAATTTACAGATACTTATGCAAACGCAAGCCAGGTGATCATCGTTCAGAAATAAGTATCATCAGGGAAAGAAACAGAAAACAGAAACATATGGAGCTGTTGACATTTGCCAACAGCTCTTTTATACAGATTAAAGGAAAATTGTGATGAATGGAATGCTATTGGCAAGTATAAAAGAAGATATTTATTTGAACTTTATCAAAGAAGACCGTTATAAATGGCTTCTTGAAGGTCTTGGAACCACATTAAAGATCACGGTTTTTGCGGTGATTCTTGGGATTATCATTGGTTTTATCGTGGCAATTATCTGTTCTGCTCATGATAAATCAGGAAAATTTAAGATTTTAAATGCAATCTGTCGTGTATACCTTACAGTAATCCGTGGAACCCCAACCATGATTCAGCTGTTGATCATGAACCTGGTTATCTTTGGTTCCGTGGATATGAATCCTGTAATAATCGGCGGTCTGGCATTTGGAATCAACTCCGGTGCATACGTGGCAGAAATCGTACGTTCCGGTATTATGGCGATTGATCAGGGACAGACAGAGGCAGGAAGAAGTCTGGGTCTGAATTTTGCTCAGACCATGCGTCTGATCATTATGCCTCAGGCATTTCGTAACGTATTGCCTGCATTGGTGAATGAGTTTATTTCATTGATCAAAGAAACCTCTGTTGTAGGTTATATTGGAATGATGGACTTGACAAAAGGAGCCATGCTGATCCAGAGCCGTACCTACAATCCGTTCTGGCCATTGATGGCAGCAGCGGCAATTTATCTCTTACTTGTTATGGCTCTGACTTATGGAATGAATAAGCTGGAAAGGAGGCTGAGAAACGGTGAGCGTAAATAAGAAAAATGTATTGATCGAGGTACAGGATCTGAAAAAAGCATTTGGAGGAAATCAGGTTCTGGATGGAATTACCACAGATATTTGTCAGGGAGAGGTTGTGGCGATCATTGGACCTTCCGGTTCCGGAAAATCCACCTTTCTCCGTTCCCTGAATCTTCTGGAAGAGCCGACAGGAGGCCGGATTCTGTTTGAAGGTGTGGATATCACCGATCCCAAGGTGGACATTAACCGTCACAGACAGAAAATCGGTATGGTGTTCCAGCAGTTTAATCTGTTTCCACACAAAACGGTAAAGGAAAACATTATGCTGGCGCCGGTATCTCTGAAGCTGATGTCAAAGGAAGAGGCATCCAGACGTGCGGAGGAGCTGCTGGAGAGAGTTGGTCTTCCAGATAAGGCAGACGCATATCCAGGCAGTCTTTCTGGCGGACAGAAACAGAGAATTGCCATTGCTCGTGCGCTGGCAATGAATCCGGATGTTATGCTTTTTGATGAACCTACTTCTGCTCTGGACCCGGAAATGGTAGGAGAAGTTCTGGGTCTTATGAGGGAACTGGCAGAAACAGGTATGACAATGGTAGTGGTAACTCATGAGATGGGATTTGCCCGGGAGGTTGCCACACGTGTTATCTTTATTGATGACGGAAAAATCCAGGAAGAAAACACACCGGAGGAATTTTTTCAGAATCCGAAGAATCCCCGGCTGCAGGATTTTCTTTCCAAAGTATTATAAAAAACAAGGAAGCATGGTTTTTCATGCTTCCTTGTTTTTTATTTACCGGTTTCTGTATCCCTAGCCTCTGCCCGGGAGAGGGTGCAGGATTTCAATTCGTTATAACAATATTTGATAATTTCCTTCCTGGTAATGATGCCAATAAAAAAGCCCTGGTCATCCACCACGGGAACGTAATTCTGGTTGATGGCGCGATCCAGAAGATCTTCCATATTGGAATCTGCATGCACCGGCTTGTAGTTGGCTCTCCTTGGAATGGCCATGATGGGAACGGATTCTGCCTGGTGCATGTCGGTGATGCTCATCCGCTTCATGCCCCACAAAAGATCACCTTCGGAGATGGTTCCTGTATATCGTCCATCCATGCTGAGAATGGGAATGCAGGAGAATTTCCTGTGTTCCATCTTCTCTACCGTCTGTCTGAGTGTTTCATTTTCAAATATGTAAGCAACGTCACTTTTGGGCGTCAAAAAAAACAAAATGTTCACAGTAGATACCTCTCTTTAAACTTTTCATTGTCAATAAATGATAATACTATGATAGTATGCGGGTACTTTTCTGTCAATATGGTCAATTATAAAATTTTTGGAAACTTACAGAAAGAAAATATGTTGCGAAAAATGCGTGTATATAATAAAATAAACACGATTATGTAAGATAACACAGGAAAAAAGAAAAAGGGGAAATGGAATGAACGAATTACTTGGAAAATTAAACGAATATCTGTATACATACATTCTCATCATACTGTTGGTGGGGACAGGTATTTATTTTACCATCCGTACAAAGTTTGTACAGATTACCATGCTTCCGGAAGCATTTCGGGTTCTCACAGAAAAGAAAAAAGGAGAAGAAGGGGTTTCTTCTTTTCAGGCCTTGATGATTTCCACAGCATCCAGAGTGGGAACCGGAAATATTGCAGGTGTGGCAACCGCCCTTGCAGCAGGCGGGGCAGGTGCGATTTTCTGGATGTGGCTTCTGGCAATCATTGGAAGCGCTTCTGCATTTGCTGAGAGTACCCTGGCGCAGGCTTATAAGGTCAAAGGAGATAAGGAATACAGAGGCGGTCCGGCTTATTATATTCAGTATGCATTGGGACAGAGATGGCTGGGCGTGATTTTTTCTCTGCTTCTGATTGCCTGTTTTGCCTTTGGATTTAATGCCCTTCAGTCTTATAACGTAAGTTCTGCGTTTGCTTACTATGTGGGAGAGAATTATGCAGATACCATGATTCCGGCTGTGATCGGAGGGATACTGGCGCTGGCAACGGCTCTGGTCATCTTCGGAGGGGTACACCGCATTGGAGTCATTACTTCAGGGCTGGTTCCCGTTATGGCAGTGTTATATATTTTGCTGGGACTTTATATCACATTGACCAATGTGGGACATCTTCCGGAAATTTTTGCTCTGATTTTCCGGGAAGCCTTTGATGTACAGGCCATTGCAGGCGGTTTTGCCGGTTCCTGTGTGATGCTGGGAATCAAAAGAGGCCTCTTTTCCAATGAGGCAGGTATGGGTTCAGCGCCAAATGCAGGAGCTACTGCAGAAGTATCCCATCCTGCAAAACAGGGAATGGTGCAGATGCTTTCTGTTTTTATTGATACCATTCTGATCTGCACCACAACTGCCATGATGCTTTTGAATTATGGAGTAATCGATCCCTCTCTTACGGGAATGCCATTTGTACAGCAGGCAGTAAAATTTGCAGTGGGGGAAGGCGGAATCCATTTTATTACAATTTCCATTTTCCTCTTTGCCTTCAGTTCCCTGGTGGGAAATTACTGTTATGCGGAATCAAATCTGAAATTCATCAAGGATCACAAGGGACTTCTGTTTGTTTTTCGTGTGGTTTGTGTGGTCGTGGTATTTTTTGGCGCCCAGGCGAATTTTGATATGGTATGGAATCTGGCAGATGTTCTGATGGGATTTATGGCAATTGTCAATATTGTGGCAATTCTTCTCTTAAGTCCCAAGGTGATACGGATCTTAAACGATTACAGAGAACAGAAAAAACAGGGCAAGGACCCGGTGTTTCATCCCAAAAAGCTGGGAATTCTTCATACCCATTGCTGGGAAGAAGACTGATAATAAGGAACAAAAAAAGAGAACCCCTTTAGCGGAAGGGTTCTCTTTTTTGTTCCAAAATCAAGGGAAGATCAGAGAAGGGGGATGTGGTTGGCAGCAGCCTTTTCTTCCATATCCTTTGGCCAGATTGAGGAATGTACTTCTCCAATATGAGCCTTGCGCAGGAAAAACATACAGATACGAGACTGTCCGATTCCTCCGCCAATGGTGTAAGGAAGTTCTCTGCTCAGCACTGCTTTCTGGAAATCCAGTTCTCTGCGGTTATCGCAGCCGGAGACAGAAAGCTGGTAATCCAGTGTTTCTTCGTCTACACGGATACCCATGGAAGAAAGTTCCAGAGCAATGTCCAGAACCGGGTAATATACCAGGATATCTCCGTTTAATTCCCAGTCATCGTAGTCCGGGGCACGTCCGTCATGGCGTTCTCCGTTGCTCAGAGTTTTTCCTACCTGCATCAGGAATACAGCGCCTTTTTCCTTGGTGATCTTATATTCCCGCTCCTTGGGTGTACATTCCGGGTACATATCCACCAGTTCCTGGGTGGTAACAAAAGCGATCTCTCTGGGAAGGATCTCTTCAATATAATCGTATTGAACAGCCATATATTTTTCCGTTTTACGAAGTACACTGTAGATGGTGCGAACGGTATGGATCAGTGTATCCATATTGCGTTCTTCCTTTGTAATGATTTTTTCCCAGTCCCACTGATCCACATAAATGGAATGGATGTTATCCAGGTCTTCATCCCGGCGGATGGCGATCATATCCGTGTAAAGTCCCTCACCATGGGAAAAACCGTATTTTTTTAAGGCAAAACGTTTCCATTTGGCAAGTGAGTGAACGATTTCAGCAGATTTCTGCTGATCCTTGATATCGAAGCTGACTGGCCGCTCTACACCATTTAAATTATCATTAAGTCCGGATTCCGGAGTTACGAAAATCGGTGCAGATACACGGAGAAGATTCAGCTTCTGTGCCAGGGTCTGCTGAAAAAAGTCTTTTACGGTCTTAATGGCAACCTGGGTATCATGAAGATTTAAATCTGCATGGTAATCCCTGGGGATGATGAGTTGTTCCATGGAAAGTCCTCCTTAAAATAAATTCGCCATAACGAAATGATGTGTTTTCAATAATGTCCTATTATAGCAGGATGTGGGAAGGATTTCAATTGCCAGTGTATACAAGAAATATTTTTCAGCTTGCAGGATTTCAGGAAAATAGATAAAATGAAAGAAAGGATTTCATACGAATCAGGGATAGGAGAGAGGGGGAAACATATGGGAAAAATAATTCCAAAATGTCAGATTTGCGATGGACCCATCGCAAATGGAACGTGTAAATACTGCGGTATGCCTTATCGGAGAGATGAGATGTTGTATCACCTGAACGAAAATCGCAGAGATCATGAAGCCCATGCGAAGACCAAACACGACACGATGAAAAAGAGGGGAACCCCTCAGCCAGAGAAAAAAAGAGTAAGTCGAAGCAAAAATAAAGGAATCCTTATCTGGATTCTGATTCTTCTGTTTTTCTTTCTTCCCAGAGGAGTGGAATGGATACAGGAGAAGGGGGCTTTCTTTTTCTCCGGAGTATTGGAAGAAGACGCGTGGGAAACAGCCGGAGAGAAAGCGCCCGACTATCTTCTGTGCGGAGAGGATGGCGAGCTCCTGGTAGGAGGACCTTATCTCCAGGCGGACCGGTACCGGATTTTTCTTCGGGAAGGGTACGCCACATTAAAGGTGGTCTACAAGGAGGAAGTGACCAGATATCCCCTTTCCGAAGGAGAGACGGAAATGCTGCGTCTTAAGGAGGGAGCGGTAATTTCTGTACATAACGCCAGCAGCGGAAAGACGTATATCGAATTTTACGCCAAATAAAAATCCATAAAATTCCCTCTTCCTTTTTCTTTCGGTATGTGCTATACTCGGATATACGCAACAACATATGGGGAGAAATAAAATAAATATGTAGAAGAAAGAACTACATATTGTGTTTAGGAGATATGGTATGATTTATGTGATTAAAAAAGACGGAACAAAAGAAGAATTTAATTCCAGAAAAATCGTGGCAGCAGTGAATAAATCTGCTGCTCGTATTCTGTATCAGTTTTCAGAAGAAGAAAAGGATTTTATCTGCCGCTTTGCAGAAGAACATGCCCATTCGCTGGGAAAGAACGAAATCCAGATTCAGGAAATGCATAATATTGTGGAGGGCGCTCTGGAACGGGTAAACCCGGCTGTAGCTAAGAGCTATCGGGATTATCGCAATTACAAGCTGGATTTCATCCACATGATGGATGATGTATACACCAAGAGTCAGGCCATTCGTTACATTGGCGATAAGAGCAATGCCAATACGGACAGTGCGCTGGTTGCTACCAAGAGAAGCCTGATTTTTAACGAATTGAATAAGGAGCTTTACCGGAAATTTTTTATGAACCGAAATGAGCTTCAGGCATGTAAGGATGGATATATTTACATTCATGACCAGTCAGCCCGTCTGGATACCATGAACTGTTGTCTGTTCGATGTGGCTTCTGTGTTAAGGGGCGGCTTTGAGATGGGAAATGTGTGGTACAACGAACCCAAAACGCTGGATACGGCTTTTGACGTTATGGGAGATATTATTTTAAGTACAGCAGCCCAGCAGTACGGCGGTTTTACCGTACCGGAAGTAGATAAGATTCTGGCGCCTTATGCGCAGAAGAGCTACGATAAATATGTACAGGAATTTATGAAATATTCCCATGAGTCCTGGAGCGGAAGAGAAGAGCGTGCCATTGAATATGCGCTGGATAAGGTGCGCAGAGATTACGATCAGGGATGGCAGGGAATTGAATATAAATTAAATACTGTAGGTTCCTCCAGGGGAGATTATCCTTTTGTAACGGTAACGCTTGGCCTGGGAACCAGACAATTTGAAAAAATGTGTACCATTTCTCTTCTGGAAGTCCATAAGGGAGGACAGGGAAAAGCGGGACGCAAGAAACCGGTTCTGTTTCCAAAGATTGTATTCCTGTATGATGAAAATATCCACGGAAAGGGAAAAGCATGTGAGGATGTGTTTGAAGCCGGCGTAGACTGCTCCGCTAAGACCATGTATCCTGATTGGCTGTCCATGTCCGGGGAGGGCTACATTTCCAGCATGTACAAAAAATACGGCAAGGTAATCAGTCCCATGGGCTGCAGAGCCTTTTTGAGCCCCTGGTATGAAAGAGGGGGAATGGAACCTGCAGATGAGAAGGATGTGCCTGTATTTGTGGGACGCTTCAATGTGGGCGCAGTAAGTCTCCATCTTCCCATGATTCTGGCGAAATCCAGATCAGAAAACCGGGATTTTTATGAGGTTCTTGATTTTTATCTGGAAATGATCCGAAGCCTTCATATTCGTACTTACGAGTATCTGGGACAGATGCGGGCGTCTACCAATCCACTGGCATACTGCGAGGGCGGTTTTTATGGCGGACATTTACAGCCCCACGAAAAAATCGGCAAGATCCTGAAGCCAATGACTGCTTCCTTTGGAATTACAGCCCTCAATGAGCTGCAGGAGCTTTATAATGGCAAATCCATTGTAGAGGATGGCCAGTTTGCCCTGGATGTGCTGAAATATATCAACGATAAGGTAAATCAGTACAAAAAAGAAGACGGCTATCTGTATGCTATTTATGGTACTCCGGCAGAAAGTCTTTGTGGTCTTCAGGTAGAGCAGTTCCGTAAGATGTATGGAATTGTGGAAGGAGTGTCAGATCGTCCTTATGTGAGCAACAGTTTTCACTGTCATGTAACAGAGGAAGTCACTCCCATTGAAAAACAGGATCTGGAAGGCCGGTTCTGGGAATTGTGCAACGGTGGTAAGATTCAGTATGTGCGATATCCCATTGATTATAACAAGGAAGCAATCCGCACATTGATTCGCAGAGCAATGGCGCTGGGATATTACGAAGGTGTGAACCTTTCTCTTGCATACTGTGATGACTGTGGCCATGAAGAACTGGAAATGGATGTATGTCCAGTATGCGGTTCCAAGAATCTGACTAAAATTGACCGTATGAACGGATATCTTTCTTACAGCCGCGTTCATGGAGATACCCGTCTCAATGAGGCGAAAATGGCAGAAATTGCAGAGCGGAAATCTATGTAATTGATTCATAAATAAAAGAAAAGCTTTTTCCTCGTCGGAACAGGACGAAGAAAAAGCTTTTTTCTTTTATTTGATGATGGTTCCTGTTTTTTCCAGATAACCGTCTCTGGCATGGGCGATATCAGTAATGATGGCGCGTCGTCCATTTCCTTTCTCAATAAAGGAAATGCCTGCCTGGAATTTGGGAAGCATGGAGCCAGGCGAAAACTGGTTGGCTTCCATATGGGTTTTGGCTTCTTCCACGGAAAGGGTATCCAGGTATTCTTCCTGATTGGTACCAAGATTTAAACTTACTTTTTCCACACTGGTAAGGATCAGGAGTGTGTCCGCCTGTAAGGACTCTGCCAGAAGTCCGCTGGATAAATCCTTTTCGATGATGGCGCTGGCGCCGTGAAGTTCAATTCCCTGTTCCATAACCGGAATTCCGCCGCCGCCGGCTGCGATCACCACCTGGCCTGCATTTAATAAAGTGCGGATGGTTTCCAGTTCCACAATGCGCAAAGGTTTTGGGGCAGCCAGAATTCTGCGGTATCCGTTCTCGGTGACCTTTGTAACATAATTTCCCTTATCTTCTTCGATTTCGGCTTCTTCTTCCGTAAGTACACGGCCAATGATCTTTTCCGGTTCCGCAAAGGCTTCATCGTAGGGATCAATGACCACCTGAGTGAGAATGGTAGCCACTGGTTTGGAAATGCCCCGGGATAAAAATTCAGCGCGGATGGCATTCTGAAGGTCATAGCCAATATAGCCCTGGCTCATAGCTGAGCAGACGGACATGGGAGAAAAGGTATAATTCGGATGCGCCTTGCCGAATTCATTCATCGCAGTATGGATCATACCCACCTGCGGACCGTTGCTGTGACTGATAATAACGCGTGTACCTTCTTCGATCAGGTCTGCAATGGCTTTGGCTGCCTGCCGGGTTGCGATTTTCTGTTCCGGCAAAGTGGTGCCAAGAGCTCTGTGGCCTAATGCAACAACTGCAATTTTTTCGCTCATAGGGATACCTCATTTCTGTATAGTAAAGATGTTGGAATGAAAAGATGCCTGACTGTCTGTTTCTCAGTTTCTGGCATCTGCAAATTTATAAGCATATTATAAAAGAGGAAAAAAAGAAATGCAATATAAACTGAAAACAAACAGCCTCCGCATTTTTGCGGAGGCTGTTGTTTTTTTTTTGAGGGGGGAGATAGAGAGTGGTTATTCATCTATCCAAGACCTATTATATCTATAAAATGTGTGCAAAGTGTGTCGTATTTATAAAAGAAGAAGAAAATTTCTAAACAAATCTTAAAAAGGGAAGATGTTCTTGTATAATGAAAGAAAACATGATACAGTATCTTTATCTCATTTCTGCACTCGCAGAAATCAGAAACATTCTTATTACTGGGCACAAGGTGTGCAGTAATCCATTCTTTGGCACGATTCTGTGCAAAAGTCCATAAGATCCAAGTTAAGAGAAGAAGGGGGAGATGCCTATGAGTGCAGATGGCTGATACCTGATTGACCGTGTTGAATAAAGATAGGAGCAGTATATGAAGAATAGAAGAAAAAAACGTTGGCGTACAACAGGAATGTTCGTTCTCCTTTTTGTGTGGATGATGGGAATGTTTATGTGGAAAACAGAGAATATTTACGCAGCACAGGTGGATACGCAGGCTATGACCATGACACAGAGCGCAGCATGGACAGATGGGAAGAAGCATCAGGGAGAAATTTTGGTAGAACTTTGGGGCTGGAAAACCGTTTTAGAAGAAGGGAAGAATAAGGAAATCACTGCTTTGGAGGTACAGGAAGCCCAGGCAGAAGCTCAGATGGGGCAGACTGAGACGCAGGCCCCGGAAGAAGAAACCGGGATGACAGAAGAAGCTGGGACAGCGGAAGAAACCGGGATGACAGAAGAAGCTGAGACAGCAGAAGAAACCGGGATGACAGAAAAGGCTGAGATCTCCGAAGGAGAGCTACAGAATGGGGAGGCAGTTTCCCAGCCGGAGCTTTTTCTTGTGTATTTTCTTTCCCCATATTTTGAAGTGACAAATTCAAAAGACCTGCCCAAAGACTGTACCATAGAGGAAGTTGTGAAGTCCCAAAAGGAAACAGGACAGGAGCCTGTCACGAAGATCACCTGTCCGATTCCCAATACAGAGGAAGAGGTATGGAAATTCCGTCTGCCCATTTCTCTGCGCAGTCCATATACCGTATCAGAGCGGGATCAGGATTATCCCACAGCAGAACCTTTGCCGGTTCTGGAAGGACAGACAGGAACTGGAATCTATCTTGTAAAAAAACAGGAAGAAGAGTGGAGTGTCCTGGCAGAAGCAGAAGGGCAGTTTCTTACCGTGGAAGGAGTAAGCAGAGGATTTTCCCTTGAAGTTCTGGCAGGAGAGAACCAGATAAAGGCAGGAGAGCTGGCGGAATGCAAAGTGAAACTGCGTAATACCGGAGAGGCAGATCTGCATCAGGTGGAACTGTTCCCTTCCTTTTCCATTGAAGGAATCAAAGGAACCTGGGAAGGTGTGGAAGGATTTTCCGGAGGCAGCGCAGAAGAGGTAGCTGTGTTGGAAAATTTATTGGCAGGGGAGGAGAAACAACTGACACTTTTTGTTTCCATTCCGGAAGAACAGGAAAATCCGCTGAGAATATCCATAAAAGCTGCTACCCCGGACCCGGTTGTAGCAGGCGTCTGGCTGGAACAGAACAAAGAGCTGTCTATATTGGTAACCCCTTTGAAGGCAGACTACACGGTGGAAAAAACAGCGGATCGAAGCGTAGCCTATCCAGGAGAAACCATCACGTACCAGATCTGTATCCGAAATACCGGAGAAAAAACGCTTCATTCTGTTGTCAGTACAGAACGCTTTCTTACGGCAGGGATGACGGCACAGTTTCTGCCTCAGACAGGCGTGACACTTAACAGCTCCAAAACCCAGGCATTGGTTCCAAGGTTGGAGAGGGGCCAGGCAGTTGCGCTTGTGGCTGAGGTTGTGGTGCCCCAGAATTTTCAGAGCCAGGAGTTGATGAACCAGGTGATGGTGGTAACGGCTGAGACAGGCAGCCGGTCTGTACAGTCCAGTTCCTCTGTGCAGGTTTATGCGCCCACACCTACTGCAGTACCATCTGTGACCCAGGGACTTCTGCAAACCGGATATCAGTCAAAGAATGGCGGCTCCATGTCAAAGGGGGCATCCTCCTATCCGAAAACCGGAGATCCTTCTCAGGGAGAACGGTATGCAGGAATCCTGGGACTTTCTCTGGGACTTGGGGCGGCTGTGATTTTATATCGCAGGGCGCGGCAGCGTAAGGAAAAAGAATTTTACCTGTAAACAGCAAGGAAGTGCCAGGAGGTGCAGTTATTCGTTGAAAAGAAAAGTTAGGTGTGCTATTCTATAAAAGGAAAACTCCCTCAAAAATTGAGGAAGGGGAAGTATAATGGAGGCGAAAGCATGAAATTATCATCTTTATTAGAGCGTCTTACCTATACCTGTGTTCAGGGAAACCTGGAACAGGAGGTGACAACAGTCACCTATGACTCCAGAAAAGCAGAGAAAGATTCTCTGTTTATCTGTATTCGCGGAGCTGTAGTGGATGGACATAAATTTGTCCCGGATGTGGTGGCAAAAGGAGCTTCCGTCATTGTAGCGGAGGAAGAGGTACAGGTACCGGAGCACGTGACACTGATCCTTGTGGAAGATACACGTTATGCCATGGCATTTATTTCTGCCGCATATTTCGGATATCCGGCAGAGCATTTAAAAACCATTGGTATCACCGGAACAAAGGGAAAAACTACCACAACCTACATGGTGAAATCCATCCTGGAAAATGCGGGCTATAAGGTGGGACTTATAGGAACCATTGAGGCGATTATTGGTGACAAGGTCATTCCGGCCGCCAATACCACACCGGAATCTTTTGTAATCCAGGAGTATTTCCGGGAAATGGTGGATGCCGGCTGTGATTGTGTAGTAATGGAGGTATCCTCCCAGGGCCTGATGCTTCACCGCACCCAGGGCTTTGTATTTGACTTTGGTATTTTTACCAATATTGAACCAGACCACATTGGACCAAATGAGCACAGAGATTTTGCGCACTATCTGTCCTGCAAATCCCTGCTTTTGAAACAGTGCCGTGTGGGCATCGTAAACCGGGATGACCAACATTTTGATAAAATTATAGAAGGGCATACCTGCCAGCTGGAAACCTATGGATTTTCCGAAAAGGCAGATTTGCGGGCAGAGGATGCGAAGCTGGTAGGCGGTAAGGGATACCTTGGTATTTCTTATCATCTGAGAGGACTTCTGGATTTTCCGGTGGAAATTGATATCCCGGGAAAATTCAGCATTTACAACTCTCTTACTGCCATAGCGATCTGCCGTCATTTCCAGGTATCTGAGGAAAATATTATTAAGGCATTGAAGGTGGCGAAGGTAAAGGGTCGTATTGAGATGATCAAGGTTTCCGATGAATTTACCCTGATGATCGATTATGCCCATAATGCCATGGCATTGGAAAGTCTTCTTACCACCCTTCGGGAATACCATCCTCATCGCCTGGTATGCCTGTTTGGCTGCGGCGGAAACCGCTCCAGACTGCGTCGTTATGAGATGGGAGAGGTGGCTGGCCGCCTTGCAGACCTAACCATCATTACTTCAGATAATCCGCGAAATGAAGAGCCTCAGGCAATTATTGATGATATAAAGACCGGTATTGCAAAGACAGATGGAACTTATGTGGAAATCATAGACCGTAAGGATGCTATCCGTTATGCCATCCGTCACGGAGAACCAGGAGATATCATTGTCCTGGCAGGAAAGGGACATGAGGATTATCAGGAAATCCAGGGAAAGAAATATCCCATGGATGAGCGGGTTTTGATTTCAGAAATCCTGGCAGAAGATTAAAATAAGATCTGGGAAAAGAGGAAGACATGTTTTATGCAGATGTGATTGTGGATATCTCCCACGAAAAACTGGATCGAAGCTTTCAGTATCGGATTCCGGAATCTCTGGAACAGGAAATTCAGGTTGGAATGGTGGTTTCCATTCCTTTTGGAAATGGAAATCAGGAACGGAAAGGATATGTGATCGGAATCTCTGGAACCCCCAAGTTTGATCTCAGAAAAATGAAGGAGATCAAAGGGCTTGTAACCGGGGAGGAAACCACAGAATCCAGACTAATCGCGCTGGCATCCTGGATGAAAGAGGAATATGGTTCCACCATGATCCAGGCATTAAAAACAGTTCTTCCCATGCAGGATAAGGTTCGGGCAAAGGAAAAGAAAACCATTGTTCTGGCAGTTTCTCCCCAGGAGGCAGATGAGCAGGCTAAGAAACTGGAACAGGGAAGAGCCAAGGCAAGAGCCAGACTGCTGCGGGTTTTACTTGAGGAAAATCCTCTGGACTATACACGGGCAGCCAGGGAATTTGGAATCCATGCAAGTGTACTCCGGCCGCTGGTGGAGCAGGGACTTGTGCGGGTGGAACAGAAAGAGGTTTACCGCATTCCTGTGGATGGCGGGGAAATTCCAAGGGAAGAATGCTGCCGGCTAAGTCCGGATCAGAAACAGGCACTCCTTCAGATTCAAAAGGAATGGGAAGGAGAAAATCAAAGACCGGTACTGCTTTACGGAGTAACCGGAAGCGGAAAAACTCAGGTGTACATGGAATTGATTCAGAAGGTGATCGAAGAGGGAAAGCAGGCTATTGTCCTTATTCCGGAAATTGCCCTTACTTATCAGACAGTACGTCGGTTTTATGGGAGATTTGGTGATAAGGTATCTGTTTTAAATTCCCGCCTTTCCCAGGGAGAACGCTATGATCAGTTCAAACGGGCAAAGAGAGGAGAAATTCAGGTGATGGTAGGCCCCAGGTCTGCTTTGTTTACTCCGTTTTCTCATCTTGGCCTGATCATTATCGATGAAGAACATGAACAAACCTACAAAAGTGAAAACAGTCCCAGATATCATGCAAGGGAAACAGCAATCCACCGGGGCAGGATGGAAGGAGCACGTGTGCTTTTCGGTTCAGCAACTCCCTCCATGGAAGCATACAGTCGTGCTGTTTCCGGGGAATACGCTCTGGTAAAACTGGAAGCGCGTTTTGGAGAACGCCCTCTTCCAGAGGTATCAATTGTGGATTTGCGGGAAGAATTAAAAGCAGGAAACCGTTCGGTGATTAGCCGCACATTAAAAGAAGGCCTAGAAGACCGGCTGAAAAAAGGGGAGCAGACAATGCTGTTTCTGAACCGGAGAGGCTATGCAGGCTTTGTCTCCTGCCGCTCCTGCGGTCATGTAATGAAATGTCCCCACTGTGATGTTTCGCTGTCAGAGCATAACAACGGGAAGCTTCTCTGTCATTACTGTGGTTATGAGCAGAAAAGGGTGGAAATATGTCCGGTCTGCGGCTCTCCGTACATTGGAGGCTTTAAGGCAGGAACCCAACAGATTGAACAGGTGCTGCACAAAGCGTTTCCAAAAGCACGTGTGCTTCGTATGGATTACGATACCACCAGAAATAAAGGCAGCTATGAACAGATTCTTTCCGCTTTTGCTTCTCATGAGGCGGATATTCTGGTGGGAACCCAGATGATCGTAAAGGGACATGATTTTCCGCTGGTGACGCTGGTGGGTGTTTTGGCAGCGGATCTGTCACTGAACGCAGAGGATTACCGGAGTGCAGAACGAACCTTTCAGCTTCTTACCCAGGCAGTGGGGCGTTCCGGAAGAGGAATAAGGAAGGGAGAGGCGATCATTCAGACGTATCATCCCGAGCATTACAGTATTTTGACAGCTGCAGCTCAGGATTATGAGCGGTTTTATCAGGAGGAGATCAGTTATCGGAGCCTTTTGGATTATCCACCGGCTGCACATATGATGGCAGTTCTGGCCTCCGGCGAAAAGGAAGCTCTTCTGGATCAGGGAATGCATTATATCCGTCAGTACATTGACCGGATATATAAAGAAAAGGATCTTCATATAATCGGTCCTGCACCGGCAGCCGTGGGAAAGGTCAATGATATTTATAAAAGAGTTCTGTACCTGAAGCATGAAGATGGAAAGGTCCTGCATACCATTAAGAATAAACTGGAAAAATATCTGGAGATCAACTCCGGGTTCCGGGATATGTACATACAATTTGATTTTAGTTGAAATATTTAAAGCAGGTACGGAGAAATCCGGACCTGCCATAAAAAATGCTGTGAAGCAAGAAACTGTAACCAAAGTGAAGAAAAGGAGAAAAAAATGGCACTGAGAACAATTCGAACAGAAGGCGATGAAGTCCTGAAAAAGGTCAGCAGACCAGTAAAGGAGATGACACCACGAATCCGGGAACTGATTGTGGATATGCTGGATACTATGTATGATTCCATGGGAGTCGGTCTGGCAGCTCCTCAGGTGGGAATCCTGAAAAGAATCGTAACCATCGACGTGGGAGAAGGCCCGATTGTTCTGATTAATCCGGAAATTCTGGAAACATCCGGAGAACAGACTGGTGAGGAAGGCTGCTTAAGTGTTCCGGGAATGTCCGGGCTGGTAACCCGTCCCAATTACGTGAAGGTAAAAGCGCTGGATATCAACATGGAAGAAGTGGAGTACGAAGGAACAGAACTTCTGGCCCGGGCGTTCTGCCATGAACTGGATCATCTGGATGGAAAAATGTATACAGAACTGGTGGAGGGAGAGCTTCATCATGTGACTTACGAGGAGGATGACGAGGATTGACAAAAATCATTTATATGGGAACACCGGATTTTGCCGTTTTACCGCTGCGCGCAATGGCAGAAGCCGGATATGAGATCACAGCAGTTGTGACACAGCCAGATAAGCCAAAGGGCAGGGGAAAAACCATGGAACCTACGCCCGTAAAGAAAGAGGCGTTGAAGCATGAGATTCCGGTATACCAGCCGGAAAAAGTGAAAGATCCGGAATTTCAGTCAGTTTTAAGAGAACTGGCACCTGATTTGATTGTGGTGGCTGCATTTGGACAGATCATTCCCAAAAGTGTGCTGGATCTTCCAAAGTTTGGCTGCATCAACATTCATGCCTCACTGCTGCCCAAATATCGTGGCGCAGCTCCCATTCAGCAGGCGGTTATTGATGGAGAAAAGGAATCCGGTGTGACAATCATGCAGATGGGAACCGGCTTGGATACAGGGGATATGATTTCCAAAGTAGTAGTTCCCCTGGAACCGGAAGAAACAGGAGGAAGTCTGTTTGACAAGCTGGCAGAAGCAGGCGCGAAACTTCTTGTGGAAACGCTGCCGTCCATTCTGGATGGAACAGCTGTTTACGAAAAACAGCCAGAGGAAAGCCCAACTCCTTATGCAGGAATGATCACGAAACAGATGGGACTTCTTGACTTTACCAAAAGCGCCGGAGAACTGGAACGTCTGGTTCGGGGACTGAACCCATGGCCAAGCGCATATACCTTTTTAAACGGAAAAACTTTAAAGGTATGGAAAAGTCAGGTGGAGGATATCCTTGTTAAGGAAGAACCGGGAACCATTGTTTCAGCAGACAAAAATGGCATTCGCGTAGCCTGCCGGGAAGGAGTGCTTCTTCTGAAAGAGGTACAGCTGGAAGGTAAGAAGCGTATGGAAACCGACGCGTTTCTCAGAGGTTATTCCGTGGAATCCGGTACAAAATTGACAATGCATAAGGAGTGAGCAGTATGTATGGATACAGATATGGCTATTGGGGATTTGACTGGACGTATTTACTTCTGGTAGTGGGAATGCTGCTTTCGGTAGCAGCGTCTGCAAAATTAAGAAGTACCTTTTCCAAATACAGACAGGTGCGCAGTGCGTCAGGCTTAACCGGAGCGGAAGCTGCGAAGCGAATCCTGAATCGTGCAGGAATCTACGATGTGGAAGTGGTGTCTATCAGAGGTAATCTTACAGATCACTATGATCCCAGAAGCCGGAGAGTCTGTCTTTCGGAGGAAGTATATAACAAAACGTCACTGGCTGCCGTAGGTGTGGCAGCTCATGAGTGTGGTCATGCCATTCAGCATGCTTCCAATTATGCATTTCTGAATTTCCGAAGTGCCATTGTACCCCTTGCCAACCTGGGATCGACTCTGTCCTGGCCTCTGTTTCTTGCCGGACTGATTTTTTCCATCCGTCCCCTTCTTACAGTGGGAATCCTTCTCTTTTCGCTGGCAGTTCTGTTTCAGCTGGTAACCCTTCCCGTGGAAGTGAATGCATCCAGAAGAGCTCTTACCATGCTGGAAACTACAGGAATCCTTGGCAGAGAAGAAAATGCAGGAGCAAGAAAGGTTCTGACAGCAGCCGCCCTGACTTATGTGGCCGCACTGGCATCTTCCATCTTACAGTTATTGAGATTAGTGATACTTGCCGGAGGACGAGATCGTGATTAGTGGAATCAATACCAGGGAGATGATCCTGGAAATATTACTGGAAATCGAAGAGGAAGGGCAGCACAGCCATATAGCCATTCGGAATGCCCTTTCCAAATATCAGTTTCTACCAAAACAGGAGCGGGCATTTATTACCCGCGTCTGTGAGGGAACGTTAGAATATCGAATATTAATTGACTATATTATAGATACATTTTCCAAGGTGACCGTGGAAAAAATGAAGCCGGCCATCCGGGAAATCTTAAGAAGCGCAGTATATCAGCTGAAATTCATGGACAGTGTGCCTGACAGCGCAGTGTGTAATGAGGCAGTGAAGCTGGCACAGAAAAAAGGCTTCTATAACTTAAAGCCCTTTGTAAATGGTGTGCTTCGTTCCATAGCAAGACAAATGGATGAGGTTGTGTACCCCGATCAGAAAACAGAGCCGGTGAAATATCTTTCGGTGAAGTATTCCATGCCGGAGCAGCTGGTGAACCGCTGGCTTGCTGATTACGGTTGGGAGACTACAGAGAAGATGCTTCAGGATTTCCTGAAAGAAAAACCTCTTACTGTGCGTTGCCGCACAGGAAGCTGTTCTCAGGAGGAAATTTATCAGAGCCTGATAGATCAGGGAGTGGAAGTGGCGCCGGCGCCTTACCTGCCGTATGCGTATTCCATTTCCGGATTTAACCATATTCTTACCCTGGATGTGTTTATACAGGGAAAAATTCAGGTGCAGGATGTTAGCTCCATGCTGGTGGCAGAGGTGGCAGATCCCCAAAAGGGAGATTATATCATTGATATGTGCGCTGCGCCTGGAGGAAAGAGCCTGCATGTAGGAGATAAGATGGGACTTTACGGCACCGTGGATGCCAGAGATGTCAGCCAGTATAAGGTGGATCTCATTGAAGAAAACATTCAGAGAACCGGATTGATCAATGTGCAGGCAAAAGTGCAGGATGCCACAGTTTTGGATGCGGAATCCGAATGTCAGGCAGATATTGTTCTTGCAGATGTACCCTGTTCCGGTTATGGAGTGATTGGGAAGAAGCCGGAGATCAAATATCGCATGACGCCTCAGAAACAGGAGGAAATTGTAATCCTTCAGAGGACGATTCTGGATCGGGCTGCCCAGTATGTAAAGGCGAGAGGCGCTCTTGTATTCAGTACCTGTACCATAGCAAAAGAAGAAAATGAAGAAAACATGATGTGGTTTTTAAACAATTATCCCTTCCGTCTAGAAAGTCTGGACCCGTATCTTCCGGAAGAATTACATTCGGAGACAACGGCGCTTGGTTATCTGCAGCTCCTTCCAGGCGTACATAAGACAGATGGTTTCTTCATTGCCAAATTCAGAAGGAAATGAGTGGAATCATGACAGACATTAAGTCAATGACAATCGAAGAGTTGAAGGAACTGATGACAGAACTGGGAGATAAGCCTTTTCGGGCAAAACAGATCTACAGCTGGCTTCATGAGCATTTAGTTACTTCCTATGAGGAAATGACCAATCTTCCCAAAGTGCTTCGGGAGAAGCTTTTAGCATATCCCATCACTGCTCTTGAGGTGATGGAGGTACAGACCTCCCGGATTGACGGGACACAGAAATATCTGTTTCGTTTAAGTGATGGAAACGTCATAGAGAGTGTGCTGATGCGTTATAAGCATGGCAATTCCGTCTGTATTTCTTCCCAGGTGGGTTGTCGTATGGGGTGTCGGTTCTGCGCATCTACCATTGGTGGACTTACCAGAAATCTGAAGCCTTCCGAAATGCTGGATCAGATATATCGGATTCAGGTATTAAGCGGAGAGCGAGTTTCCAACGTGGTGGTAATGGGAACCGGGGAACCTTTGGACAATTATGAGAATCTTCTGCGGTTTATTCACATCCTCACAGAAGAGGGAGGACTTCATTTAAGTCAGAGAAACCTGACGGTTTCCACCTGTGGATTGGTACCAAGGATGTATGAACTGGCAGAGGAGAAGTTATCTATGACTCTGGCTCTATCCCTTCATGCGCCCAATGACCAGAAACGGCAGGAACTGATGCCTATTGCCAGAAAATATACCATGGATGAGGTGCTTCTGGCATGTAAGAACTATTTTGAAAAGACAGGGCGGAGAATTACATTTGAATACAGCCTGGTAGCCGGGGTAAATGACAGCGATGAGGATGCCAGAGAACTTGCCGGCAGGATTCACGGCATAAACTGTCATGTTAATCTGATTCCGGTCAACCCCATCAAAGAGCGTTCTTTTGTACGTTCCACCCGTCAGGCTGTGGAGAATTTCAAAATAAAACTTGAAAAATGCGGAATAAATGTTACTATTAGAAGAGAAATGGGCAGCGATATAGACGGTGCCTGTGGGCAACTGAGAAAGCGTTATATGGAAAAAACAGAAAGCGAGAAGTGACATGAGGATATATTCAGCTACAGATGTGGGGCAGAAGAGAAAGATGAATCAGGATTATGTCTTTGTCTCCGACAGCCCGGTTGGGAATCTTCCGAATCTGTTTGTTGTTGCTGACGGAATGGGCGGTCATAATGCAGGAGATTTTGCATCTTCCCATGCCGTTCAGGCTTTGGTGCGTGAGATTTCGGAGGATGCGGATTACAATCCTGTGAAGGTCATCCGTCATGCCATTGAGACAGCGAATACAGAATTGATCAGTCAGGCGCAGAAGGACGAAAATCTGTCCGGAATGGGGACAACCATGGTGGTGTCCACCATTGTGGGCCATTATGCGTATGTGGCAAATGTGGGAGACAGCCGCCTGTATGTGATTCAGGAAAAGATTCACCAGATAACAAAGGACCACTCATTGGTTCAGGAGATGGTGAGGATGGGAGAGTTAAAGGCTGAGGAAGCCAGAAACCATCCTGACAAAAATATCATCACAAGAGCGCTGGGTGCAGAGAAAACGGTGGACATTGATTTCTTTGATCTGAAGCTGGAGCCGGGAAGCACGATTCTGATGTGCTCCGACGGTTTGAGCAATATGGTGGAAGACGAAAAGTTAGAAGAAATCATTTTGGAACCGGAGAAGGAACTCAGAGAAAAGGGAGAGGAACTTCTAAGACAGGCAAACCAGAACGGTGGAAAAGATAACATTGCAATTGTATTGATAGAACCATTCACAAATGAGGTGGAAGCATGTTAAAAACAGGAATGATTATAGCAGAACGCTATGAGATCTTAGGTAAAATAGGAACCGGCGGCATGGCTGATGTGTATAAGGCAAAGGATCATAAGCTGAACCGCTTTGTAGCAGTGAAGGTGCTTAAACCTGAATTTCGGGAGGATACCATGTTCATCCGTAAATTCAGAAGCGAGGCGCAGGCGGCGGCCGGACTGACACACCCCAACATCGTCAATGTTTTTGATGTGGGCGATGACGAGGGCGTATACTATATTGTCATGGAGCTGATCGAGGGAATTACCCTGAAGGAATATATTTCCAAAAAGGGCAAATTGTCCATTAAGGAAGCAACCAGCATTGCCATTCAGGTATCCATGGGTCTGGAGGCGGCGCACAGCCACGGGATTGTTCACCGTGATGTGAAGCCTCAGAATATCATTATCTCCACAGATGGAAAGGTAAAGGTAACAGATTTTGGAATTGCCAGAGCGGCATCCTCCAATACCATCAGCTCCAATGTGATGGGATCTGTTCATTACAGCTCTCCGGAACAGGTGCGTGGAGGCTACAGCGATGAAAAAAGCGATATCTATTCCCTGGGTATCACTTTGTATGAAATGGTGACAGGCAGAGTACCCTTTGACGGGGATACCACAGTGGCCATTGCAATCAAGCATCTTCAGGAAGAAATGGTGCCCCCAAGCATTTATGCGGAAGACCTTCCGTACAGTCTGGAACAGATTATCTTTAAATGTACCCAGAAAAGTGTGGATCGCCGGTACAGCCGGATGGAGGATGTGATTGCAGATTTGAAGCATTCTCTGATTGATCCCCAAGGGGATTTTGTAAAACTGGCAACCGTAGACAACGAAGCCAAAACTGTAGTCATTTCGGACAAGGAACTGGGGGAAATCAAGCATTCTCCCAAGCAGAGCGCGAAGCCGGCTGCAAGACCTGAGGTGGAGGAACTGGAGGAAGAGGCTTACGACACCGATTATGACGATACAGATGAGGAAGAATATTCCCGCAGAAAAACAAAGCAGAAACCACGCCGCAAGGAAAGAAAACGGAGAAATACCGGACGCATAATTACAATTGTGGCGCTTCTCACCGGTGCAGTATTATTAATTCTTCTGATCTTCTTTATTGGAAACAAGGTGGGACTTTTTGGAGGAGACGGCAAGGATGAACAGCAGATCGTTTCCCAGAAAGAGGAATCCGATGAAAAAATGGTAGAAATGCCGGATATCCGGGGAAAGACTGAGGATGAGGCAAAGGAAATCACATCTGCCATGAAGATTGGCAGTCAGATGATGGGAGAGGAAGTTTCTGACCAGGAAAAAGGAAAGATTTCTTCTCAGGATATTGCTCCTGGAACCATGGTAAAGGAATATACCACACTGAAATACTGGATCAGTAAAGGAACCCAGGAAGTGACCATACCAGATACAGACGGACAGACTGCCATAGAGGCAGAGCAGACCTTAGAGGATATGGGACTGACTGTGGATGTACAGAAGATTTACAGTGAACTGGATGAGGACGGATATCCTCTTGTAAATCCAGGCTATGCATACTATACCACTCCGGAAGCAGGAGTAACTGCAAAATCCGGAGATACTGTAACATTATACGTGAGCCGTGGCGTAGACTATGGCGACAGCGTAGAGGTTCCCAGCGTTGTGGGCATGTCAGAGGATGAAGGTGTGACCACACTTGGAAAATGGATTGATATTAATGTAGAATATGAAAAAAATCCGGAAATCACAGCGGGAGAGATTATTTCCCAGACACCGGAAGCATATTCCTATGCAAATCCTGATGAATCCATTACACTGGTGGTAAGCTCAGGAGACCAGGAACCGTCTGCAATGAAAGAAGAGGAAACACCGGCAGCAGAGTCCAAGAGTCCGGCCGTGGCACAGGAAACGCAGCCAGATGCAGAGGCATTGGCACAGCAGCAGGCAGCGGCAGCCAACGGAGAGGTTTGGAAATGTACACAGAGACTGAACAATCCGCCTGGATATCAGAATGGCTTGATTCGTCTGGAGCTGGTACAGGATGTAAACGGAGAACCTCAGGCAAGTACCATTGTAGATGAAGCGCAGATCACCTTCCCCTATCAGTTGGATGTAACTGGCGCGCCAGGTGTGTCAGAAGGTACCATCTATCTGTATGAACAGATCAATGGCAATTACCAGAAACTTGGTGATTATGCAGTTACCTTTGAGAAGGCAGAGTGATCCATGCAGGGAAAAATAATCAAAGGTATTGCCGGCTTCTATTATGTACATGCAGAAGACGGAGCCATATATGAATGTAAGGCAAAAGGGATTTTTCGTAAAGATAACAAAAAACCGCTGGTGGGAGACAATGTGGAAATTCAGATCCTGGATGAACAGGAGAAGGAAGGAAGCATTACAGAAATTCTTCCAAGAAAGAATGAACTGATTCGTCCTGCAGTGGCCAATGTGGATCAGGCATTTGTGTTGTTTGCAATGGAAGATCCCAAGCCAAACTTCATGCTTCTGGATCGGTTTCTGATCATGATGGAGCGTGAACATATTCCAACAGTAATCTGTTTCAACAAAAAAGACCTGGCTTCTCAGGAGGATATGGAATTTTTGTACGAAACGTATCAGAATTGTGGATACCGGGTGCTTCTTTCCAGCGTCAGAGAAAAAGAAGGCCTGGAAGAAATCCGGGAAATATTAAAAGGAAAGACAACGGTAGTGGCAGGGCCGTCAGGGGTAGGAAAGTCTTCCCTGACCAACTGTCTTCAGGAAGAGGTGGAAATGGAAACCGGCGAGATCAGCAAAAAGCTGAAACGAGGCCGCCATACCACCAGACATTCTCAGGTGATCCCTGTGGGAGAACAAACCTATCTGATGGATACACCGGGATTTTCTTCCCTCTATCTTACCGACATGGAAGAGCAGGAACTGAAGGATTACTTTCCGGAGTTCCTAAAATATGAAGGAAAATGCCGATTTCAGGGCTGCCGGCACATTCATGAGCCAGGCTGTGAAGTGAAAGAGGCATTAGAACGACATGAAATCAGCAGCCTCAGGTATGAAGATTATCTGGGACTGTACCAGGAATTAAAAGAGAAAAGGAGATACTAGAATTATGTATCAATTGTGCCCTTCTATTTTATCGGCAGATTTTAACCGCTTGGGCGAACAACTTCAAATATTGGAAAAGGCAGGAGTTAAGTGGCTGCATATTGATGTAATGGATGGAGATTTTGTGCCCAGCATCTCTTTCGGAATGCCGGTGATCCGGTCCATCCGTAAGGAATCAAATATGTTTTTTGATGTGCATTTGATGGTGTCAGCGCCAGAACGATACATCCAGGATTTTGTGGATTGCGGTGCAGATTCCATTACGGTTCATGCAGAAGCCAGCGAAGATCTGGAACGCTGTATTGAACTGATCCGTGATGCAGGAGTGCAGGTGGGAGTTTCCATTAAACCGGCGACACCGGTAAATGACATCAGCCATCTTCTGGAAGATGTGGATACGGTGCTGATTATGACTGTACAGCCTGGATTTGGAGGTCAGAAATATATGGAAGACTGTACCGAAAAAATTCAGGAGCTTCACGAACTGATCCAGAAAGAAAACCTGGAGGTAAACATTCAGGTGGATGGAGGTATCAACGACGATACTCTGGAAACAGTTATGAAGGCAGGCGCCAACTTGATGGTGGCAGGTTCCTATGTATTTCGTGGAGATCTGGAAGACAATGTACGTCAGATCACAAAGCGGATTGAGGAAATCAGCGAGGCTATTGAATAAAGTTTGCACAAAAAGATCAGTGAGGAATATATGATCGATACAGTGATTGTAAGCGGGGGCAGGATTCAAAACGAGTTTGCCCTCGATTTTTTTAGAAAAAGAATAGAGCAGGGAGGCCGGGAAGGTCTTCTTCTCATAGCGGCAGATAAAGGTCTGGAATTTTTTATGGAAAACCAACTTGTACCGGATCTTGTGGTGGGAGATTTTGACAGCCTTTCAGAAAAAGGTCAGGCTTTTCTCCAACAGCATCAACGACTGGAAATTTTGCGCTTGAAACCGGAAAAGGATGATTCAGACACACAATCGGCAGTGAAGCTGGCAGTAGAAAAAGGCGCAGAGGATATTCTGATCCTGGGAGGAACCGGAGGACGTATGGATCATACCATGGCTAATCTGGGGCTTCTTTCCCTTGGAGAGGAAATGGGGGTACATATAGCTCTTGCAGATGCCTGGAATTATATGACTCTTATTAAAAGCGGGACAATCCTTCACAGAGACCGGCAGTTTGGAAAATATGTTTCTTTCTTTCCAGTGGGAGGACCGGTGCCAGGCGTGGTTCTTCAGGGATTTAAGTATCCTCTGGACGGTCATTACCTGACAGCGGCAGACAGTGGGCTTACGGTGAGCAATGAAATTGTGGAAGAGGAAGCCGTGGTGACATATGAAACAGGCAGTCTTATGATGATTATGTCCAGGGATTAAGAAATAAAAAGAACTTTTATTTTTTACAGCGGACCACAACACGCTTTTGACCGCCAAGGGTACAGGTAAACAGTGTCAAATCCCAGTCTCCGGCTTCCATTTCCTCGACAGCGGTTCCTTCTAGTTCTTCTACCCTGGAAACGGTATAAGAAAAGCGTTGTTCATTCATATCGGTAAAGGTAATTTCATCCCCGATTTGCATGGTTTTCAGTCCACCGAAATGTCGCTGGTAGTTGTGCGCTGCAATAATCAGGTTATCCACATAAGCAGAACCCTGATAACGACAGGGGGCTTGTCTGAGGTTGCTCTTGCTGATCTGGTCAATGACCGGAAGGGAAAGTCCCAAAGACGGAAGCTCCAACACCCCTACGTAAGGAATTCCATCCACGTCTACCGCAGGCATTTCCTCCACGATGGGAGTAGGCGTTACGGTGGGAATCGCCGACGGCGAAGCTGTCTCCTGAGAAGGCTTTGCTTTTTGGGTGGGCTCTGCTTTTGGGGAGAGCTTGGGAGCCGGGGACAGGTCAGCAATCTTTTGCAGCGCCTGTTCTGCTGATTGCGCTGCCAGATCTGCTTCCCGTTTGTTGTAGATTAAAAAACAAAGGGCTGCTGCGATCAGCAGCAGCCCTAATAAAATACATCGTTTACGAAGAGTGTTTGTCATGATGATGTTTCTTTCCTAAAAGTCCCAGAAGGATCAGCAGAACTCCTGCACCAAGCAAAATTACGACTGGCCACCAGAGCTGTCCGGTCTGTGGAAGACGGGAACTCTCTGAATATCCCGGGTTGTCAGAGTTACCTGAATGATTGGGCTCATTGGGTTCCTGTGGCTCATTAGGGGGATTTGGTTTGTCTGGTTTGTCTGGCTTGTCCGGTTTGTCTGGCTTGTCCGGTTTGTCCGGCTTGTCCGGTTTGTCTGGCTTGTCCGGTTTGTCTGGCTTGTCCGGTTTGTCCGGTTTGTCTGGTTTGTCCGGTTTATCTGGCTTGTCCGGTTTCTCCGGAGTGGACGGGGTATCATCGTTGGTGATGGTAACAACCGTTCCGTTTTTTTCAGAGGTGGAGGTAAATCCTTCCGGCACCTGGAGTTCTTTAGCGTCCCAGGAAGCGTTGCTATCCAGATTACTCCAGGTATGTTCCCAATGATTTTGTTCGTTCAGTTCCACCTTTTCATACTCTGTGCCATTCCGCATCAGGACAGCAGTAACAGAGTCTGTAGGTTTACCGCCGTTATCCAGCTTCCAGACTTTTTTTACAGTCATCTGGGTGTAACTGGGCTGTACGCCACCGCCGCCGCTGCTGTCCTTGTGATTTTCAAACAGAACCGGAATGGTTTTGTCAACTTGGATCGTTCCGGTATCATCGGTACTTGTCACTGTATATCCGTCATTGTCGCTCTCGGTCACAGTATAGGCAACCTCGTCAGGCAAGCCATAAGCAGTTTTGCGTTCTCCATGCTTCAAGGTGAAAGAAGCAATGCCATCTTTAAATTCCATTTCGCCATAGGTGCCATTAATCTGGTTGCTATTTAGTGTAACAGTGAAGGAAAATGCTTTATTGAGATCTCCGTCCGTGCCGGAAACAGTTTTGGACACTTGGAGATTACCAGTTGGAGGTTTTGGGTTTTCTCCCTTGTAGTTTTCTACAAAAACTAGTTTATCCTCGTCCAGTAAGAGATCTTCCGCTTTTGGTCCCTTATTATAGGTGGTATCGTAGCCGTCCTGATCCGTTTCTGTTACCGTATATTTGCTCTGATAGGGCAAATCCTTAATGGTAATCTGCTGTCCATGAGAAAGCTGAATCTGCGCTTTCCCATCAGTAAACTTCAATGTACCATTTTCTGGCTTAGTTGCTTCATTTTCATGCCCCGGATAAATGGAGCCGATATACGCATATTCGCTGTTTACCGGTTTTCCATCCTTGTCTTTCAGTTCAATGGTAAAAGAGAACTTCTTCGTCTGATCTCCAGCAGAACCGGTAACGACTTTTGCAATGGTCAAATCCGGCAGCCGTGTATTGGTAAAAGTAACTGCCTGAATATCGCTGATCGGCACACCATCCTCAGAATTAATGCTGTCCACCTGATAGCCTTGGGAATTCAGTTCCTCGATAACATAATGTGCTCCACCGGGAAGGTTGCGAGCAGTTTTTGTTTCACCGGCTTTTAGGCTGAAGGTAGCAACACCGTTGTGGAATTCCATATCGCCATACAAACCGTTTACTCTCTGATGGTCCGGCAGCTTCATTTCAAATTGGAACTCCGTTGGACAGTTTTGTTCTCCAACGACGGTTTTTGTGATCGATACATCGCCAACTGGAGCAGAAGCGATTGTAAAAGGAATTGTGAGAGTTTCCTTGTGAATCACTGCGCCAATCATATGCTGAAATTTCTTGTCCTCAAATACAATATCCGAAGACGGGGAATACTGTTTAAATTCTTGCAGCCAAATGAATTCAGCCTCAATTAAAAAAGATTCTTCTACGGTCGGCTGGTGGTCGCTGACCAATTCGTATTCCTCATTTCCATATACATAGGTCAGATTATCGCAGAGCGCAGTCATACCTTTCGGAAGTTTCAAACGATATAGTCCCCGGTACGCATCTGGCTCAATCAAACGGAGAGGACTGCTGTGCCACATACCGTCCTTTGGATTATACTTAAATGTCAAATCACTAGTCAATTTAATTTCATCACTACTTGGTTTGTAATCCAGCAGACCGCCACGCTCAGAATAGGTATACAGAACCTTTGCCAACTCAGAATATAATTCATTAATATCATTGTCTGGAATATTGTATTCATGCAATAAATGCCAGACTGCATTCTGCGTCGCATTATATGCCTCTTCCTCCGTGACAAAATACGAAGCACCATAAAAGGTCTGAAAAGCTTCCAAAGGCGTCTGATTATTGCAATTTGTGATGCTGAATGCCGCCCTATAAAATGGCATCGAATCAATATCATCATAAGTCAAACCATTCGAAGTTGTTCCGTGGTTAATACTAAGCTTAATTACCTCACCTGTAAATTTTCTAAGATATTCCAAATGCTCTTTATTTTGACCGCTCCAATCTGCATAGGTAAAATCATGATGACCTAAAAACGGATATGCGGTCTGCAATACAGGCGGTACAATCAGCATCTTATTAAATTCTGCTTCTGTCGGCGCATACTCAGAGGAATTTGCAACAATTTTGTACAGATGTTCTCCATTGTACGGATAACCTGCATAGAGCAGCTTAGAGAGGCGGCGCATACACTCGTTATAATCTTTTTGTGATTCAAAATCATCAGGCGTTAAATATCCTTCAGTATATCCTGGGACTTGTGTATCTCCCATATCTTCTGTATGATGCGGCCAATGCAGCTTATTGTTCATACAAAATAATGTAAGTTTTTTATCGGGATAGTCCGGATCATAGATGTAATGAATACCATTTTCAAACAGAATCTGGGTTCCAGATGCAGGCAGGATGTTTACAGTAATCTGTGGAAGCGGTACGTCTGCTTCCACCTCATAGCCTTCTGGAAGTTTTGCTGTGAGGGTGTAGAAGGTTGGATCTACAGCTTCAGCGCTCAGCAGGGAATCCTGCGGCCAGGTGACGTTTTTAATCGTGATTGGTTTGTTTTCTGAGTCAAAAGCAGTCAGCGTGTCAGGAAGAGTCAATGCAGCCTGTGGATTGTCAGCGGGAACGCTCTGGGTGGCAATTTCTTCCGCTAAGTCTTCAAATCCGGTAATGAGGATGTTGTCCGTCCTGACTCCTGCACAGTTTGTGATATCCTGCTTACAGACAGGACAGTCTGGATTCAGTTGGCCTTCCGTACATGGTTCGGTGCAAATGCATTCTGGAGCAGGGACGTCATCGGTGATGTCCGGCGTTGTTTCTCCAGTGTTGTCGGGGGACTCTGAAGGAATCACTTCCGCGGCATAGGGACAATCTAAGATCTTCTGGATACAGCCGCTTTCTTCGCTGCATACATGGGTGCATTGTGTCGGCGCCCTATCCGGATCGGATGGGGATGCAGCATCCGAAAAGGCTTCCTCTGTGGGATAGCATTCTTCGGTGTGAGTGTGGATACAGTGTTCTTCGATTCGATAGCACGAATCCGTGTGTTGATGTGTAATGGCAGATTCCGTATCCGAAGCATCTGCCATAACATTTCTTCCAGGGAATCCTCCTGCCAGAAGGCAAATCGTGAGAAGAAATGCCAGCCATCGTTTGTTCATGGCGCGCCTCCTTATTCTTTATGTATGTTGGTGTGTATTGTATGAGATGATACTATGCGATCCAGACTATGGAACGTCTTGTTTTGCACAGTTTATTTTCCGAAAAAATTTCTGATCAAAAGAATCAGAATTACCTGGAATTATTTTACCGCGGTGGGGGATTAAAATCAAGCAAAAATCAAGTACAAATTTAGTCCATATTAGGTTCGTATTTCGTTCATATTTCGTTCATATATGCTCAGAATACAGGAATGTGGGAATAACGCACACGGGTGTGCGCCAAAAATGTGGGAATCTATTGAAAAAATAACGTTTTTATGGTAAAGTAAAGTGTCGTAATGGATTCCCCAAAAACTATTGAAAATAAAGGAGATTTGATATATATGAAACTAGGTATCGTGGGTTTACCCAATGTAGGAAAAAGTACATTATTTAATTCACTGACAAAGGCAGGCGCAGAATCTGCCAATTATCCATTCTGTACCATTGACCCTAATGTAGGAGTGGTTACTGTTCCAGATGAGCGTCTGAAGCTGTTGGGAGACTTTTATCATTCCAAAAAAGTAACCCCGGCAGTGATCGAATTCGTAGACATTGCAGGTCTGGTGAAGGGAGCATCCAAGGGAGAGGGACTTGGCAATCAGTTCCTTGCCAACATCAGAGAGGTAGACGCCATTGTGCATGTGGTTCGCTGCTTTGAGGATTCCAATGTGGTTCATGTGGATGGAAGCATTGATCCTCTCCGTGATATTGAGACCATCAACCTGGAACTGATTTTTTCGGATCTGGAGATTCTGGAGAGAAGAATTGCCAAGGTGACCAAGACAGCCCGTATGGACAAGGAAGCTGCCAAGGAACTGGATTTCCTGGAAAAGGTGAAGAAGCACTTAGAGGATGGCAAAATGGCCATTACCATGGAACTGGAATCAGAAGATGAAGAAGGCTGGATGGGTACTTATAACCTTCTTACCTTTAAACCGGTAATTTACGCTGCCAATGTGGCAGAAGAAGATCTTTCAGATGATGGTGCATCCAATTCTTATGTATCCCGCGTACGGGAATATGCAGAAGAACAGCATAGCGAAATTTTTGTAATCTGCGCACAGATCGAACAGGAAATTGCAGAACTGGACGATGATGAGAAGAAAATGTTCCTGGAGGATCTGGGACTTACAGAATCCGGTCTGGAGAAGCTGGTAAAAGCAAGCTACCGTCTGCTGGGGCTTATGAGCTTTTTGACTTCCGGAGAAGACGAGACAAGAGCATGGACCATCAAGATCGGTACAAAGGCGCCTCAGGCAGCAGGTAAGATTCATACAGACTTTGAACGCGGATTTATCAAGGCGGAGGTTGTTAATTATCAGGATCTTTTGGACTGCGGTTCCTATGCAGGTGCAAGAGAAAAGGGACTTGTACGTATGGAAGGAAAAGAATATGTGGTTCAGGACGGCGATGTGATTCTGTTCCGGTTTAATGTATAATAAACAGTAGACAGGTGATTGTATGGAAATGTCGATTCGTTTCCCAGGGCTGGGGATTGATCTTGCCTACGTGGGAAAATCCATTGGGATCTTCGGAATGGAAGTTACCATATATGGATTGCTGATTGCGGCAGGAATGCTTCTTGGTATTGCTTTTGTAACGCTGGAGGCTAAACGCCGGGATGAAAATCAGGACATGTATCTGGATATGGCGATTGTTTCTCTTCTGGCAGCGGTTCTCGGTGCAAGGCTTTATTATGTGGCCTGCTCCTGGAAACTGTACCAGGGAGATTTCTTTGAAATTTTTGATATCAGAAGTGGAGGGCTTGGATTTTATGGAGGACTTCTGGGCGGTGTAATCGCGGCAGCTGTTTTCTGTAAGCTGAAACGGCTTTCCTTCTGGCAAATGGCAGATACTGCCTGTATGGGAATTCTGATCGGGCAGATAATAGGAAGGTGGGGGGATTTCTTTAACCGGGAATCCTTTGGCGAGTATACCGACGGTGTGCTGGCAATGCAGCTTCCCCTTTCTGCAGTTTCCACCAGTTCGGTGACTTCTCTGATGAGAGAGAACCTGGTGACGACAGAGGGAGGCACATACATTCAGGTGCATCCTTTGTTTCTGTATGAGAGCCTGTGGTGTTTGCTGCTGTTTTTACTTCTTCTGGCAGCAGGACGGCACAAACGGTATCAGGGTGAGATTTTTATGAAATATCTGGCAGGGTATGGCCTTGGAAGATTTTTTGTAGAAGGACTTCGCACAGATCAGCTGCTTCTTCCGGGAACCAGACTGCCTGTGGCCCAGGTGATCTCAGCAGGATTATTTGTTGTTTTTACGATTCTGATTATCGGACGGCGTACCATGGCGAAGAAGCGGGAAGCCATCCGTAAACGCAGGAGAGAAGAATTATATGAAGCAGAAGAGAAGAAGACAGAAATCGATGCAAATGATTGGGAATTCCCTGTACACGAAGAACGAGGGACAGAAGAAGATGAGCGAGAGAGAGAAACAGTACCGCCAGATCCAGAAACTGAGGGAAACACTCAACAGCAGGATAAAGAGCAGGGAGGATCTTCAGAAGAACCTGCGCCTGAGCTGCGAACTGGATCTTCTGATTGAAAAATATCAGGAAGAAAATCCCACAGGGGATGAAAATCTTCCTTATTAATATGGAGAAAAAACTGTTTTTGGGAAAAGTCCGGCGAAAGCCGGGCTTTTCTATTTGCTTTAGGGAAACAAATATGGAAAGGATATCACAAAAGTGTTAAATAAAAAAAATCTTGCTTTCGCACTTGTATTTTCACGTTAAATGGTTTAGAATAAGCACATAAGTGGTAGAAAGTGGAGAATAGTGGAGGCAAATGGAGATACTGTGGCAGAATAACCGTTTGCACCCGTGGAATGTCTGTGGGGAGACAGATATTTCGTGAGAGTAGGTGAGTTACATGTTCATGGGAGAATATAACCATACCATTGACGCGAAGGGGCGTCTGATTATTCCGGCTAAATTCAGGGAACTCTTAGGGGAAGAGTTCATACTGACTAAGGGGCTGGATGGTTGTCTTTCTATTTATCCGATGAATGAATGGGAAGCCTTTGAACAGAAGCTAAGAGCTTTGCCACTTACAAATAAAAACGCAAGAACCTTCTCACGTTTCTTTGTGGCTGGTGCCACAAGCTGTGAACTGGACAAGCAAGGGAGAATTCTCGTACCGCAGACGCTTCGGGAATTCGCTGGTCTGGAGAAAGAGGTTGTGCTTACCGGTAACCTGAACCGTATAGAAGTATGGAGCAAAGAAAAGTGGAGCGAGAACTGCAACTATGATGATATGGACAGCATAGCAGAGAGCATGCAGGATATGGGTATTATCATTTGACGGCAGCGCCCGGAGAAGTCCAACAGGAGACGGATATGGAATTTAAACATAAATCTGTGTTGCTGGAGGAGACCATCGAGGGCTTATGTATCAAGCCGGATGGAATCTATGTGGATGGAACTTTAGGAGGAGCGGGACATGCCCTTGAGGTGTGTAAGAAACTTTCTGCCAAGGGGAGATTTATTGGCATAGATCAAGACCAGGATGCAATA
>SAMEA3387494__coassemble_1812_pt1 | contig 64709 bp, 57 predicted proteins | sample SAMEA3387494__metabat2_low_PE_043 | metagenome-assembled genome bin SAMEA3387494 (sample SAMEA3387494) | Felis catus | biome: Faeces | place: United Kingdom | collected 2012
AAAAGACCTATTTTAATGTGACGGAAGAGGCAGTGTTTAATTTGCCGAATAACATGGATCTGTAAATCTTCTTCCAAGTCAGAGCCAAAAGTTCCATCCTGAAGTTTGATCACAGAATAAAATTGCTCTGGAATGTCTTAGTCCTCCTCTTCTGTCTCTGATTCTTCCCTGTCTTCTTCCGGTTCGTCTTCATACGTCTCTTCATAATTTTCCTCAGGCTCCCAGGCTTCATCCTGAGGTTCCGATGTCTGAGGAACCGTGGAATCTGGCTGAGAGGTTGACTGGGATTCTGGCTGAGGTTTTGAATCAGGCTTGGTTACCGGTTTCGATTGAGGTACAGAGACTGCCTGTTTTCGCTCTTCCTCATCTGCTTCCTCCACATCTTCCTGTTCTTCCGGTTCTTCCCGTTTCTCTTCCTTTTCTTCTTCCTCTTTTTCCCTTCTTTCTTCCTTCTCTTCTTCTTTTTTCTGTCTCTCTTCCCTCTTTTCTTCCTCCTTCTCCCGTATCTCCTCATTCTTTTCTACAAGATAATTTCCCAATGTCTTATTTTCTTCTTCTGCCTTTTCAATATCTTCTTTATCACCTTTGAGGCAAAGGGCAGCTTCTTCTTTAAAAACTGCTTCCAGTTTCTTCTGGAAACCTGCATCTTTTAATGTTTCTTCCTGATAAAACGCATAACTTACCAACCATTTTTGTTTTTGGTCATCTGTCGCAAAATTTAAAAACTCAGCTGCTTCCTGAAATTCTTTTCCCTCCAGGTTTTTTAATTCTGCTTCTGTCAACGTGTGATCATAAGAAATCGCTTTCTTTACCGTTCCTTTTTTATTCAGTTCCAGCTGCACACTCATTGCTCCGTCTACCGATACAAGAGCATAGGAGGTATTAAGAAGCTGGTGTTCATATACTGCAGCCCCGACAAACACTGCTGCAGCGGCAGCCACTGCTGCAACACTCCATATAATCTTTCTGCCTTTGTTCTCTCTGTGGAAAATGAGATTCTCTCCCTGTTCTTCCTGATAGAGATCTTCCTGCAGGATGAAAATCCTGTCCCCGATTTTCATGTTCTTTTTTCTTTTGATTCTGAGAATCTCCCCGTCCTGCGTCATTGCAAGACAGTAGTTCTCTTTGACTTCCATTACCAACACTTTAAGATACATATTTGCACCTCGTTCCCTCAATCCAGTAAAACAGCCCTGGAAATTTCTTTATTAAGATGATCATCACTGCCAAAATAAAGGATTTACTGCCCTTTACAATTTTTTCAGTTACCTTTGCTACCATGGCTACTCTGCGTATGGGAAGTTTCTTTTTTCGGTACAGAAGTTCCACTGTTTCTTCGTCTTCACTGGCTGTTTCTGCTGTTTTTACTGCTCGTTCTCTGGTATCCTTATGTCTGGGTGCTTCATCTGCCAGGCGTTCTAACGTCAGTCCAAACAGCAGCAATTCCTCTCTGTATTTCAAAATCTCTTCATGAATATTTTCCTGTGCCTGCTCATCGGCCTCTTTCTCTTCTTTATAGAAATCCACACCTGATTCCTGTAATGCCTCCAGGGATTCCTCCATCCCATACTTACTCTGCCGTTCTGCATAATTTTTTAGCCGACTCTCCATCACCAGTCTGGCAAATGACAAAAAATTCCCCTTCTCCGGATTGTACCGTTTTACCGCTTCTGTGAATCCTAATAACCCAATGGTGAACTCTTCGTCCTGTTCTATGGAAACATACCTTCCTGTAAAATTACTGACTGTCCGGATCAAAAATGGCATATGCCTTTCTATCAGGCTATTCAGATTTCCCAGATCTATTTTTTCTCCAGGAATCATATTTTCCCCTCCCTGCTTGTGTTTTTACTTTCTGCCATTTATTTTATCAAGATATGCTCAAAAACGCCAGTTTTCTATGATAAATTCTGGGCTAAAAGATTTACACTGTCGATCCCACCCAGATCGAATAATTCTCCTATCACGTGATTTTCTTCTTTTCTTTGACACTTTACTTCATATACAACCTCAAAAGAATCTGCCAGGATATTTTTCGCCTTTATCGTATGAGATTCTGTAATCCCTGCAACAATATCCTGAATCCGGTCCAGATCAGAATTACTTCCACGAATTACAAGAAGCATTGGATGTATCGTTTCTTCTGTTCGTTTGGTAAAAAGCATCACCCCTGCAAGAGCAGCACTTCCTACCACACCGATAAAATAGCTTTGTGTAGCCGATGCAATTCCCACTGCCATGGACCAGAAAATAAAGCCGATATCCCTCGGATCACGGATATTAGTACGAAAACGTACAATCGACAAAGATCCCAGCATACCAAGGGACAATGCAAGATTCGATTGAATCAGTTCCATCAAAACAGTCGAAACCAAAGCTAACGTTGCCAAAGTTACTGCAAATTCCGGTCGATAACTGGATTTCGTATTTGCCAACCGATATGTAAAAAGCATGATTCCGGCAAATACAACTGCAATCGCGAGATTCCATAAAATTGTTTCTGTTCCCGGTTTTCCTCCTATGATCTGTAAAACTTTATCCATATTTTCTTCAAACTGTTGCTCCATTTCTCACCCGCTCCTTTCCCATACGCATGGTTTTCAAAATGTTTCTATTCTTGTATGAATGCCATCTGTAATAAATTCAATTGCTAACTGTTCTCCTTCCGAATAAAATGGCTCTATTCCATATGCCTGCAGCCTGGAAAGAATCACTTCATTGATAGAATACGGATTTTCTTCCTGATTTCCAGTAATAATTCCCACATCCGGTTTTACTCTTTCCAGAAGTGCCACAGAAGTAGCATCTGCCTCACCATGATGTCCCAATTTCAAAATTTCTGCCTCGATATCTCTGTTTTGTGCTAAATAAACAGCTTCCTCTTCCTTTTCCATATCTCCGGTGAAAAGCCAGGAAATATTTCCATAATTGATACGCAACACCATGGAATTATTATTTGCATTTTTTTTGTCCTCTTCCGGTGGAATCCAGAGTTCCGCTTCTGCTTTTCCAAGTGGGATTTTTTGACTTTTCTGAATCTCTTTTACCTGCGTCCCAACTTCTTCTGCTACATCCCAAATCGTTGTTTTTTTATAGGAAACGTGATCCTTTCCGGAGAGATAAATCGTTTTTACCGGAAAATTCTCCAGCAGATTTTTCACATTCCCTATGTGATCCTTATGTCCATGGGATAAGAAAATTCCGGAAATCTCCTGTACCTGTTTCTCTTCCAATACCTTTCTAATCTGTTCCCAATCTTCTTTTTTTCCTGTATCACACATATAATATCCGGCATGAGGAATTTCCAGCAGGAAAGCGTCTCCTTTTCCTATCGTGATAAAGGAAAGGGTCAGCTCCTCCATGGGCTGCCGGATCTGACTGTCCCTTTTACATCCAGACATCAAAAGCGCCATAGACAGAAATATTACAATGATCTTCCATCTTCCTTTTTTCAATTTTACCCTCTCCTCTTTTATGCCACCTTTGTTTCCGGTGCAAGAATATTTACCCCATGAACTCCTTCTATATTACTAATCACAGATAACAAATGCTCCTCTTCCATTTCTTTCATGTGAAGCTCATAAACCAATTCAAATGTCTCCGGGAATATATTTTTACTTTGTACTGTACTTCCAGATACATTTCCAAGAACGGTCTGGACGAAATCCAATTGATCTTTTTCTCCCCTTACTACAACCGTTCTGAAATTTTTTCTTCGTATGCTTTTATTCAATACAATCAAAACCAGCCCCAGAATCAAAGAACTAACAGCCCCTATTGCAAAAGCTCCTATCGCAGAAGAAATTCCGACCGCAAGTGCCCAGAATACAAATCCAAGATCCCTGGGGTCTCTGGTATTTGTTCGGATTCTGCAAATAGAAAGGGAACCAAGAACTCCAAGAGATAATAATGGATTATTTTGGATCAAGGCCAGCAATACCGTGGAAATACAGGCAAGCATTAGCAAAGTAATGTTGAATTTTTTATTATAGGTAAGGCTGTCATTGCAAATCCTGTATATCACCATCAAAAATCCGGATACGACCAAGGTAAATAACAAACTGATACATAAATTTGACCCTGTGAGGATGTAAGTACTTCCCAGATTTTCTCCCCAGAAATGTTCTATAAGTTCACTCATTTTCCTTCCTTCTTTCTTTAATAATAATAGGTTTTTAATCGTTGTCTTGAAGTGCCAAACTTGCTTGGCGGCTTCCTGGTTAAATCACATTTTCCCAATACTTCCTGAATCTGCTTAAATAAAAACCGGTCATATTTGATTTCCAGAATCGTCTGATCTTTCGGCATTCCTTCATAAAAATTCAAATGCTTTGCAAAAAGATCATAGCAAAAATCACAATATCTCAGATTATTATCTAAGGTTACCCTTGTGTTAAAATTAGGGTGAGTATATGCTCTCCGATCATATTCTATCAGTGAAACCGGTCGGTATAATCTGGTGGTCATAAGATCATACACATAGGAAACCATAGGGCTTTTGTAATGAAGCAATACCTCATAATTTCCTTTTAAAACTTCCTTTGCATCTGCCCTGGAGATTACCAGACTTTCCTTTTTTTCTCTTCCAAAATATTTTCTCTTTAGTTCAAATTTTGCACTGTTGTCATCTGGATGATATACCCTGAGGCGAATCCTTTTTTTCTCATCTGCATGCTGTCTTTTCGCTTCATAATCTTCATTAGTTATACTGTCAAAATACACGCTGCGGACCGTGTATCCATTGTAGCCCCCATAAGCGTCCGGAATCAAAAGCTGATCCAGTGCTTCCAGCAAAAACAGGCGATCGGGAAGTGATAACAGGTATTTTACTTCTTTTCTTGATACAGATAATGTTTCTGACAGATTTTTCTGACTCATCATATTGCTGCGCCTCCTGTTTTCTTTTACCATATAATACAGATGAAAAAATATTTTTCGGTACCATTTTTTACATTTTTTTATTTTTGGGCAAAAAAATATGGCCATATCCGGAAAGCAGGATACTCTGCTCCCCGGACATGGCCATTTTATCTATTAAAGAAGTATCACACCATTTCCAGCGCCAATGCGGTCGGCGCCTGCCTCAACCATTGCTCTGGCTTCCTCCGGTGTGCGGATTCCGCCACTGGCTTTTACCCTTGCACGATTTCCAACAGTTTCCTTCATCAGCTTGATGTCCTCCACCGTAGCTCCACCTGTGCTAAAACCAGTAGAGGTTTTCACGAAAGCTGCATTGGCTTTTACTGCCAACTCACATGCTCTCACTTTTTCTTCCTCTGTAAGAAGGCAGGTTTCAATAATCACCTTTACAATGGCAGGCTTCGCCGCCTCTACAACTGCTTTTATGTCCTCATAAACTGCTTTGTTATCTCCATCCTTTAAGGCTCCGATGTTGATTACCATATCGACTTCTTCCGCTCCTGCCCTGACACTTTCTAAAGCTTCCGCCGCTTTTGCCGTGGTCAGCATTGCTCCCAGAGGAAAACCTACTACGCAGCATGTTTTTATGCCGCTTCCTTTAAGCAGTCCAGACACAAGCGGCACATAGTAACTATTGACACATACCGATGCAAAACCATATTTTTTTGCCTCATCACAATATCTTTCAATGGTCTCTTTTTGGGAATCTGCCTTTAACATTGTGTGATCGATCATCTGATTCAGTTTCATCTCTCTTCTGCCACTCTGGATATATCCCGTGTGGTTTCTCCTTTCTTTTCTGTTTAACTTAACATTTTTCCATTTAAACATACTTCTCTACATCTGTAACTCTTTTCCTTTAAGGCTTTTTTATTTGCTCTCCAAGATCCACCACCAGAGGCTCTTCCCTTGCAAATACATGACAGCCCAGGCGATACCCCTCTTCCAGTTGTTCCTTGGAAAACCACATTCTGTCCATGGTTCCGATCGCAGCCTTTCCTTTCAGTATCTTAACTGCACATTTTGCACAATTCCCCCTCCCGCCGCATGCTGTCAAAATATGAATATCATTTTTCAGCAAATATTCCTGAAGCCTTGTGTTTGCCGGACATTCTACGATCATTCTTCCGTTCCTCCTGTTTTGCCTGTAAATTATTCTCTGCTCCATTCCCTGTTTCATTCTGCAGCATATTTTAATTTTACCATATCCCAATTCTCTTTTCTATTATTTCACATAGTTTTCTTTACATAATCAGATAAACAACGTATAATTTAATTGATATAATGCTTTACATACGTTGGACTTGACTATGTGGTTCCGCCATTACAGTAACCATTTCACCAAAAAATAACAGGAGTGTATCACCATGGGATTTTCTTTAGACGTAAATATTCCTGCTGTCACAGTGTTTCTGCAGGGACTTCTCAGCTTTTTCTCTCCTTGCGTACTTCCTCTGATTCCCCTTTATATCGGCTATCTATCCGGTGGAACAGGAACACTTGGAGAAGACGGAAAAATGCATTATAAAAAGAGCAAGGTCATGCTTCACACCCTTTTCTTTGTTATTGGCGTCAGCTTTGCATTTTTCCTTTTGGGGCTTGGTTTTTCAGCCCTTGGTACATTTTTTAAGGATAATCAGGGACTTTTTGTCAAAATCGGCGGTGTTCTTGTGATTTTCTTCGGCCTGTATCAGCTTGGCATTATGAAAGACAACCAGCTTCTCGGAACAGAACGACGGCTTCCCTTCCGCTTGAATCTTCTGGCCATGTCTCCTGTCACAGCCTTGCTCATGGGCTTTACCTTCAGCTTTGCCTGGACTCCATGCGTAGGACCGGCTCTGACCAGTGTTCTGATCATGTCCGCCTCTGCCAAAACCAGCGCCATGGGATTTATCCTCATTGGCGTTTATACCTTGGGCTTTGTCATTCCCTTCCTGGCTGTGGGACTTTTTACCACAACTTTGCTGGAATTTTTCAGAAATCACATGAATGTGGTACGCTATACGGTAAAAACCGGCGGCATATTGATGATTCTTATGGGCGTTTTGATGTTTACCGGAAAAATGAACGATGTCACCGGATATCTATCAGGTCTTGGCAATACGGAAGTCGCTATTGAAAAAAAAGAAGCTTCAAAAAGCGATTCTGCATCTGCCCAAAACGTTTCTCGGGATTCTGACAGCAAAGAACCGGCTTCTGAGCAGAATTCTGTTCCCGCAGAAGATACTGATGAGACTTCTTCAGAATCCCTCCTTGACTCCCTGACACCGACACCTTCTCCAGCAGCCCTCCCGCCAGCCATTGACTTTACCCTAAAGGATCAGTTCGGCAAGACTCATACCCTTTCCGACTATAAAGGAAAAACAGTATTTTTAAATTTCTGGGCTACCTGGTGTCCTCCATGTAAAGCAGAAATGCCTGATATCCAAAAGCTTTACGAAGAATATCAGACAGCTGACGACGACTCTCTTGTGATTCTTGGAATTGCTGCCCCTGGTTTTGGGCAAGAAGGCTCTATTGAAGAAATCACCGCTTTTCTGGAAGAAAATGCTTATACTTATCCAGTCGTCATGGATACCACCGGAGAAATCTTTATGTCCTACGGAATCACCTCTTATCCTACCACCTTTATGATCAATCAGGATGGAAATGTATTCGGATATCTCCCTGGACAGCTCAATGAAGAAATCATGCGGGATATCATCCAACAGACCATGGAAGGAAAAAGAAAATAAAACAAGGAGGCTACCAATGAAACTTAACCCATTTTGTATGTGTTGTACCTTAAACAAGCAAGAAAAAATGATCCGGGAATATCCGGATATGGAGAAAAAAACAGAATACATGAAAAAAGTAATGGCATTAATCGCCAATACAGAAGAAAATGACTGTGCTCCAAGCCTTGCCGTAGACATCCAGGAACTTTACAGCAGCTTCTGGAACTGCCCGGCGGAGGATTTCACAGAGATAAAAAAAGAATTTAATCAGTTTATGCTGGATATGGAAGATACCATTGAAACAAAGATCAGAAATTCCGAAGATCCTCTGGAAAAAGCACTGCTTTATGCTCGGATTGGAAATTATATTGATTTTGCTGCGTTACCCGATGCAAATCAAGACACGATGCTTACTCTTCTGGATGAGAAGAACAAAGAATCTCTTTGTCCGGAGGAATATCAGTTTTTCCTTCATGATCTTTCTTCTGCCAAAAAGCTTGTCTATGTAACAGACAACTGTGGTGAGATCGTTCTGGATAAACTTGCCATCAAGCTTTTGAAAGAGACTTATCCCCAACTGGATATTACCGTGATCGTTCGCGGCTATCCAGTCATCAATGATGCCACTATGAAAGATGCAGAAGAGGTCGGTCTTACCAGACTTGTCAAAGTAGTGGGAAATGGGAGCAATGTTGCTGGCACCTGGATACCCGGAATCAATGAGGAATCACGTATCCTTCTCGAACAGGCAGATGTGATTATTGCAAAGGGGCAAGGCAACTTTGAGACGATGAATGATTGTGGTCTGAATGTTTATTACCTTTTCCTTTGCAAGTGCGACCTTTTTCAACGTCGTTTTCATGCAGAGAATCTCCAGGGTATGTTCTTAAATGAACGGCGTCTGGTTATGGAACCCGTATAAAAAGATCTTCCTATACAAAAACCGGAAACCTTTTTGGTTTCCGGTACTAAGAGGGAAGAGAATGTGGAGGCGGCATCCATACAGGATGCCCCTCGATTAGTTGCGGCTCAAATGCTTCTGCAATTTCAGAAGCCTCAGCCTTCAATCTGTATAAAGCCTTTATCTTCTACTGCTTTTGCAGTTTTTTTCGGAATAGAAAGCTTCAGGATTCCATCTTCATACTTCGCATGAATTTCTTCCTGAGTCACATCTTCACCAACATAAAAGCTTCTGCTCATACTTCCTGCATAACGCTCACGTCTGATAAAGTTGCCTTTCTTATCCTGTTCGTTCTTATCCAGTCCTTTTGCTGCGGAAATGGATAAATATCCATTCTGAAGCTGCACACGGATCTCATCCTTCTTAAAGCCAGGAAGATCAATGTCCACTTCATAACTTCCTTCGCAATCCCGGATATCAGTTTTCATCAAATTCTTCGCATGTTTTCCATACAACGGATTCTTTCGTCCAAAAAAATCATCGTTAAAGGCATCGTTCATCCAGTCATCAAATAAGTTTTCTCCAAAAATACTAGGCATCATCATAAGTCATTCCCCTTTCTATGATTCATGCTCCATCTATATGCACACTGTCGGGTTATTCCGAAGTGGTGTAGGTGAAAGAACTTTCCGGAAGATGCTTTTTGCTCTCTTCCTTTGTTCTATTTGTAATATAACGCTTATTGTTAGCACTGTCAAGAGGTAAGTGCTAATATTTTTGTGAAGATTTTGTGACCAGTTGATATTCTTCCAGCATTGTCTCCTGATATGCTGCACGTTTTCTGCTGCGCATAAGTTCTTTTATCTCTTTTAATTCCCGTTCTTCGATTTTCTCAAGTTTCTTTAGACGCCTTTCATTTAAAATCACATCTGAGGAATACTTTTCATACAATTCCGGTCTGTAATTCCATAAAACCACTTTCTCCTTATATCGGTATTTGATATTTGCAGCGATCTGTAATCCTTCAGGATCAAAATCACCTGCATAATACAGTATGTGATGTTCTGCAAGCTTATCCAAAAGAACGAATACCGCTAATGTGAGCTGCCCATTTCCACATACAAATGTACTGTCTGGATATTTATCCAAAAGAGAAGAAAAAACGGATGGGTTTTCCACAACATAAACATGCTTTTCCGTACCGGAAATTACTTCCAGACTGCCAAGAGTCTTAAGCGTAAGCTTCATCACTTCCCTGCAACGGAAAAATCCATCAATCCCTTCATGAACACTTCCATCCTTTCTCCATGCACGGATTCCGTATACAAGAACATCATTGGAAAGCTCATCTTTTAAGATTCCCGCCTCAAAATACAACTTCTTTTTATACTCTGCCTTTGATAACCCCACCTGCTTTTCCGTATCAAATCTCCACCTAAGATAAAGCGAAAGTAATTTCTCCGCGGTTGTCCCTTCATCAAAATAATGCGGATTTCCTGTTGAAGCGGCTGCAAATACAGGAAGCAGCTCTTTTTTTCCAGTCTCTTTTAAAACAGCAAGAGCCGTCACCGCTTCTGTAAAGTTTTTCAGCAGCTTTTTCAATTCCTCTTTGTCTTCCTTATACTGCTGAATAAGAAATAAATATCCTTCTTTTTTCTGCATCAACACTTCCCGAAGAAACTCTGATACAAAATCATTGGGGCAGCTTTCCAGAATCCTGCCCCAAAAATCCTCACAGCGTTTCGTTTCCAGAAGTTTTTGTTCCTTTTTCCCAACCAGAGCTTCCCCATAATAGGTTTCCAGAATCTCCTCCCAGTTAAGCTGAGCAAAACGGCTGGATTTCAGCGCCTTTTCCAAGGAAGCGGCTGACACCGACACAGTTTTATTTTCCGTATAATCTTTTTGCAAAAAGCCGCCAAGCTCCTGTTTTTCCTGTACCGTCAATCCCGTGAGCGTTACTGTACCGCCGAAATGTCCAAGGCTTTCATATTTACCTCTCACTTTTGCAAACAGCTTTCTGTAAACAGGACGGTTCCTGAAATATTCCAGACACTGCTCCATCAAATTTTCCATATTGTTTCCATTTCTCATATACTTTCATTTACGTTTTTATCCAGAACCATTTTCTTCCTGTTGCCATTCCAGATATACCGGATCACCGTTACGTATTTCGCATTCTCCGGACGAATCAACTGATAAATGGCAAGCCCGGGAACCGTATCGTAATCTCCCCAGAGAATCTGGGAATTTATCATAAAATCAAAGTCAAACTCCACCATCAGACGGAACATATCCCGAATATTCATCTCATCCACACCGGCAAAAGCCTCGTCAAGAGAAATAAGCTTTGGCGCATCCTTACGCGCTCCCGCATACTTCGCCACAACTGCAGAAAATAGCGGTACATACATCGCCATAGCTTTTTCGCCGCCGCTGAACGTAAAGAATACTCTGTCTGTCAGCTCTTTCTTTTTCTCACCTGTTTTCTGACACTCCAGCTGAAATTCAAACCACTGGCGATAATCCAGCACCTCTCTCATAATGGTATGGAAAGACTGAACATTGGAAGACTCCCCTGCTGCTTTTCTGGCTTCTTCGATTTTTGAGCGGAAGTGAACGGAAAGCTGCTGCGTTTCTTCCGGGCGCATAATTTCCGCATCCTTCTGAAGAAGTTCCACAAGAGCTTTTGTATCCAGCTGTTCCTCCTTTTCCGCACGTTTATTCTTCCACTTAAGGCTCAAAGTCAGACCGCTTGATGTCTGCATAGACTCCATCAGACTGTTCATTTTTTCCACCCAGCGTTTGCTTGCCTGAATTCTTGCCCTTATTTTTTTGCTGATGGTATTTGCCAGAATATCCTCAAAAAGCTCCCTGTCCTTATCGCTCAGAAGACGCTCCTGCATCTGCATATCCTCTTCCATTCCGGCGATCAGTTCTTTAAATTTAACGGTAATTCCTCTGTATTTTGCAGAAACATCAATTCTTTTCATGCTCATTTCCGTAAAAGAGGTATCTTCATCCAGATTTTCAAACAGGCTCTTTAATGTGATCTGATATTCCAGAAGCTGTCCTCTGTTCTTATGATATTCCTCCTGCAAACTTCCCAGAAGATCGCTTTGTTTCCGGTTTCCAAATTTTCCGGCAAGCTGGCTGCAGACTTTTCCTGCCTGATCTTCCATATCTTCGGTGATGACAAACTCTTTCTTTACATAATCCAGTGCATATTCCAGTTCAAACGCTCTGGCGCTCCACTGTCTGCGTTCTCTTAAACGAGTAAGGGAAAACTCATTCTCCTGGTATTTTTCCCGAAGGATTTCTCCCTCTTTCCTAAGGCTTGCCTTCCGCTCCACAGAAGCGTCTCTTTCTCCCGGAAGAACAGCAAGACGCTCCGTACAATAATCGAGACGTTCCTTTATCTGTTCATAATCCGTAAGCTTCAACTGTTCAAGGACAGAATTCAGGGCTTTTTCCTGCTCTCGTTTCTGGGTGATCCCCCGTCCAAGGTCATAGCGGATATCATCCAGCGCGTCTTCCACTTCCTCCAGATACTCCTCTTTCACCCGCAGGCTCTGTATTCCATTGATATAGGAACCGTGGTTCACCTGCAGACCTGTAAGAAGTTCCCGGTAATCCTTCAGGCTTTCCAGCGCACTTCCAAATACGTCCAGTCTTGCCGGAAGATAGCATTTCCTGCAGAGCTCCTGTACCTTCATCCTGATTTCATCCAGCTTTTTCCGTTCTGCTTCCAGAAGCTCTTTCTGAGTCCGGATTTTGCTGTTTATGACAGTAAGCTTTTCTTCCCGGCGTTCCAGTTCCCTTGCAGCAATCTTTAAATCCTGCTCCTTTGGAAAGTTCCTCCACTCAGTTTCCAGACATTTCTGTCTGTTCTCTAATTCCTTCCGTTTCTCTTCGCATTCACGAATTTCTTCCTCCTGCAGACTGCAAAGTTCCTCAAGCTCCCTGATTTTTCTGAGACGGTATGCCTCTCTGGCGCCTGAGCCGATGAAACAGGGCGTATAATTCTTTGTAATAGTACCTTCCAGAATTCCCATACCGAAATTTCCGTTTGCGTCCACCCAGGTTCCGCCTCTTGTTTCTTCCTCACTGTTTCCGGATTTCCATCCTATTCCGGTAAGTATCCTGGATACATTCTGATAAGTGAGAATATCATTTTTTTCATCGTCAATATCCAGAAGCTCCATGAGATTAGACTTCACATAATCAGCATCTGTAAACAGGTAGCGGTCACATACGTCTCCATCTATCGAAAGAACCTGCTCTTTATACTGCGACGGAATAATCAAAGCATCCAGAATTCCCATCTGCATAAGAGCTTCCTCCAGACGGGCAGTCTGTTCCTCATTTAAGTTCCCATCAAAGTCCACCATCTTATAGAATTCCCAAAATGGAATTTCCGCTTCCCGAAGTTTCTGACGGTTTCTGAGCACCGGTTCACTGCGCTCCGGCTCCGGCTCGCGCTTTTCCTTCCACTGGGTAAGTTCTTCCTTTGTCTTTTCATAAACCTGCTGCTTTTCCTCTGTTTCCAACTTTTTTCTGTTTCTGGCTGACAAAAGCTCTTCCTGCCTTTTCTCAAAGGCATCCTTCGCCAGATTTCTGATTTCCCAGTAATCCGTGTCTGTGCGATAACTCTCAATTCTCCTTGACATTTCCTGAAGAGTTTCTTCTTCCGGATGAAGTTCTTCATTTCCTCTTGCCCATTTATAGAGCTGTTCGATAAGCTCCTGACGAATCTCGTGAAGCTGATTATCGTATTGAAGAATTTCTCTTTCCGTATGGTTTTTCTCTTCCTGAAACTCATCCAGCTCCTGGAGAAATCGACTGTACCGCTCCTGTATATTTTTTTCTTCTGTCAACGCCTCTCTGGCGTTCTCAACTTTCTGTGTGTAGTCTTTCAGAAGCTGCTCATGGGAAAGAAAAGAATACGCTTCCTCGCCGTTTCCCAGAAGCTCTTCCTTCATAAAACTAAACTCATCAAAAGGAATTCCCTCCAGCGTACTCTCCATCTCTTCCAGAGAAGTCTCAATCTCCTCCCATTTTCGTTCATTTCTTTCTCTCTGCAGCCGGATGGTCTCTTCGGCATCCAGTCGTTTCTCGTCCTTTTCTTCTTTCTGGCGTTCCTTTTGAGAAATGATTTCCTCCAGTTCCATTATCTGTCTGCGGATTGCGACTTCCTGATTTTTCAGTCTGGTGGCGTCGCTGTCTGAAAGCGACTCCTTTTCTGCCTGAAGGATCTTTTCCTCTCCTGTCAAAGTTTCATAACGCTGCTCTTCTTTTTTCCTTTCCTCCTCAGTACGGCAGATTTCTTTCTGGAGCTCCACCGCTCTTTTTTCCGCCTCTCTGTATTTTTTAACAGCGTCTGAGAATAAAAGAGCCTTGTCATAGAGGACAATTTCATTATAACGGTCATATACCTTTTCAATCTGATGGGCTGCCTGAATACTCTCTTTTAAATTGTCAAGGTTGGTTTTCAGACTGTCCATATTTTCGATTGCCTCGGACATGGGTCTAAGGTCATCCTCAGACAAAGTCTGGAGAGAACTGCTCAAAATCTCATTGATTACCGTTGGCTTAAAATCCTTGGAAAGTTTCGGTGTACGAAGCTGGATCAAAAGGTTTAAAAGTTCCTTATATTCCTCCTGAGTCTCAAAACCAAACAACAGCCTGTTTACACACTGTGCATACTCGCTCTGAGTTTCCATGACTTTTCCGCCTTCCCCGATGCGGTTCTTCAACTCCCGCATGGTACAGGTAACCTTACTCTGCACGTCTTTGTAAAGAAAAAGGTCAAAACCAATCCTCCTGCCGTCTGTGATGCAGAAGTACCAGGAATCCATCTTTTTGTTCCGCCTTGCGCGCATTCCAATTCCCAGAGTAAGAAATTCATCGCTTTCTGCCCGTTTCAGTTCCATATACAGATACCCGGTCCGCTCTTCCCGTCCATCTCCCTCTTCCAGAAGATAGTTTTCCATTTTCCTCGCTTTTGAGCCGAAGGGATCAAGACGTTCCGGACGCATATTTCCGTCCAAAAGAAGAGGAATAAAGCTCTGCATGGTAACTGATTTTCCTGATCCGTTCGCTCCCCTCAGAAGCATTCTGCCATCCAGAAAATAAAATTCCTCCTCATCGTAATACCAGAAGTCCACCAGACCTACCCTGTATATCTGCCATTTACTGTTTATCACCTTTCTCCTCCTCCATAAAATCTTTCGGATACTGTCCGGCAATTTTCCCCACTGCCGCACTGATCTTCATTTGCTCTTCCGTTTCCTGTATGAAGCCAAGCTCCTCCATATAATCTTTTACCCCTTTGCAAAAATCCCTGGTTGTCATTTCCCGATAAGTTTTGCTGAAACCTTTTCCGTAATTTTCCTTACATTCCTCCAGAATTCCCATAAAAACCTCTTTGGGCATATAAATTTCTTCTTCTGCCCCAACTGGAATTTCCCTGTTCTCTATTCTTTTTTGAATCAGATGATTCGTCAGAAGAACTGCGTCTGACAAGGTATTTTCTTCCGGAAAACACCTGCCCATTCTACACTCCTCTCCAAGAATCAAAAAAGCGCTGTTTCTGTGTACGTGAAGTTCACAGTCAAAGAGCTCCGAAAGTTCTCCCTGTATCAGGTTGCGTTGATTTCTGAGATAAGCAAAGTCCTCTTCTGTATCAGCAGTCCTCTCCATTCCCATAGTCATCAGAAGTTGTCTGTAAACCCTCTGTCTGCGCACAATCCCCCTGTCTTCATTTACATCGATCCACTCCTCCTTTTCAAAATCAGAAGGAGTCGTATACCCCATGATATCCTGAGTGAAATTTTTCATGAAATAACGGGAAGCTCCTGTATTTTCGTACAGAACCTCGCTTCCTTCCTTTGCAAAACTCTCTTCACTTCCGTCATTGATATCCAGAATCCCTGTATTTACGCAGTATTTCAGCACCTTGATCAGATGTCTGCGATACTGATAAACGGTCCAGTCTATCTGTTCCTCTCTGTACTGGCTTTGTATATATTCCGTAAGCTGTGACAAAACAAACTGCTCCTGTATCTCTTTTTCTTCCAGAAACATCAGCACAAGACACAGGAATATGTATTCTATTTTTTGCGTAAATTCCAAAATCCCCATCCAATTTTCCGGTCTGGCAGGCATTTTTTCCACCTTGATCAGATAGGGATTTACAATGACCTGATAGCCCAGTTTTTCCATGAGAAACTTCTTTACGCTTCCCAACTCATCTTTGATCTGATAATAAAGCTCCCTGTCACGGCTCTTTAAAATCCATCTTTTGCTCAGCAGAATTTCCAGTGTTCTCATAATCCCTCCTCAAATCTTATGGTATATGCCGGCATCTCCAAAATACCATCCGGTGACCTTACGATACAGGTTTGCCCCTCATCCGGCTGTTCCAGCCAGTACACCTGACCGTCTTCTGTTTTTCCCCTGAGATTCTTATTTTCCAGTGCCTTTGACAGCCAGCCAAGGAATACGTCCCTTACATGAGGTTCGATTTCCGGTAGAGCTGCAAATTCCAGACAGTTGTTTTTGATATAGCTTTTTAAAAGTCTTCGTTCCTCTTCCAGTTTTTGAATCGTGGCAAGGCGGGTTTCTTCTTTTTCCTTTGTCCTGTCTGTAATCCCGCTGCGGGCAGCCTTTTCCTTATAAGTACGGATTCGTGGAATCACAGTTACCATATGAGGAGTTTCCTCAAATACACCGCTGTTAATACTTTCTGTGCTTCTTTCCGAAAGCCCCTTCAGATGGAGCGGCTTCTCGATTCCGAATACAGCTGCTGCCAGCCTGTGCGCTTCTTTCATATCCCTGCATTTAGAAAACATCACCGCAAGCTTATGGTATTCTTCTCTTCTGTTTGATCCGCTGTTGCTCAGTTCACTGATTCTTGCCGCATACCGGGTGATTTTTCGGATAATCTCATTTGTATTGTCAAAAACCTTGACTGCTTCCGATTCCTTTCCGTCTTCCGCCACAAACCATTCCTTCAGGCTCTGCCAGCGTCCTTTTATCTTATCCTCAATGACCTGTCTGCTGATTTCCATATCCATTCTCGGAATGGACAGCTCATACTCCGTCACCTCATTGTATATACGCGTAATCTGTTCTTCCTCTGTCTCTCTGAGAATCTGTTCTATGACTGATGCATTCGCCTGCAGGCCTTTTACAAAATTACGCAGATATTCAATCAGCCTGTCCTTAAATACCAGAAATTCCCTGGACTTCATCATTTCTTCTGCCTTTACGCTGCTCAGTTCCCTCATATAATCCTGATAATTCTGGTTCAGACGGATAAAATCGTTATTCAGGTCGTTCCACCATGTATATATTTTTTCTCTGTCTTTATTCTGCATTTCCGGGATTTTTCCAAGATTAATCCGTATACGTTCCAAAAGTGTGGGTTCCAGAGAAGAACTCTCTATAAAAAGATTTTCCACCCGGATCACCATTCGTTCAATTTCCACCGTGGCTTCCGAGAGTTGATAACGGAATTTTTTGTTCTTAAACTCTTCTATTGTGGACACTTTGCGGGTATCCTGCATGGTGATCAGGTTTCCCCAGGATACCAGAGCATTTAGATCCTGCTGACACTGTTCCGGTGTATAATCTCGAAAATAGGGATCTTCTTTCAATTCCTCATATACTTCTTCCTGGTAAATCCAGTATTTCAATTTCTCTGACTTTAAATAAAAAAGCCTGATGATGGGACGATATCTGTCCGTATTTTCTACGTTCAAATACTTCGCTTCCAACATCGGCTTTCTAAGGGTTTCATTTGTCTTCATCGTATATTACCGCCTGTTCCTCTCTGCGCTAAACGCCTCCAGTAAAAATTTCCGGAATTTCGGACGTTATTGAATCTGTACTAATAAATATCTGTAAAACTATAATAAATCATATTTATTATACTCATTCTTTTCTCTTAAAGCAACGCTATTTCCCTCTTTTATAAAATTTTGACTTTGAAGAGAACATATGCTGGGTTGATATTTTGATAGTCTTTATTGTATGTCAGAGATTTTTTATTGAAGGATTGACTGCCGCAGTATAAAAGGTTAATAAAAAGAAGCTAATCAGGGAAATTCTGCACCTTGAAAAACAAACAGCAAACTAGTACAATGAATATAGCAAAATATCATTTGATTTCGGAGATAAGGGAAATTTAAATATGCGAGTTGGAAAGAGTAAAAGGGCTAATGCGGAATGTATCAGAAGGAGTGAAGCCTCATTGAATCACGCTATCCGTAAAATCAGAGAATCAGGTATCGCCCCTTATGTCAGCGGTCTATATTTATATGGCAGTTGTGCCAGAAAAGAACAAAATTTTAACAGTGATGTTGATTTGCTGCTCGAACTTTCACCTGACTTTAATACAAAAAAATACAGAGATGTTGTGATTTTACTCAAAGGTTCCGTATCTCCTTCCGTACTGGATCTGCCAGAGGTGGACTTAAAGGTCGTAATAGGGGACTCCTGGAAAAGCAACAATATGTTATATTATAAGAATGTGAAAATGGAGGGGATTAATGTATGGGAGGTTCATTAGAATCATATTTTGACTTTGCAGAAAACGACTATCTCTTTTTCCGGCAGGCTTACGATTCAAATGTAAGAGGCAGCGCCTTAGCAGCGCTTGGTCAAAATATATGCGAAAGATACCTGAAACACATTATTTCAGAATATGCGATTCCGGACACAAATAATGAGATGCGTGAAAAGGAATGGATATTAAAATCGCATAGTCTGAACAAGCTTATGAAATATATCATGGATGATATGGGAATCGAAATACCAGACGAAGTAGAAACCAATATGAGTGTTATTGACGGTTTCTACTTTACGACGAGGTATCCCGGGACAGATAGTTTCATACCCACTTCCAGAGATCTAGCAAAAGCAAACAGAGCAGTAGAAAGTACACATAATTTTGTACTTGATGTTTGCCGTAAACTGGATCATGAATAGTGACTCGCACAACGAATACGAAGTTTTTGTTGAAGAAATCAATTCCTGCGGCGGTGAACAGCATCGTAAAAAAACCATTCTTGAGATAGAGGCAAAAAGTCCGGAAGCCTATGTAAAAGAAAATGGAAGATTCCCTATTATGGAAAGAATTAATTCTCCCAATGGAGATGTGGTGATTGTTACCGGAGATGGAAATGGCTATCTTGTGCGCTATATCTTCACAAAATAAAGTCTGATAAGACCTTGGCTTCCTGAGCTGCTTCAGGAAAAGTCAAGGTTTTTTTGTGATATCATCACCGACTTTTGGTTTTTGTTTTTGATATATTTCTTAAAAGGATTTCCTGATATGTTTTATTTAACAGAAAGATTTATTTTGGAAACGAAAAGCATTTGTAAATGAAAAGGACTGTGTTGCCTGTGGCTGCTACGGAAAATGCGCAAAATTCTATTAGTAAGGGCACCATGACACAGCTCATCTGCAAAGCCAGAAATCATATTTCAAAATAATATCTCTGGTTATACTACTTTTTAATGAAACGACCATTTTGGGAGGATACAATTATGAAAAAAATCATTCCCTTACTACTGCTTCTGTTTCTTTTTACCGGATGCGGCGCTCCCGCAGAAACAGCCAGCAATTATCAGCAGATTTCCATGGAAGAGGCTGTTTCCATGATGGAAAAAGAAAACGACTATATCCTTCTGGATGTACGTACGGTGGAAGAGTTTAAAGAAAAACACATTCCAGGCGCCATCAATATCCCCAATGAAACCATTTCCTCTGAAGAAATTCCGGAATTGCCTGATAAAAATCAGTTAATTCTTGTTTACTGCCGCAGCGGTAACAGGAGCAAACAGGCGTCCCAGAAGCTGGCTCAGCAAGGATACACCAATATTGTGGAATTTGGCGGCATCAATGACTGGACCGGAGAAACGGTATCTGGTCTTTCCTGAAACTGCAGTGAACAAATTCCCATTTGTTTTACTAGGTAATAGCATCAGGTAATAACATCACAGAAAACCCTCAAATTCTTTGCTATATTGAATCCATAAAACAGTACACAACTATAAACCAAGGAGGTAATCCTATGAATTTTTTCGATTTTTTTAAAGGACCTGATATCAACCAGGGAATTCAGAATTATAGAGCAACTGCCGGCGCTGCCCTCGTAGATGTACGTACTCCGGAGGAATACAGCGAAGGACATATTCCGGGAAGCAAAAACGTACCTCTTCAGTCTCTGAATAAGATCCAGTCTGTGACAGCAAAAAAAGACACCCCTCTTTTTGTATACTGTCATTCCGGCGCCAGAAGCCATCAGGCAACTGGTCTTCTTGGGCAGATGGGATATACCAATGTACAGAATTTAGGAGGTATCATCTCCTACAAAGGAAAGGTGGAACGATAATATGAAAGTAGTAATCATAGGTGGAGTTGCCGGCGGTGCAACAGCCACTGCCATCCACGCCGGAATGAAGGCTACGGAACTGAAAGACCTGGATCTGGCCTATGCACCGCCTTATTCCTCCGCCAAGGACCCGGTAAATATGGCAGGCTTTATCATCGACAATATTTCCAGAAAAGAGTTAAAGCAATTCCACCTGGAGGATATAAAAAATCTTCCCCTTGATGGAAGTGTCACCCTTCTGGATGCAAGAACAAAAGGCGAATATCTTCAGGGACACGTCAACGGCTTTATCAATATTCCCGTAGATGAGCTTCGGGAACGTATGCAGGAAATCGAGAAAGACAAACCTGTTTACGTGATCTGCCAAAGTGGTCTTCGAAGCTATATTGCAACACGAATCCTCACAGGAAGCGGCTATGACGCTTATAATTTCTCCGGCGGCTTCCGATTCTACGACGCAGTTATGAATGACCGCTGTCTGATCCAGTCTGCTACAGCCTGCGGCATGGATCAGTAAATACAACCTGATAAATCTCTATCATATATAAAAAACTCCCTCTGCCTTATTCCAGGAACGGAATAAAACAGAGGGAGTTTTATTACATAAGTTGCTGCAGTTTTTCTTTATCTGTAAGTTCTATGGTTCCACGACTTAATTTTACCATACCTTCCTGTTGGAAATAGCGAAGCATACGCGTCACCACTTCTCTGTGGGTTCCCAGATGATTGGCAATGGTTTCATGGGTGATTTTCAACTGATCAGTATCATCAATGGAAGACTCTTCCAGCAAAAAGGCTGCAATCCGCTTATCCATACTTTTCCACATAATCTGTTCAATCAGCCACATCACATCTGAAAAACGAGAAGCCATAATCTCATTGGTAAAATTAGCCACCGGCGCTGATTCTTCCATAACTTTCTTATAAATCTCTGCAGGAATCACCCAAAGTTCTGTATCTTTTTCTGCCTGAATGACAATCTCAAACTGAATGGAGCGCATCATACAGGATGCGGAAAACAGACACATATCCATATCAAACAGCCGATACAGCGTGATTTCCCTGCCTTCCTCGGAAAGGCTATAGGCCCGAAGCTGCCCTGATTTGATCACCAACAGTCCGGTACACTCCATTCTGCTGCTGTGAATCACCGTACCTTTTTTTACTTTCTGGTAAATAATACTCCCGGAAATCTGGTTCTGCTGCGCAGGGGTAAGTTTTTTCCATACTGGAAAATAATCTGAAAAATCCATGTTCTGCCTCTTCCTTTCTGGCCAAGCAGAGTTATTTACTCCACTGTAGCGTCGGTGTACATACCTCAAGTATAAGGCTACCTCCTGCTTCTGTCAACGTGAATTGCTTTCCTATTCCGCCTCTCCCTCTTTCTCGTCATCTGTTTCTTCGGGTGCTGCATTGTGTACCGCTGCAATGCTTACTACTACAGCATCTGGTTCTACCATCAGTTCCAATTCTTTATTTGCAGCAATATCCAAATCCTGTACCTTTACAACTTCTCCTACCTTCATATCTCCCACATCGATTTTTACTTTATCTGTCAGTGCAGATGGATAAGCTTTATAGGGGATTTCTTTCAGATGAAGCTCTACAATTCCTGCTGCCACTTTCTCATGATTTACCAGAATCACTTCTGCTACAGAATGTACTTTCTGATTGCTTACCAATGCCTGAAAATCCATCTCTTCCACTCTGCCTGCCATTGCATTGTACTGGATTTCTTTGATCAGCACATCATATGCTTTTCCGTCCACATCCAACATAATCTGACTGCCTTTGTTACTGGTTTTGAGAAGGCGTTCCACTTCTCCTTTTTCCATTTTGACAGGAATGGAACCCTCGATTTCCTTACCGAATACATTGCCTGTAACAAATCCTTCTCTTCTTAATCTCTTTGCCTTGGTGTTCATGTCTCTTTTTTCAGCTTTTAAAGTATTCATTTATCTTTTCCTCCAAAAATCTGATTCCTTAGCAGCCTTCCACATAAGAGGTTTTGTTAAGTACGTCTTTTTGTTACATTGATATTATAACAGATATAGCAATTTAAGATTCACTAATTTTTTCATTTCTTTCACAAATTATTTGTATATTTTTATTTTTTTCTTCCATTTTCTTTTTATTTAATGGTATAATTGTTATACTATTTCATGATAAAGGAGGGCCCCTTATGGAATCCAGAATGTTCAAAATCTATGCAGCTCAAGACCAACGTATTCAGCTGAAAATTTATCCGGGACATTTTGCAACACCCCAGTCCCATATCACCCACTATCTGGACATGACCACCATGAAGTCCCGTTGTTCAGAAGCTCAGCGCATTGCTCAGGCTCTGGCTGTTCACTACGAGACTTCCATCCCCATCGATACCATTGTCTGCATGGATGGTCTGGAAGTTGTCGGGGCTTATCTGGCCCAGGAACTTTCCAAAGCCGGTGTTCTCTCCATGAACGCTCATCAGACCATCTACATCACCGCTCCAGAATATAACAGTGTGGGACAAATGATCTTCCGGGACAATATCCAGATGATGATTGAGAATAAGAATATCCTCATCCTCAATGGTTCTGTAACTACCGGCGGTACCCTTACGCGAGCCATCGAAAGTATTCTCTATTATGGAGGAAAAATCCGGGGAATTGCTGCTGTTTTCAGCGCCATCAATAAAATAGCGGAAATGCCCGTTCATTCTATTTTTACCCAGAAGGATATTCCTGATTATGGTTCCTATTCTTCCCACGATTGTCCTCTCTGTAAGAATCACCAAAAGATTGACGCCATTGTGAATAGTTACGGTTATTCCAGGCTGTAGCATTTATAGTTCCAGTCTTACATACAGAGAAAGAGGAAAGCGCTGCTCATGCTCTTTCCTCTTTCTCTGTTTCTTTTTTCTGTTTTCTTTTCGTAAGAAGGATACCACTGGTAAGCGCAGTAAACGGAGCCACGGTCACAAGTCCGAAACTGCCCACAATAGTGTCCAGAATTTCTGCAGATACATATTTATAATTCAAAATATGGTCAATGGGAGTTCCCTGTGCCATAAAGGTCATCAAAAGAGCGATATATCCTCCGGAATATGCCAGCAAAAGGGTCGTTGTCATGGTTCCCATTGCTGCTCTTCCCACATTCATTCCAGAACAGGCCGCTTCTCGCCATCCAATCGAGGGCTTTTTCTCAATGACTTCATTTACTGCTGAAGTAATATCTACAGACAAATCCATCATAGCTCCTGATGCCCCGATAAAAATACCGCTCATAAAAATCTTTGTGAGATTCAGATCCTGATATCCTGCATAAAGAAGACTTTCGGAATATGCCATCACTGCACCATGAATCTGAAACGCATCGGTAAAAATACATCCCATCACACAGGTGACCAATACGCCCAGAAGAGCTCCGCTGCTGGCAGCAACTGTCTTTCTATCCCATCCATACACCAGAAAAATAATGAGAACCGTAAGAAATGCCGTGATCAGGATTCCACACCAGATAGGATTGATCCCCTTCAGATAAGCGGGAACCATAATCTTCCAGATTGTCAGGACCGTAAGAATAAAGGAATACACAGCTCGAAGTCCGGTACGACCGGCAAATAAAATGAGAAGCACCACAAACATTCCTGCCAGAAGCAGCTCTTTATCCATCCGGTAATGATCTGTCATGGTTACTGAGAGAATATCTCCTTCCTGATAGCTGACCACTACCTGGGCAATATCGCCTTCCTGGAATATTTTATCCGATTCCAGAGAACCGCTTAACATATTCACAGCTTTTGCTTTTTCACCCTTAAATTTTCCCTGAAGGATTTCCACTTCGCAATACTGTTCCCCTGACTGAATCAACCCTGAACTCTTTACTGTACTTTCATCTGTTTTTATCACCTTTGCCCGGACTCTGTCTGTTTCCTGATAAATAGCAGCATCCTCATAGCCCGTGGGAAGAGCCATGAGGATGAAGATCAGCAGGATTGCCAGCAAAGAAACTGAATTCTTTTTCAGCTTTTGTACCATTTATTCTACTCCTGTCAATGCTGCCATTTTGGTAAAGATTTCTGTATTGTCATAATATCCTTCAAACTGTTCCTGTCCTGCTCCCATAGCGAAAACCTCAACCGGGAGTCCTGTGTGGGCATAGGATGCAAAGTTAATGCCAGATTTATTATTCAGAATATGAGTGATGGTAACAGTCAATGGTTCATAGCTTCCATAGAGAAGATATTCCTCCTGGCCAAACTCTTCTTCCTCTCCGGTACGAGCCATGGTTTCTTCATAAGCGGTTTTTAATTTGTTGTATTCATAATCCGTCATAACCAAAGAACCTTTGTCTTCCGATTCCGGATGTACATCTTTGCTGTCTGCCTGATTGGTTTCTTCCGTTCCTTCTGCTGCCGGAGCCTGCAGTCCGAAAAGCTCTGTGATGTCCTTCATAACAGTATCAAAATCTGTTTTGTTTTCTTTATATGCGCTTACATAGTCAGAATCGTATTTTGCATAAGAAATTTTCTGATTGGAAATATTGGTGAGGAAGGTATCATAGTCTGTTCCTGCAAACCCAATAGTAAGTCCGCCGGTTTCGTGGTCACCGGTTACCAGAATCAGCGTTTCATCTGGATGCTCATTGTAAAAATCAACTGCTTTTCCTACTGCCTCATCCAGCGCAATGGTATCGGTAATGGTGGAAGCTGCATCATTTGCATGACAGGCCCAGTCAATCTTACCCCCTTCTACCATCATAAAGAAGCCTTTTTCGTTATCAAGAACTTCGATTCCTTTTTCCACATAATCTGCCAGTCCCCATTCGCCTTCTTCCAGGTCCATGGCATAGCTCATGGCATCGTCATCTGCCAGAGTTTCATCGATCACAATGGCCTTTCCGGATTCTGCAGTAAGGGCTTCTGCATCTGCTTTTGTGGTTACCACCTGGTATCCGGCTTCTTTTGCCAGCTCATACAGATCCTTCTGGTCTCCCTCTGCGCCGGTAGCTTTTTTCAGTCCGCCACCTGCAAAATAATCAAATCCACTGTTGATCATTTCTTCGCCGATTTCGTAGTAGCTGTTTCTGGATGCCTGATGCGCATAAAAAGCTGCTGGTGTTGCATGGTTTAAGTTTACAGAGGAAAGGATTCCCACCTTATATCCCAGCTGTTTTTTCAGCTTCTCTGCAATTGTCTCATAAGGGGTTTCCATCTTTTCATCCATGTTAATAGTTCCGCTGTAGGTTTTATGACCTGTGGAAATAGAAGTTGCGGTAGATGCAGAGTCCGGACAGAAAGAGGTACTGTCATAAGTCTGAGCAGAACCAGCTACTGGAAAATTCATCATATTCAAGTTATTCTGGCTTGAAAGGATTTCATCTCCATCGTCAGACAGGGCGCTGAGATAGTAATTGGTTGTCTGAATCTGAGGATAGCTCATTCCATCTCCAATAAAGAGAAAGATATATTTCGGTGTTTTTACTGCCTCTTCTCCTGCCATAACTACCTGTGCCGGAAGGACTGCGCTGGAAGCAAGAATTGCGGTTGTCAGTAACAAAGCTCTCATTTTGTTTGCTTTCATGTTTACATTTTCTCCTTCTTATTGTTTTTCTTAAACACCTGCAGTATAGCAATACAATATAAAGAGTGCCTGCTTCCTTTTGTTAAAATCAGGTTAAACTCTGGGTCTTTTTACAGGAATAACTGATTTTTCTTACGCTCCCGGAACACAGGTTCCATTTTTTCTGCTTTTTCCTTCAGAACCTTTTCATCCAGACTCCTTGCATGGCTTGGACATACCTGAATGCATCGCATACAGGAAATACAGGCCTCTTTGTCTGTCTCTCCCGGTCTGCCGGAAGAAATCGCACATACTGGACAGGCTTTCACACAAAGGCCGCAGTCATTACAAATCCCTGTTGTTTCTGGCTTCATTGGAAATACATGGTATTCTTTATAAGGTCTGTTTCCCGGAAGACACAACTCTGTTTCCACCGGATGCTCCAGACGTTCTTTGATTTTTTCCCCAAACGCTTTTAATTCTCCATAATCTTCCTCATCTGGTCTTCCTGCTGCAAACTGGCGCATAATAGAATGCTCCGCTATTGCCGCTACTGCTGCCACGCACTGGAAACCTCTTTCCTTCAGCACATCATACAGCTCAATAGCCGTATCTTCATACGCCCGATTTCCATAAACGATCACAAGAACCGCCTTCGCGCCGTTTCCTTCGTAATGTTCCATACGCTCCACAGCTGTACAGGCCACTCTTCCACCGTAGGAAGGCACACCGATCAGACAGATATCCTCCTCCTGAAAGCTTCTTTTTTCTGAAACCGGACGGCAAAGATCAATTTCCTCAAAGGTATCTATCTGCTCTGCAAGAAAGTTTGTCACCTTTCTGGTTCCCCCTGTGGGACTGAAATATATAGAATATGTACTCATAACGTTCTCTCCTTTTTCTATTTTTTCTTTTATCATACTCTTATTTTCACTTCTTTTCAAATCCATGTCTGTCTTCTCTTAACTGCCGCTTGCCCCATAAGAAAATTTGTTCTATAATTGGATAATGCAAAAATCAAAAGAACTTATTTTACATCGTATCTATGCGAAAGTAATTGTAGGTCTTACGAAACATAATCAAATGTCGAGGTGAATCATGAACAAAAAAGAAATTTCTGAGATCAAAAAACAATTTGCTCCCGACAACTGTGCCATCACCCGTATCTGTGGATGCTACGTTGACGGAGAAAAAAATAAAAAGACAGAATTAAAGGAAGCTTTCCTTTCTTTATCTGAAGAAGAAAATTTTAAATACTTTGAAATCTTCAAAAAAACCCTTTCCGGTACCATTGGAAAGAATCTCCTGAACATGGATTTTCCTCTGGAACAGGAAAAAGAAGGAGGAACCCAGGAATTCCTCCTGAAGCTCCGCAACAGTAAACTGCAGGATGATAATCTTGTGGAGCAGTTTTATGACAAAATAATCGAAAACTATGATTACGGCGAGAATTATTATATTATTCTGGTTCATGCCGTGTACGACGTTCCCGGAAAATCCTCTGACGGCTCGGAAATGTTCGATGCTTCAGATGAAATCTACGAACACATCCTGTGTAGTATCTGCCCGGTAAAATTATCCAAAGCAGGACTATGTTACAATGCCGCCACCAACAACATTGAAGACCGCATCCGGGACTGGATTGTAGAAATGCCGGATCTGGGCTTTCTTTTTCCTGTATTCAATGACCGAAGCGCAGATATCCACAGCATTCTATACTATACCAAGAACGCGGAACAGATGCGCAGCACCTTCATTGATGAATTATTTGGTTGTACCGCGCCCCTTTCTGCCGGAGGGCAACGAGATTCCTTTAATGCCCTGGTGGAGGAAACTCTGGGAGAGGACTGTGCCTACGATACCGTTATGAACATCCACGAAAAACTCAATGAATGGGTGGAAGCTCAGAAGGATGAACCAGATCCGGTTGTTCTCACCAAGTCAGAAGTAAAGCGTTTGTTTGAAGAATGCGGCGTAGAGGAAGAAAAACTGGAGACCTTTGACGAGCAGTATCAGATCACTACCGGTGAATCCGCATCCCTGATGGCCTCCAATATTACCAACACCCGTCGTTTTGAGATTAAGACACCAGACGTTGTGATCCATGTGAATCCGGAACGGGCAGACCTTGTAGAAACACTGATAATCAACGGACGCCGCTGCCTTGTGATTCCCATGGAAGACAATGTAGAAGTAAATGGTATCCATGTAAACATGAATGGAGAGGAGAAAACAACTTATGAAGACTCAGAAGAAGATCCTGTTTTTTGACATTGACGGAACACTGCTCACCGGAGCGCCTTCCTTCGTTCCGGAAAGCACAAAACTTGCCTTAAAAAAAGCCCGGGAGCAGGGGCATCTGACTTTTGTCAACACTGGACGTACCAGATACATTCTTCCCAAAGAAGTTCAGGAAATTGGCTTTGACGGCTATGTCTGCGGCTGTGGTTCCCAGATTTATCTTCACAATGAGCTGGTACATAGCAGCACCATTTCCCACGAACTCTGTGTGGAAACTGTGAAAATGGCAGAAAAATGCCAGATTGCTGCCATTTTTGAGCAATCTGTGGGGCTTCTGTATAACAGCAACGTCCAGGTTTCCAACCCAGAAGCTCAGAGACTGGTTTCTGCACTCTCTGCCCGGGATATCAGCCAGTTTGATCAGGAAGAGGCGGAACATTACACCTTTGACAAATTCCTTGTCTTTTTTCAGCCCCACTCTGATGTAGAAACCTTCCAGAACTTCTGTGAAAAACATTTTTCTCATTTTGCTCATGATCCTCATGTATGGGAAATCACACAAAAAGAGTACAGCAAAGCCACTGGCATCGAATTCCTCCTGAAATATTTTGACCTTCCCCTGGAAAACAGTTATGCCTTCGGTGACAGCGTTAATGACCTTCCCATGTTAAAATATGCAGGAAACAGCATTGCTATGGGAAATGCCATGGAGGAAATCCTTCCCTTCTGTCACTATCAGACAACAGATATCCGGGAAGATGGAATTTACAATGCCATGAAACACTTCGGTCTTTTGGGATAAGTATTATTCAATAAAAAATCTCCCCATCCTTATTGCAAGGTCACGGGGAGATTTTCTTTTCTTTATTCTGCTGTTTCTTCTTCTGGTTCTTCCGTTACTTCCGGCGCTTCTGTTACATCCGCCTCCGGTTCTTCCGTTACTTCCGGCGCTTCTGTTACTTCTGCCTCCGGCTCTTCCGTTACTTCCGGCGCTTCTGTTACTTCTGCTTCTGGCTCTTCGGTTGTTGGCATCTGAATTGTAAACTTATGAGAATCTGTAATTTTCAGAGTTTCCAGAACCTTCTTCTCTGTCTTAATCTCTGCTTCATCCATCCACTTTTCTGTGGTTTCCTCATACAGTTCTGTTTTTCTCTCTGCAATAATGGATTCCTTCTTAGATTCTGTGGCATCCTCATCAAATACCTGATCCATTCTTAATACATAAAATCCATTGTCTGTTTCCACCAGTTCTTCATAAACCTGGCCATCTTCCAGCGTACGAAGAGCAGTAAGCACTTCCTCTGGATATGTGGAGGCTGTCACGTCCTCATCTTCTCCTTCTTCTGCCGGATTCGTTGAAAACGTTCCTGTTGTATCACTGTAGGTTTCGTCTATTTCTTTGGCAATTTCATCCATATCTGCTGACGGATCTGCCTTTACCTTATCCAGGATTTCCTGTGCCTGCTCTTTCTTCTTGTCCTGTTCCTCTTCTTCCATATCTTCGCCTGTGCTTACAAGAACATAAGTAAATGCAGACTGCTGTGCCTCTTTTTCATCTACATTGGTATCTGCTTCAACAATAATCGCCTTATACATTCTATCCTGGTAGGTACGAAGTTCCAGATATGTTTTTACCTGTTCTTCTGTCACTGCCAGTTCTTCAACAACTTCCTCAGAATTTGCCTTCATAAAATCTGCTGCTGCCTGCGCGATTGCCTCCTGATCTTCCTCTGTTACTTCCACCTGATGTTCCGGTGCTTTTTCCTTCAGAAGATACATCAGTTCAATCTGCTCTGCTGCGCCTTCCACTGCCTGTTCTCCGTAGGTCTTTCCTTCTTCTGCTTCATCATCCCAGATGCTTCCGGCCTGTCCGCCCATGAAACTCTGATACATGGCTTCTGTCTGTGCCTGCTGCTGACGCGCCAGAAGACTTACCAGACCTAACTGTATTTCCTGTCCGTTTACTGTAGCTGCTACAGCGCTGCTGTCCAGTTTCTTTTCGCCACATCCAGTAAGCATTCCCATTGCCAGAACTGTGGCAAGTGCAACAGCTGCTGTTCTTTTTCCTGATTTTTTCATTTCTTCCTCCAATTGTCACGCGGATAGACCGATTATTTTCAAACCAATCTATCAGAATATTATGATTTAGAGTATAAACTTTTTTTGTGTTTTGGGCAAGGCGATTTACAAAAATACGTAATATTTCACAGGATTTCCACAAATCACAGCTTATTCCTCCACCAGCAGAAGCAATTCCTCTGCAAAGGCAGACAATGCCTCGATTAATTTTCCCTGGGGAGTAAGAATAAATTTCGGTTCCTGTTCTGCCTTAAAGGTCAGTCCTCTTCTGTATTTCTTCATTAGCTCCGGAATTCCCGACGGGTTCAGCCGCGCCTTTTCATACAGCGTAATCCGTACCTCTTTCCCCAGCTGTTTGATCTCCGTCACATACGCCTGATGACAAAGCGCCTTTAATTTTGCAATGGCCAGAAGATTCAGTACCGCTCTTGGCATTTCTCCAAAACGATCCAGAAGTTCTTCCAGCATATCATCATAATCCTGCTGAGATTCAATTCCTGCAATCCGCTTATACGTATCCAGTTTCTGGAATTCATTGCTGATATAGGAATCGGGGATAAAAGCATCCATATTCAAATCAATGGTTGTCTCAAAATCTTCCATTGTGTGAATACCCTTGGCTTCCTTAACCGCTTCGCTTAACATTTTGCAATACAGATCATAGCCTACTGCGTTCATATGTCCATGCTGTTCTGCTCCCAGAAGATTTCCTGCTCCACGAAGTTCCAGATCCCGCATGGCAATTTTAAATCCACTTCCCAGATCTGTGTATTCCCGCATAGCGGTCAGTCTTTTTTCAGCGGTTTCCCGAAGCACCATATTCTGCCGATACATTAAGAAGGCATAGGCGGTCCGGTTGGAACGTCCCACACGGCCTCTAAGCTGATAAAGCTGAGAAAGACCATAACGGTCAGAATCGTGAATGATCATGGTATTCACATTGGAAATGTCCAGTCCGGTTTCTATAATGGTGGTGGAAACCAGTACATCAATTTCTCCGTTGATAAAGCCATACATTACCCGTTCCAGTTCCCGCTCGCTCATCTGTCCATGTGCAAAATCCACCCTGGCATCTGGAACAAGTTTGGAGATCCGAAGCGCCACCTCTGCAATATCATTGACCCGGTTATACACATAATACACCTGTCCTCCACGGCGCAGCTCCCGGTTAATAGCTTCCCGCACCGTTTCTTCGTCATATTCCATTACGTAAGTCTGAATGGGAATCCTGTCCATAGGAGGCTCTTCCAGCACACTCATATCGCGAATCCCAATGAGACTCATGTGAAGAGTTCTTGGAATTGGTGTGGCAGTCAGTGTCAGAACATCCACATCTTTTTTCAGTTGTTTGATTTTTTCCTTATGCACAACTCCGAAGCGCTGCTCTTCATCAATGATCAGAAGACCAAGATTTTTAAATTCCACATCCTTGGAAAGAACGCGATGGGTTCCGATCACAATGTCTACCTGGCCTTTTTTCAATCCTTCGATGGCTTTTTTCTGCTGTGCCGGAGTACGGAACCGGCAAAGCAGCTCCACACGTACAGGAAAATCCTTCATCCTCTGAACAAAGGTATTGTAATGCTGCTGCGCCAGAATGGTCGTAGGTACCAGATACACCACCTGGCGGCTTTCCTGCACCGCTTTAAATGCAGCGCGAAGAGCCACCTCTGTTTTTCCATATCCCACATCCCCACACACAAGACGGTCCATAATCTTTGTGCTTTCCATGTCCCGCTTGGTATCTTCAATGGCAGACAGCTGATCTTCGGTTTCCTCATAAGGGAACATTTCCTCAAATTCCCGTTGCCACACAGTATCCGGACCACAGACAAACCCTTCTTTTTCCTGGCGAACTGCGTAAAGCTCCACCAGTTCCTTAGCTATATTCCGGACTGCTCCCCTTACACGGGATTTTGTTTTGTTCCACTCCTGTCCTCCCAGCTTATTCAGCTTGGGCGGTTTCGCAGCCTCAGCGCCTGCATACTTTTGCAGCGCGTCCAGCTGAGTAGCCAGAATATAAAGATTACTTCCGCCTCGATACTCGATTTTAATGTAATCCTTAACAATCTTATCTACTTCAACCTTTTCAATTCCTTTGTAAATACCAAGTCCGTGTTTTTCATGAACTACAAAGTCCCCAATGGAAAGCTCAGAAAAATCCTGTATTCTTTTTCCATTGTAATTCTTTTTCTTTTTTTTCTTTTTCTGTTCCTGGCCAAAAATATCTGACTCGGAAATCACAGCAAATTTAATCAGTGGGTATTCAAAGCCTTTTTTTACATGGCCATACACTACCATGATTTCTCCTGGCTGAATCTGTCTGTCATAATCCTGGCTGTAAAAAGCATTTAAGCCTTCTTCAGAAAGATCTTTTGCCAGACGCTCTGCTCTTGTCCGTGAACCGGACAACAGCGCAATCTGATATCCCTGCTTCTTATATTGCTTCAGTTCTTTAACCAGAAGCTCAAAACTTCTGTTATAGGCGTTGATGGATTTTACAGTCAGATAAAATTTCTCTGTGACTTTCCAGCCTTCCTGCCTTGGCTCCAGGGCAGAAACAGAAACACAGTTTCTGCGATTCCATGCCCGGCACAAAGCATCTACCTGACAGATCCAGTCCTCTGACAATGTGCGGCTGCCTTTTTCCTCACGGTTTCTGCAGCTTTGGATAAATTCTTCTTCCACTGCCCTGGCATTTTCCAGAAGGCGATTGGGCTCATCCAGAAAGATCAGAGACTGGTTCTTTGGAAAATAGTCCAGAAAAGAAACCAGAGCTTTTTTTCCTGTCCGTTCTGCGGCAGGATAAATGGTAATCTCTTCCAGATTTTCCAAAGAGCGCTGACTCTGGGCATCAAAGGTACGGATAGAATCTATCTCGTCTCCCCAAAGTTCAATTCTCCAGGGATTCTCTTCTGTGAGCGGATACAAATCAAGAATTCCGCCTCTTACAGAGAACTGTCCCGGCATTTCCACCTGCCCCACTCTTTCATATCCAAGGGATACCAGTGTATGCGTCAGTTCTTCCAGATTAAGTTCACTGTCATTTCTGAAATGAAGAAGCCTCTCCTTTATTTCTTCCAACGGCATGAGATAGTCCATACAGCCATCTACGCTGGTTACTACCGTAAGTTCTTTCTGCTCCAAAAGCGCCTTTACCGCCTGCATCCGCTGGCGGATCAGAAGATTTCCATGGATATCTGCCTGAAAAAACAAAAGATCTTTTGCCGGATAATACTGCACATTCCGGTCATAAAACCGATAATCCTCATAGATTTCCTTTGCCCTTCTCTCATCCTCGGCCAGAATCAGCCTATAAGGAAAAAGCCCGGAAAGCCCATATATCATATGCGCTTTCTGGGATTCCATGCAGCCGGAAATTTCAAGGATACCCTGATTTTTCTCTATATGTTTTTGTATCTCTTCCATTTCTGCAAGATTCTGCAGCGGCTGTAAAAATGTCTTCATAAACCCCTCTCTTTTGAACTGAAGATTAGCTGTTTTTGCGGTTATAAGTATTCATAGCTGCGTCCACACCATTGGAAATCATCTGTTCCACAGCATCCCCTGCTTTTTCAATGGCTTCGTCTACCAGTTTACGGTCGCTGTCTGTGAAATGGCCAAGCACATGGTCTGCCAAATCCCATCCCTTAGGTTTGGCGCCCACGCCCACTTTCACACGCAGAAATTTTTCTGTTCCCAGCTGACGAATGATGTCTTTGATACCGTTGTGTCCGCCTGCGCTTCCTTGCTTACGAATCCGAAGCTGTCCCGGTTCCAGATCAATGTCATCATATACCACAATGAGTTCTGTTTCCGGGTCTACCTTAAAGTAATTTACCATTTCACGAATGGGACCGCCGCTTAAATTCATAAAAGACAGCGGCTTTACAAGAATCACTTTTTCTCCGCCGATAATTGCCTTGCCATACATAGAATTAAATTTCACTCCACCCTGAGGCACCCGGTGTTTTTCCACCAGTTCATCGATCACATCAAACCCCATATTATGGCGGGTTCCTTCGTATTGTCTTCCTGGATTACCCAGACCTGCGATAATGTACATATTTTCTCCTTTTAAAAAGTAAAATTGTTAAAGAGGTATATTTCGAGAGGGCGGGCTTCGGAACTATGAGCGCTCCCCTCGCATATCAATTAAAATACACCATCTCTTCTTCCAGCGGTTCGCAAAGGCTTACATTTTCCGCGTACAGTACGATTCCCTCTCCATGGTATTCCATACGGTTTTCAAAGGCTACCTTAGCTGTCACTTCCACCCAGCTTCCTTCTGGAATTTTGGGAGTGTAAGCGCTTTTGCATACATAACCCAGGAAGGTGGTATCATCTGCACAGCAGGTCATAGCGGTTCGGCCAGGAACAAAGAATTTACTTCCCATTCCTCTTGGCTTCAAGGCTCTTCCCTTAAAACGAACGATTTTGTCCACATAAGTCTCCGGATGGTCCATGGCATCCACAAACCAGATACCATAGTCCTCCGGAAAGATATCAATGATCGGCGCATGAATGTCAAAGGGCATTTCGTCCTGGAAAATATCTTCCAATTCCCCTTCTTCATCTTCAAAAATAATTTCTGCTCTCTGATTTGCCACCTTAATGCCCCTGCGATAAGAAGCTAACGGGTCTTCTCTCTTACAGCGGTTAAACACTACCATATCTGCATTTCGCACCATATCCATAAAAATGGATTTCATATTTGCCATGTAAAGCTGGAACGTACTGGCATCTACACAGGTAATATGCTGCTCAATTCCCCAGCCTTCCGGTTTTTGTATCTGTTCAAACTTACTTGCAAGCCACATGCCATTGTATTCCACAATCACACGTTCCGGCTGGTGAATGATTTCCATGGCCATGAGACGCTCCGGCATAAGATCTTCCTCTTTTTCTATGATCTCCACTGCGGTATTCGCAACCTTCAGCGCTTCCATGTCATATTCTTCTTCTCCCTCTTCACAAAGAATCAACAATGTTTTGCCATCGATGTAGAAATAATCCTGCTGAAGTGTGAAATTTAAAAATGAAGTTTTACCGCTTTCCAGAAAACCGGTAATCAAGTATATGGGAACTCTGATCTCTTCCATTCTGTATCCTTTCTGCATTTATGCAAGCCCAAACAGGGATGCCAGCTTGTCTTCTTTCAGTTTTGAGCCAATGACACAAAGACGGCCGGTATATTCCGGAGCGCCCTCACGAATTTCTGTTTCTTCCGGCACCATATCAAAATAAATCCAGGTACCGTTTTCAGAAGGAAGCATTCCTTTTGCCCGGAGAATGATGCCGTATTCTTCTGAGGAAGACAAGGTATTCAGGATTCTGTCCAGTTCTTCTCTGGAATATTTTCGGATTGTCTCTTTTCCCCAGCTTGTAAATACTTCATCTGCGTGATGATGGTGATGGTGCTCATGGCCGCAGCTGCAGTGATCACCATGGTCATGGTGGTGTTCATGCTCATGGTCATGACCGCAGCCACAGTGCTCCTCATGGTCATGGTGGTGTTCATGCTCATGGTCATGGTGATGTTCATGATGATGCCCATGATCGTGGTCATGCACATGGCCGCACTCCGGACAAACTTCCTCTTTTAAAAGTTCTTCTTCCAGTGATACGGGATGTTCCATAACTTCCAGAAGTTTCTTTCCGTCCAGTTCTTCAATAGGAGTAGTAATGATGGCTGCCTTTTTGTTAATTCCACGAATAAGCTCCATTGCTGCCACCGCTTTTTTCTCATCCACAATATCGGTACGGCTCATGATAATAGCTCCAGCATACTCCACCTGATTATTGAAAAATTCTCCAAAGTTTCTCATGTACATTTTACATTTTTTTGCATCTACCACTGTAGTATAACTATTCAGAACCAGTCCGGTTTCTTCCTGTACTCCCTGTACTGCTTTGATCACATCAGAAAGCTTGCCCACACCAGAAGGCTCAATAAGAATACGATCCGGATGGTATTTTTCAATTACTTCTTTTAAGGAAGCACCAAAGTCTCCCACCAGAGAACAGCAGATACAGCCGGAATTCATCTCCCTGATTTCAATACCTGCTTCCTTCAGGAAGCCTCCGTCAATCCCGATCTCACCAAATTCATTTTCAATGAGAACTACCTGCTCATCCTGAAAAGCCTCACTTAAAAGTTTTTTGATCAGTGTGGTTTTTCCAGCGCCCAGAAAGCCGGAAATAATATCAATCTTTGTCATGTTTATACTGCTCCTTTCAAACGCAATTTGACCAGGAAGTATAAATACCCCCTGGTTCTCAGTTTCATTCCGCCTGGGGAAGCGGCGTGGAATCTGGTTCCTGCCTTCATAATTTCCAGCCTTTACAAATTCCTGCACGCTCCCCCTATGGCGTTTATTTTCTTATGTGTAAATCTGCACAAATCGGCAAATCAGCCGTTGATCATAAAGTGCATCAGTTTGTCAATATCTTCTTTTTCGTATGCTACGATTTCCAGTTCCGGAATCTCGCCGCCAGAGAAGATATTTGCCAGAGATACATACTGGGATAATTTAGATTTCAGATTCAGTCTATCGCCTTCGCCTGTTACCAGTTCTACTTTACCAGAACAGCTGTCAATTACCTGGAAAAATTTGTCTACGTCTTTAATATGAGATACTTTCATGTTTTCTCCTTTCCAATGCCCTGGGCATTCTTCAAAATTACTGCTTTCTTCTTATCAGTAATGATCTGTTTATGTTTCTTATCTTTTGTACACGCTCATTATAACCTAGCACTTTAAAAAATACAATCCATAAAACGCTTAAAATTCCGACCAAATCAGTGGGATTTTCGCTTTAATACACAAAAATGGCTACTCCATAAGCCGGCAGTGGATATGCAAAGGAAAATTCCCGGTTATCGCACTCGCTTTTTTCTGCCTGGAACACTTCCGGTTCCACCATTCCGGTTTCATTCATGATCAGTTTATATTTCTTTTTCTTCGGTACACCCACACGGTAATCTGGACGATCCACCGGTGTAAAGTTGCAAACCACAAGGATATTATTTCTCTTGGTCGGAGATTTTCTCACAAAGCTGAAAATGCTTCGGTCTCCATCATTGGCATTGATCCACTCAAAGCCTTCCGGGGTGTTATCCACTGCATAAAGAGCCGGATATTTCCGATAGAGATGGAGCAGACCTTTTACAAAATCCTGAAGATCCTTATGGGCATCTTCTCCCAGAAGATACCAGTCAAGTTCTCTTTCCTCACTCCATTCACGAAGCTGGCCAAATTCCTGACCCATGAACAGAAGTTTCTTACCTGGATGACAGAACATAAAGGTATAACCCACTTTCAGGTTTTTGAACTTATCATCCAGTTCTCCCGGCATTTTATTTAGCATGGAACATTTCAGATGTACCACCTCATCATGAGAAATCACCAGGATATATTTTTCACTGTAAGCATAAGCCATGGAGAAAGTCATTTTGTTATGGTTAAATTTACGGAAATACGGATCCAGCTTCATGTATTCCAGGAAGTCGTTCATCCATCCCATATTCCATTTCAGAGAAAAGCCCAGTCCATCTTCCTCTGCCTTGCCGGTTACCTTAGGCCACGCAGTGGATTCCTCTGCAATCATTACGGTTCCTTGATTTCTTCCAAGGACAACGGTATTTAAATGTTTAAAGAATTCAATCGCTTCCAGGTTTTTGTTATCCCCATATTTATTTGCCACCCACTGGCCATCCTGCTTGCCGTAATCCAGATACAGCATGGAAGCCACTGCATCCACACGAAGACCATCCACATGGCACTCCTCTACCCAGTAAAGAGCATTGGCAATAAGGAAATTCTTCACCTCTGGACGTCCATAATTGTAAATCTTGGTTCCCCAGTCCGGATGTTCTCCCTGACGGGGATCTTCATGTTCGTACACAGCTGTGCCGTCAAAATTCGCAAGTCCATGGGCATCCTTGGGGAAGTGTGCCGGTACCCAGTCCAGAATCACACCAATCTTCTGGCGATGGAGATAATCCACCATATACTTAAAATCCTGAGGAGTTCCGTATCTGGAAGTAGGCGCATAATATCCGGTTACCTGATAGCCCCAGGAACCATCAAAAGGATGCTCTGCAATTCCCATCAGTTCCACATGGGTATAACCCATTTCTTTTACATATTTGGCAAGGGCATGGGCAAACTCCCGATAATTATAAAAGCCTTCTTCGTTATCTTCCTTCCATGGATGTTTCTTCCAGGAGCCAGGATGTACCTCATAAATGGACATAGCATCTGTAGCTTCATTGAAATTCACCCGATTTTTCATCCAGGCAGCATCCTGCCATTTATAATTACTGATATCGGTAATCCTGGATGCAGTTCCCGGACGCAGCTCTGCTGCATTTGCATAAGGATCAGCCTTATAAAGTTTCTCCCCATGCATGCCGACTATGTAAAATTTGTAAAGCTGGTCTACCTTCGCCCCTGGCACAAAGACCTCAAACACACCAATGGGGCCAGCCTTTTTCATGGGGTTGGCTTCCTCATTCCATCCGTTAAATTCTCCAATTACAGAAACATACTGCGCATTGGGTGCCCATACAGCAAAATAAGCCCCTTTTTTCCGGTTACAGGTAGTGGGGTGGGCGCCAAGTTTTTTGTAGATATCATAATGTGTACCCTGACCAAATAAATACTGATCCAACTCCGTGAACTGCAACTTCTCTCCCATATGAAAATACCTCCCTTAAAGCATTGATAATATCTGACTTTCGTTTGGCAAAAGTCTGACGCGGATCATGCCATTCTCCACTGCCGCCTCGCTGCCGTCAAGAAGACTTACATAAGTCTTACCGGAAAGAGGCTCTCGAATCATCAGTTCCGCTTCTTTTTCATCGTTATTAACTGCTACCACTACTCCTTGATCCCCAAGGATTCTTGCAAACGCATACTGTCTGTTGGTCAGGAGCAGTTCCTGATACCGTCCATCTGCCAACGCCGGCTGTTCCTTATGAATCCGTCCCAGTGTCTTTACCCAATCTAATAACTTCTGATCTGCCTTCTGCAAGGCTTCCTTTAGATCAACCGCCGGACGCAAAGGATCATCATTTCCCCCTTCTTTTCTGCCTTGAATTCCCCACTCAGAGCCATAATAAATAGACGGGATTCCCGGAAGCGTAAATAACAGGGTATATACCGGATAAATATGTCCCGGTTCCTTAAGCTTGGAAGCAATCCGGTCCACATCGTGATTGTCAATAAAGGAATACAGGCGAAGACCGCGGTAGATTCCTCCATTCTGATCAAACTCCCTGCGGATGGTATGTGCGATCTCAAAATAATTATGATCGTTGTGTCCGGAATACAGACCCTTATGCAATTCATAGTTGGTCACACTGTCCAGCATCTCCGGTTTCACGTAACGGCTGTAATCTCCGTGAATCACTTCCCCCATGAGCCAGAAATCCTGCTTCTTCTCATTGGTAAACCGACGCATCTCCTCCATAAAGGAAAATTCCAGACAGTCTGCGCAGTCCAGTCGGATGCCGTCAATATCAAACTCATCAATCCAGAATCCAATCACATCCAGAAGATACTGACGTACCTGGGGTTCCCAAAGATTCAGATTCACCAGTTCAAAACAGTTTCTCCATGCCTCGTATCCAAAGCCATCATTATAAGGGGTATTCCACCCAAAATTAATTCCTTTATACCAACAGCAGTACGGAGACTGCTCTCTGTTTTTCTGAATATCCAAAAAAGCAAAAAATTCACGTCCTGTATGATTAAAAACACCGTCCACTACAACCTTAATCCCCTGGCGGTGTGCTTCCTCCACAAAATGCTTAAAATCTTCATTGTCTCCCAACCGACGATCCACCAGCTTATAATCTCTGGTATCATATCCGTGGGAAGTGGATTCAAACAACGGCCCGATATAAATAGCCGTACATCCCAGAGAGGCAACATGGGGAAGCCACGCTTCCAGTTCAGGGAACCTGTGAGTCACTTCTGTCTGCTCATTTCTTCTCGGCGCTCCTGTCATTCCGATGGGATACATGTGATAAAATACTGCCTCTTCAAACCATCTGCCCAATACAAAGCCCTCCTCATTTTTCATAACTGACTTTCAGTCATTCACTGATCTTATTATACCAATGTGCAAACTTTCCGTCAATTCATTTTGGCCTCAGAACAGGAAAAGTATTGCCTGTTTTTGCCGAAAAAAAGAAAAGGACAGCCTTCGCTGTCCTCATTCTCCATCCGTAAGTTCTCCCCCTCCGGAGTCCTCACTTCCGTCGCTTAATTCTCCTTCTTCACTGCCGTCGCTTACCTCGCCGTCCTGGGTTCCGTCGCTTAAAGACTCTCCCGTTTCATCTTCAGAGGAAGACGCCAGATCTCCCTTATAGCCCGGTACGATTCCATTCGCTAAAGAGCTGTCCCAGAAATCTACGTAAGAAGCATTCTGGAGTTCCACATCCTTGGCTTCTGCCAGCTCACTGACTGTTACAAGCTTATATCCCTTGGCAATCAGGTCAGGAATGATACGAAGAGCAGCCTTCACAGAGGGCTCATGGATATCGTGCATCAGGATGATACTTCCGTCTGTCAGATCTCCGTTCATCACCGCATTGTAATCTGCTTCTTCATCCTTGAGCTGCCAGTCCAGGGTGTCCAAAGACCACATAAAAAACGGTTTCTGCACTGTGTCAAAAATCTCCTGATTTCCATTTCCAAAAGGCGCTCTGGCAACGGTAGCCGGCTGACCACATGCCTTAATCAGTGCATTATCGGTATCCGTAAACTGTTTGGCCACCTGATCCATAGAAAGTTCAAACAAATTCGGATGGTTCCAGGAATGGGTTCCGATCTCACATCCGATCTCTGCCATTCTCTTCACCGTATCCGGATACAATTCCACATTTTGCCCCTGCATAAAGAAGGTTGCGTGGGCATTGTTTTCTTCCAGACAATCCAGAAGTTCCTCGGTATACACTCCAGGTCCGTCATCAAAGGTCAACGCCAGACGCGGCTTGATCTTCTCCGGATTATAGGAACCATCGTCATTGAAGTAATAATCCTTCACACCCTTGCTCACCCAACCGGTCTGAAGGTATCCATTGTCATTAAAGTAATAGGTGGTGCCATCAATCTCCTGAAAACCGGAAGCATAGAAGGTATTATCTGCATTCTGATACCACCGTCCATTCTTATCATCATGCCAGCCTGGCGTCAGTTCTGTAGCCTTAGTCACATCCCCTTTGCCAAAAATCGGCTGCCGGATAGCTGCATCCGGGTCTGCCTCCGCAGTCTGTGCCTGAACCGGAGTGGTTTCAGATGGTTCCTTTCCTCCAATGGATCTTACAATGGGAAAAATCACTCCCCGCACCACAAAGATCAGTACCAAAACAACCCCCACTGCCATCATGACCAGACGGGTGATCCTGCGGATCATCATCTGTCTTTTTTTTCTGCGCATCCGTTCGCGCAAAACTCTCTTGTCCATTTCTGCTTATCCCCACTTTTCTCTGTCATCCCAATAAAATTCGGAAAAAAATCATCAAATGTGTCCTAAAATAGTATTTTTTAATATTCAACCTCATCATACCTCAATTTATGGGGAAATACAATGGGAATTTGAAGTTTCTTTCCAATTTATTCTGCTGCTTCTTCCTCAGCGTCTTCTGCTCCTGCTCCTGCTTCTCCATCCACACCTACTGTATCTCCGTTGGCCACCATGTCCTTAATTTCTGCCTGATCTACAATGAAGTCGGTAACTCTTAAAATTCCAATGGATTCATCCACTGCCACCTGGCCATACTGATCCACCAGATCAGCCAGATTCTTCACTCCAAACTGTTCTATCAGCTGATTCTGAATCTTCAGACTTTCTTCGTCCTCCAGGGTCAGTCCTTCCTTATCCATAATTCCCTGAACCACCAGATTCTGTTTAACCTTGGCCTCTGCATACTGCTGACACTGCTCTTCAAAAGCTTCCATGGTCAATCCCTGGGATTCTACAAATTTCTCCAGGTCCATATCTCCCTGAGCTGCATATTCTTCGTTCAGCTTCTTGTATTCAGCAACAGCATTGTCAATATCATCCTGAGGGTATTCCTTCACTTCACAGTTTCCAATAACGGTTTCCCAGGCAGTATTCTGCAAATTATTCTGCGCTGACTGTTCCGCCGCTTCTGCCAGTGTTTTACGTGTTCCCTCCCGGTACTCTTCCAGGGTCTCGTAATCCGTGTTGGCTGCCACCCACTCTTCGCTGAGTTCTGGCGTACGGCGGAAATTCTGAAGAGTGATCTTAAACACCACATCTGCGCCGGCCATAGACGGCTCATAATAATCCTCCGGGAAGGTAAGAGGAACTTCCTTTGTCTCTCCTTTTTTCATGCCGATAATTCCATCCTCAAACCCATCGATCATCATTCCTTCTCCAATGGTCAGGTCATAGTTGTTGGCCGTTCCTCCGTCAAAGGTTTCTCCGTCTTTGGTTCCTACGAAGTTAATGGTAACCAGGTCTCCATTCTCAACGGTTCCGTTCTTGTCTGTCACTTCCTCTGCCTTATTCTTCAGGTCATTGGAAATCTGCGCGTCCACTTCCTCCTCTGTAATCTCGGCAACTGTCTTATCCAGCTGGATTCCCTTATATTCTCCAATGGTGATATACTTATCCACATCCTTCACGGAAACCAGGCGTGTTCCATAGGAGGACGGCTTCTCTTTGTCATTCTTCTCTCTTTCTGTATTCTGTGTCTGTTCTGTAGTTTCTCCGGTTTCTGTGCCGCAGGCAGATGCCCCAAGGACAACGCACAGGGCAAGGATTGCAAGATATGCTTTTTTCTTCATGTCTGTTCCTCTCTTCTATCCTAATTTTTACAGTAATTTCAGTTTCTATTGTTTCTCTCCACAGGAAATTTCAGGAGTTCATTTTCTTTGGAATCAAAAGCGGACTTTCCCGTTCCACTATTAAATGTTTATAACATATTTTAGCGCAAAAGGAAAGCCCGTCTGTATTTTTCATTATCTTTTTATACTTTTTACATTTCCGGTACCGGTGTCGGTCTGCTGGCATCCCATACCGCAGATACGTCAAAGAGATCGCTGAGCATTTCCGGGTTATAATACATGCGGTATCCATCCAGATTCCGGCGTCCCTGACGGAAATAATTGTCTGTGATCTGCACCCAATACTGATTGGAATCCACATTGCAGTAATAGTTGTAACCCTGGCTCTTATAATAAGCGAACTTGGGATTGTCTGCGGAATATCCCTGCCAGTCTCCGATATCCGCTCCAAAAGCAAAGATGATCATATCGGTCTTTCCAAGAATAGGTTCCACATTTTTCTTCCAGCGCTGGTCATCTACCTGCAGCTCCTCTGCAGATAATTCGGAAACATTTCTGTGTCCCCAGGTATGGCTTGCAAATTCCCAACCGTTTTCCTTCATAACCTTGGCTACCTTTTTTGCCTGCTTCACTTCTTTCTCATAATCAAAATCCGGATTGGCATCCAGAAATTCCTGCTGATCTGTCTGCAGTTTTTCTCTGGTTTTATATGCAATATCTGTACGATATCCCAACACACCGTTATAACCAGTCATAGCCAGGATTCCCTTTCTTCCATGATAGGAAAAATCCGGATGTTCTTTAATGAAGGTATCCAAAAGAGGAACCATATCATAATCTCCCACGGATACGCTTCCGTCATCCTCAATATACTGGCACTTCACTTCTCCCTCTTTGTTCAGCACCAGTTTGCTGGCAAATCCATCTCCATTCATATAATGATAATAGCTTACATCATCTTGCGAAAGTACAAAAGGAATCTTTCCAGGAGGAAGCAGAATCTTTCCCCTGCTCATGGTGCCATCTTCGTTGACTGTTGCCATATCATGGGGACTTACCAGTACATAGCCTTTTTCGTACATGATCTGTGTAATCTTGTTAAACTCATCAATGGTGGTCATATACTGATTATATCCGCCCTCGTCAGAGTCTCCGTCAAAAGCCTTACTGGCATCCTTGATGAGCGTATGATAAAACACATGGGTAATCTGCTCCAAAGGATATTCCACACAGGTGGCCTTTGTGGCTTCATAACCGGATACTGCTGTTTTTAGTTCCTCATTTGTTTCATAATCCGGCTGGCTTTTTAGCAGATTGATAGCTCCGTCATAATCATACTGCACAGCCATACGCTCTGCCTGTTCCAGCGATGTTTCCGGCACTGGTGTTGGTGTCGGCGTTGCTTTCGGCTTTTCTACAGGAGCAGCTGTTGTCTCTGCCTTCTCTTCCTCTTTGGTCTGTTCTTGCTCTGTTTTTTCCGCTGTTGTGCTACCTTTACCGGAAAAAGGCAGATCCTCCGCAAAAGGAAGAAGTCCGCAGCCTCCCAGCATTGATGTCATACACAAAACGGAAAGAAACATGATGATTCTTTTTTTCATGCGTATCTTATCCCCTTTCGTCTTGTCCCCTCTCCTTATTCTGTTATCCCATAGGCGGAACCGGAACCGGTCTTGCGGGATCAAACATGGCTTTTGCATCAAACAGATCCTCTAAAAGCTCCGGATTGTAATACATGCGATAACCATCCAGATTTCTCCGGCCCATACGGAAATAACGGTCTCTAAGCTGTACAAAATATTTTGTGGAATCCACATTGCAGAAGTAATTATAACCCTGCCCCTTGAAGAATTCAAATTTCTCTCCGGAATAATCTTCCTGCATGGTCAGGTCCGTACCAAAAGCAAAAATAATAATGTCTGTACCTCCAATCAGCGGGTCCACATTTTCTTTAAATTTCTGGGTATCTGCCTGAAGTCTCTCCAGAGAAGCCTCTCCTACATTCTGATGTCCCCAGGTATGGCTTGCAAAAAGCCAGCCGTTTTTCTTCATGGTTTCTGCCACCTTCTTGGCATTGGCCCGTTCTTCCTCCAGATTAAAATCCGGATGGGCATTGAGCCATTCCAGCTTATTGGTATCCAGGTCTGCCGGTTTTGTCTCGTAACTGATATCTGTGCGGTATCCTAAGATTCCATTGTATCCGGTAAGCGCCAGAATTCCCTTCGCGCCACGGTACGAGAAATCCGGATGTTCTTCTACAAAACGGTCAATGAGGGGAACCATATCATAATCTCCTACCGATACGCTGCCGTCTGATTCCACATATTCATTACGCACCTTACCGTCTTCATCCACCACAAGCTTGGTAGCAAATCCGTCTCCGTCCATATAATGATAATAACATACGTCATCCTGAGAAAGGATAGACGGGATTTTACCTGGGGGAAGAAGGATTTCTCCCCGGGTGACCGTACCATCCTCACTGGCCTTTGCAAGATCATATATACTTACCATTACATAGCCCCGGTCATACATTTCCTGCGTAATCTTATTAAATTCCTCTATGGTGGTCATAACCTGATTATAATCCCCTTCTTTGTAGTCACCGTCAAAGGCTTTTGCGGGGTCTACGATCAGAGAATGATAAAATACATGAGTAACTTCCTCAATCGGCCAGGAAACACATGTTTTTTTGATTTCCCCGTATTTCTTTACTGCGGCCTTCAGTTCACTGTTATTTTCATAGCCTTCTGTTTTTTTCAACAGCTTAATTGCTTTATCATAATCATACTGAGCCGCCAGACGTTCTGCCTTTGTCAGAACAGCGGAAATGTCTTTGTCTGAAGAGGTTTCCTTCTCATCTGTTTCCTTGGGCTCCTTGGATTTTGTCTCTGTTTCTGTCTCCTTCTCCTTTTTGGCAGTTTCTGTTTTCTTGTCAGTGAGATCCACATCCAGATCTGCCACTGCCTGAGGTTTCTCCGGCTTAATTCCATCTAACTCCACATTCTTAAAATAAAAAGCCGTGGCTGTAACAGCTCCCACTGCCACGGTAAGAAGAATGGCTGTAAGAATGATTTTTTTCCGTCTTTGTTTTTTTCTGCGAAGCTGCGCCCGTTTCAGCCTGGCCGCCCTTCTATGTTCATATTCCTTCTGTTCCATAGCAGACTGCTGTTCTGCTTCTGGCTGCGTTTCTTTCTGTAAAGGTGTTTCTTTTTTTTCTTTCATGCTGGTTTCCTTCCCTGTGTTATTCTTATGTATTTTTTCTGCCTCCCATTAGTTTCTCCCTGTGCGGTCATTCTATCCTGTCATTTTTTGTCATATAGTAATCATTATACCGTTACTGCATACAAATTTCCACTCTTTTTCCATAAGCCCGCTGCACTTAACAATTGCTTTTTCCAAAAAATGATGATAAAATGACTCTATGTCATGGGATTTTCCAATAATAATCCCATAGTAGGAGGATACATATGAGTACAGTTACAATTGTCCTTCTTGTGATTCTGGTCATTCTGGTCGGATTACTGATCGGACTTTATTTCTTTGGAAAAAAAGCTCAGAAGAAGCAGGAAGAGCAGCAGGCACAGATTGAAGCTACTAAACAGACCGTTTCCATGCTGGTCATCGACAAGAAAAGGCTTCCTCTGAAAGAATCCGGTCTGCCCCAGATGGTGATCGAACAAACTCCGAAGCTGATGCGCCGTTCCAAGCTGCCCATCGTAAAAGCAAAAATCGGGCCGAAGATTTCCATCCTCATCGCAGACGAAAAAGTATTTGACCTGATTCCCGTTAAGAAAGAAATCAAGGCTGAAGTCAGCGGACTTTACATTGTAGGTGTCCGCGGTATCCGTGGCAAACTGGACGCCCCGGAAAAAAAGAAAGGCTTTTTCAAACGTCTGTTCAAAAAATAAACTTCAAGTATGCAAGAACCGCTGCCGGAAATACCGACAGCGGTTCTTATTTTTTGATTGAACTTTTCTACAGAGCAAAGTTCTCCGGATTTTTAGCCTGTACCTGAATGGCTAAATAACAGTCCGCAATATGTTCTTCATTCATATCTAACGCATAGTCCACCTGCATGTCAATGCGGCTGTCCGACTCCTGCAGCTGAAGATTCGTCGCTGCGATCCCCATCTGTAAGGTTCCGTAAGGTGTGGAATAATACGTCATATTCTTCTTACCCTGTTCAAATACCATGTGCACATTGTAGGCTCCCTGCTTCCTGACTTCCAGTCCGCCGTTTGAAAATTTTATGTAATTGATCACAGGCTTCTGCTGTTCTTCCACAATCTCCTCAAAACGCAGATAATGGCTGCCGTTGCGAAAATAATACTGTCCCGGCACCACAATCTCAATGGGCTCATCCTGGCCCTCGTCCTCCAGCATCTGAAGTCCCCGCACATGAATCAACACGTCTTTTTCCATTTACTTCTCCTGTTCCATCTGGTATTTCTCAATGTCAATTTTCTGGGTCATTTCCACATCGTAAGGAAGGATCGAATTGGCAAAACTCTTAAATTTGTCTGCCAGATCACTGACATAAAAACGATAGGGAAATTCCTCCTGTTCTTTAGAAGTACGCAAAAGTCCCTTCTCATCCAGAAGCCGTCCCAGCTCCAGAGCCGTCTCATAGGCTGGATTCACCAGACGTACGCGCTCTCCCATAATCTCCCCGATCGTGGAGCGAAGAAGAGGATAATGGGTGCAGCCCAGGATCAGCGTATCCACGTCCTTCTCCTGAAGTTCCTGGAGATATCTTCCTGCTACTTCTTTTGTTACCGGATCATGGAGCCATCCCTCTTCCACCAGAGGCACAAACAGGGGACAGGCTTTTCCAAATACGGTGATTTCCGGGTCCAGCTGTTTTAAAAAAGCTTCATGGATTCCACTTCCCACCGTACCGATGGTTCCAATCACCCCAACTCTTTTGTTCTTCGTTTCTTCTGCAGCAACTCTGGCTCCCGGTCCGATCACACCCAAAACCGGAATATCCAGCTCTTCCTTTACTGCATCCAGCGCAAACGCACTGGCTGTATTGCAGGCAATGACAATGGCTTTTACCTGCTGCTCCAAAAGAAAGCGGATGATCTGCCGGGAATAACGGATCACAGTCTCTTTTGACTTACTGCCATAAGGTACTCTGGCTGTATCGCCAAAATATACAATCTTCTCTGCGGGAAGATTCCGCATAATCTCCCTGGCAACGGTCAGTCCGCCCACTCCGGAATCAAACACGCCTACCGGCGCATCTCTGTCTATCTTCATTGGTCATCTCCATCTCTTACCGTTGTTGGTCTTAGCCACAGGTTCATTCTAACACCAATCAAAGGCTTTCGCAAGCCAGAAGGAAATCTTTACCTTCTCCCTGGTATCCTCTGTTCTGCTCTCTTCCTCCCGGACAGGAGCGGAAAAACAGAACCGGGGATATAACGTTCCCCACCAGGCCAGAGCATACCCATCTCCTGCTTCCCGGGGAGAAAACGCGGAAATGGAAACTGCAGCCAGACTCACTGCAAGCGAAAACAGCAAACGATTTTTTTTATTTTTCATAAAAGGTTCTCCCTTCTCTCTCTTTATCAAAGGATGCCGCATCTGTTCCAAGTATTCCCTCTCCCTGAAGCTTTATTCCAGAATTTCCAGTTTTTCTCCCTGCACCTGTATTTCGGGCAGTCTGGGAAGAGGCTCTTTTTCATACCAGCTATGATAAAGTTCCCTTAGGGTTACTCCTTTTTTATGCTGTCCCGTCATCCGGTTCTCCATAATCCCGGTAAGATATTCCCCAACAGAAGTACCGTTTCCTCCCTGCCAGCTCATCACCTCTTCGGGCGCCACAGTCTGAAACACATAGAGATTTTCTCCCACAAAAGCCTCTTTCTTAAGATAAGCAAGAAGTTCTCCTAAGTGTTCTCCATTCAGAAGTTCTTCTCCAAGAAGCAGAACCTCCAGGTGTCCCATATCCAGATATTTTTCCTGAGAACGCCCATACTGTTTCTCAATCTCAGCAAAAGTTTTGCCTTTTAGACTTAGAAGAGATGATTTCTGTCCCTCTTCTTCCTTTTCCTGTCCCGTAGCTGCAGGAAGATCCGGCATTCCATAGTTCACCAGAAACTGTTCCTCTTTCCAGTCAACTCCAAGAGCCAGGGGATACATTCTTTTTTCCGGCTCCACACCTCCGCATCCCATGAGAAAAAAGGGCAGAAGCCACATGACCGCCACAGTAAGCGCCTTCTTTTTTCCCCTTCCCTTTCGCCCCAATAACAAGTAGACCTGCGCTGCCAGAAGAAGGGGGACATGAATATATGCCAGATAGCTTCCATACCAGGCGCCGATTCCCCTGCCATCCACCTTCAAAAGAGAAAGGAAAAACATAACTGCCGGCATCCAGAACCGTCCGGTACCAAGATGAGCCTGATGGATTACCTGATGACCATAATGGAGCAGACTCCCAATGGCGAACAACAGACTATATAAAAGAAATGCCATCCACAGCACATCAAACCTGGCAAGCACATTTCCCGGAAGGTCAGCTCCCGCCAGAAGAGGCAGTACCGGATAGGCTTCTTCTTTTAACCGTTCCCAGCCAAACACAGCAGGAAGGAGCAGAAGCATCCCCAAAATCATCCCGCAAAGAGTAAGAATCCCTCCTGCCACGGTCCGGCCTGCCGTAGCTCTCTGTGAAACATTTTCCAGAATAAAAGGCAGAAGCCCCAGTCCGGAAAACGCACAGAGAAGACCATAGCTGCATGAAATCACTTCCTTCTGAACCAAAGGCGCCTGCAGCATTTCCTGAAGATAGGCGCCCTTGCTCTGCCCCAGACACAGACCCATCATCAAAAGAATCCCCAGAAGAAGAATCCCACCGGAAACTTCTCCCATACGACCTCTTCTCTGCATCCCTTTGTGCGTCCCAAGACTGCAGCAAATCACAGCAAAAAATGAAATCCATGGACCGGGAACTCCAGTCAACAGACTTTCCGGTACAATTTCCGTCAGTACCGATAACAGATAAGCCCCCGTAAAGATTACATATATTACGAAAAGCAGACCAATCATTCTTCCAAGAAACGGTCCAGCCCACTTATGCAAATCGGTACAGCTGTTTCCAAGGCGAATAAGAAAAATCACATAAATCAAAAGAAGAACCATCCCCACAAACAGCCCCAGAATTCCAGCTTTTCCCAAAAGCCTCTGTTCTCCAAAGAGACAGAGCAAAAAAGGGGCTGTAAATGCCAGAATCATCTGGCGATAAAGTTGTCTGTGAGAAATTCTGTTATTTTCTGCAAAATTCATGGATTTTCCCTCCTTTTTAACCGAAGGCTTTCTTCCTTTTTGGCATAAAGCGGACGATTTTTCCGCTTACGAAAAGGCACTCGAAAAATACGTTCTCCCGTTTCACTTCTTCCCTCTTTTTTTATAAAGGGAAGGAGATACGGCATTCCAAAGCTAAGCAATCCTGACAGATGCGCCACCGTAAGATATCCGCCGAGAACCAGGCCAAAAATTCCAAGATATCCCCCAAGAAAGAGAAACAGATATTTCAAAAGCCGGAAAGACGCTGCAAACTCTTCATTGGGAATGGCCATAGAACCAAGAGCAGTAAGGGCTACGATTATCACCACAATGGGGCTTACCAGATTGGCGCTTACCGCTGCCTGTCCGATGATCAGACCCCCAACAATTCCTATGGCATTTCCAAGGGAGCCTGGAATCCGTACCCCGGCTTCCCGGATCAGTTCAAAGGACAGCTCCAGAAACAAAAGCTCCGTCACACTGGAGAAAGGTACTCCTTCCCTGGCTTCCGCAAAAGAAAGGATCAGATTAGTGGGAAGAATCTGGGTATGGAACCGGGTTACTGCCAGATACAGACCAGGAAGCAAAGTGGCAGAGAACAGGGCCAGGTACCGAAGTCCCCTGAGAAACGAAGCCATTTCAAACCGATGATACCAGTCTTCGCTGCTTTCCATAAAGCCATTAAAGGAGCTTGGAAGAATCAGCGCAGAAGGCGAGTTATCACACAGCAACACAAGCTTTCCGTTTAAAAGCTCCTGAGCAGCCCGGTCTGGCCGCTCTGTTGTCTGGTACTGGGGGAAAGGAGATACCCAGCTGTCTTCCGTAAGCTGTTCCAGCATACCGCTGTCCAAAATCCCATCCACCTCATAGGCATCCAGGCGTTCCTGAATTTTTTCCAGTAATTCCTCCTGCACCAAATCTTCCATATATAATAGCTGCAGCATGGTATGGGAACGTGTGCCAATCTGACGCTCCACCACTTTAAGACGGGTATCCCGAAGGCGTTTCCGCACAAGGGCAGAATTAATCTTCACAGAATCCGAAAAACCTTCTTTTGACCCCCGAAGAACCTTTTCCGTTTCTGCTTCCGAGACACCCATACCAGGATAACCCTTACTGGAAATTTTCAGCGCCTTGTCATAGCCATCCACAAAAAATACTGCGTTTCCTGCAAACAGAGCCGCCACAACCTCCTGCATGGTTTCCAGTCTTTTTCCATCTGCAATTCCAAGGCTGTTGTTCTGTACAAATTCCTGAATCTGCTCAGGAGAAACCTCCCAGAAATGATTTACCATTTTTCCAATGGCAGAATCATCCAGCATCATATTGGAAACTGCCACTTCAAGATAGACCATGAGACAACTGACTTTTTCTTCTGCACCAAGCTTCATGGGACGGATCAGTACATCCGCACAATTCTCCAGTCTGTTCCGAATATACACTTCATTTTCTCGAAGCTTTTCGGAAATCCTTCTTTCTTCCATCCTTTTCCCGCCTTTCTTTCCCAGCCTCTTCTCTATTCAAAAACTTTTTTGTAATCAAAAAGAGAGACGCTTCTCGCATCTCTCTTAGGATATCCCAATTTCTTCTATATTATTTATGCTTTTCCTTTTTTTCTCCGGCTTCCTGGTCTGCCTCAATAGACTGGATAATCGCCTTTCTCTGATTCTCAATGTGTTTGCTGGAAATCTCCAACGCCCGGGAAACATCCCGCTCCTTAATGGCATGATAAAGCTCCTCATGCTCCTTGACCAGCACATTTCTGGTCTCCTCATCCTTCAGATATTCCACACGGTAACGGTAAATCTGCTCCCGAAGATTATTCAATACCTGATTCAGGCGGCGGTTATCCGATGCCTGATAGATGATTTCATGAAATTCCACATCTGCCTCTGCAAGACGTACCAGATTCCCCTCTGTCATGGTCTTTTCAAACTCTCTTGCTGCAATCCAGAGTTTATCCATCTGATCCTCTGTCATCCGGTTACACGCCTTTTCAATGGCCATGTTTTCCAGAGCAAGACGTACCTCCAGTACATCGTTAAGATCCTTCTCCGTGATATTGGCCACCTGAGCTCCCCGACGGGGAATCATAACTACAAGTCCCTCCAGTTCCAGCTTACGCATAGCTTCTCTGATGGGAGTTCTGCTTACCCCCAGCCGTTCTGCCAGCGCAATCTCCATCAAACGTTCCCCCGGTTTTAATTCTCCCTTCAGGATCGCCTGACGCAGCGTATTAAATACCACATCTCTCAGTGGAAGATATTCGTCCATATGGACAGAAAAATTACTTGTCATTGGTAGTTCCTCCATTTCGGTTGTACACTTCCGTTGCAAAAACTGTCTTCGCAAGATGGCTGGCGCGAAGAACTGCCGCTGCCTTATTCAGCTTCCTCCGGTCGTCAAAGATTCCAAACACCGTAGGTCCGCTGCCGCTCATCATAGCCTTCAATGCGCCCTGTTCCTCCATCAGATCCTTGATCTTCTGGATCACCGGATAACGGCCGATGATTCCCGGTTCAAACACATTGCCCATCTGCTCTGTCATACCTTTTAAATCTTTGGCCTTAATGGCTTCGATCATTTTATCAATATCCGGATGTTTCTGGATTTCCTGAAGCTTCAGGCTCTCATAGGCCATTTTTGTGGAGACGTTCACACCAGGCTTACCGATCAGAACATAACACCGGGGCACCTGAGGAATCCAGGTGAGTTTCTCTCCGATTCCCTCAGCCAACGCTGTGCCTCTCATCACACAGTACGGCACATCTGCGCCTACCTTAACTGCACGTTCCATCAGTTCCTTCTCTGTGAGCCCCAGATGAAACAGACGGTTTACTCCCACAAAGGCCGCCGCTGCATCTGAGCTTCCTCCTGCCATTCCTGCCGCCACAGGTATGGACTTGTCCAAATGAATGGAAAGCCCCTCCTGTACCTGAAATTCATCCATTAAAATTTTTGCCGCCTTATAAACCAGATTCCGCTCGTCTGTTGGAATATAAGGAAGATTTGTAGTAAGTGAAATTCCCGGAGTTTTCCTCCTGTGAATCTCTAATACATCATACATTTGAATGGTCTGCATGATCATTCGGACCTCATGATATCCATCCTCTCTTTTGCGGATGATATCCAGTCCTAAATTGATTTTTGCCAATGCACGTAATCGCATAAGTACCTCCGGTTTTTCTCTTATGTGCCAAAGGCACATTTTGTACTTTGTATACAGTATTTCTATTTTTGTATTTTATATGATTTTCCCAAAGATAGCAATACCGGTTTTTCCCAGTTACTGCCCCACCCTTTTTACAAGAAGCAAAGGCTGGCCGGAATGAAGCTGTCTGCTCTCCAGTTCATTTAGAGAACAGATTTCATCCACCGTGGTATAAAATCTTTTTGCAATATCCCACAGAGTATCCTCCGGCCTTACCATATAAACCAGAATCCCCGGCATGTTCTGAATTTTTTTCATATCCAGAGGCTGTTCCTCCACCCGGTCAATAATCTGCTCCTCTGTGCACTTCATCACAAGCGCATTCAGACTTACTGTTGCCTTCACTTCAATTTCATTACTGTCCACCATGGTGGTCGAAAGCTGTTCCAGATCTGTTTTCAGATGATAGATATCCTCTGGCTGAATTCCCCTGGCTTCCACCATATGCGAAAAAGGTACCATAGCTTCCATGGAATAAAACGGCATATGATCATCACTGATAATGTACAGCACCTTCATCTGTACGATTCCTTCCACCTGAATTCCATTTTCCACAATTTTCGTCTTATCCACCTTTACCCGTCCCTGGCTGTGGCAAATCTGCAGAACCTTCCCCTGAGTCTCTTTTACTGAAATCCGGTCGGACACTCTGCATCGGGAATGATTCCGAATCAAAAGACTTCTCAGCTGCTCTTTTTTTCCATGGGGGAGACACTCCTTAAAAGGTGTATATACATCCAGGATCAGATCATGAGTTTCTTCCCGATAGAGCTTCATATCCAGTTCCAGCACCACATCCGCCACAAGAATCCGCTCTTCTCCATCTGCATCTGGCTTCACCTCCACACTCTGATGAATTACCGATGCTTCAATATCCGGGATCATCTCTTCTCCGCATCCCTCACATTCCACCTGTCCACTGAAGGGAATGGAGTATTCCACCCATTGCAGCGGTTCTCCTTCCTCATCTCCTTCATAAAGGACAAAGACAAACAATTCTCCCCTGGCACGTACCAGATTCTCCTCCGGTCTTAAATCCAGCCCCCGTACCTCTATGGTATGCCACAGCAGTTCCGCAATGTTGGGCTTATTGGATGCCAGCGTAATCTCTTCCTTCAGCCGAAGGATATCCTTTTTGTGCACACAAAGGCTTAACAAATCAATTTTTTTCTTCTTTACAGAAACCTGCTCCTCCGAAAGTTCCACTGGCAGACGGATTCCTGCCAGTTCATCCACCACGGCAAAAAAAGTAACAAGAGCCTTGATATTGAGCTTTCTGGAATGAATCACATGAATACTCAAATCCTCAATTTCCCACTTGAGACACATTTTGTCCCCGCTGGCAATTCCCTCCAGGTTCATAACCTCCTCCACCGGAAGCTTCGCTGACAAACTGTGGATATTCCCTTCCTCTTCCCCCACATAAAGAAGATCCACATTCAAATCGCCCTTCAGGTACGCATGACCGTCGTTCAGCCGGACTTCCTCCATGGATACCTGCCCCTTGCTCTGCACCATCCGCCCAATATCCGGCTTAACATCCGGTACATTAAAATCCACGTCAAAGGTCACCTGACTGGTCGCCTTGCTTTTTTCACGAAGCAGCTGCACATCTTCTCTGATTAGTTCCATATCCCATTCTCCCCTCTTTTAAACAGACACATCTTTTACTTATCCACGATCAAACTGTACCGGCTCTTTCCGGTACTCCATTTTTACCACGATATAAGGATAGGACGGCTCTCCCTCCCGCCCATCCTTATCCGGCCCCAGAAGTTTTGTCTTAAAAAAGATGCTGTTGGATGACAGCCCCAGTTCCTCCACCTGAATGCTGTAGCCCCCGCACATCTGCTGCCCATATCCTTTGATCAGATACAAATCCTTTTCATTCTGATAGGTCATCTGAAATTCTTTGCTCTTTCTTTCCTGAATCAGCTCCTGTACTTCCTCCGGAACCTCTTCCGGATTCACCACCGTATATTCCAGCGGCGTTCTTGGCTCTTCCTCCACACGAACCAGACGGCATCCGCTTATGGTCATGAGCAGTACGGCAAGCAGGCAGATCCACCCACACGTTCTTCTCATCCTGTCACCCCTGTCCGTTCCTTCCTGATTATTGTATGTGGAACCCAAAAGATTTATTGCAACTATTTTTAAAATTCCGTATAATAAATATCAGAAAAATCATAACAGAAAGGAAATTGATATGATCCGTTTTATTTTTACCTGCATCCTTGTCATCGGATTTCTTGTTTTGTCCATCCCCATTCTCATTGTGGAATGGATCATCGGCAAATTCGCTCCCATGACCAAGGACGTAAGTTCCCTTCGCCTCATTCAGGCTGTATTCCGTTTTCTCCTTCGGGTAACCGGAGTCAAGGTCACTGTCATTGGTGAAGAAAATGTACCCAAAGATACCCCGGTTCTTTACATCGGCAATCACAGAAGCTATTACGACATCCTTCTGACCTACAGCCGCTGTCCTCTCAGAACCGGCTATATTGCAAAAAAAGAAATGGAACGCTATCCTCTGCTTTCCAACTGGATGCGCTACCTTCACTGTCTGTTCCTGGATCGCAATGATATCAAACAGGGACTGAAAACGATTTTAAGCGCTGTAGAAAAAGTAAAATCCGGTATTTCCATCTGTATCTTCCCTGAAGGTACCAGAAACACCAATGCAGACGAACTGGATATGCTTCCCTTCCATGAAGGAAGCTTTAAGATTGCTACCAGGGCCAAATGCCCTATCATCCCCATTGCCATGAACAACACTGCAGAAGTCTTTGAAGCACATTTCCCCAGAATCAAACCCTGCCATGTGGTTCTGGAATATGGAAAACCCATTTATCCTGATCAGCTGGATAAAGAGGACCAGAAGCATCTTGGCGCTTACACGCAGCAGGTAATTCTGGATATGTTAAAAAGGAATAAAGATCTGGTATAGGCCTTTGGCTTATACCGGATTTTTTTATCCCCAGATCTGTACCACCCACACCGAAGCCGCCATACCGGCCACAGTAGCCAGAATTGCTCCGGGGAGCGTATAACGGGTTTTGCTGATATGCACCGAACCAAAATACACACTCATACAGTAAAACACACTTTCTGTAGAGCTTAACAAAACAGCTCCCATCCTTCCAATGGAAGAATCTGCTCCAAATTCCTTAAAAAGATCCAGAAGGAGCCCAGTGGCTCCACTGGAAGAAAACATACGCACCAACGCCAGAGGCACCAGCTGCGGCGCAAGCCCCACATATCCTGTCACAGTTCCAAGAAGTTCTCCCAGAAAGTCCAGAAAACCAGAAGCCCGAAGGATCCCCACCCCAGTCAAAAGTCCAATGAGCGTTGGAATCAGACCTGCGACCGTCTTTAACCCCTCACTGGCTCCTTCCAAGAAATCCTGATAAATATCCCGCCTGGACAAAAGTCCAAACCCTACAATATATAATAGAAGGAAAGGAATCAGCATACTGGATACATACGAAATAATTCTCATGGTCACACCCTGTTCCTATGATTCTGAAACATACAGAAAAGCAGCGCTGTCAGGGTACTCACTCCGGTGGCAAAAATTGCCGGTCCAATGATTGCCGCCGGATCTGTACTCCCATACTGCGCCCGATATGCCAGTATGGAAACTGGAATCAGCTGCAAAGACGATACATTGATAATCAAAAAAGTACACATCTCCGGACTGGCAATATGCCTGCCCCGTTTTCTGCTTTCCCCTAACTGTTGACAATCTTCTCTGTTCTTCTTATCCAGTTCCTGAAAAGCCATAAGGCCTGAAGAAGTGCTTGCCCATCCAAGACCCAGAAGATTGGATAAAAAGTTTACAGAAATATAATGGCAGGCTCTGGAATCCAGGTCCAGCCTGGGAAACAAAATCCCAAGAACCGGGCGAAGCCTCCTGGCCAGCTGTTCCACCAGACCGGTGCGTTCTGCAATCTTCATCATTCCTGTCCACATGGCCGTAATCCCTGCCATGGAAATACAAAGATTCACTGCCTCTCTGGATGAAGCGATGGCTGCATCTGTCACTTCCGGAAGTGTTCCGGTAACTGCTCCGTAAAGGATTCCTATCAGGAGCATTCCACCCCATAAGTATGACATCTTCCCCTCTCCTGTTCTTCCCATGCGGGACCGCTTTTTGTGTTTACATTTTATGGCGCTTCCAAAGCAATTATGCGCACCCATCCCCATTCTCCCTTGCAGAGAAAAACAGATTTTGATACAATAAACGAAAAAATAAGCAACGTCTGTGCCAGGCTTTTGCACAGCGTACTGGAAATCGGGGGATTATATTTATGAGAGCAAGTGGAATTTTACTTCCCATCAGCAGCCTTCCTTCCAAATATGGAATCGGCTGTTTTTCAAAAGAAGCCTATGACTTTGTGGATATGCTCAAAGAAGCAGGACAGAAATACTGGCAGATCCTTCCCCTTGGACCCACCAGCTATGGAGATTCACCTTATCAGTCCTTTTCTACCTTTGCAGGCAATCCTTATTTCATCGATCTGGAAGCCTTAATCGAAGAAGGTCTTCTCACCAGAAAAGAATGCAATGCCTGCGACTTCGGAAAACAAGCAGACTCTGTGGATTACAGCAAGCTTTATAAAAACCGCTGGAAGCTCCTCCGCAAAGCCTACACCAACTGTGACATTGTAAACAATGAAGAATTTCACCAGTTTCAGGAAGAAAACCGTTACTGGCTGAAAGACTATGCCATTTTTATGGCAGTCAAGGAACGCTTTGACAACATCTGCTGGAACCAGTGGCCCGAAGACATCCGCCTTCGCTATGGATATTCCATGGACTATTACCAGAGAGAACTGTACTTTGAAATTGAATTCCAGGAATACCTGCAGTTTCTTTTTGCAAAACAATGGAAAAAACTGAAAGCCTATGCCAACGAAAACGGCATTCAGATCATTGGGGACATTCCCATTTATGTGGCCTTTGACAGCGCAGACAGCTGGGCCCATCCAGAGCTTTTCCAGTTTGATGAAAACAACACTCCAACCGCAGTCGCCGGCTGCCCGCCAGATGGCTTTTCCGCTACCGGACAGCTGTGGGGAAATCCTCTATATCGATGGGATTATCACCGCCAGACTGGTTTTTCCTGGTGGATTCAGCGAATCGCCCATTGCTGCCAGCTCTATGATGTGGTACGCATTGACCATTTCCGTGGTTTCGATGCCTACTATTCCATTCCTTATGGAGACAAAACCGCAGAACACGGCCATTGGGAACAGGGTCCCGGCATAGAACTGTTTCACCGGATTCAGGATGCCCTGGGAGACCTTCACATCATCGCAGAAGACCTTGGATTTATGACAGACAGCGTAAGAGCCCTGGTAAAAGAAAGCGGGTTCCCCAATATGAAAGTGCTGGAATTTGCTTTTGACTCCAGAGACACCACAGGCGCCGATTATCTGCCCCATAACTACAACCAGAATTGTGTGGTCTATACCGGAACTCATGACAACGAAACCATTGTAGAATGGTATCGCACCATTTCCAAAGAAGACCGGGCTCTGGCAGACGCTTATCTGAATCTGAAAGGAAATGAAAAAGAAGAACTGCCCTGGTGCTTTATCCGTCTGGCTATGCTTAGTGTTGCCGACTACTGCATCATCCCGATCCAGGATTATCTGGGATTGGATGGCAAAGCCCGCATCAATCAACCGGCCACTCTGGGCAAAAACTGGAAATGGCGTCTCACCAAAAACCAGATTACACCAGCGCTTCTAAAAAGAATCCGTGAGCTGACAGAACTCAGCGGAAGATTACATAACTAATAATTACATAACTAATATCTCTTACAGCCCTCAGCCTCCCGACCAAGGATGGCTGAGGCTTTTTGTATACAGCTTTACAACGATCTGTTCTCCGGCCCTTTGATCTGTCTCAGATTTTCCAGGTAATCTCCAGACTTCCCCGCTTAACCTGTACACAATGAATCAGTTTATCCACGGTAAACTGCTTATCCTCAAAAGCAGCATGTTCCCAATCTGTAATACTGGCTACAATTCTCTCCAACTCCGCCGGAACCACCACACGATTCACCAGCTCCATCATTTCACCCATTTTTTCCTGACGAAGCTGATCCAACTGGGACACCCTCTGATTAATATAGGAAGTCAGCGCTTCCCCTGCACCGGCCAGAGAGTCTGCCAGCCGCTCGATCTCCTCCTCCAGTTCCTGTGACTCCCTCACAAGCGCGGTGAGCCTTGGGTCCTGGTGTGATCTGGTATACCCAAGAGGTGTCTGATATTCCCTGAGTTTTTTTACCATTTGCAGGTACACATACAGCTGTACATCCGCTGTATATACTTTGCCGCAGCCTTCACACCCCTTATTGTTCAGCCGCTTAATACAGCGCAGATAGCCCCGTCCGCTGCGACTCTTCACACTGATCATGGCATAACCGCAATAGCCACACTTAATTTTTCCTGCCAGCCAGGTATTCACTGCACGACGGTTCACCTGCAGCGTCATATTTCCAAAAATCTTAATCCGACACCGCAGCCAGAGGTCTGAAGAAATAAACCCTTCATGGGGAGCCACCACCAGCATCTGTCCCCGCAGGCTTTTCAGCTTATCCGCTTTTTCATCCCTGCCCTGGTAAAGATAACAGCCATGCACTCCGTCAAACTCCTCCTCACTGCTTACAATCACCGTTCCCTGACTTTTGAAAAACCGGTAAATATCCCTGTCCGCCCTCACATAAACCGGATTACGCAAAAGCTGCGCAACCATAGGACGAATCAGCTCCTTCCCATAAAACTGAATATGGCGCTCCGTAAAGTAGCGGGTGATATCTCCATAGGAAGATTCCGGTTTCACATAAATCTCAAACATCTTTTTTACGTGCTCCGCCTGCTCCGGAATCTGTACCAGCTTCTTCGTATGAATTCCCTGAATCACCGTATCCTCCAGACCAAAGCCATACGGCGGTTTTCCTCCCATCCGGAACCCCTTCTGACTCCTGGAATAATACGCATCACTGACACGCTTCTGGATGGTTTCCCTCTCCAGCTGTGCAAATACAATACAAATATTCAGCATCGCTCTTCCCATTGGCGTAGAAGTGTCGAATTTTTCTGTAGAAGAAACAAATTCCACATGATATTCCTGAAACAGTTCCATCATGTTGGTAAAATCCAGGATTGACCTGCTGATCCGATCCAGCTTATAAACAATCACTTTTGCAATTTCACCCCTGCGTATGTCCTGCAAAAGCTGCTGAAGCTGCGGCCGAAGTGTATTTTTTCCACTGTAGCCTTTATCCTTGTACTCTCTGAAACTTCCACCCTTGAGTTCAAACTTACAAAACTCAATCTGACTTTCAATTGAAATACTGTCCGGTCTGTCAACGGATTGCCTTGCATAGATTGCATTGATTCGCTCCATAACGTTTCCTCCTTTGTTTGAATATTTTTTTGTTATGACGCTTTTGTCATACAATTAAGATATCAAATGTTTTAGAGTGTGTAAATTATTTTTTTTATAATTATGTAGAAATCTCCACCAACATCATGCCAGATATGAACTGCCATAGGCAGTCCCATTCCATGAACCTCCGCTCCCATCCTGATAAAACAGCCCTTCCCCATATCCCCTCTCTCCTCCACTTAGCTTGAAACTTTATAATTATTAATTATTATAATTTTTCTTATAAATCTACAGATATAAATAAATTCCTTTTCTCCCCCAAAATTCATATTTTCTGCCCACCTCACAAAAACCACCCAAGCATCACATCCACAACCACGCCAAGGGGAACTATAACATGACGAAACTTAAAAACACAAAGAAGGGCATGGCGAAAAAAGCGCTGAGCATTTCTCTCGTCGCAGCAATGCTGGCTACTTCTAATGTTCCGGTTTGGGCTGCAGAATTCACAGATGGAACAGATGCAGTAGTAGAAGCTCCGGTTGTGGAAGAATTCGCAGCTGAGGCTCCAGTTGAGGAAGAAACAGTAGCTACACCATTATCCTCTACAGTTACAGAGAGTGATGTGAAAGTTTCATTAGAAGTTGACAACAAGAGTGTAATCTGGGGAAAAACAGCGACTCTCAAAGGTTCTGTTACAAAAGCAGATGGAAGCTCTTTAGGATCTTGGAAATATCGTTGGGTTGATGAAAACGGTAATGTAGTTCAGAACAAAGATGGTCAGAATAAAAGTGGTACTGCAACTAGTGCTGGAAACATGAATCTTGCTACAGATGAAGCAATGGCTGGAAAAACGCTGACTCTTCGTGTATACAATGATACAGACGCTGCAAAGTACGATATCGATACAGGAATTAAAGTTACTGTTGAAAAGAAGGCTTTAACTGGAATTACACTCAACGCAGCTGCTTCGAGCTTACAGTATAATGGTTTCACACAGAGCGTAGATACTTCTCGAATCGGCTTCAAGATTTTCGCTAATAAAGAAAGTGCCGAGGTAACCGTACCTACTGGAAAAACATATTGGACTGTAACAGCAGATTCAGCTAAAACGGTAGGTGAAAAAGTAACTCTTACAGTGACTGCCGAAGCAGATTCCCCATATGTGGGTACTGTATCTACAACTGCTGCTACCATCATTAAAAAAACACATGTAGGTGGAAATATTATTGCAGCGACAGAAAAAGGCCAGTCTTATCAGTATACAGGTAATGATATTGTAATTGACAACTCTAAAGTAAGCTTAAAAGAATCTGAGTCCACTAATAATGGCGTTGATGGTAAATTAAGTGGTGCTGATTTGTCTAAAGCAATCAAAGAAGCTAAAGCTGAAAATAACAGTGTGGGTGATAGAAAAGTCAAAGTATACTTTGATAATGATAAATTAGACAATATTGATGCAAGCAATGTTTCTAATGGATATTTTTCCACAGAAGAAACTGTTAAAATCACAAAACGTGATTTATCTACTAATAACACAAAAATCTCTGTGACAAATGGAACTGTTAAAGTTGGAACTACGGGAAATGAATTTAAAGGGCTCCTTAATTTTGTGGATGCTAATTCAAAAGAACTTTTGAATTTAGGTAATAATTACTCAGTTACTGTTGTTAATGCAGACAATGTGACTGTATCTAATTTTGACAAAGCTGGTACTTATACCGTTACCGTTAAAGGAAATGGCACAGTTACCGAAAACGAGCAGACATTCACAGTAGAAGCTGCTGCAGCTGTTCTTACAGGTATGGAATGGTCTAAGAGCAAAACTTACAAACCATCCTATACAGGAAATGAGGTTAAACCTTCTGCTGAGGACTTAGGAGAACTGACAGTTAAATATATTGCCGAAAATGGTACAGCTAAAGAAGAAAAACTTGGATCAGATGCATGGAAGATTGTTGGTTACACTAATAATACTAATGCGGCTACATATGCTTCTGGACAAGCAATGGATAATGCGGATAAGATTTATAACGTTTCCAACACAAAAACTCGTGCTTATGTAAATGTAGAAATCACAAAAGGAACTTTTGCTGGAACTACTTACGCAATTCCATTTGTAATTGCTCCACTTAGAGTAGAAAAAGCTGATATTACTGTTCAGAACAAAGTAAACTATGATAAAGATATTGTAAAAGCAGAAGAATATGCACTTCCTGTAACAGTTATCGCAAAAGATTATACTAAAAAACAGGTTGTGAAATCTCTTGATGCGAAAGATTTTTCTGTAAAATATAATTATAAAACTGACTATAACGATGGTAAGTCAAATAATAGAATTAATAATTATGTTCAGACAGAAGTAACTGTAACTAATCCAAACTACATTTGGGGAACCACTGATGGAAAAACCTTTACGGTTACTCCTAAGAGCGAAACTCAGATTGTTGCAAGACAGTTAACAGATGCAATGGTTCAGGTAAATCCTTCCAGCTACACATATACAGGTGGCAAGATTGAACCTACTTATGCAGTAGTAGATGGTGCTCTTGTTCTTTACAAAAAAGGTGATGTGGCTTCTGGTAAAGAAGAATATGAGGAAGTTCGTATTACAGATGCATTAAATGTTGGTACAGGTACTATTGTTGTGAAAGGTTTAAACTCTTACTCTGGAGAGGCAAAAGGAACCTTTACAATTACACCTGCAAATACAAAGGATGTAAAAGTTGAAATTGATGATCAGGACTATACTGGTAGACAGGTAAGACCTCGTGATTTCAAAGTAACCTTAAACGGAAATGATGTCACAGACCAGTTTGAGATTGTTTCTTATGGAACAAATGTGGAAGCTGGAAAAGGTACTGTTGTATTAAAACCAGTAAAATCTACAAAGAACTTTACAGGTGCAAATGTTACAGCTGAATTCAATATTGTTAAAGAAAAAATCAAAGCTACATTAAGTGTCAAAGATGATAAAGGTTTTGATATTACTTCTGACTGGACAAAAGACGCCGAAAATCAGATTAGTAGCGTAGCTAAGTTCTTTACATTTGACGGAACTGCAAAGACATTTGCAAAAGCAGTTGTATCTGACTTAAAGAAAGTAAATAACAGCAAAACAACTGCAACCGTAAATGATTTGGAAATCAAATATGTAGATAATGTTTCTGGTAAAAAAGTTACTGGACAGGATAAAAATGTAGCTTATGTATATGCTGTAGCAAAAGAAGGAACCGGATTTGCTGGAGAAGGTACCATTACAACTGCAGATGGTACCGTAATCAAAGGCGTTGTTGCTAAAAAAGCTTTCGCAATTGACTCTGTAAAATTTGTAACAGAAAATGTTACCGTTAAAAATGCGACATATGCAGCAGGACTTCCAGTGAAACCAGAAGTTCTTGTCCAGATTGGCGGAAGCACTTTAGTTGAAGGTAAAGATTACACGGTTAAATTATATGATGCGGCAGGCAGAACAGAAGTAACACCAACAGATGTAACTGTAAGTGATATTTACACTGTAAAAGTTCTTGGCATTAATGGTTACGAAGGTTCTTATACTGAATTAATTAAATGGGGTGTTGATAAGAAGGATATTTCTGACTGTAACGTAACCGCAAAAGACGGTGTTGTAACTGTATTAAACGGATACATTCCAGTTCCTACTACAGAGTACACTGTAAAAGAAAATAATGACAAGACCTACACTGTAACAGCAAACAAAGAATCTAAAAATTATACAGGTTCTAAGACTGTAGTTGCAGAAGGACAGAAACCAGAAGAAGGTCCGGAAGCTCCTGTAATCACAGATGTAAAAGTAGTTGGTAACAAAGCAACCGTTATTCTCTCTGGAGAATGCGAAGGTGCAACCGGTTACGACTATGTAATCTCCACAGAAAATGATTACAAGAACGGTCGTCTGCCAAATGGTATCAACAAGAACCAGTTAGTTACTAAAACAAGCTATCAGTACTTAGACCAGGGTATCTACTATGCATACTGCCACGCTTGGAAGAAAGTAAATGGTAAGAAAGTATTCAGTGGATGGTCCAACATTTATCCATTCGCAGTAACTTCCATCACACCAAGCAAACCAGTAATCACAAGCGTAAAGGTATCCAAAAATACTGTAAAAGTAACTTATACCAAATCTGCAAACGCAACAGGCTATGACCTTGTTCTTG
>SAMEA3387494__coassemble_1821_pt1 | contig 60567 bp, 48 predicted proteins | sample SAMEA3387494__metabat2_low_PE_043 | metagenome-assembled genome bin SAMEA3387494 (sample SAMEA3387494) | Felis catus | biome: Faeces | place: United Kingdom | collected 2012
GACATATGACGTTATTTATTCCTCAGAGAAAAACCTCTGGAGTCTTCTTTATATGACAGGCTACCTTACAAAGGTGGAAACGGAGAAGTTGTTGTCAGAAGAAAAACCAGAGCTTCCGAAGATATTTCTTCAGATACCAAATGCAGAGGTCATGGATATTTTTCGTAAGAGTGTTTTGGAATGGTTTTGTGATAAATCCATTAACAGTGACAGACGGGAGCTTTTTGAAGCCTTGTGGAACGGAAATACCAGTAAGCTAACGGAATTGCTTTCGGATTTGCTGTTTGATACCATTAGCTTCCATGATTATGCAGAAAGCTTCTATCATGCTTTTGTAACAGGATTGGTTGCCAGTGCTGGGTGCCCAATTATGAAAATGGGCTTGGCAGGTCAGACATTGTGATTAAAGATCGTCGAAACCGAAGGGCTGTTGTGATCGAGGTGAAAATTGCTTCTTCCGAAGAAAAAATGGAGGCAGAATGTCAAAAGGTGATAACGCAGATGGAAGAAAATCAGTATGTCAGGAAGATTGAGTGGAGTGGATTCCGAAAGGTAGTCCGATATGGAAATCGTTTTTTTTGATTGGTAATCTTTCCATGGACTAAAATAAATAATATAAAAATATTTGTAGATATTAGTATAAAATGACATATATTATTGTTAAAAAATATTAAAAAATGATAAAATGTACTTAGATACTCTTGGAAATCCAAAAAAATCATCATCTTTTGGTGAATTTTAGGGTAAAAATACAAAAAAGGAGAAAAAACGTATGAAAAACAAGTTAGGAAAAGTATTAAAGGCAATGTTGCTAACATTAACATTTGTTCTCATGTGCAGCATAAATGTCTCCGCAGCCAGTGGACAAGCATCTATTGGAAAAAAGAATTATTCGACTGTACAGAAAGCTCTATCAGCAGTAAAAAATGGTCAGACAATCAAACTGAATAAGAATGTTACAGTGAAGACCACTCTTATATCTAAAAAGAAGGTAACCTATACCCTTGATCTGAACAAACACAAAATTATTTCAAAGGTGCCGGATGTAAGTAAAGGAAGCTTTGATATAAGAGCAGGAAAAGTAACATTTGCAAATGGAACGTTAACAGGACCTGTGCTTGTACAGGAAGGAGCTGCTTTAACGATAAAAAGTGGAAATTATGAGCAGATTGCGAATGCAGGTAAAACAACCATTATCAATGGAAATGTTGTAAGCAAAAAATATCCTACACTATGTAATTATGATGGAACATTACTAATCAAAAAAGCAAATGTAAAATCTGCGTCTAATTGTGTTTATGCTGTAGAAGGAACTGTAACAATCAACAGTGGAACATTCCGCAATTATAATGATTCCACTTCCTATCCAATCATTTATTCAAAGAAGGCAACTGTGAATTTAAAAGGTGGAAAGTATGTTCATACATATTGTAGAGAATTTATACCTGCTATTATCTACAATGAGAAGGGCAAGGTCACAATTTCTGGAGGGTATTATGGTGGAACATGTGCAGCTATCAATAACCAAGCTACCATGACAATTAAAGGCGGAACATTCTTTTCTGAAAACTCCAATATTCTGGGGTGTGGAGCAAAAAGTACAACTGTAATTACAGGAGGGAAATTCATGGGAGGCGCTGCATGGTCTATAATTAATGTAGAAGCGGGAAGAAAGAAATTCTCGATGACAGGAGGAACGGTTCAGACACATGATGTACCGTTTGTGATTCTTTGCTATGGAGATAAGAAAAATGTGACATTTGATAAGAAAAAAGTTAAAATTATCGGTAAGTGCAATGAATACGTATCTGTGTATTAAAAATGAGACCGTCTCAAGTTTTGTGTAAATTGAAAAACTGATATAAGATATGTCGTTAGTTATTTGGGGCAGAGCCGATTTTTTGAGGTTCTGCCCTTGCTTTTGGATACTCCTTCTTTTTACCGTAATTCTGCAATTCGGCTTACTGCTACATAAATCTCCTGTATTTTGTACCAGGTGGCATAATCTGTCACCCCTGTTTCTGAAAGCCCAAAAACATCCTGAAATTCTTTTACTGCCTCCTTGGTTCGTTTTCCGTAGATTCCATCGGCCGCAATCTTGGGAATGGCGGGATACGCCTGAGAAATCACATTTAACTGCTCCTGCATCTGCCGCACCTTTTCTCCTGTTGCCCCCAAATCCAGATCGTAACCAGGCCAGGAAGAAGGAATCCCGGATATCTCTTCTGCCACATTGATATAAATATCGTTTCCATAAAAATTCCGCAAAATCTCAATGGCAGAATACCCCTGATCTCCAAGGGCTTTGCTGCCCCACTGTGTCATCCATCCCCGGTCCAAACACTGCACCTGTCTTCCGTCACAATACTGAGTCAGGATGGGCTGACGCACATTTGGTCTGGAAAGATAGTTTTCAAAAAGTTCATCCACGATTCTGGATATACTGTCAAAAACATTTCGTCCCCGCATCCACTTATGGTCATACGCGGTGGATGAAGTGATGGTAAAGTCATAGCCTTTGTTCCGGTACCATTCCGTGTAAACCCGATTCAGGGTGAAGGACATGATTGCAAGCACATTCGCCCGTATGGTATCGTCTGGCCAGGTAGCATAAATCTCACTGCTGGCCACATTTTTGATGTAATCACGGTAACGAACGTAATAATCTGGCGCAGAATCATCCCGAAAAGGCCCGTCATGCACTATCACATATTCCGGGATTACCACACGGCTCAGTACAATCTCTCCGGTTTCCGTTACCGGCTTAATCTCTGCTTCTTGGATTTTAGGAGGATACTGTCCGAACAATGTATGAGGCGGAATTACAATCCGCTGAAACTGCAGGCCATTTTCTGTTACAGGATTCATTACCACCGGCTGCTGCGCCAGCACCTGCGGCAGTACATTCGTTCCTGCCACCTCTTCATCCTCAAATCCTTCTGCCTGTACCTGTACCGTATATTCTGCGTAAGGCTGTTCCTCTGCCGGCTCCATACTGTATTCCAACGGCGGTGTTTTCAGATTCAAAACCGGCGTCCGCCCGGAACTGTCTGTACGCAGTTCTTCAATTACACTTCCCGGTTCTCCGGTATAAGAAATACGTACCAGGGCATTTTCCACTGGTCTGTTATCCGCTCCATTTTGCACTGTAATCTGAAGGGTTCCCTCATCCACCTGCTGTGTCTGCATGTTTTTCTTTACATATGACTGATATCTTCCCATTTTACTTTCTCTCAAATAGTTCTTAGGGGATTTTATGCGTCTTTCTGTTTTTTTAGAATCGTATGAGTCTGCTTAGTTTTAAGAAATTTATTTTTCAGTATTTTGATAAAACTTACATTTCCGAGAGGCTTCTGAGATTTTTTACCTACAAAAAAGCGACGAAAGAAGAACCAAAAAAATCATTTGAAGAAATTTTTGGTTTTTTTGAAAAAAGTGTTGACTTTCGCCAGGACATTTGATATACTTCAACATGTCGCGAGGGAGAAACGAAATAATCCCATGAAATGCGATATGCGGAAGTGTCGGAACTGGCAGACGAGCAAGACTAAGGATCTTGTGAGCAATGCGCTCGTGTGGGTTCAAGTCCCATCTTCCGCATGAACAAACCCCTGCATCCGATTTGGATACAGGGGCTATTTCTTTATAAGAATAGAAATCGTCTTTAAAGAAGAGACGATATGAAAATTGAAAATGATATAGGGCAAACCTGACGAAAGTCAGGGACGCAAAGTTAAGTGTCTAAGGTGAAAGCTATGATTGACTGACTGCATTTAAATTTACGTGTTGAATTTAAGTGCAGTCTCTTTTTTTTCACAAAAAACTTGTAGATGGCGGATAAGAGAAAGCCTTGATTCTTTAGGAAGAGGAAGAAAAAATGAAAAGAAACGGCAGAAAGAAACTCTCGTATCTGGAAACGATTCGGGAATATAAGCGGGGAAAAAGGTGGTCTTTTCTTTTTCTTGTTATTTTTTCGACTGCAATAATTCTGTATTCTGTGGTGAATATGATGAATATGAATTCCCAGGCAGAAAAAAGCGCCAGGGATTATGCGGATAAACTTACCAGTAAGATGGCCAATATGGTCACTCAGGAAATATCTTCTCAGAAGGTTATGGTATCCACTATTACAGATTCCATGGAACGTATCAAAATAATGGAGGATGATGGATCAGTACGGGAATTTCTGGAAAGAAAAAGAAATATCTGCGGGTTTGATTTTGTGGCTTACCAAGATATGGATAATCTGCAGCTTAATGTGGTGGGAAATATGCTGGAGATACCAGGTTGGGATGCTTTCAGGAGACTCAACAGCAGACAGATTGATTATCTGTTAAGAAATAATTCCTGTATTGTGACCATTCAGGAATCGAATGTAATTTATCTGGCAGAAGTAAAAAAGGATAAAAAAAGAACGGGAGTTCTTTTTGCGGGAAATGATGCGGAAACCATGCGGGAAATCCTAAGTGAAAAAGGGATTGAGGATAAGAGTTACAGCTGTGTGGTAAACAAGGATGGAAAGGTGATCCTGTCATCTGATTCTGCGGAACCCATTCATAATATGAATCAGGTCTTTGCAGATCGGACAGATTCCAGTCTGCAGGAAAAGATTTCTTATATGAAGAAGGATATTGCAGGCGGCGTACCGGGGATTTTTTCTTTTATATCCAGAAGAAATGAAAAGCTGTTTCTTTCTTATACTCCCATGAATATTAACGACTGGGTGATGCTTACGCTGATTCCAAACGATTTGTTTGCAGGAATTTCAGAGAAATACATGCAGAGAGCCTTTTGGTGTCTGGTTGGAACCGTTGTGGCATTTTTTGGCTTTTTATATCTGGCATTTCAGGAATATAATGCCAAGAGAAGAAGTCTGGAACGGATCGCTTTTTCTGATGATATTACAGGGGGAATCAATAACCGGGAGTTTCAAAACCGATTTGCCCAGCTGTGCAAGGTTACCGATCCGGCGCAGTATGCCATTGTCCTGATGGATGTAAAGGATTTTAAAGAAATCAACGAGCGGTTTGGTATTTCTGTAGGAAATAAAATGCTGAAATACTTTTATGATGTGATCGACGATCATATGAATGAGGAAAATCTGGAATTTGCAGTACGAAGTGAGTCAGATCATTTTTTCATGTGTATGAGGGAAACCTGTGAGGAAGAAATCCAGCGAAGACTGGATGAAATTGTGGCTGATATCAACCGTTTTCAGAATCAGGAGCTTCCAGTTTGTAAGATTCAGTTTAAACAGGGTGGAAGTTTGGCAAAAGATGGAACGGCAGATATTGTGGCGCTCCAGGACCAGGCCAGAATGGCCATGAAAAACCGGAAACAAAGAAACCGGGAGGGATGTGTTTTTTATAATGAAGAGCTGGCGCAGAAGAAAAAATGGGAGAGAGACCTGGAAAACCGATTTGAAACTTCTCTGGAAAATCAGGAATTTTTGCCGTATATTCAGCCGAAGGTCAGCCTGAGCAAGGGCTGTGTTGTGGGTGGTGAAGTGCTGGTACGCTGGAAGCACCCGATTCGCGGATTTGTTTCTCCAGGGGAGTTTATTCCCATTCTGGAAGGCAATGGAAAAATCAAAAAGTTGGATCACTATATGTTTGAGCAGGCGTGTATCTGGCTTGATCGGAGACGCAGAGAGGGAAAACCTCTGTATCCTCTTTCTGTCAATCTGTCCAGAGTGCATTTCTTTGAAGAGAACTTTTTGAAGCCTTATCTGGACATTGCGGAGAAATATCAGATTGACAGAAGCCTTGTGGAATTTGAGATGACAGAAGGGATTTTTTTTGATGAGGATGGGATAGAATGGGCAAGGCACAGGATTATGCAGATCCACCAGTATGGATTCCGATGTGCCATTGATGATTTCGGAATAGGCTATTCGTCTCTGAGTACCATTCGGGAATTTGATATTGATACTCTGAAGCTGGATCGTTCCTTTTTCCAGAATCTGGAAAGCGAGAAAGCCAGAGGAATTCTGGCTTGTCTCGGTGAATTGGCCAATAGTCTTCATATCCAGACCGTTGCAGAGGGGATTGAGACCAGAGAACAGATTCAGCAGCTTCAGGCCATTGGTTGTGATGTGATTCAGGGATATTACTTCTCCAAACCTCTTCCGATTCCCGAATTTGAGGCATGGGCAGACAGTTTTTTATGCAGGGAGGTATAAAAAAGGAATTTTTTTTGAAAAAAAGAGGAATTTGTGACTTTGTGTAGAATATAATTAATAAGAGACTTTTTTGTTGCTGCTGTCGGAGGAACTGCTTATGAATATCAGAGAAAGCATGGAACAGTGGGAAATAGAGAATCTGAGTCCTTATGCGGCTCACAGCGCCCATTCCAGAGGCAGAGAGCGGACAGAGGAAGAATGTGATATCCGGACGGTTTATCAGAGAGACCGGGATCGAATCCTGCATTGTAAGGCGTTTCGGCGGCTGAAGGATAAGACGCAGGTGTTTCTGGCTCCCCAGGGAGATCATTACCGGAATCGTCTGACCCACACGTTGGAGGTATCACAGATTGCCCGTACCATTGCCAAGGCATTGCGGCTGAATGAAGATCTGGTGGAAGCCATTGCTCTTGGACATGATCTGGGGCATACGCCCTTTGGTCATGCAGGAGAGTATGCGCTGAATCAGGTGAATCCAGAAGGCTTTGCCCATTTTAAGCAGAGTGTTCGTGTGGTTCAGATCCTGGAGAAGAACGGAGAAGGGCTGAATCTCACCTGGGAGGTGAGAAACGGAATTGCCAATCACCGTACCAGCGGTCATCCTGTTACACTGGAAGGACAGATTGTGCGGCTGGCGGATAAGATTGCATATATTCATCACGATATGGACGATGCCCAGCGGGCAGGAATCCTGACGGAGGATGACATTCCCATTACCCTTCGGATGCTTTTGGGATATACCACAAGAGAGCGCCTGAATACCTTTGTACACGATATTATTGCAAACAGTCTCCATAAAGATTCCATTTGTATGTCCCCTGAAATTCAGGAGGCGATGATGGATCTTCGGGCGATTATGTTCCAGAATGTATACGAAAATCCTGTAGCGAAAAAGGAGGAACAGAAAGCCATTAAAATGCTCACGGAATTATACGAATATTATAGTGATCATCCCGATGCCATGTCCCGGGAATACAGGGAAATGGTATTTCTGAAAGGGGAGAAGAAGTCACGGGCAGTCTGTGATTATCTTTCCGGGATGACAGATCAGTATTCCATGGATAAATTCCGGGAGATCTACATACCCAAAGCATGGGAGGTTTATTAAAGGAGGACAGCCATGCGCTATTCAGACGATATCATTGAAGAAGTACGTATGAAAAATGATATTGTAGATGTCATATCCCAATATGTGAAACTAACCAGAAAGGGCAGCTCCTATTTTGGTCTTTGTCCTTTCCATAACGAAAAAACAGCCTCCTTTTCCGTGACGCCTGCCAAGCAGATGTATTACTGTTTTGGCTGCGGAGCAGGCGGCAATGTTTTTAATTTCATCATGGAGTATGAGAATTTTACCTTTGGAGAAGCGTTGAAATTTCTGGCAGATCGAGCCGGGGTAATACTTCCTCAGATGGAATACTCCAAAGAAGCAAAAGAAAAGGCAGAGCGAAAGGTAGCTCTTCTGGAAATTAATAAAAAAGCAGCTCAGTATTTTTATTATCAGCTCAGAAGAGAAGGCGGAGCATCTGCCTGGAACTATCTCACGGGAAGAGGGTTAAGTGAAGAAACCATCCAGAAATTCGGATTGGGCTATTCTGATAAATACAGCGATGATCTGTACCGGTTTTTGAAATCAAAGAATTACAGTGACGAACTTTTGCGGGACTCCGGTCTGTTTAACATAGATGAGCGTCACGGGATGTATGATAAGTTTTGGAACCGGGTAATTTTTCCCATTATGGATGTGAATAACCGGGTGATTGGATTCGGCGGCCGTGTTATGGGAGACGGAAAACCGAAATACCTGAATTCACCGGAAACGAAGATTTTTGACAAGAGCCGGAATCTGTACGGATTGAATCTGGCGAGAACAACAAGAAAGAAGTATCTGATCCTGTGTGAAGGCTATATGGATGTGATTGCCATGCATCAGGCAGGGTTTACCAATGCGGTGGCTTCTTTGGGAACTGCATTGACGTCTGGGCATGCCAGCCTTCTGAAGCGTTATACCCAGGAGGTACTGCTTCTTTATGACAGCGATGAGGCAGGTGTGAGAGCTGCGCTTCGAGGCATTCCCATTCTTCGGGAAGCCGGCGTAAATTCTCGTGTGGTAGATTTAAATCCGTATAAGGACCCGGATGAATTTATTAAAAATCAGGGGCCGGAGGCTTTTGAGGAACGTCTGAATCAGGCCATGGACAGTTTTATGTTCCGGGTAGCTGTTTCAGAACGGGAATATCCCATGGAAGAACCTCAGGGTCAGAACCGTTTCTTTGAGCATTGTGCATCTTTGCTTTTGGAACTGGGAGATGAACTGGAACGGAACCTGTATATTGAAGCAATCGTAAAAAAATATAAAGGCCGTTACGGCATCAGCAGTGAAGATCTGCGAAAAAGAGTAAATACCCTGGCGATTCGGGGAACCCGGGCAGAAAACCGGATTCAGCCAAAGAGCACAGGACCGGAGAAGAAACAGAAGGAATCTGCTTCGGACAAGGCCCAAAAACTGATGCTTACCTGGCTGGTTACTTATCCGGGGATTTTTGATACCGTGGAGAAGTACCTGACACCGGAGGACTTTGTAGTTCCTCTTTACCGGAAGGTAGCTGGGATGCTGTATGAGCAGAGGAAGGAAGGAGAGGTAAATCCTGCAAGGCTGATGAATGTCTTTACAGACAGTGAGGAACAGAGAGAGGTAGCTTCTCTTTTTAACGCCACCATTCATCTGGAGAATCAGCAGGAACAGAATCGGGCATTTGCAGATGCGCTCCTTCGGATCAAGGGGGAGAGCCTTGCAGAGCGGAACCGAAACTGGGACCCCACAGACATGAAGGGTCTTCAGGAACTGATCAAAGCAAAAAAAGATTTGGAAGAACTGGGGCGAAAACGCCATGAACTGCATATTTCTTTTGAATAAGGATAAAATATAAACACTATATGGAGGTATAGAGCACCTATGGAAATGAATATGGGTAAATTCAGCGAGAAACTGGTAGGGCTTTTGGAGCTTGCCAAGAAAAGAAAAAACGTACTGGAATATCAGGAGATCAATGATTTCTTTAAAGATCAGCCCCTGGAAGTGGAGCAGATGGAAAAGGTCTTTGACTTTCTGGAAGCCAGCGGCGTGGATGTTCTCCGCATTACCGAAAATGTGGATGAACTGATTCTGGATGACGATATGGACATCGACAAGCTGGATGAAGAAGATGAGGTGGAACTGGATAAGATCGACCTGTCTGTACCGGAAGGTGTCAGCATTGAGGATCCTGTTCGTATGTACCTGAAAGAAATCGGCAAGGTCAGTCTTCTTACTGCAGAAGAAGAGATTGAACTGGCAAAACGGATGGAAGAAGGAGACGAAAGCGCCAAGAAACGTCTGGCAGAAGCCAATCTCCGTCTGGTTGTCAGCATTGCCAAGAGATATGTGGGACGTGGAATGCTGTTTCTGGATCTGATCCAGGAAGGAAACTTAGGTCTGATCAAGGCAGTGGAAAAATTCGACTACCGAAAAGGATATAAATTCAGTACCTATGCAACCTGGTGGATTCGTCAGGCCATTACAAGAGCCATTGCAGACCAGGCGCGTACCATCCGAATTCCTGTGCATATGGTGGAAACCATCAACAAGTTGATCCGGGTTTCCCGTCAGCTTCTTCAGGAACTGGGACGTGAGCCGTCTCCGGAAGAAATTGCAGAGGAAATGGACATGTCTGTGGATCGTGTACGGGAAATCCTGAAAATTTCCCAGGAACCGGTATCTCTGGAAACACCAATCGGAGAAGAGGAAGACAGCCATCTTGGTGATTTTATTCAGGATGATAATGTACCAGTTCCGGCAGATGCAGCAGCCTTTACACTTTTGAAGGAACAGCTGGTAGAGGTTCTGGGAACCCTTACAGACAGAGAACAGAAAGTGCTCCGTCTTCGTTTTGGACTGGATGATGGACGTGCCCGTACGCTGGAAGAAGTGGGTAAGGAATTCAATGTTACCAGAGAGCGTATCCGTCAGATTGAAGCTAAGGCTCTTCGTAAGCTGCGCCACCCAAGCCGCAGCCGGAAACTGAAGGACTATCTGGACTAAGGAGGCAGGCAGATGCAGTTATCCTTACGTCTGGAAGCCATTGCAGGAATGGTGTCAGAAGGAAATCGGCTGGTGGATGTGGGCTGTGACCATGGATACCTTCCGGTATACCTGGTACAGGAAAAGAAGATTCCAAAGGCCATTGCCATGGATGTGAGAGAAGGCCCTCTTTCCAGGGCCAGAGAACATATTTCACAGTATGGCCTGGACCAATACATAGAAACGCGGCTTTCCGATGGATTGCAGGCTCTGAAGGAAGGGGAGGGGGACACCCTTGTGATCGCCGGTATGGGCGGCTCTCTGATGGAGCGAATCCTGACGGAAGGGGAGCTGGTGAGAGAAAGCTTTTCGGAGCTGATCTTACAGCCCCAGTCGGACATTCCTCATTTCCGCAGATTTATCCGGGAGGCCGGATGGGAGATCGTGGAGGAAGAACTGATTCTGGAGGACGGTAAATTTTATCCAATGATGAAGGCAGAGAAAGGAAAAGCTCTGCCTTTGCCGCCTTATACAGAACAGGAACTGCGTTTCGGCAGACTTCTTCTGAAGGAACGTCATCCCGTTCTTTTGAAGTATCTTTTGCGGGAACTCCGGCTTTGCCGGGAAATCCAGGAAAAGCTTGGTACAGCCCCAAAAGAGAATGCAAGGAAGCGTCAGGAAGAAGTAAAGGAGGATGAGCAGCAGATTCTGGCTGCTTTACAATTATATGAAGATTACAGAATTGACGGATTATCTGGAGACACATTATCCGGCGAAGGCAGCAGAGGACTGGGATAATGTGGGACTTCTTGTGGGAGATGACCGCGGTGAGACAGAGCATGTGTTTTTGGCCCTGGATCTGACGGAAGAGGTTCTTGAGGAAGCAGAGGAAGCAGGAGCGGACTTTATCCTCACCCATCATCCCATGATTTTCTCCGGAATCAAAAAGATTAATAATCACACTTTTACAGGGAGAAAAATCCTTTCCCTGATCCAGAAGCATATTTCCTGCTATGCCATGCATACCAATTATGATGTGCTGGGAATGGCAGAGTTAAGCGGAGCATATTTGCATCTTTCTCATACTCAGGTGCTTTCTGTGACTGAGGAGAGGGAAGAGGGGGCAGAAGGCTTTGGCCGTGTGGGAATGCTGCCCCGCAAAATGACGCTGGAGGAGTGTGCCCGTTTTGTAAAGGAAGCATATAGACTTTCGGATGTAAAGGTTTATGGAGATCTTTCCATGGAAGTGGAGCGGGCAGCTGTCTGCACCGGTTCTGGAAAGAGTATGATCCAGGAGGCCATCCGAAGCGGAGCCCAGGTATATGTGACTGGAGATATCGATCATCATACAGGAATCGATACGGTTGCAAAAGGCCTTGCCCTGATCGATGCAGGACATTATGGAACCGAATATATATTTATGGAAGCGATGAAACAGGAGCTTACCAGGGCATTTCCTTCGCTTAAGGTATCCTGCGCGAAGGTCAGAACCCCGTATACGATTCTCTGAAAACAATTTCATGATTGCGCTCTATGGAATAAGGAGGGTATGGTATGGACAACGATACAAAGAAAGTGACGATCTTAGGGGAAACAAAGGAATATCCCAGGGGAGTGAGCTTTGCCCGGATCGTAGAGGAGTATGAAGATACAGAAGGTGCTCCCATTATTCTGGTAAAGGCCAACGGAAAACTTCGGGAGCTTCATAAGCACCTGAAAGAAGACTGTACGCTGGAATTTATTACCACAAAGGATGAGATCGGATATCAGACTTATCGAAGAAGCGCCTGTCTGATTCTGTTAAAGGCAATTTATGATGTGGCAGGAAAAGAAAATATTGATAAAGTGGTGATTCATTATTCCGTGGGAAGCGGATTCTACTTTACCATGGAGGGAAGCCGCATTCTGAATCAGGAATTTCTTTCCCTTGTAAAAGAAAAAATGAGAGAAATCGTGGATGCCAGAACGCCAATCCTGAAACGAAGCGTCAGTACAGACGAAGCCATTGCTCTGTTTCATAAGCATCATATGTATGATAAAGAAAAATTGTTCCGTTACCGCAGAGTTTCCAGAGTCAACATTTACAGCATTGATAATTTTGAAGATTACTATTATGGCTATATGGCCAGCCATGCAGGGTATGTGCAGGTCTTTGATCTGAAGCTTTATGATGAAGGCTTTGTACTTCTCCTTCCGGAACGAAAAAATCCCGGGGTGCTTCCGCCATTTGCGCCCAACGAAAAGATTTTTCAGGTACAGAAGGAATCCAGAGAGTGGAGCGAACGTTTGGATATTGCTACAGTGGGTGAACTGAACGACCAGATCGTCAAAAAGGGCATCCGAAATATCCTGTTGATCCAGGAAGCTCTTCAGGAGGCTAAAATTTCCCGGATTGCCCAGCAGATTGTGGAAGCAGGGAATAAGAAGTTTATTATGATCGCAGGCCCTTCCTCCTCAGGAAAAACCACATTTTCCTATCGACTTTCCACTCAGCTTTCGGCTCATGGCATGAAACCTCATCCCATAACAGTGGATAATTATTTTGTGGATCGTGAAAACACACCGCTGGACGAGTTTGGAGAAAAAGACTATGAATGCCTGGAAGCCATTGACGTGGAACAGTTTAACCAGGATATGCTGGCCCTGTTAAATGGAGAGCGGGTGGAACTTCCCGTCTTTAACTTTAAGACAGGCAAAAGAGAGTACAAAGGGGATTACCTGAAGCTGGGAAAAGAGGATGTACTGGTGATCGAAGGCATTCACGGACTCAATGACCGATTAAGCTATGCCCTTCCAAAAGAAAATAAATTTAAGATCTATATCAGCGCGCTGACCCAGTTGAATATTGATGAGCACAACCGGATTCCAACCACAGACGGACGTCTGATCCGGCGGCTGGTACGGGATGCCCGTACACGGGGCACTTCTGCCAAGGATACCATTGCCAGATGGCCTTCTGTGAGAAGGGGAGAAGAAAAAAATATCTTCCCATTCCAGGAAGAAGCAGATGCCATGTTCAATTCTGCACTGGTCTATGAGCTGGCCTGCCTGAAGGTTTATGCAGAGCCGCTGCTTTTTGGAATTGATAAGGATGCGCCGGAATATCTGGAAGCAAAACGGCTTTTGAAATTCTTCGATTATTGTGTGGCAGTACCCAGTGAAGAAATTCCCAACAATTCCATTTTAAGGGAGTTTGTGGGAGGCAGCTGTTTTAATGTATAGCAGGTGAAAGGAAAATAATTTTTCTTTACATCTGTATGGATTCATGCTAGAATAGCAGGTGCGCAAGCAGGCCAGGTGATCGCGGCTGCACAGACGAAAGGGTGCAGACGAGGAAAGTCCGGGCTTCGCAGGGCAGGATGCCGGATAACGTCCGGTGGAGGTGACTCCCAGACCAGTGCAACAGAAATAAACCGCCCTCTTAGGAGGGTAAGGGTGGAAAGGCAGTGTAAGAGACTACCGCCTCCCTGGTAACAGAGAGGGCACATGTAAACTCCATTCGAAGCAAGACCGAAAAGAAAGCGATACGGCTGCCCGTCGTGCTTTCAGGTGGGTCGCTTGAGCCGTCTGGCAACGGACGGTCTAGATAGATGATCACTCAACGACATAACCCGGCTTATCGGTCTGCTTGCGCATAAAAATGAATCAGAGAAATCAATAACGCCCCGGAAATTCCGGGGCGTATTTTTTGGGGAAAATTTAAATTATTTGTTTCGTTTGCCTCTGTATTTCTCTTCACAGTATTTGCAGCGGTATACTTCTTTTTCCGGGTCTGCCAGGAAGAAGATGTGGTCCAGTCCCTGCTCAATGGAAGTGATGCAGCGAGGATTTTTGCATTTGATCACATTGGTGATCTGCTTTGGAAGAGATAATTCTTTTTTGTCTACGATCTTCTCATCTTTGATGATGTTTACGGTGATGTTGTGATCAATAAAACCAAGAATATCCAGATCCAGTTCATCAATAGGGCATTCCACCTTGATGATGTCTTTTTTGCCCATCTTATTGCTTCGTGCATTTTTGATGATGGCAACAGTACAATCCAGTTTGTCCAGGTTCAGGTCATGGGATATGGTCTAAAACATAACCTTCCCGAAGTGCTCCAACGTTTAACATGTTACATCCACCTCCAGTAATGTGAGAATCAGTGCCATTCTTACATAAACACCGTACTGAGCCTGTTTGAAATAAGCGGCTCTCGGGTCATCGTCTACTTCCACTGCGATTTCGTTGACACGTGGAAGGGGATGAAGAATGTACATATCTTCTTTGGCAAGTTCCATTTTCTGTTTGTCCAGTATGTAGAAGTCTTTCATACGAACATAGTCTTCCTCATTGAAGAAACGTTCCTTCTGCACACGGGTCATATACAGGATATCCAGAGAAGGAAGGGCGTCTTCCAGACGTTCCACCTCTGTGAATTCTACATGGTTTTTATTCAGGACGTCCTCACGGATGTAGCTTGGAATACGAAGCTCTTCCGGAGAAATCAGAACAAATTTTACATTTTCGTAACGAACCAGAGCCTCGATGAGAGAGTGTACGGTACGTCCGAATTTCAGGTCGCCACAAAGACCGATGGTGATATTGTTCAGGCGTCCTTTCAGGGAACGGATGGTAAGAAGGTCTGTAAGTGTCTGGGTAGGATGCTGGTGACCGCCGTCTCCTGCATTGATTACCGGAATATCGGATGCCATGGAAGCAACCAGCGGAGCGCCTTCCTTGGGATGACGCATAGCGCAGATGTCTGCGTAACCGGATGTTACACGAATGGTATCTGCAACACTCTCACCTTTGGCTGCGGAACTGGAATCAGCAGAGGAGAAACCTAAAACATTTCCACCCAGATTCATCATAGCAGCTTCAAAACTTAAACGGGTACGTGTGCTTGGTTCGTAGAATAAGGTTGCAAGTTTTTTACCGTCACAGGTATGTGCGTATTTTTTTGGATTTTTTTCAATGTCGTTGGCCAGATCCAAAAGCTTATCAAGCTCTTCTACAGAAAAGTCCAACGGGCTCATTAAGTGTCTCATGTCATACCTCCATTTGATTGATAGAGAAGTGAATACGGCCTCAAAATGGGCAAAAAAATTTGTCAGCCGCAAATTCCTTATTTATCATCATATAATATCAGGAGCATTTTTTCAAGAAATTTTGAAGCATTTTTCTATATTTTTACATTCTGTAGGGGAAAGTGAAGGGGTTTGCCAAAGAATATTGTCACAAAAAGAGACTTTCCCCCGTTTCTGGTCAGGATTTTTTGGTGGATGGAACCCTTTTGGTGTGCCGCAGAAGCTGTTCAAACAGAAGTCCGGTCACAAACCAGACAGGCATGTAATCCAGCCGGATCACTCCTTTGTAATGGTAAGGACTGTGGCTGTAATCCCAGGGACACATATGAAAATGCTTTAAGAAAGAACCGCTGGAAAACTCGGCGGCGTAAATGCCTGTGGTGTAGATACAGCCTCTCAGAAAAACAGGAAGGGAGGAGATCTTCTGATAAACAGGTCCGATCAGGGCAGCGCATCCGTAAATGGGAAACATCAGGAGAGAGGTCTTACCGGTCATGGTGGGTTCTCCGGACAAAAGAGCATGGAAACCGGTCCAGAAAATTTCCAGGCACCATCCGGCAGAGCCGCATAAAAGAAAGTTTTGTTTCATAGCAGCGCTCCTTATTTTTAACAAAAATTTTACCTGATTCTAGTATTCCCCGCCTTGAAAAAATAATACATGTAAGCTATAATGAGAACACTTAATGAATTTTGAATGGTAAAGCGGAAAACTGTGCATTTCTGTTTAGAATTCATGGAAAATACAACAGAGGAGCAGGATCATGAATTACGAAGAAAGCAGGGCATATATCGAAGATGCACAAAAATACGGAAGTGTTCTCGGTCTTTCCAACATGAGGGAAATGATGAACCGTCTGGGAAATCCCCAGGATCGTCTTTCTTATGTCCACGTAGCCGGAACGAATGGCAAGGGTTCGGTGATCGCTTATTTATATAGTACGCTGTCTGGCGCCGGATATAAGGTGGGAAGATATATTTCACCCACGTTGTATTCTTATCGGGAGCGGATGGAGACAGCAGGAGTCCCGGTGAGCCGGGAAAAATTTGCCGCATATCTGACACAGGTTGCCAGGGTTATTGAGACAATGACCAGTGAAGGACTTCCCCACCCCACCCCATTTGAAATCGAAACGGCGGTGGCCTTTTTATTTTTTGCAGATGAGGAATGTGATCTGGTGCTTTTGGAGGTGGGAATGGGCGGAAGCCTGGATGCCACCAATATCATTCACGCTCCGGCGCTTGCTGTGCTGGTGTCAGTCAGTATGGATCATCTTTCCTTCCTTGGAAACACGCTGGGAGAAATTGCGGAGAAAAAGGCTGGAATCATAAAAAAAGGCTGCCGCATGGTAACAACCCCTCAGAAAAAAGAGGCTGAGGAAGCAATCCGGAATCGCTGCAGAGAAGAGGGGGTATCTTATTGTCAGGCGCACCCGGAACTGGCTCAGGTAAAAAAAGAAGATTACCTGGGGCAGACTTTTACCTTTGAGGGAGAAACCTACGAGATTCCTCTGGCAGGAGTTTACCAGATTGAAAACGCAGTTCTGGCGCTGGAAGCCTTGAAGATTTTGGAAGAACAGGGATATCACACCACGGAAGAACAGAGAAAGGAAGGGTTAAAGACCACCAGCTGGACAGGTCGTTTTACCGTAATCCATCGTTCGCCCCTGATGATTGTGGACGGCGCTCATAATGCAGCGGCAGCAGAGCGGCTGGAAGCATCCATTCGCCATTATTTTGGAGGAAAAAAACTGTACTATATTATGGGAACCTTCCGGGATAAGGATTACAGAAGCATCATAAAGAAAACTGCATCTTATGCAGAAGAAATTTTTACCATTGCCACACCTGGAAATCCCCGCGCGCTTCCGGCAGAGGAACTGGCCCGTGAGGTGGAAAAGATAAACCCAAAGGTACAGGCGCAGGATAGTATTTCCAAAGCAGTGGAACATGCCTTTGCTCTTGCCGGACCAGAGGATGTGATCCTGGCATTTGGCTCTCTGTCATTTATTGGAGAGCTTACCAGAGTCGTGGAAAACAGAGAAGTGTGAGGAAAATGAACAGATGACAGATTTGCAGGAATGCAGAAAAGAGATTGACAGAATTGATAAGGAACTGCTGCGCCTGTTTGAAGAACGGATGCAGGTGTGCGAAGCTGTGGCAGAGTACAAAATTACAACGGGGAAACAGGTTCTGGACCCCAAAAGAGAACAGGAAAAACTCAAAGCAGTAAGCAAGGCGGCCCATGGAGCCTTTAATGCGCGGGGAGCCCAGGAGATGTTTCAGCAGATCATGGCGATCAGCCGGAAACGGCAGTATCAGCTTCTGACGGAACATGGAGTGGAAGAAGCTTCTGATTTTCAGATGGTGGATGCCCTGGAACTTACCCATGCGAACGTGGTATTTCAGGGAGTAGAAGGCGCATACAGCTACGCGGCCATGCATGCATATTTCGGAGAAGAGATCAGAAGTTATCATGTAAAAACCTGGAGAGATGCCATGGAAGAAGTGGCGGAAGGACGCGCAGATTATGCCGTTCTTCCCATCGAAAACTCTACAGCAGGAATTGTGGCAGATATTTATGATCTTCTCACAGAGTATGCCCTTTATATTGTGGGAGAACAGATCATTCCGGTGGAGCATGTGCTCCTTGGGCTTCCAGGAAGCCGAATCGAAGAAATTCAGACGGTGTTTTCCCATCCTCAGGGACTGGCACAGTGCAAAAAATATCTGGAAAGCCATGAAAACTGGAAAAAAGCAGCAGCAGAAAATACTGCGGGAGCAGCCAAAAAGATTCTGGAGAATCAGGACAGAACCCAGGCGGCAATTGCCAGCCGTCAGGCAGGAGACATGTTCGGACTTTCTGTTCTGGAGGAACAGATTTGTGACAGTGGGCAGAATGTAACCCGGTTTATTATTGTGGGAAGGGAAGCTGTATTTGTAAAAAATGCAGGAAAAGTCAGCGTATGCTTTGAACAGCCTCATGAAACCGGTTCTCTTTATGACATGCTTTCCCACATTATTTACAACGGTTTGAATATGACCAAGATTGAATCCCGTCCCATTCCCGGAAAAAACTGGGAGTATCGTTTCTTTGTGGATTTTGAAGGAAATTTAAAAGACAGCGCTGTAAAAAATGCCCTGCGGGGTCTGGAAGCAGAATCGAGAAGAATGCGAATCCTTGGAAATTATGAATTGTACAAGGAGGAAGTCTGATGGGAAAAATAGAAGCTTGTGTGCTGTATCGTGATTTTGAAAACAGAGAGATCCTGGAAAAGATGACAGAACTGATGGATCTCTGGAAGATGGACGAACAGCTTTTGAGAGAAAAAGAAGAGGAGTATTTTTATTGCCTGAATAAGCTGGCAGAAATGGCAGACGCCTATGGCTTTTCCGGCAATCTCTGGCATAATTATCTTACCTATTTACTGGTGAATCATGAAAATGCCTTCAGCACAGCCTGTGAAATCCGCGGGGCAGTGGAAGGAAGCATCAATCTTCTGGCAGAACATGATTTTCAGATTTTTAAGGAACTGTATGCCTTTGACCTGTCTGTGTTTGATCAGGTATTTCAAGTGCAGTTAAGCCATGTGTTCTGCGACTATCAAAATGCCGATGGAAGTGGAAAGATGTTTAACAAACGTATCCGTGACAGGATTTCCACCATGAGCCGGACGCTGGCTGAGGCGAAAAGCGTTTCTGAATTTCAGGAGGACATGGTACAGTTCTATAAGGATTTTGGCGTGGGTAAGCTGGGCTTACATAAAGCCTTCCGAATTACTCATGATAAAGAAGGACAGGTGGTGATCGAACCGATTACCAGGATTGCCCATGTTCGCTTAGAGGATCTGGTGGGGTATGAAATTCCCAAAAAACAGCTCATCGAAAATACCGAAGCCTTTGTGCGGGGAAGAAAAGCCAATAACTGTTTGCTGTTTGGGGATGCGGGAACAGGGAAATCTTCCAGTATTAAGGGGATCCTGAATCGTTACTATGAAGAAGGTCTTCGCGTGATCGAAGTGTACAAGCACCAGTTTCAGGATTTGAATGAGGTGATTGCCCAGATCAAAAACAGAAATTACAAATTTATCATTTACATGGACGATTTGTCCTTTGAAGAATTTGAAATTGAATATAAATATCTGAAGGCAGTGATCGAAGGAGGGCTGGAAAAGAAGCCGGACAACATTCTGATTTATGCGACCAGCAACCGGAGACATCTGGTAAGAGAACGGGCTTCGGACAAACTGGAGCTTATGGACCAGGACGATCTTCATTCTTCCGATACGGTACAGGAGAAGCTGTCTTTGGTTTATCGTTTTGGTGTGCGGATTTATTTTGGCGCGCCTGGCAAAAAAGAATTTCAGAATATTGTACAGGTTCTGGCAGAACGCCACGGAATCCAGATGCCCAGAGAAGAATTGCTTCTGGAAGCCAACAAATGGGAATTATCCCATGGCGGTCTGACAGGAAGAACCGCTCAGCAGTTTATTGATTATCTGTTGGGTATGGAGGAAAATTAAAAAAAGGAGGAGAGGGTTATGGCAGTATCAACCTTTGCAGCCATTGATATCGGCTCTTATGAAGTCAGTATGAAGATTTTTGAACTTTCCAGAAAAATCGGATTCCGGGAGCTGAACTATGTGCGCCGTCGTCTGGAGCTGGGGAAAGGCACGTATTCATCTGGACGAATGGAAATGGATATGGTAGATGTGCTCTGTGAAATTCTGGGGGATTTCAAGGGGATGATGCTGGAGTTTGGGGTACAGGATTACCGTGTCTGCGCCACCAGTGTGTTTCGGGAATTGGAGAATCCCATTATCATACAGGAGCAGATTTATCAGCGTACCGGATTCCGTGTGGAAATCTTAAGTAACGCAGAACAGCATTTTCTGGGATATAAATCCATTGCGGCCATTGAATCCGGATTCAAAAAGATGATTCAGAAGGGAACCGCCATTCTGGATGTGGGAGGAGGAAGCCTCCAGGTGTCCCTGTTTGATAAGGACACACTGGTAACGACCCAGAGTCTGAAGATGGGAAGTATGCGAATCCGGGAACGATTAAAGGAACTGGAAAAAACAAGCACCCATTACGATCAGCTTATTGAGGAGTTTATCCGCAATGACTTGATGGGCTTCCAGCGATTGTATCTGAAGGATCGGGATATCAAAAATGTGATTTTGATGGGAGATTTTCTGACCGATACGATTTTCCAGGAGGAAAAGCAGGACAATATCATCACCAGAACAGAATTTATGAAGCGTTATGAGAATACGGTGTACAAGACGGATCAGTCTCTGGCTGAGGAAATGGGCATTGATCCGGAATACGCTTCGCTGGTTATTCCAACCATGGTTATCTGCAAGAATTTCTTGGATATCTTTAATGCGGAAGCGCTCTGGGCGCCTGGATTATCCCTGCTGGATGGTCTTGCCTACGATTTTGCAGAAAAAAATAAATTTATCAAAAGTGTACATAATTTTGAAAATGATATTCTGGTGGCTTCCAGAAATATTGCAAAGCGGTATTCCAGCGGTAAAAATCACATTCAGGGAACCACAACGCTGGCCCTGGCGATTTTTGACAGTATGAAGAAGGTTCATGGAATGGGGGCCAGGGAACGGCTGCTTCTTCAGATTGCAGTACAGCTTCATGATTGTGGAAAATATATTAGTATGCGGGATGTGGCAGAGTGTTCTTATCGGATTATTATGGCGACAGAGATCATTGGCCTTTCCACAGAGGAGCGCCAGATTATTGCCAGCGCAGTCCGGTATAACACCACAGAATTTGTATATTATGAAAATAATGACGATGGTTCCGGTCTGGACCGGCAGAGATATCTTCTTGTAGCCAAACTCACGGCAATCTTAAGGCTGGCCAATGCCATGGACAGAAGTCATTATCAGAAGGTGGAAGGACTTCGGGCTGTGCTGAAGGATCGGGAGCTGCAGCTTGTGATTGATTCCAGAAGAGATATTTCCCTGGAACTTGGACTTTTGAAGGACAAAGTAACCTTTTTTGAAGAGGTGTTTGGCATTCGCCTTGTGCTGAGACGGAAACGAAGAATGTAGAAATGGGAAGGAGCAGAACACATGGATATAAAGAAATTTAACAAACCGGAATATTTTGTAAACAGAGAACTGAGCTGGCTGAAATTTAATGACCGTGTGCTCAGCGAGGCCCGGGACAAAAACCTGCCTTTGTTTGAACGTCTGAAATTTTTGAGTATTACTGCTTCCAATCTGGATGAATTTTTTATGGTGCGTGTGGCATCTTTAAAAGATCAGGTACATGCAGGCTATGAAAAAACAGATATCGCAGGAATGACGCCAAAGGAGCAGCTTCTGGAGATCAGCAATCAGACCCACGAGCTGGTGCAGGCACAGTACAACACCTTAAACCGTTCGCTTTTGCCGGCGCTGAGCAAAGCTGGTATGCACCTGGTGGCAGAGCATGAAAATCTGAGCAAGAAGCAGCAGGAATTTGTGGACCGGTTCTTTGAGGATAACGTTTATCCGGTACTGACTCCCATGGCTATGGATTCCTCCAGACCTTTTCCGCTGATTCGGAACAAAACCTTAAATATTGGAGCATTGATCTCCAAAAAAGACAGAAAAAAAGGAAAAGAGACGCTGGAATTTGCAACGGTTCAGGTACCTTCTGTGCTTCCAAGAGTAATTCCCATTCCTTCTGATAAAGCGGGAGATGCCACGGTAATTCTTCTGGAAGAAATCATTGAGCGAAACATTGATAAGCTGTTTTTAAGTTATGATGTGGTCTGCGCCCATCCTTATCGTATTATGAGAAATGCAGACCTTACCATTGATGAAGATGAGGCAGAGGATCTTCTGGTGGAGATTCAGAAACAGTTGAAAAAACGCCAGTGGGGCGAAGTGATTCGACTGGAAGCAGAGGAAAAGATGGATAAACGTCTTCTGAAGGTTCTGAAGACGGAATTTTCCATTAAGAATGAAGATATTTTCTTCATCAATGGTCCTCTGGATCTGACCATGCTGATGAAGGTTTATGGTCAGGACGGGTTTGATCAGTACAAAACACCCAAATATAATCCGGCGCCTGTTCCGGAATTTCAGAATGACAAGAATATCTTTGAGGTCATCCGGGAGGGAGATGTTTTTCTCCACCATCCATACATGAGTTTTGATCCGGTGGTGAACTTTGTACGTCAGGCGGCTAAGGACCCGGATGTCCTGGCCATCAAACAGACCTTGTACCGTGTAAGTGGAAATTCTCCAATCATTGCGGCTCTTGCGCAGGCAGCAGAAAACGGCAAACAGGTTTCCGTACTGGTGGAACTGAAGGCTCGATTTGATGAGGAAAATAACATTGTCTGGGCGAAGATGCTGGAAAAAGCAGGCTGTCATGTAATTTATGGTCTGGTGGGATTAAAGACCCACAGTAAAATTACGCTGGTGGTGCGAAGAGAGGAAATGGGAATCCGCAGGTACGTTCACCTGGCAACTGGTAATTACAACGATTCCACAGCGAAGCTATATACCGATTGCGGTATTTTTACCTGCGACGAACGATTCGGCGAGGATGCCACAGCGGTCTTCAATATGCTGTCCGGTTATTCGGAGCCCAAACGCTGGAATAAACTGATTGTAGCTCCAATCTGGATGAAAGACCGTTTCCTGAAGCTGATCGAGAGGGAAGCAGACAATGCCAGAAAAGGACAGCCGGCCCATATTATGGGAAAGATGAATTCCCTCTGTGATCCTGTGATCATGTCGGCGCTTTACTATGCATCCTCCTGCGGTGTGAAGATTGAACTGATTGTACGTGGAATCTGTTGTCTGAAAACAGGAATCCCAGGTGTCAGCGAGCATATCCAGGTACGTTCCATTGTGGGGGATTTCCTGGAACACAGCAGAATCTTTTACTTCTATAATGGGGGACGGGAAGAAGTTTATATGGGAAGCGCAGACTGGATGCCCCGTAATCTGGATCGGCGTGTGGAAATTGTATTTCCTCTGGAAGATGAGGAGATTAAGAAGAAGGCAATCCATGTGCTGGAACTGGAATTAAAAGACAATGTAAAGGCCCATTTGCTTCAGCCGGACGGTTCCTATGTGAAACCGGACAAACGGGGAAAAGCGCTTTTCAATTCCCAGATGGAATTCTGCAAAGAAGCTCAGGAAGCAGCCCATGCAAAGAAAAAAGGAAACACAGGAAGTACCAGAGTGTTTATTCCTGCAGAGCATGTGGAAGAAATTGAGTAGAGACAGAAGAAAAACAAAAAAGACAGAAACTGTGGAAAGGGACAGTTTCTGTCTTTTTTTCGGGGTTATCCCATGACTGCTTCTACCCATACTTCTTTTTTGTCTGGATACAAAGGAATCCTGGTGCCTGTATTTTTGCCTTGAATTTTTAGTTTGCAAAATAATTTTAAATTTTTCAAAAAAAAGACTTGCATTTTCTGGAAAGCTGATATATACTAAACAGGTCAGTTGAGGCAAGGCCAGTTGGTCAAGGGGTTAAGACGCCGCCCTCTCACGGCGGAAACACGGGTTCGATTCCCGTACTGGCTGTTTTGTGTATTGCCAGAAGTTTGGCAGAAGGAATGAAAGAGAAAGTGGTGCTTTTTTTCGAAAAGCGACCGCTTTTTTTGCTTTTTCTACACAAAAATTGTTAAAATACTAGATTATTTGGAAGTAAGATGTAATCAAAATCTTGCATTCTGGGAAGTTGTATGTTACTATTTAATAAAGTGAATTATCAGCATTTAAAGAAAAAAATAAGTAAAATTAAGTAGAATTGAGGAAAATGTGATGACAAAAACAGAGAAAAAGATTTTACAGATCTTATGGGATAATGGTGCCCCAATGTGTGCTGCTGATATTATTAATGCAGATGCTCAGTTGAAAGAAATTACGGTTCGTACTACTTTGGCGAATATGCTGAAGAAAGAACTGATCCGTGTGGAAGGAATGGTTCACAGAACAAAATCCTATGCCAGAGCATTTGTGGCAAATGTGACAAGCGAAGAAATCATCTGCAGAGAAATCCTGGAATCCAAGAATACGACTCCGTTCAAATTCGCAAAAGCATTGATTAACGGGGATTACATGGAGAAGGAAGAATTGCAGGAACTGTTTGATCTTTTATCAGCGAAGATCGATAAATAAACAGTTGTTTCAAGAAACAGAAAAGACAATATAAGAGAGAATACTTGATAAGCGCGGGGTGAAGTTTCAGTCCGCGCTTATAGTTGCGTTCAAAGACAGAAAGGAAAAGTGCATGGCAAAAAAAGAAACCTATGATGCAGGCAGTATTTCGGTTTTGGAAGGACTGGAGGCAGTACGGAAACGTCCAGGTATGTATATAGGAAGCGTTTCCAGAAAAGGTCTGAATCATTTGATCTATGAAATTGTGGATAATGCAGTAGACGAACATCTGGCCGGCTATTGCGACAGGATTCAGGTGACCCTGGAACGGGATGGTTCCTGTACAGTCAGCGATAATGGAAGAGGAATCCCGGTAGATATGCATGAAAAAGGCGTTTCTGCAGAACGTCTTGTGTTTACCACCCTGCATGCGGGAGGAAAATTTGATAATTCTGCTTACAAAACCAGCGGAGGCCTTCATGGTGTGGGTTCTTCTGTTGTAAATGCCCTTTCTACTTATTTGGATATTCGGATTAGCAGAGACGGTTATGTGCATCACGACCATTATGAAAGAGGAATCCCTACGATTGAACTGGAGGAGGGGCTCCTTCCAAAATTAGGAAGAACCAGAGCGACTGGAACCTGCGTAAATTTTCTTCCGGACCCGGAGATTTTTGAAAAGACCAGATTTTCAGCTACAGAAGTAAAAAGCCGTCTTCACGAAACGGCATATCTGAATCCGGAGCTGACAATTTTGTTCGAGGACCTGAGGGGAGAGCAGCCGGAAACGCTGGAATATCATGAACCGGAAGGAATCATCGGATTTATCCGGGATTTGAATCATAATAATGAAGTGCTTCATGAGCCTGTTTTTCTCAAAGGAGAATCTGAAGGGATTCAGGTGGAGGTGGCATTCCAGTTTGCCAATGAATTCCGGGAAAATGTACTGGGCTTTTGTAATAACATCTACAATGCAGAGGGGGGAACCCATCTGACAGGGTTTAAGACGGTTTTTACCACGGTGATGAACACTTATGCCAGAGAAATCGGTGTCCTGAAGGATAAAGATCCTAATTTTACCGGCGCAGATATCCGAAACGGCATGACAGCGGTGGTTTCTATTAAGCATCCGGCTCCAAGGTTTGAGGGACAGACAAAGACCAAGCTGGATAATCAGGATGCGGCAAAGGCGACCAGTAAGGTGGTAGGAGAACAGATGGTTCTTTATTTTGACCGTAACCTGGAAACTTTGAAGGCAATTTTGTCCTGTGCGGAAAAAGCGGCCAAGATTCGCAAAACAGAGGAACGTGCCAAGACCAACCTTCTGACAAAGCAGAAGTATTCGTTTGACTCCAATGGAAAACTTGCCAACTGTGAGAAGAAAGATCCTTCCCAGTGTGAAATCTTCATTGTAGAGGGAGATTCTGCGGGCGGTTCTGCCAAAACAGCCAGAAATCGAAACTATCAGGCGATTTTGCCCATTCGTGGAAAAATTTTGAACGTGGAAAAAGCAACCATTGATAAGGTGCTTGCCAATGCAGAGATTAAGACGATGATCAATGCCTTTGGCTGTGGATTTTCCGAAGGGTATGGAAACGATTTTGATATTACCAAGCTTCGCTATGACAAGATTATCATTATGGCAGATGCAGATGTGGATGGAGCGCATATTTCCACCCTGCTTCTGACCTTGTTTTATCGGTTTATGCCGGAACTGATTTACGAAGGCCATGTGTATATCGCTATGCCGCCTCTTTATAAGGCAATGCCCAAAAAGGGGCAGGAGGAATATCTTTATGACGATAAGGCGCTGGAAAAATACCGCCGTACGCATAAACCGGGAAGCTTTACCCTGCAGAGATACAAAGGTCTGGGAGAGATGGATGCGGAGCAGCTTTGGGAGACTACGCTGAATCCGGAAACCAGAAGGATGAAACGGGTGGAGATTGAGGATGCCAGACTGGCTTCCAGTATCACGGAAATCCTTATGGGAAGCGAAGTTCCGCCTCGTAAGGCATTTATTTACGAACATGCACAGGATGCAGAACTGGATATTTAGGAAATGAGAGGGAATCGATGAATACAAAACAGGAAAATATCATCCGCACGGATTATGCGGAGGTGATGCAGAAGTCTTATATTGATTACGCCATGAGTGTCATTATCTCACGTGCCCTGCCAGATGTCCGGGATGGCCTGAAGCCGGTGCAGAGAAGAACCCTGTATGATATGTATGAGCTGGGGATTCGCTATGACCGCCCTTACCGGAAATGTGCCCGTATTGTGGGAGATACCATGGGTAAATACCATCCCCATGGAGACAGTTCCATTTATGAAGCCCTTGTAGTTATGGCGCAGGAGTTTAAAAAAGGGAAAACGCTGGTAGACGGACATGGAAATTTCGGTTCCATTGAAGGGGATGGCGCGGCGGCGATGCGTTATACGGAGGCCAGACTGGAGAAACTGACCCAGGAGGTATTTCTTGGGGATCTGGATAAAAACGTTGTGGATTTTGTGCCGAACTTCGATGAGACAGAAAAGGAGCCGGAAGTGCTTCCGGTGCGGATTCCCAATCTTCTGGTCAATGGCGCAGACGGAATTGCCGTAGGTATGGCGACCAGTATCCCGCCTCACAACCTTGGGGAAGTGGTAGATGGAGTAAAAGCATATATGAAGGATAACGACATCAGTGTCAAAGGACTGATGCGTTATATTAAAGGACCGGATTTTCCCACCGGCGGTATTGTAGTAAACAAGGATGATTTAAGAGGAATTTATGAGACTGGAAGTGGAAAGCTTCGCCTTCGGGGAAAGGTGGAGGTGGAAAAGAAGAAGGGCGGCCGCCTTTCTCTGGTAATCACAGAAATTCCCTATACCATGCTTGGAGCAAATATCGGAAAATTCCTCAATGATGTGGCTTCTCTTGTGGAGACAAAAAAGACAACAGATATTGTGGATATTTCCAACCAGTCTTCTAAAGAAGGAATTCGGATTGTTCTGGAACTGAAAAAAGATACTGATGTGGAAAACCTTACCAATATGCTGTATAAGAAAACCAGGCTGGAGGATACCTTTGGGGTAAATATGCTGGCAGTGGCCCAGGGGCGGCCGGAAACACTGAGCCTGAAGCAGATTCTGGAACATCATGTGGATTTCTTATTTGAGGTTACCACCAGAAAGTATCAGAATATGCTTTCTAAGGAACTGGATAAAAAGGAAATTCAGGAAGGACTGATGAAAGCCTGCGATGTGATCGATCTGATCATTGAAATCCTTCGGGGAAGCAAAAACCGGGAGCAGGTGAAAAACTGTCTGGTGAACGGTGTGACAGAGGGGATCCGGTTCCGGTCAAAGGCCCGGGAAAAGGAAGCGAAGAATCTTCGGTTTTCTGAGAAACAGGCAACGGCGATTCTGGAGATGCGTCTGTATCGCCTGATTGGTCTGGAGATCGAAGCCCTTCAGGCAGAATATGAGGAAACGGTGGAACATATCCGGGTTTATCAGGATATTCTGGATCATTATGATTCCATGGCCGCTGTAATCATGAAAGAACTGGATGCCATCAAAAAGGAATACGGAACAAAACGGCGCACAGCCATTGAGAATGCTGCAGAAGCAGTTTATGAAGAAAAGAAGATGGAAGAAATGGAAGTCTGCTTTTTGATGGACCGTTTCGGGTATACCAGGATCATTGATAAGAATGCCTATGAGCGAAATCGGGAAGCGGCTCATGGGGAAAACAAATATGTGTTTACCTGTATGAATACAGATAAGGTATGTATTTTTACGGATACCGGAAGAATGCATACCATAAAAGTGGCAGATATTCCGCTGGTGCGTTTTCGGGATAAGGGAATACCGGCAGATAATCTGAGTAATTACAGCAGCGCAGAGGAACAAATGCTGTATGTGGCGCCTCTTGCACAGGTGAAGGCAGGAAGGCTTCTGTTTGTGACGGCAGCTTCCATGTGTAAACTGGTAGAAGGAGAAGAATTTGATGTATCCAAAAGGACCATTGCTTCCACAAAGCTGGCTGAGGATGACCGTCTGATTTTTGTGGGGGATTGTCGTGAAATGGAACAGGTGGTGCTGCAAAGCGCAGGAGGCTGTTTCCTTCGATTCCCGCTTCCGGAAATTCCCGTTAAGAAAAAAGCAGCGATTGGTGTCCGCGGAATGAAACTTGGAAAAGAGGATGCGCTGGAAAATGCCTATCTTCTGGAGGGGCGTCAGGAGTATTCCATTCTGGTACATGAGAAACCCTATGTGCTGAATAAAGTGAAGCTTGGAAAGCGGGATACCAAGGGCGTCCGGCCCCGGATCTGAAAAAGCCCTTGCTTTTCTCAAAGGATAGTGCTAAAATAGAAGAAACTTGATGATTGGTAGCATAAGAGTGGACTTCGGTCCACTCTTTTATATGTACCGGAAAGGTTTCTGCAAACAGAGCAGGCAGGAACCCAGAAAGTTGTGGAAGCAGAAAAAACAAGGAAGGTGGGAAAGATGAGCAGACGAGAAGAATATGAACAGCAGGCAGAAGCTCTGCTGGCGCCCATTGTAGAAGCCAACGGTTTTGAACTGGTGGATGTGGAATATGTAAAAGAAGCGGGATGCTGGTATCTGCGCGGTTACATTGACAAGCCGGGAGGAATTACGGTGAATGACTGTGAAGCAGTCAGCCGTGCATTTAGCGACAAGCTGGATGAAAAAGACTTTATTGAGGACAGCTACATCATGGAAATCAGTTCTCCGGGACTGGACCGACCCCTGAAAAAGGAGAAGGATTTTGCAAGAAGCATGGGCAAGCTGGTAGAAATCCGTACCTACCGCCCTGTGGAAAAGCAAAAAGAGTTCTGCGGGATTCTGACCGCATATGATAGTAACAGTGTGACGATTGAGGAGGACCAGGGAACACGCACCTTTGACAAAAAGGAAATCGCACTGGTGCGTCTGGCTATCGAGTTCTAACAAAACAGGAGGAAGAAAAAAAAATGAACAAAGAGTTAATGGAAGCGCTGGATGTCCTGGAAAAGGAAAAAAATATCAGCAAAGACACCCTTTTGGGGGCAATTGAACAGTCTTTGATCCAGGCTTGCAAGAACCATTTTGGCAAAGCAGATAACGTACATGTGACCATTAATCCAAATACCTGCGATTTCAGTGTGTATGCAGAGCGTACCGTTGTGGAATATGTGGAAGATCCGGCGCTTGAGATTTCACTGGTAGATGCGCAGAAGATCAATGCAAATGCAGAGATCGAGGATGTGATTAAGGTGGAGATCCACTCCAAGGAATTTGGAAGAATCGCCACACAGAATGCCAAAAACGTAATTCTCCAGAAAATCCGTGAAGAAGAGCGTAAGGTTCTTTACGATCAGTATTACGGACAGGAAAAAGAAGTGGTAACTGGTATTGTGCAGCGTGTCATGGGCAGAAATGTCAGTGTAAATCTTGGCAAAGCCGATGCCATTTTAAGCGAAAATGAACAGGTGCGGGGAGAGGAATTCAAGCCTACTGAACGTATCAAGGTTTATATTCTGGAAGTAAAAGATACACCGAAGGGACCGCGTATCCTTGTATCCAGAACCCATCCGGGACTGGTGAAACGGTTATTTGAATCAGAGGTAGCCGAAGTTCGTGACGGAACTGTGGAAATCAAGAGCATTGCAAGAGAAGCCGGTTCCCGTACAAAGATTGCCGTATGGAGCAACGATCCGGATGTAGATCCGGTAGGCGCCTGCGTTGGTATGAACGGCGCTCGTGTAGGGGCAGTAGTGAATGAACTCAGAGGAGAAAAAATTGATATCATCAACTGGGATGAAAATCCGGCAATTCTTATTGAGAATGCTTTAAGTCCGGCAAAGGTTATCGCAGTGATGGCAGATCCGGATGAGAAGACAGCTCTTGTGGTAGTTCCTGATTATCAGCTGTCTCTGGCCATTGGAAAAGAAGGTCAGAATGCCCGCCTTGCAGCTCGTCTTACCGGTTTCAAGATTGATATCAAGAGCGAGAGCCAGGCCAAGGAATCCGGAGACTTCTATGATTACGAGGAAGAAGCAGAGGAAGCAGCAGAGGAAGTTGTAGAAGAAGCAACGGAGGAACTGACAGAACAGGAGGAAATCCTTTCTGAGGAGCCGATGGCAGAGGAAGCCTATGAAGACGAAATCTAAAACACCCATGCGCCAGTGTATTGGCTGCAGAGAAATGAAAAGCAAAAAAGAAATGCTCAGAGTGATCAAGACAGCAGATGATGAAATTTTGCTGGACGCGACGGGCAAAAAGAATGGCAGAGGCGCTTACGTGTGCTTTTCCCAGGAATGTCTGGAAAAAGCCATCAAGAATAAAGGCCTGGAGCGTTCCTTAAAGACTGCCATTCCGGAAGAAATCTACCAGAGCTTGAAAAAGGAGTTTGAAGCGATTGAAAAATAACAAAGTGCTGTCATTGATAGGACTTGCAACGAAAGCCGGAAAGACCGTCAGCGGAGAGTTCTCCACAGAGAAGTCCGTAAAAACGGGAAGAGGCTTTGTGGTTCTGATCGCAGAGGATGCCTCCGAAAATACAAAAAAGAAATTCCGGAATATGTGTGACTTTTATGAAGTCCCACTCTATGTGCTTTCCTGTAAGGAAGAACTTGGGAAAGCCATGGGGAAAGAATTTCGTGCCAGCCTTGCTGTACAGGATGAAAATTTTGCGAAAGCGATTTTAAAAGAACTCGAGAAGGCAGAAGGAAAAGAAATCCCGTGACAGACAGGCATAAGGGGGAAGAGGCATGTCCAAGATCAGAGTTTATGAGCTTGCCAAAGAACTTGGCAGGCAGAATAAAGAAATCATTGAATGTTTGAAGGCCAGAGGGGTTGCGGTCAAGAGTCATATGAGTCCGATCGAAGAATCCCAGGTCATGATGGTAAAAGAGAAATATAAACAAATGGGAAAGGAGCCGATTGCCAAGGTGGATACTACGAAAACAGAAGAAAAGATGGTAGCGGCAAAGCCAGAAGCAGATAAAGCGGAGGCGCCGAAAAAGAAAAAAAATATCATTCGTGTATATCATGCACAGAATGCCAGCGATGGTGGAAAGAACAGAAATAAACGTACACAGGGGGAAAGAAGAACCCCTCAGAAAGCTGGAGAAGGTGCGCCTTCCAGAGATCGTGTACAGAGAGGAAAAGCGCAGGGAGCAAAGCCGGCAGACAAAACAAGACCGGCACAGTCTCAGGAAAGAAAACCATTTGAGAATCAGGCAGCTCCGGCGCAGAATCACACATCCAGAAATACACAGGATGGAAACCGTGGACAGAACCAGGGTCGTTTCAACCGTGACGGTGCAAGAGACGGAAACAGAGAAAACCGCGGTACAGACAACAGAAGAAATAACGAAAGAGGCGGTCAGGGAAGACCAGGCAGCCAGAACCGTCAGGGCCAGGGACAGCGCCCGGCAAGAGCAAACGGCCAGGGACCAAGACCACAGGGCCAGAACGGTCCTTCCGGAAGAAATGGCGATAATAAATTTGGTGGAGGACAGAATCGCCAGGGACAGCGTCAGGGAACCAGAAGAAATGACAGCGATGTGGTATTTACCCCGGAACTGACCAAAACTTCCAAAGACAGCAAGAGAGAAAGAGACAGAGAGAACAAGAATAAAAAGAAAGATTTTGAAAAGACTGGAAATACCGGACATCGTCCAAATCAGGGCGGACGCCGCAACACCCAGAGACTTCCAAAAGCGCTTCAGAAACCAACGCCTCAGCCAAAACAGGAAGAGAAAAAACCTGAGGTTAAGGAGATCACCATTCCGGAGAAGATGACCATCCGTGAACTGGCAGAAGCTATGAAGATGCAGCCATCTGTTATTGTGAAGAAGCTGTTTATGCAGGGTGTGATGGTAACGGTTAACCATGAGATTGACTTTGAAAAGGCACAGGAGATCGCTCTTGACTTTGATATCATCGCAGAGCAGGAAGAAAAGGTGGATGTGATCGAAGAACTCTTAAAGGAAGAAGAAGAGGATGAATCCACTATGGTTGCAAGACCGCCGGTAGTCTGTGTTATGGGTCACGTTGACCACGGTAAAACTTCCCTTCTGGATGCAATCCGTAATACCAGCGTTACCAGAGGCGAGGCTGGCGGTATCACTCAGCACATTGGTGCGTATGTGGTCAGCGTAAATGGACAGAAGATCACCTTCCTGGATACCCCGGGTCATGAGGCATTTACCGCAATGCGTATGCGTGGCGCCAATGCCACCGATATCGCTGTTCTTGTGGTAGCAGCTGACGATGGTGTGATGCCGCAGACCGTAGAGGCGATCAGCCATGCGAAGGCAGCAGGGGTGGAGATCATCGTTGCCATCAACAAGATCGATAAGCCAAGCGCAAATGTGGAACGTGTAAAACAGGAACTTTCCGAATACGAACTGATTCCGGAAGACTGGGGCGGAAGTACCGTGTTTGTTCCGGTTTCCGCACATACTGGAGAAGGAATCGAAAACCTTTTGGAAATGATCCTTTTGACCGCAGAAGTTTCCGAATTAAAAGCAAATCCAAAACGTGCAGCAAGAGGTCTTGTGATCGAGGCACAGTTGGATAAAGGAAAAGGACCGGTTGCTACCATTCTGGTACAGAAAGGAACCCTTCATGTCGGCGACTTTATTGCAGCAGGCGCATGCAGCGGTAAGGTTCGTGCCATGATGGATGACAAGGGCCGCAGAGTAAAAGAAGCAGGTCCGTCTACCCCGGTGGAGATCCTGGGACTTGGAGATGTGCCAAATGCGGGCGAGATCCTGATGGCATTTGACAGTGATAAAGAGGCGAAACATTTCGCAGGCGCTTTTGTATCTGAGAATAAAAATCGTCTTCTGGAAGAAACAAAAGGAAAATTATCTCTGGATAATCTGTTTGATCAGATCCAGGCAAGCGATCTTAAAGAATTGCCTCTGATCGTTAAGGCAGACGTACAGGGATCTGTAGAAGCCGTAAAACAGAGCCTCGTGAAGCTTTCCAATGAGGAAGTGGTGGTACGTGTCATTCATGGAGGCGTTGGCGCCATCAATGAATCTGACGTGACACTGGCAGCAACTTCCAATGCGATCATCATCGGATTTAATGTACGTCCAGATGCCATGGCAAAACAGCTGGCAGAGCAGGAAGGGGTAGACCTTCGTCTGTATCGTGTCATTTACCAGGCTATCGAGGATGTGGAAGCAGCCATGAAGGGTATGCTCGATCCGATCTATGAAGAGAAGGTGATCGGTCACGCAGAGGTTCGTCAGCTCTTCAAGGCATCTGGCGTAGGTACCATTGCAGGAAGTTATGTGCTGGATGGTATGTTCCAGAGAAATTGTAAAGTTCGTATTTCCAGAGAGGGAGAGCAGATCTTCGAGGGCGCTCTGGCATCTCTGAAGCGTTTTAAAGATGATGTCAAAGAAGTAAAAGCAGGATATGAATGTGGTCTTGTATTTGACGGATTCCATGAACTGAAAGAAGAAGATAAGGTAGAGGCATATATCATGGTGGAAGTGCCAAGATAGGAGTGAGGCAGAATGAGAAAAAACAGCATTAAGAATACCAGGATCAATGGAGAAGTACAGAAGGAATTAAGCACCATTATCCGCAATGAGATCAAAGATCCCCGTATTCATCCCATGACTTCGGTCATGGCTGTAGAAGTGGCCCCGGATTTAAAAACCTGTAAAGTTTTTATCAGTGTATTAGGAAATGAAGAAGCAAAAGAAAATACCATAAAAGGGCTGACCAGTGCGGAAGGTTATATCCGCCGTCAGCTCGCCAAAAATCTGAATCTGCGCAATACGCCGGAAATCAGATTTATACTGGATGAGTCCATAGAATATGGAGTCAATATGTCGAAACTCATTGACGATGTCATAAGGGGGTAGCCTATGCAGCAGATTTCTGAGGTACTGGAACATGTAAAAACCATGGGAATCGCAGGACATATCCGTCCGGATGGGGACTGCGTAAGCTCCTGTATGGCTTTATATCTCTATATTTTGGAATATTATCCGGAAATCCAGGCAGATGTCTACCTGGAAGAACCAAAACCGATCTTCGGACATATTGACCGGATCGGTGATATCAAGCATACTGCGCCGGAAGAAACCGTATACGATCTGATCGTTACCTGTGATGTCAGCTCCAGAGATCGTCTGGCATTGGCTGGAACCTGTTTTGACAAAGCAAAAAAAACAGTGTGCATTGATCATCATGTAAGTAATCTGGGCTTTGCAGATGTGAACCATATCTGCGGAACGGTAAGCTCCTGCTGTGAAGTGCTGTATGGGCTTCTGGAGCCGGAAAAGGTGAACCGTTCCATAGCGACTGCGATCTATACAGGTATGATCCACGATACAGGCGTATTTCAGTATTCTTCCACTTCTCCGGATACGATGCGGATCGCAGGAGAATTGATGAAAACTGGTTTTGATTTTAACCGCATCATTGACGAGTCTTTTTATCAGAAAACTTATATCCAGAATCAGGTAATGGGACGGGTACTGGCAGAGAGCATTATGCTCTCTGAGGGAAAATGCATTGTCGGTTATCTGCGGAAAAAGGATATGGAATTCTACGGGGTAGACGGAAAAGATCTGGATGGTATCGTCAGCCAGCTTCGCCTTACCAAAGGGGTGGAAGTCGCTATTTTCGTTTACGAAACAGAAACCCAGAAATTCAAAGTTTCCATGCGTTCCAATGGACGGATCGATGTCAGCCAGGTCGCTGTGTATTTTGGCGGAGGCGGCCATGTACGTGCAGCAGGATGTGAACTTTCAGGTTCTGTCTATGATGTGGTGAACAACATTACAGCAGAGATCGAACGGCAGATGCTGATGGAGAAGGAAGCATGATGGATGGGATTCTGGTGATTCACAAAGAGAAAGGGTTTACCTCTCATGATGTGGTGGCGAAACTTCGAGGGATTCTTCACATGAAAAAAATCGGCCATACCGGTACGCTGGACCCAGATGCGGAAGGCGTACTTCCAGTGGCGCTGGGTAAGGGTACCCGGTTGGTGGAATTTCTTACAGAGAAGCAGAAGACTTACGAAGCGGTACTGCATCTGGGAATCGAAACCGATACCCAGGATATGTCAGGACGTATCTTAAAAGAAAAGGAGGTCTGCGTTTCTCCCCAGGAGGTCCTGGATGTTATGGAGAGTTTTCTGGGAGAACAGCAGCAGATCCCTCCCATGTATTCGGCCTTGAAGGTCAATGGAAAGAAGCTGTATGAGCTGGCCAGAGAGGGCAAAGAGGTGGAAAGAAAGCCTCGTCCAGTTGTCTTTTACGAGATCAGACTTCTGGAGATGGCCCTTCCGCTGGTACGTTTTTCCGTGACTTGCAGCAAGGGAACTTATATCCGAACGCTATGTCATGATATAGGACAAAAACTTGGCTGCGGCGGCTGCATGGAGAGCCTGATCCGAACAAAATCCGGCGCGTATACGCTGGAAGAGAGCCATTTTCTCAGCGAAGTGCAGGAGATGGCTTTGGAGGGACGGGCAGAAGAATTGGTGATCGGTATTGAGGAAATCCTGAGCGAATATCCGAGAGTGGTGTGTGAAGCGTCCGGAGACCGGCTTCTTCGAAATGGAAATCCGGTTCCCATAAGCTGTGTCAAAGGAGACGCTGTCCAGGGACAGGTTCGCATTTACACAAGCGAAGGCATTTTTATGGCCTTATATCAGTGGGAAGAGCGAAGAAAAGCCTACCAGCCGGTTAAGATGTTTGTCTGAATATACGGTGACAGACAGTACAGGAGTATGAAATGGAATATGTAAGGATTCACGGAGAATTTCCAAGACTTGTAAATTGTGCGGTGACATTGGGAAAATTTGACGGCCTTCATCGGGGACATCGAAAGCTGGTGGAGAAGATCCTGGAGAAGAAGCAGGAAGGTGCGCAGGCAGTCCTCTTTGCTTTTGAAGCATCCAGTCAGATGATCCTTTCCAGGGAGGAACGGAAAAACGTTCTTGAAAAACTGGGGGTGGATGTGCTGCTGGAATGCCCTTTGGACGAAAAAATGCGTCATATGAAGGCGGAAGCTTTTGTACGGGAAATTCTTGTAGGAGATCTGCAGGTGTCCCATGTGGCTGTGGGAGAAGATTTCCGTTTTGGTTTTGAGCGGAAGGGCGACTCTGGGCTTCTGAAAGAAATGGGCAGGAAATACGGGTTTACGGTATCTGTTCTTTCTAAGGAAACAGACGGGCATCGGAAGATCAGCAGTACGTATATAAGAGAAGAATTGAAATATGGAAATATGGAAAAAGTTACAGAACTTTTGGGCATGGATTTTCTGGCAGCCGGAGAGGTGGAACATGGAAGAGGGATGGGACATAAGGTGTTGTTTCCCACTGCCAATATCCGTCCGGCGAAGGAAAAGCTGATGCCTCCCAACGGGGTATATATAACTGTATCCAGATTCGGCGACCGATGGCTGCCTGGAATTACAAACGTAGGGTATAAGCCTACGGTGGGGGAGAAATTTCTTGGAGTGGAAACCTATCTGTTTGACTGCCAGGAAGATCTTTACGGACAGCCATGTACGGTGTATTTTAAAAAATTTCTCCGTCCGGAGCAAAAATTTGCTTCTTTCGAGGCACTGAAAGCTCGGATCAGTGCAGATGCAGAAATAGGAAAAAAATATTTTGAATGCAGATAGGCTCTCGCATGTTACAGAGTGTGAAAGTACGTTTTGCAACATAAGACAATGCAGTGATGCAAAATACAAGGAGATAATTCATAATGGCAGAGATTATTCTTGGTTTAATGGGAGGGTTGGGCCTCTTTCTGTTTGGTATGAAACAGATGAGCGACGGACTGGAAAAGGCAGCTGGCGCAAAAATGAGAAGTATTTTGGAGTTTTTCACGAAAACACCAATACGAGGCATTATTGTAGGAACCTTCTTTACTGCGGTGATTCAGTCTTCCAGTGCTTCTACCGTTATGGTAGTCAGCTTTGTAAATTCAGGACTGATGAACCTCTATCAAGCTGCTGGCGTGATCATGGGTGCAAATATTGGTACCACGGTTACTTCACAGTTGATTTCATTGAATCTTTCCGCATTGGCCCCGGCGATCGTTATGGGCGGTGTGGTAATGATGATGTTCTGTAAGAAAAAGAAAATTCAGCAGGTCGGAGAGGTCATGCTGGGATTTGGTATTTTGTTCATGGGTCTTACCACCATGTCCACATCCATGTCCGTGCTTCGTGAATCTCCGCAGGTTGTGGAGATCATGAGTTCTCTTACCAGCCATCTGCTGGCGATTTTAGTTGGTATTGCAGTGACTACGGTACTGCAGAGTTCTTCTGCAACGGTAGGTATTGTACTTTTGCTGGCACAGCAGGAACTTTTGGATATCAGGATCTGTTTCTTTATCATCTTAGGATGTAACATCGGTTCTTGTGTATCTGCGCTCTTGGCAGCATTAAACGGAAAGAGAGAGGCAAAGAGAGCTGCTCTGATCCATTTGTCTTTCAATATCATCGGTACCGCAATCATGTACGCGATTTTAAGTGTTGCTCTGGAACCGATCACCCACTTTATCCAGAATATTTCCCATATGGACCCGGGCCGTGAAGTGGCAAATGCCCATACTCTGATCAAAGTGGCTGAGGTTGTCATGCTGGCGCCGTTTATCAAACAGATCGTAAAACTGACCGGTTTCTTCGTAAAGAGCGAAGAAGGAGAGAAGAAGGCAGAGCTCAATCTTCAGTTTATTGGAGAACAGTCTGTATTTTCTCCAACCACAGCAGTGTTCGATGCAACAAAAGAAATGGAACGTATGGGACAGTTGGCGATCGGTAACCTGAAAACTGCCATGGATGCACTGCTTGATCTGGATGAAAAGAAGATCAGTCATGTTTATGAAGTGGAAAAGGAAATCGATTATCTGAATCATGCCATTACAGATTATCTGGTGAAGATCAATCAGACAACCCTGCCCACAGACGATGCCAAGAGCATTGGCGGATTGTTCCATGTGGTCAATGATATCGAACGAATCGGAGATCATGCAGAAAACATTGCAGATGCTGCGGTCAGCCGTATGGATCATCAGATCGAATTCAGCCTCCAGGCGCGGAAAGAACTTTCAGAAATGTTGGATATGGTCATTCAGATCACCAAGTATTCTCTGGATATGTTCTCGAACAATAATCAGGAACATCTGCAGGAGATCCTGGATCTGGAGGATCGTGTGGACGATGCAGAAAGAGATCTTCAGGAATCCCATGTACAGCGTCTGACACGGAATGAGTGTACGGCAAGTGCAGGTATGATGTTCTCTGATATCGTTTCCGGCCTGGAACGTGTGGCAGACCATGCCACAAACATTGCTTTTTCTCTTCAGGAAGAGGACCCGATCGAGCAGCAGAAGGAACAGAGAGCACAGGGAGCAGGACGCTGAGAGGAAGAAAACAGCGGACAAAAGAACCCTCAAAAGAATAAAGGGAAAAGCTGAAAAAAACAGTTTACAGAACACCTGGTATGTGCTATACTATCCAAGGTGAATTTAGCCCATATTCAGAAATAGGAGACTCCGACCGTTTCTTAATGTGAGGCGATTATAAAATGATAAGGAGGAAATCAAAGATGATTTCAAAAGAAAAGAAAGCAGCGATCATGAAAGAATATGCAAGATGTGAGGGTGACACAGGTTCACCAGAAGTACAGATTGCCGTTCTTACTGCAAGAATTCAGGAACTGACAGAGCACTTACAGTCTCATCATAAAGATCATCATTCCAGACGTGGTCTGCTGAAAATGGTTGGTCAGAGACGTGGACTTCTGGCTTACCTGAAGAAAACAGACATTCAGAGATACCGTACACTGATTGAAAAATTAGGATTAAGAAAATAATTAGTATGCGGAAGGGGCGGATTTCCATCCGCCCCTATTTTTAGGCGTACAGAAAAATACAGAAGTAATTTTATGTTACAGACCGTTTGGGCGGAAGTGACTCCGAGACTACTGAAAAGCCTGCTTCAAAATACGTATGGAAGCAGTTTTTTCAGTTGTTTCGGACTTCTGTTCGTACGTTGAAATAACATCATTATAATTATTAAAGGAGAAAAGTTATGTACAAAAGTTATTCCATGGAATTAGCCGGAAGAACCCTGACTGTAGATGTCGGCCGTGTGGCAAAGCAGGCAAACGGCGCAGCATTGATGCACTATGGCGATACCACTGTTCTGTCCACAGCGACAGCATCCAAGGAGCCGAGAGAAGGAATCGACTTCTTCCCGTTAAGTGTTGAATATGAAGAGAAAATGTACGCAGTGGGTAAGATTCCAGGCGGATTTAATAAAAGAGAAGGCAAGGCAAGTGAACATGCCATCCTGACTTCCCGTGTCATTGACCGTCCTATGCGTCCTCTGTTCCCGAAGGACTACAGAAATGACGTAACACTGGTCAACATGGTAATGTCCGTAGATCCAAGCTGCAATCCGGAGATTCCGGCTATGCTGGGTTCTGCCATTGCTACCTGTATTTCCGATATCCCGTTTGACGGTCCATGCGCGACCACACAGGTAGGTATGATCAACGGAGAGTTCATCATCAACCCGACTCTGGCACAGAAAGACGAATCCGACCTTCAGCTGACCGTGGCTTCCACAAGAGAAAAAGTAATCATGATCGAAGCCGGAGCAAAAGAAATTCCGGAAGACAAAATGATCGAAGCAATCTATAAAGCACATGAAGTAAACCAGGAAATCATCAAATTCATCGATGAGATCGTGGCAGACTGCGGAAAAGAAAAACACACTTACGAATCCTGTGCAGTACCGGAAGAGTTATTTGAAGCCATCAAAGAAATCGTTCCTCCACAGGAAATGGAAGAGGCTGTATTCTCCGATGAAAAACAGGTGAGAGAAGAAAATATCCGCGTGGTAACTGAGAAACTGAAAGAAGCATTCGCAGATAAAGAAGAATGGCTGGCTGTTCTTGGCGAGGCCGTATATCAGTACCAGAAAAAAACAGTTCGTAAAATGATCTTAAAGGATCACAAACGTCCAGATGGCCGTGAGATCACACAGATCCGTCCGCTGGCAGCAGAAGTGGACATCATTCCGAGAGTACATGGTTCTGCGATGTTTACCCGTGGTCAGACACAGATCTGTACGGTAACCACTCTGGCGCCTCTGGCAGAAGCACAGAGACTGGACGGACTGGACGAGTTTGAAACTTCCAAGAGATATATGCACCATTATAATTTCCCGTCCTACTCTGTTGGAGAAACAAAACCATCCAGAGGACCGGGACGTCGTGAGATCGGTCATGGAGCGCTGGCAGAACGTGCGCTTGTTCCAGTACTTCCTACAGAAGAGGAATTCCCATATGCAATCCGTACCGTATCTGAGACATTTGAATCCAATGGTTCCACTTCTCAGGCAAGTATCTGTGCATCCACCATGTCTCTGATGGCAGCAGGCGTACCGATCACAAAACCGGTTGCTGGTATTTCCTGTGGTCTGGTTACCGGAGAGACAGACGACGATTACATCGTTCTGACAGATATCCAGGGTCTTGAGGACTTCTTTGGCGATATGGACTTCAAGGTAGCGGGAACACATGACGGTATCACTGCGATCCAGATGGATATTAAGATCCATGGATTGACCAGACCGATCGTAGAGGAAGCGATCAGAAGAACAAAAGAAGCAAGAGAATATATCCTTACAGAAGTTATGGAAAAATGTATTGATGCTCCTCGTGCAGCTGTTGGCGAATTTGCGCCGAAGATTATCCAGATCCAGATCGATCCTCAGAAGATCGGCGATGTGGTTGGACAGAGGGGAAAGACCATCAATACCATCATTGAGCGCACTGGCGTGAAGATCGACATCACTGACGAGGGCGCAGTATCTATCTGCGGCGTAGATCAAAAGAGCATGGATGAAGCTGCCCGTATGGTAGAGATCATTGCCACAGATTTTGAAGCAGGCCAGATCTTCACTGGTAAGGTAGTCAGCATCAAAGAATTTGGCGCGTTTGTTGAGTTTGCTCCAGGAAAAGAAGGTATGGTACACATCTCCAAGATCTGCAAGGAACGGATCAACCGAGTAGAAGATGTGCTGACTCTGGGAGATAAAGTAAAAGTGATCTGCCTTGGAAAAGACAAAATGGGAAGAATCAGCTTCAGCATGAAGGATGTACCGGAAGAAGTATAAACGATTATGAGATATCACAATATAACTAAGGATGACATGCTAAACGGGGATGGCCTTCGTGTAGTTTTGTGGACGGCAGGCTGTTCCCATGGCTGCAGGGAATGTCAGAATCCCATTACCTGGGACCCTAATGGCGGTCTTCCCTTTACCGATCAGGAAAAAGAGGAGATTTTTGCAGAGCTGGATAAATCCTATGTCAGCGGCATTACTTTCTCCGGGGGAGATCCGCTGCATCCGTCCAATATAGACGGGGTAACGGCTCTGGCAAGAGAAATTCGGGAACGATATCCGGATAAGACGATCTGGCTTTATACAGGCGCACTTTGGGAGGAAATCGCAAAGGAAGAGATCGTTTCCTATCTGGATGTGTGTGTGGACGGAGAATTTCAGGTGGAAAAGAAAAACCTTCTTCTCCGCTGGAAGGGTTCCAGCAATCAGAGAGTGATCGATGTTCCGAAAACCCTGAAAGAAGGCAGCGTTGTTCTATACGAAGACTAGGAGAAAAGAATGAAACGAATCGGAAGATTTCATAAAGTCAGCGAGGAAAGATTTCAGGAGGATTGGAAGGATACCTTCCCGGGCGTATCCCAAGAGGAGATCCATGAGATTTATCATAAGATTTCTCTTCCAAGAAGAGCCACTGCCGGAAGTGCAGGATATGACTTTTTTGCGCCCACAGCCTTTACCATTCTGCCGGGAGAAACGGTGAAGATCCCAACGGGAATCCGTGTGGAGATGGAGCCGGATTGGGTACTGAAATGCTATCCAAGAAGCGGACTTGGTTTTAAATACCGTCTGCAGCTGAACAATACGGTGGGGATCATTGACAGCGATTATTTTTATTCTGACAATGAAGGACATATCTTTGCCAAGCTTACCAACGACACCAATGAGGAAAAAACCGTAGAACTGCCAGCGGGGACTGGATTTATGCAGGGAATCTTTGTAGAATATGGAATTACGGTAGATGATGACGTGACAGATATCCGAAATGGCGGTTTGGGAAGCACCACAAAATAAAAGAAACAGGAGATTTGAGAAAATACTTGAATCTCCTGTATTTTTTTGATAAAATACTTTGAGAATCAAAATAATTGAAATGCAAAGAAGCAGGGAGAAAGAAAAGGGAGGAAATCCAAATGATCATTCAGCCAAAAGTAAGAGAATATATTTGTACAACCGCGCATCCTCTTGGATGTGAAGAAAGTGTGCGCAGACAGATCGCGCATGCAGAGAAAAAAGGAAAAACAGAAGGGACAAAAAAGGCGCTTATCATCGGCTGTTCCACAGGATACGGTCTGGCAAGCCGGATCAGCGCCATGGTAAACTGTGGTGCGGATACCCTTGGGATCATGTTTGAACGCCCTGCATCCGGAAGAAGGACAGCTACACCGGGATGGTACAATACAGCAGCTTTTACAAAAATTGCAGAAGAAAGAGGCGTTTATGCAAAAACTTTAAATGGGGATGCCTTTTCCAGAGAAATGAAAGAAAAGACAGTGGAGACCATTCGTGAAGATCTGGGAAGTGTAGACCTGGTCATCTATAGTCTGGCGGCTCCAAGACGTACCGATGAGAATGGAGTCACCTGGTCTTCCTGCCTGAAAACCATTGGAAGCACCTTTACAGAGAAAAATCTGGATCTGCGTACCAATGAGATCAATCAAAAAACACTGGAACCGGCAACAGAAGAAGAGATCGAGGCTACTAGAAAGGTGATGGGAGGAGAGGACTGGGCAGAATGGATTCATGTGTTGAAATCTGCTGGAGTTCTTGCTGAACAGGCAGTGACAGTGGCATATTCCTATATCGGCCCGGAACTTACGGCACCAATTTATTACAATGGCACCATCGGCTCTGCCAAAAAGCATCTGCATCAGACCGCAGAAGAACTAAATCGCAGATATCCCGAAGTGAAGGCATATATTTCTGTAAACAAAGGGCTGGTGACACAGGCAAGTTCTGCGATTCCAGTGGTTCCCCTTTATTTTACCATTTTATATCAGGTTATGAAAAAACAGGGCGTACATGAAGACTGTATTGGTCAGATGACCCGTCTGTTTACGGAGAAGCTCTATGGAAAGCAAGGCGTTGTTACAGACTCCAGGGGGCTGATTCGGATGGATGACTGGGAAATGCTGCCAGAAGTACAGGAGCAGGTTTTAAAAGCCTGGAAAAAGGTGACCACAGAGAACAAAGACCAGTATTGCGACATCGAGGGGTACTGGGAAGATTTTTATCATATGTTTGGGTTCGGGTATGAAGAAATCGATTACGAAAAAGAGACAGAGGCAAATGTACAGATCCCAGGGATAGAAGAAGCATAACAAGTCAGAGAAAAAGAAACAAGGGGGGGCGAAATTCGCCCCCCTTTTAGATGTTACAGATTTACTGGCAGGAATCTCCAGCTTCTTCTGCTTTTCTGGCATTTTCCAGAATCAAGTCAAAAGCCTGTGCTGCCTTCTCGTATTCGCTGTCGTCTTCGAGATTTGCTAACATCGGATCTCCGTCAGGAGTACGGGAAAAGGTATAAAGAAATACTTCTCCGTCATGATTTTCGCCGTTTTCGTCCAATGGGAGAAGGGCGATATATTCTTTTTGCTCTACCGGGAAAATGGTAAGGATGGCACATTCTACCTCAGTATCATCTTCCATGGTCAGAGTTATGGTACGATGTTCTTCTGCACTGGAGCTGCATCCGCTGCAGGATGCACAGTCGCTTGGGCTGCAGGAACCATTCTTGAATTCTTCACTCATAGATTTATCCTCACTTTTTTTGTTGATATTTCTCTTTATTCTAACAGAAAATACATCTGATTGCAACGCTAAGGCGAAGAGATGAGGAAGTTTCTTCTTCCCTTTGGAAAAAGAGAAAAATACCTTTTTTATTGTAGGCAAAACATGTTATAATGAACCATACGAGAACAGCAACAAGGAGAAGAAAATGAGACTGATTTCATGGAATGTAAATGGAATTCGGGCGTGTCTGACCAAGGGTTTTGAAGAACAGTTCAGACAGCTGGATGCAGATATTTTCTGCCTGCAGGAGACGAAATGCCAGGCAGGTCAGGTGAAACTGGAACTTCCGGGATATTACCAGTATTGGAATTATGCCAATCGAAAAGGCTATTCCGGGACTGCGGTATTTACAAAAAAAGAGCCGTTGTCTGTAAAAAATGGAATAGGGATCGAGGAACATGACAAGGAAGGTCGTGTGATCACCCTGGAATTTGAAGATTTTTATTTTGTCACAGTGTATACGCCAAATTCCCAAAGTGAATTGCGCCGTCTTTCTTACCGGATGGAATGGGAACGGGATTTTCTCAATTACCTTCTGACTCTTCAGGAGACAAAACCGGTGATCTGTGCCGGAGACATGAATGTGGCACATCAGGAAATCGACCTGAAAAATCCAAAAACCAATCGAAACAATCCAGGTTTTACCGATGAGGAGAGAGCCTGCTTTGGAAAGATGCTGGAACAGGGATTTATCGACACATTCCGCTATTTTTATCCAGATCAGACAGAGAGTTATTCCTGGTGGTCTTATCGGTTTAAAGCACGAGAAAAGAATGCAGGATGGAGAATTGATTATTTTATTACATCCGGCGCTTTGAAGGAATTCCTGACAGACGCAAAGATCCATACCGAAATCTTCGGTTCTGATCATTGCCCGGTGGAATTAGAAATCCGATTATCATGAAAAGGGAAGGAGGGCGTGTTATGCCAAGCCCAAAGAAGCCCTGTGTATTGCAGGGATATCCGTGGTTTCCTGGAGGAAACCGTTTTAAGGATGGCTATAATTTTGCAGTGGAAGTGCCTAAAGATGCCCAGGCGTCCCTGCTTTTATATCATAAAAAGGCAAAAACTCCATCCATGGAAATTCCATTTCAGGAAAAAGACAGGATCGGAGATGTCTGTGCCGTATTTCTGAAGGATTTTTCACCGGAGGAATATGAATATAATTACCGGATCAATGGAGAAGTGGTGCAGGATACGTATGCGTACCGCATTTACGGAAGGGACCACTTTGGACAGGAGGCCGGGGAGGAAGAACACAGGGTACGCTGTGGTCTGCCTTCCTCGAAGGAATATGACTGGGAAGAGGATGAACATCCGATGCTTTCCTATGAGGAGATGATCCTCTATAAAGTTCATGTGCGTGGTTATACCAAACAGTGCAAAAATATGGGAAAGAAGAAGGGGACTTTTGCCGGACTGATGGAAATGATCCCCTATTGGAAAGAGTTAGGGGTCAATGCCATTGAATTGATGCCTGCTTATGAATTTGAAGAGCGGGCGCTCCCACAGAAGAACAGCGGTCTGATCACAGAAAAGAGAACCGCGGATAAAGTGAATTTCTGGGGCTATGTTCCAGGTTATTATTTTGCACCTAAGGCTTCTTATTGTGCTGGAAAGGAACCGGAAAACGAGGTAAGGGATCTGATAAAGGCATTGCACAGAGCCGGCATGGAATGCATTATGGAAATGTATTTTCCGGAAACAGTCAACCCTTCCATGGCGCTCAAGGCAGTACAGTTCTGGAAGCTGTATTATCATGTGGATGGTTTCCATCTGGTGGGAGAGGGGGCGCCGGTAGATCTGATCGCTTGCGATCCTCTTCTTCGTGGAACCAAGATTTTTGCGGGAGGTTTTTCCTCGGATCTTCTGAGAAAAAGAGGAGAACAGGGCCATCGCAATCTTGCGGAATACCATCCGGGCTTTTTGCAGGATATGCGTCGATTCCTCAAAAGTGATGAGGATACGGTTTCCGGCGCTGCTTATCGGATCAAACGAAATCCGCAGAGTTTTGCAGTAGTAAATTATATGGCCAGTCAGGATGGATTTACCCTGGCGGATACGGTAACTTATACGTATAAGCACAATGAGGCCAATGGAGAGGATAATCAGGACGGAAGCAGTTACAATTTTTCCTGGAACTGCGGCATAGAAGGCCCCAGCCGGAAACTGGCCATTCGTCAGATCCGGGATCGGCAGCTTAGAAATGCCGTTCTTATGGTACTTCTAAGCCAGGGAGTTCCTATGCTTTACGGTGGAGATGAGTTCGGAAATTCGCAGGAAGGAAACAACAACGCCTACTGTCAGGACAACCCCATCGGTTGGATCGACTGGAAGGGTCTGAAAAAAAATCAATGGCTCAAAAATTTTGTGGAAGCTGCGATTGCGTTTCGCAGGGAGCACCCCATCCTCCATATGCCGGAGGAACTTCGCGGCGTAGACTATCAGGCCAAGGGGTATCCGGATATTTCTTTTCATGGGGAAAGAGCCTGGTATTGTACCCAGGATAATACCTGCCGTCTTCTGGGAGTCATGTACTGTGGCGCCTATGCACAGAAAGCAAACGGAGAAGCCGATGATCTGATCTATGTAGGGTATAATTTTCACTGGGAAGCCAGAACCATTGCTCTTCCTAACCTTATGGAAGGGATGAAATGGAAAAAAATAGAAGATACTTCTGATGGAGAGGAGGCCCATTTCTTTGTGGAGCAGGAAGAAACCTACGAAAAATCCATAGAGATCGGTCCGAGAACCATTGTGGTATTGATAGGAAAACAGGAGGCGTAAAAGATGCACCCATGGCTGCATTTTAAAACAATCACAAAGCATAAACTTATGGTCATGAAATATTGTTTCCGCATCGGGCTGTATAAGCAGGGGCTGCTTCATGACCTGTCCAAATATTCTCCTGTGGAGTTTCTGGTGGGCTGTAAATATTACCAGGGAACAAGAAGTCCCAACAATGCAGAGCGTGAGGCTACTGGCGTTTCCCGTTCCTGGCTGCATCATAAGGGACGGAATAAACATCATTTTGAACATTGGGTAGATTATTCTCTGGACCCGGAGCATGTGATCATGGGAGCGCAGATGCCAAGAAACTATGTGGCAGAGATGGTAATGGATCGGATCAGTGCGTCCAGAACTTATTTAGGAGACAGCTATACAGAGAAGGAACCGTTGAAATACTTCATGAAAAGTAAGGAACGTCTGTGGTTTATCCATCCACAGACCAAGAAAGAGCTGGAAGCGCTGCTGCGTATTCTGGCAGATCATGGAGAAGAAAAAACATTGCGTTACATTAAGCACGTGTACCTCAAAAAAAGGTAGCGTCCGTATATAAGGCGTGTTGCCACAGATACACCGACGCGAAAGAAGAAAAAGAACAGTTACGGCTGTTCTTTTTCTTTTGAATTTGCTATAATAGTAGAACCAGTACAACAAATATAAATGAATTCGTTGTACCAGAAGAAAGAAGGTGTCTCAAAATGAAAAAATATGATTATCTGATCGTGGGCGCCGGTCTGTTTGGCGCTGTATTTGCACATGAGGCGGCAAAATGCAATAAGACCTGTCTGGTTATTGATAAAAGAGACCACATAGGAGGAAATATTTATACAGAAGAGATTGAGGGAATCCAGGTTCATCGTTATGGAGCCCATATTTTTCATACTTCCAGAAAGCGAGTATGGGATTATATCAATCAGTTTGCAGAATTTAATCACTTTGTAAACTCTCCCATCGCGATTTATAAAGATGAGCTTTATAACCTCCCTTTTAATATGAATACCTTCCATCAGCTTTGGGGCGTTCAGACTCCTGCCCAGGCCAAGGCTAAGATCCAGGAGCAGATCAGCCGGATGCATATCACCCATCCCAAGAATCTGGAGGAGCAGGCTCTGGCGCTGGTAGGTCAGGACGTTTATGAGAAACTGATTGAGGGATACACCAGAAAACAGTGGGGCAGGGAATGCAAGGATCTGCCATCCTTTATCATTAAGCGCCTGCCTTTGCGGTATACCTATGACAACAATTACTTTAAAGATCCGTATCAGGGAATCCCCAAGGGCGGTTACACCAGAATCATAAAGAAACTGTTAGAAGGAGTGCAGGTTGTTCTGAATACAGATTTCTTTGCCAACCGGGAGGAACTTTCCGTCCAGGCAGACAAGATTCTGTTTACCGGAATGATTGATGCATTCTACGATTACTGCTATGGAGAACTGGATTATCGTTCTCTGCGCTTTGAAACAGAAGTGCTGGATATGGCCAACTACCAGGGCAATGCGGTGGTAAATTACACTGACTATGAGGTTCCTTATACAAGAATCATTGAGCACAAGCATTTTGAATTCGGCACCCAGCCAAAGACTGTGATCACAAGAGAATATTCTGCGGACTGGAAGCCGGGAGCAGAGCCATATTATCCCATCAACGACCCAAGGAATGACGAACTGTTTGGCAAATACGAACGTCGTGCCCTGGAAGAAAAAAATGTCCTGTTTGGCGGACGTCTGGGCATGTATCGTTACATGGATATGGATCAGATCATTGAAGAAGCGCTGAATATGGCGGAAACAGAGCTTACCTACGAGGAGCCGTAAAAAAGGAGAAAAACATTTATGGATACACCAATTATAGCAAAGTATTACCGGGAAGATGATGCCATGAAGCGTCTGGCGCTTCTGGAAAAATCCATTGCAGAGGGAGAAGAACCGGAGAAGAATGCCATTCGTAAGGAATTGTGGAACCTTCGTTATCAGGATAAGGGAGAGCGCAATGGCCTGGATCGTGCAGATGGATATCTGGGACTTTGGATGGCAATGGAATTTAATAAGAATGCAGACAAACGTCTCTTTGGCAAAAAACACGCCAAAAAAGAGATTCAGAAGATTTTGGACAAGCTGAAATTCAGGGAATACCAGGAAAAAAGCCCCATTCATGAGGAACTGCTTTACCGGGAATGCTGCCATATGGTAGATCTTTATGTCCGGCTTTGCGCACGGGACAAAAGCTATAATTCCGCTTTTTGCGGAATCGTTCGGATCAGTGAGGAAAAATCCAGAAACAAAGTACAGAGAGATATTCTTGAAATGGGAGAGAAACTCCCTAAGATCCTGGAAATGGAAAAAGAACTGGAAATAGTGAGCCGTGCGGCAAAGGAGGTCTATGATCTTCACTTTTCCCAGGAAGACCTTCTAACAGAATAGGAAAAGCATTGTATACAGAAATAAAAATAGTCGCAAACTATAAGAAAAAAGCTGGAGGAAAGAATGAAAAAAGAAATTCTGTCTGCATATGAAATCATAAAAGAAGAAAAGTTAACAGATATCCATTCCGTGGGCTGGCTGCTTCGTCACAAAAAGACAGGAGCCAATGTCATGCTCATTGAAAACGAGGATGAAAATAAAGTGTTCAACATTGCCTTTCGTACTCCGCCTAAGGATAGCACAGGGGTAGCGCACATTCTGGAGCACAGTGTACTCTGTGGTTCCGAAAAGTTCCCTCTGAAAGATCCTTTTGTGGAACTGGTGAAGGGCTCCCTGAACACTTTTTTGAATGCCATGACGTATCCGGACAAGACCTGCTATCCCGTGGCAAGCTGCAATGATCAGGATTTTCAGAATCTGATGCACGTATATCTGGATGCGGTATTTTTCCCAAATATTTATAAAAAAGAAGAGATTTTCCGCCAGGAAGGCTGGAGTTATCACCTGGAAGCACCAGAAGGTCCTCTGACCTATAACGGTGTGGTATACAATGAAATGAAGGGAGCTTTTTCCTCTCCGGATGAGGTGTTGGAAAGAGAAATCATGAATTCTCTGTTCCCGGACAGCCCTTATGGCTGCGAGTCCGGAGGAAACCCGGAGAACATTCCGGATCTTACCTATGAAGAGTTTCTGGAATTTCATCATAAATATTACCATCCTTCTAACAGCTTTATTTATCTGTATGGAAAGATGGATATGGCCGAAAAACTGGTATTTTTGGATGAAGAGTATTTCTCCAGATTTGACTGTCTGGAGGTGGATTCCAAAATTAAAAAACAGGAGGCATTTGCACAGTGCCGGGATCTGACATTGACGTATCCGGTGTCTGAAACAGAAGGAGAGAGCGATAATACCTATCTTTCCTACAACATGGTGACAGGAGATGCCATGGATGATACACAGTGTATGGCTTTTGAAGTGTTGGATTACGCTCTTTTGAGCGCTCCTGGCGCCCCGTTGAAGCAGGCTCTTCTGGATGAAAAAATTGGAAAAGATGTGTATGGTTCCTTTGATGATGGAATTTACCAGCCCTATTTCAATGTAGTGGTGAAGGGTTCCAATCCAGACAAAAAAGAAGCCTTTGTGTCCATTATCCGCAAGGTTCTTTCAGACATTGTTGAGAAGGGAATGGACCACAAAGCTCTGGAAGCAGGAATCAACTATATGGAGTTCCGTTATCGTGAGGCTGATTTTGCTTCTTATCCCAAGGGACTGATGTATGGACTGGATATCCTGGGAACCTGGCTGTACGAAGAGGGTGATCCCTTTGCCCAGGTGAAACAGCTTCAGGTATTTGAAGAACTTCGCAAGGCCATGGACCAGGGATATTTTGAATCACTGATTAAAAAGTATCTTCTTGAGAATCCCCATGGCTCCATTCTTACCCTGGTTCCGGAATCCGGACTGGCGGCAAAAAGAGAAAAAGCGCTGGAGGAAAAACTGGAAGCCTATCGTGCTTCCCTTTGTCAGGAAGAGTTACAGAATCTGGTGGATCGCACCAGGGCTCTGGAAGAATATCAGGAAGCAGAGGAAGATCCAAAAGCCCTTGGCTGCATCCCCATGTTAAGACGAGAAGATATCAAAAAAGAAGCTCAGCATTTTACCAATGAACCCCTTATGGTGGAGGACAGTCTGTTCCTTTATCATGATGTGTGTACCAATGGAATTGGTTACGTGGATGTGATGTTTGACGTCTGCCAGTTAGAGCCGGAACTGGTTCCGTATCTGGGACTTCTAAAATCCGTTCTGGCTTATGTGGATACCGAAAAATACATGTATGGGGAATTGTTTAATGAGATCAATGCCAATACAGGAGGAATCCAGTGCGGAGTTGAGGTATTTGAAAAAGCAGAGACAGAAGGGGAATTCCAGGCGATGTTTTCCATCAGAGGAAAAGCGCTGTATTCCAGAATGGATTTCCTTTTTGAAATGATGGAGGAGATTCTGAATACTTCAAAGGTGGAGGATACCAAGCGTCTCTATGAGATCATTGCCCAGGTAAAATCAAGAGCCCAGGCAAATCTGGTAAGCGCCGGCCATTCCACAGCTGTGCTCCGGGCAACTTCCTATGATTCTCCTATGGCATATTTCCAGGATGCTATGGCAGGCATCCGCTATTATCAGTTTATTGAAGCGTTGGAACGTGATTTTGACGAGAAAAAAGAAGAAACGGTAAGCACCTTAAAGAGGGTAATGAAGGAAATCCTTTCCAGAGAAGGCTTCTCCATCAGTTATACCGGAGAAAGAGAATCCTTATCTCAGGTGAAGGAATTAAGTGTAAAACTGAAAAATTGTATGCAGGGAAGCAAAAAAGAGAGCAGAAAAGAGCTTCCGGCTCTCACCGTACGAAACGAAGGTTTTACCACATCCGGACAGGTGCAGTATGTGGCGCAGACCGGAAACTTCAAAAAGAAAGGATACCGCTATACCGGCGCTCTGGATATTCTGAAGGTGGCGTTAAGCTACGATTATCTCTGGATCAATCTTCGTGTCAAAGGCGGCGCTTATGGATGTATGAGCGGGTTCCGAAGAAGCGGAGAGAGTTTCTTTGTTTCCTATCGTGATCCTAATCTTGAGAAAACCCTGGAGGTTTATCAGGGAGTTCCGGATTACATCAGAAATTTCCAGGCAGATGAACGGGAAATGACCAAGTATATCATTGGAACCATCAGCGGTAAGGATGTGCCCCGTACGCCGCAGATGCAGGGAAGCATTTCCAAAATCGCTTATTTCAGCGGTGTGACAGAAGAAATGGTACAAAGAGAGCGAGAGGAAATCCTTTACGCAACGGTAGAGGATATGCAGGCGCTGGCTCCTCTGGTAGAAGCAATCCTGTCAGATGAGAGTATCTGTGTTGTGGGAAGCGAAAGCGCAATTGAGAAAGGAAGAAAGCTGTTTAAGGAGATTAAACCGCTGATTTCCTGTTAATGGAAGAAACGGAGAAAAATATATGAACGAGCAGTTTAAATCAGGTTTTGTGGCAATCATCGGACGTCCCAATGTGGGGAAATCCACATTGATGAATCATCTGATTGGACAGAAGATTGCCATTACCTCCAAGAAACCTCAGACCACCAGAAACCGGATTCAGACCGTCTATACCTGTGAAAAAGGACAGATTGTTTTTCTGGATACGCCGGGAATTCATAAAGCCAAAAATAAGCTGGGAGAATACATGGTACAGGTGGCAGAACGTACGCTGAAAGATGTGGACGTGATTCTCTGGCTGGTGGAGCCCACGACTTTTATCGGGGCCGGAGAACGCCATATTGCTGAACAGTTAAAGGGACTTCAGGTTCCTGTACTCCTGGTGATTAATAAGGTGGATACGGTAGAAAAAGAAGAGATTCTGAAATCCATTGATACCTATCGAAAGCTGTATGAATTTGATGAGATTATACCAGCCTCTGCTCTCCGGGGAAAAAATACGGAAGATATTACCGAGTGTATTTTTAAATATCTTCCCTATGGCCCCATGTTTTATGATGAAGATACGGTTACAGACCAGCCCCAGAGACAGATTGTAGCGGAAATTATCCGGGAAAAGGCGCTTCATGCCCTGGATGCGGAAATTCCTCATGGAATTGCGGTGGCCATTGACCGTATGAAGGAACGGCCAGGTAAGAATTTTATGTATGACATTGAAGCTACGATCATTTGTGAGCGGGATTCTCATAAGAGAATTATCATTGGCAAACAGGGCAGTATGCTGAAAAAGATCGGAAGCAATGCCAGATATGAGCTGGAACGGATGCTGGAAGCCAAGGTTAATCTGAAACTTTGGGTAAAGGTGAAGAAGGACTGGCGCGACAGCGATTTTCTAATGAAAAACTTTGGATATGACAAGAAAGAAATCTAAGGAGCAGTCTGGTTTGGGCTCACCGGAGAAAAATAAAGGAAAAGTGCATGAGTGACTTGATAACTGTGCAGGGCGTGGTGATTTCTGCCATGCCAGTGGGCGAATATGATAAAAGGATCGTCCTTCTCACCAGGGAGAGGGGAAAAATTTCCGCTTTTGCCAAGGGCGCCAGAAGACAGAACAGCGCATTTATGGCTGCTTCCAATCCCTTTGTATTTGGGACCTTCACCTTGTTTGAAGGAAGAAGCAGCTATAATTTGAATCAGGTATCTGTATCCCATCAGTTTGTGGAGCTGGCAGGAGTTCAGCCGGGAATTTATTACGGTTATTATTTTCTGGAGCTTGCAGATTACTTTGGCAGAGAAGGAACGGATGAGCGGGAGATGATGAATCTTCTTTATGTGACCGTAAAGGCTTTGTTAAACGCGCAGATGGATGCCCGTCTGGTGCGGTGTGTATTTGAACTTCGTACCATGGCAGAACAGGGGCTGTGTCCTTCGCTGTTTTCCTGTGTAGGGTGTGAAAAAGAGTGTGAAGAAGGAGAAACGGTGTGGTTTTCCCAGGAACTTCACGGAATTTTGTGTAAGAACTGTGCTTCCCGGTGCCGGGATGCGCGTCCTGTTTCAAAAGCAGCGCTCTATGCCATGCGGTACATGGTGTGTACCCCTATGGGGCGGCTGTATACCTTTACCGTGACCCGCGAGGTACAAAAGGAACTGGAGCAGTTGATTCATACCTATGTATCCATGAATACAGATAAACGGTTTAAAAGCCTGGAAATTCTGGAAATGATGGAAACATAAAATTCAGTTGAAAAAAAATTTTGTTACTAGTATAATGAAGGCATTGCAGATTTAGAAAAAAATAGCAGTAAACTTTTGGGAGAATTGACTGGAAAATGCTGCAAAAATAAAAATGAGGAGAGATATCATGGAAAAAACAATGGAGAAAATCGTAGCTCTGGCAAAAGCCAGAGGATTCGTCTATCCAGGTTCTGAGATTTATGGTGGACTTGCAAACACCTGGGATTACGGCAACCTTGGTGTGGAATTGAAGAACAACGTTAAGAGAGCCTGGTGGCAGAAATTTATTCAGGAGTCTCCGTATAACGTAGGTGTAGACTGTGCCATTTTAATGAACCCGCAGACATGGGTGGCTTCCGGTCATCTGGGCGGATTTTCAGATCCTCTGATGGACTGTAAGGAATGTCATGAGCGTTTCCGCGCAGATAAATTGATCGAGGATTTCTGTGCAGAGCATGACATTGCACTGGAAGGCGCTGTTGATGCATGGTCTCAGGAAGAAATGATGAATTTCATCAAGGAGCACAGCATTCCATGTCCTACCTGTGGAAAACATAACTTTACGGATATCCGTCAGTTCAACCTGATGTTCAAAACTTTCCAGGGTGTTACCGAAGATGCAAAAAATACCGTATATCTTCGTCCGGAGACTGCACAGGGTATTTTTGTAAACTTTAAAAATGTACAGAGAACTTCCCGTAAGAAACTTCCATTTGGTATTGGTCAGATTGGTAAATCCTTCCGTAACGAGATTACCCCAGGTAACTTTACCTTCCGTACCCGTGAGTTTGAGCAGATGGAACTGGAATTCTTCTGTGAGCCGGATACGGATCTTGAATGGTTTGCATACTGGAAACAGTTCTGCCTTGACTGGTTAAGTTCTCTTGGCTTAAAGGAAGACGAGGTTCGTTATCGTGACCATGATCCGGAAGAGTTAAGCTTCTACAGCAAGGCTACCACAGACGTGGAATTCTTATTCCCATTTGGATGGGGCGAGTTATGGGGCATTGCAGACAGAACGGATTATGACCTGACACAGCATCAGAACGTATCCGGACAGGATATGAGCTATTTTGATGATGAAAAGAAAGAAAAATACATTCCATATGTAGTAGAGCCGTCTCTTGGCGCAGACCGTATGGTGCTTGCTTTCCTTTGCAGCGCTTACGATGAAGAGGTTCTGGATGCAGAAAAGAACGATGTTCGTACAGTCCTTCATTTCCATCCGGTTCTGGCTCCGGTGAAGATCGGTGTGCTGCCTCTTTCCAAGAAACTCAACGAAGGTGCAGAGAAAATCTACCAGCAGTTATCCAAGAAATACAACTGCGAATTTGATGATCGTGGAAATATTGGAAAACGTTATAGAAGACAGGATGAAATTGGTACTCCATTCTGTATCACATATGATTTTGAATCTGAAAATGATGGTGCAGTAACTGTACGTGACCGTGATACCATGGAACAGGTTCGTGTGAAGATTGATGAGCTGGATGCTTACTTTGCAGATAAATTTACATTTTAATATCGTGTGCTGAATAACAGACAGGCTGGATTTCCGAAGAATGGGAAATCCAGCCTGTTTTGGAATGAGACATTCTGATAAGACAAAAAAAGCACCGGAACCATATCATACTATGATCTCGATACTTCTTAAACAGCCAGTACGGGAATCGAACCCGTGTTTCCGCCGTGAGAGGGCGGCGTCTTAACCCCTTGACCAACTGGCCATAAATAGGTTGTTTCAACCAACGGGATTGATTATAGCTTGGATTTTGGAAAAAAGCAAGTGTTTTTTTGAAAATATTAAATTTTTTCACGAAACCATCACAGAATTTTACGAAAGCCATCACCAAATGAACACATTTGGCGCTTATAGTGTTACCTATCAATAACAGAAAGGAATGACAAAAGAATGAAACGGAAATATCTTGCAATTATGATGGGTATGGTGCTGAGTTTAACTTCTATGAATGTATATGCAGTGAGCGCAGCAGAAACAGATACGACAACAGAAAGCGCAGAGGCTTCCACTGAGGAAACCGCGGAAGAGGAACTGACAGAGGATGCCTCCGGGGCGGACAGTGAACTGGATGAACTGGCAAATGCGCCGGAAGTGATTGGACAGGTAACGGATGTGTCAAAAGAAAGTATGATGATTTCTGTGGGAACCTTATCAGGAGAAGAAACTACAGCGGCTGCAGAAACCACTGAGGCTGCAGAAACTACAGAGTCCACAGAAACTACTGAGGCTGAAACCACCGAGGAGGAAGATGCAGAAGAGGTGACAGATGCGCCAGAAGAAGAGGCAGCAGCTGAGACAACAGCATCTCAGACACTGACTTTAAATGGACAGGCAATGGAGGTTTATCTGGATGATACCATCACGTTCCAGAAAGAAACAAATCCGGCAGAAATCACAGTGGAGGAAGCTTCCGAAGAGGAACTGACAGAATCAGAAGCAGCAGAGGAAGCAACAGAGGAAACAACAGAAGCGGCAGAAACTGAAGCAGCAGAGGAAACAACAGAAGCAGCAGAAGCTGAAACAGAAGAGAAAACAACAGAAACAACAGAAGCTGCAGCAGAGGCAGAACCTGCAGATGCCAGTGAAGAACTGGAGGAAATCACAATTTCTGATATTAAGGTTGGTGATATTGTAAAAATTCTTTCCGATGAGAACGGTCAGGTAACCTCTATTATTGTATTGGCAGAAGGCGAATTGACTGACGCGCAGGAGGAAGAAACGGCAGAGACAACAGAAGAAACCGCTGATGAAACCGCAGAAGATGGAAGTGTAGAAGAGACAACAGAGGAAACAGCTGAATAAGAGAATAAAAAGAATTTGCCCTAGGTCAGGAAAAGGATTCCAGACCTGGGGTATTTTATTTTGCAAACTCTTTTTTGCCAGAGTGAGAGGGAAAAGGCCACAATCAAAAGATTTCAATGGAATAGTCTTTATGAAAAATTTCGCCTGGTTTCAATGCGTTGATCTGAGGCTTTTCTTCCAGCGTTCCTTCATATCCACGATCATCGCACCGGCCCATCCATGGTTCCAGGCAGACAAAAGGTGCGCCGGGAACGGACCAGATGCCAAAATTGGGGAAGCCTTCGCAGTGCATGGTAAGATACGGTGTCTGGTCAGGCAGCAGGATGGAGGCAGTGGTAATCTGTCCGTTATCCAGGATCAGAGCGTCCCGGTCAAACATATGGGAATCCAGCTTCACACATCCGTTGGAAAGAGCAAGGGTATGTGGTTCCTGAGGAACCGCAGTTCCAGATGCCGGGTCAATGAGAAAATAGGTAAGGCAATCCTGCTGTTGGAATCCAAGATAATAATCAGAAAACTCTGTGTTGGGAAGAACCGGCACACAGAAGGCTGGGTGACCGCCTATGGTGAAATACATGGGGGTACTGCCGGTATTTTTTACAGTCCATGAAACCATAACGGAATTTTCCTGTAAGGTATGTCGGATCTGAAGGGTAAAATCGTAGGGATAAGTCTCTTTGGTTTCCGGAGAGGAACATAATTCATGAAGAACGGAGTCCAGGGTATGGGAAAGACAGGAAAAATCCATATCCCGGGCAAAACCGTGTTGTTTGGAGGGATAGGTATTGGCTCCGGTGCGATAGTGCTCCTGATAATGACGTCCTACATTGGGAAACAGAACCGGCGCGTGGCGTTTCCAGTAGGAAGGGTCTGCCTGCCACAGGATTTCCCGGCTGTTCTTCTTATCATAAATGCTGCAAAGTTCTGCTCCATGCTCTGCGACTTTGATGCAGAGACGCTGATTCTCCAGTGTTTGATACATAATGATGCCTCCTTATAGGGTATTATATATAATACTTGCTTTTGATACGATGATGTAACAATTATACCATGAAAAAGGAAGAATGACGAGGAAAAAGTGGCAAAAATATACAAGATTTTATTGACTTAACAACAAAAATTTGTTAAAATCTACAATTATAGGCCGACATAGAGGAGGAAGATGACTATGGCTAAGAAAAGAAACATCATTGTAGGACAGTCAGGAGGCCCTACTTCTGTTATTAATTCCAGTTTGGCAGGCGTTTATAAGAATGCCATTGAGAGAGGATTTAATAAGGTATATGGAATGCTTCACGGCATTCAGGGACTGCTGGATGAGCAGTATATTGATCTGTCTACACAGATTCATTCAGAACTGGATATTGAACTTTTGAAGAGAACACCTTCTGCGTTCCTTGGCTCTTGCCGTTTTAAACTTCCGGAGATTCACGAAGATAAAGCAATCTACGAAAAAATCTTTGAAATTTTAAACAAACTGGATATTGAAGCCTTTATTTATATTGGCGGAAATGATTCCATGGATACCATAAAGAAGCTGTCTGATTATGCGATCATTACTGGGCATTCTCAGAAATTCCTGGGTGTTCCCAAGACCATTGACAATGACCTTGCTCTGACAGACCATACTCCTGGTTTCGGTAGCGCGGCTAAGTACATCGGAGCTTCCACCAAGGAAGTGATTCGTGATGCTCAGGGGCTTACCTATAAGAAGAGTATGATTACCATTATGGAGATCATGGGAAGAAATGCCGGATGGCTGACCGGCGCCACAGCCCTTGCCAAGACAGAAGAATGCGATGGTCCGGATCTGATCTACCTTCCGGAGGTTCCCTTTGACATTAATAAATTCCTGGAAAAAGTAAAAGAACTGGTTAAGAAGAAATCATCCGTTGTAATCGCTGTATCCGAAGGTATCAAGCTGGCAGACGGACGTTATGTATGTGAGCTTGGAAATGCAGGAGACTATGTGGATGCGTTTGGTCATAAACAGCTTCAGGGAACAGCTACTTATCTGGCAAACTTCCTGTCCGCAGAAATCGGATGTAAAACAAGAGCGGTTGAGCTTTCTACCTTACAGAGAAGCGCTTCCCACATGGCATCCAGAGTGGATATCGACGAAGCCTTTATGGTAGGCGGTGCAGCAGTGAAGGCTGCAGACGAAGGGGATACTGGTAAGATGATTGTAATCGACCGTGTTTCTGACGATCCTTATATGTCTGCAACAGGAATCTATGACGTTCATCGAATCGCCAACGAGGAGAAACTGGTTCCGAGAAACTGGATGAATAAGGACGCTACTTATGTGACAGAGGATTTCCTGGATTATATCAAACCTTTGATTCAGGGAGATTACCAGCCAATCATGGTAAATGGTCTTCCAAGACATCTGGTTCTGAATCTTAAGAAAAAGAGATAAATTTAAAAAAAACATGGGGTGTTGAAAGAATTATGCCGGTGGGAGAAGGACCGGCATAATTCTTTTTTCCATTTTTCTTCTTTTTTCCCACTTAGACCTTGACTATTTTAAGAGAAATCTATAAAATAACTATGTGCGTATATAAAACATGATCAGTATCAATTTCATCAGTGATCAGCAGTCGATAGAGAATGCAGCGTATTGATGAAAAGATACCCTATGTTAAAAGAACAAATTTTTAGGAGGAAAATGTAAAATGGCAAAATGGGTTTACATGTTTACAGAAGGTAACGCTACTATGAGAAACCTTCTGGGTGGTAAAGGTGCCAACCTTGCTGAAATGACAAGCCTGGGTCTTCCTGTACCGCAGGGCTTCACTATCACAACAGAAGCCTGCACACAGTACTATGAAGACGGAAGACAGATCAACGATGAGATCATGGCTCAGATCATGGAAGCAATCACCAAAATGGAAGGAGTTACCGGAAAGAAATTCGGTGACAAAGAAAATCCTCTGCTTGTTTCCGTTCGTTCTGGTGCAAGAGCATCTATGCCAGGTATGATGGATACCATCCTGAACCTTGGTTTAAATGAAGAAGTTGTTCATACTTTAGCTGAAAAATCCAACAACCCACGTTGGGCTTGGGACTGCTACAGAAGATTCATCCAGATGTACTCTGACGTAGTTATGGAAGTTGGTAAGAAATACTTCGAAGAGCTCATCGATAAAATGAAAGAAGAAAAAGGTGTAACTCAGGACGTTGACCTTACTGCAGAAGATCTTCAGGAACTGGCTAATCAGTTCAAAGCTGAATACAAAGAAAAAATCGGTGCTGACTTCCCATCTGATCCGAAGGAACAGTTAATGGGCGCAATCAAAGCCGTATTCCGTTCCTGGGACAACCCACGTGCGAACGTATATCGTCGTGACAACGATATCCCATATTCCTGGGGTACTGCTGTAAACGTACAGA
>SAMEA3387494__coassemble_1822_pt1 | contig 59880 bp, 46 predicted proteins | sample SAMEA3387494__metabat2_low_PE_043 | metagenome-assembled genome bin SAMEA3387494 (sample SAMEA3387494) | Felis catus | biome: Faeces | place: United Kingdom | collected 2012
AACGCGCGACCTTGCCAAGGTCGAGACCGCGGGTTCGAGCCCCGTCTATCGCTCTGAAAGACTCTGAATGATTCAGAGTCTTTTTTTGTTTATTGATTAGGAAGGTAGTACATTTTGTACCAACCTTCCTGAGAAAAACGGCTTTGCCAGGTTTATTCCGGCTGTTCTTGGGCAACCACACCATAAAAGGTAAGCAGATAGATTCCACATAATCCCACCAGGCCATAGATCACTCTGGAAATCCAGGACATGCTTCCGAACAGAAGGGATACCAGATTCAGATTAAAAAATCCGATCAGTCCCCAGTTGATGGCGCCAATCACAGCAATGGTTAAGGCAAAATACTGTAAAAATTTATTTCCCATAGATCTTTCTCCTTTCTGAGCGTGTGTCTGCAAAAAAAGTGTCAGACATACTCTGCCAACAGTGTTTCCCAAAATAAAAAAAATATGCGCATCTGCCAAAAAGACACATGCGCATAAATAAAAATCATATAAAAATTTAAGACAGCTTTAAGATCTGAGAAGTTGTTGTGTTTTCTCCGAAATGAAAGGCTTCCCCGGCGCTTAGAGTAACCTCTGAGGTATCTGCAAGAGAAAATGCCTGACAGACGGTTATAGTTTCACCTGGCTGTATTTCCTTCATAAAATTGTCAATGGATTCCTCCGTGGATTCCGGGATGGCCGGAGAGCAGGCTTCGCCGTTCTGATATGCCTGCAGGCTCACATCTACCATGGCGCTGGAAGGTGCATTTCCATGATTGGTATATTCATAGAAAACCAGAAGGCAGGACTGACCGGAAAGGTCTTTGGCAGTGGTGTGCTGCGTATAATGAATGGAAAACTGATCCGTGGAAAAATCAATGGTATCCGTGGATTCCGGATTCGGTACGGCAGCATTGCTGTCAGATCCGTTTAAGGCCTCACGGATCTCCTCCTCTACGCTCTTGAAGTTGGCGGACATAACCTTTACGGTTTCTTCGTCAAGAGCAACGATTTTCCAGTTTCCATTGGCGTTGATCACCGGATAGGTGAGGGTGGTTTCCGTATACTGATCCTTGAGCTGTCCGGCTTTTTCTGTGAGAAGCGCGGCGAGTTTTTTGCTGATTTCTGCTTCTTCCAGAGCCTCTCCGGAAATGGCGCTGGAAACCACCTGACGCATAAATTCACTGATGGTTTCTTTGTAAATCTCTGAACCGTCAATATAGCGAATGGAAACGGTTACGTTGGCTGTTCCATTCTGAATATTGAATTCATTTTTTTTGATCTCATAAGTCATTTTCTGATTGATACCGCGGAAAAAATCAGTATAGGCTGCATCGCGGATGTCTGCATCATCCAGTGCAGAAAGATCGCTGCTCTGGAGCATACGGCTCATGCCATCCAGATCCATTTTTTGCATATGGGTAAGAAATTCTTCTACAGCTGCCACTGGTTTCTGGCGCTGGATAAAGTAAAAAGCCACGCTGCCGGCAAGTGCAAGAACGATCACAAGCAGCAGAAGAATCAGGCTTACACGACGTTTTTTCTTTGGTGCAGGCGATTCCTGGGATTGCATCGCGTCTGTTTCTAAATTCTGAGCTTCCATAAATCCTCCTTATATAAAATAATTCAGTTTAGGATATCCGTTTTTGGTTATCCGATGGAGTCATTATAGCAGAATCCGTTGACAATGGCAATCAGCCACCCTATAATTAAGTTGACTGACCAGCCGGTCGGTAAAATGCGGAGAATGGAGAGAACAGCCTATGATTTCACGATACAGTGTCAAAAAGCCATATACAGTGCTTGTGTCCATTGTGCTGGTGCTGATTCTGGGAGTGGTTTCCTTTGGAAAAATGAGTACAGACCTGCTTCCCAGCATGAATCTGCCCTATGCCATTGTTATGACTATATACCAGGGCGCCAGCCCGGAAACTGTGGAGACCGTGGTGACAAGGCCCATTGAGCAGGCAATGGCCACGGTTACAGATATTGAGACAGTAAGTTCCCAGTCCAGTGAGAATACCTCCCTGGTGGTTCTGGAATTTCAGGAAAGTACGGATATGGATTCCGCTACCATTGAGATGAGAGAAAAGCTGGATCAGATCAGCGGATACTGGGAAGATACCGTAAGTAAGCCCATGATCCTGAAGCTGAATCCGGATATGATGCCAGTGATGATTGCCGCAGTAGAGGCAGAAGGACTGGAAGAGACAGAGGTAACGGATTTTGTACAGAAGCAGATCGAGCCGGAACTGGAAAGCGTAGCCGGGGTGGCAAGCGTTTCCACCACTGGTAATGTGACAGAGAGTGTGGAGGTTCTGATCCGCCAGGATAAAGTAAAGGAAGCCAATGCCAAAGTACAGAAGACGCTGAAGAAGCAGTTTGCAGAAAAAGAGCAGGAGCTTGCCGATGCGAAGGAAGAACTGGAGGATGGCAGAGAGAAACTTGCTGATACAGAAGAAGAGCTGAAAGAGGGCAAAGAGCAGCTGGAGAACGGTAAGGCCCAGCTTGCGAAGGGCCTGGAGCAGGGATCGTCCCAGATGCTTTCTGCGCAGCAGGAGATCACAGAAGGAGTGAACCAGCTGAATAAACAGCTGGATGAACTGGAACAAAAGGAAACCCAGTTAGAAGAAGGACTTGCACAGATCCAGCAGGGGAAGACACAGACAGAGGATGCCCTGGGAAGCATTTCAGATGCCCAGACCGGACTGGAACAGCTGAAATCCGGGAGAGATGCCATTGCCGCACAGGAGTTATCTCTTCAGGAAAGCATTGCCGGTCTGAAACAGGGAATCGCAGCGATTGATGGACAGATAGAAGCTTTGGACAAAAATCCGGAATCGCCGGGATATGAGGAACAGAAAGCTGCGCTTATCAAACAGCGGGAAGAGCTTTCTGCCAATCAGAAGGTGGCAGAGGAATCCCTTGGGGCCCTTTCTCAGCAAAAGACCAGTCTGGAGAAGCAGATGGATCAGATTACAGCTTCCCTTGGAAAAGGTTCTGTGGAGGAGGCAGAGGAGTATCTGACTCAGCAGGCAGGAACCCTTTGGGGAACCCTGGAAGAACTGGGACAGAAGGAGAGTCAGGCTCAGGCAGGACTGGAACAGCTGAAGGAAGCAAAAGAGAAATTAAAGGCTATGAAGGAACAGGCAGCTTCCGGTCAGGCTCAGCTGGATGCAGGAAAAATCCAGATGGACACCAAAAAACTTATGGCATCCATTGATATGAGTGTGGCAGAGGCCGGACTCAATCAGGGTCAATCAGAACTGTCTTCTGGAAAGGCCAGGATGGAAGAAGCAGACGCCAGTCTGAAATCCGGACAGGAGCAGTTAAAGGAAGCCAAAAAACAGGCAATGGAACAGGCAGACCTTAGCAAACTGGTAACACCGGAGCTGATCCGGGGAATTCTGGCGGGAGAGAATTTTTCCATGCCTGCAGGATATATTCAGGAGGGAAAAGACGATTATCTGGTCCGTGTAGGGGATAAGGTCCAGGATATGTCCGGACTGGAGGACCTGGTGATCCTGGATCTTGGTCTGGAAGGTCTGGAGCCGATCAGACTTTCAGATGTGGCAGATGTGACAAGACAGGACGACAGTGATAAGATTTATGCCCGGTTAAACGGCAATCCAGGAGTGATGCTTACCATAGAGAAACAGACCGGGTATTCCACCGGGGATGTGACAGACCGTCTTCTGGAACGGATAGAGGAACTGGAAAAGACCCATGAGCAGATTCGCTTTTCTGTATTGATGGACCAGGGCGTTTATATTGATCTGGTGGTGGATTCCGTCCTTTCCAATATGATTTCCGGAGCTGTTCTGGCAGTTTTGATTCTTCTGCTGTTTTTGAAGGACATAAAGCCTACCATTGTGATTGCATGTTCCATTCCCATCAGTGTGGTAGCCACCTTTGTTATGATGTATTTCAGCGGTATTACCCTGAATGTGATTTCGCTTTCCGGCCTTGCGTTGGGAATTGGTATGCTGGTGGATAATTCCATTGTTGTGATTGAAAATGTGGATCGGCTTCGCCAGCAGGGAGTACCGGCAGCAAAGGCGGCGATTGAGGGCGCCAAACAGGTATCCGGCGCCATTGCAGCCTCTACGCTTACCACTATTTGTGTGTTTGCGCCCATTGTATTTACCGAGGGAATCACAAGACAGCTGTTTGTAGATATGGGACTGACCATTGCGTATTCCCTTCTGTCCAGCCTTCTTGTGGCGCTGACTCTGGTTCCTATGATGTCTGCGGGCCTTCTGAAAAAAAGCAAGCCAAAGGAATCAAAGCTGCTGGAAAGAATCAAAGCCGGATATGGAAGAACTCTTCGGGGCGCTCTTTCGGTGAAGCCGCTGGTGCTCCTTCTGGCGCTGGCCCTCTTTGTGGTTTGCGGAATCCTTTCTTTTAAGAAGGGAACTGCTTTTATGCCGGAAATGGAAAGTACCCAGGCAACTATGACCATTACCACAGAAAAGGGAACCCCTCTAAAGGAGACAGCAGCCTGTGCAGATCAGGTGCTGGAACGACTGGAAGGAATTTCTGATATCGAAAGCGTGGGCGCGATGGCAGGAGGCAGCGCTATGGGCGGACTCACCGGAGGAAGCGGCAGTGAAAATCTGGTGGATTTCTATCTTTTGCTGAAGGAAGACAAGGAGTTAAGCGGCAAAGAACTGGAAAAGGAAATCCTGAAACGAACCAGCGATCTGCCCTGTGAAGTTACAGTAACTACGCAGTCCATGGATATGAGCGCTCTTGGAGGCGCAGGAATTCAGATTCATGTAAAAGGAAAGGAACTGGATGAGCTTTCCAGAATTTCCCGGGAAGTGGCGGAACTGGTAAAGAAAACAGAGGGAACCAGGGACGTTTCCAACGGACAGGAAGAAGCGGACCAGGAATACCGGATTCAGGTAAATAAAGAAAAGGCCATGGAGTATCAGCTGACTGTGGCCCAGGTATTCCAGGAAATCCAAAAGAAGCTGGCAGAGGCCTCTCCATCCACAACACTGTCCACAGAAACCAAGGATTACAGCGTCTATGTAAGAGATGAGAAGGATGAAAAGCTGACAAGAGAGCAGCTTTCCAGAATGCCAGTCGCCTATACTACGAAGGAAGGTGAGAAAAAAACAGTGGCGCTTTCCAAAATTGCAGATTTTGAGATGGCGCAGGGACCCAAGTCCATCAGCCGTGAGGAACAGACCCGTTATATGACTGTATCAGCGGGAATTGAAGAAGGATACAACATTGGCCTGGTCAGCGAACAGCTGGAAAAAGCCTTAAAGAAGTATGAACTTCCCAAAGGATATACGCTGGAAATGAAAGGGGAAGATGAGACCATTTCCGAGGCAATGGGACAGCTGTATCTGATGCTGGCGCTGGCACTGGTATTTATGTATCTGATCATGGTGGCGCAGTTCCAGGCTCTGATGTCTCCGTTTATCATTATGTTTACCATTCCTCTGGCATTTACCGGCGGATTTCTGGGACTTCTGGCAGCAGATATGGAAGTTAGCGTTATTGCCATGGTGGGCTTTATTATGCTTTCCGGTATTATTGTAAATAATGGAATTGTTTTTGTGGATTATACCAACCAGCTGCGTATGGAAGGGATTCCGAAGAGAGAAGCGCTGGTAAGGGCAGGGCAGGATCGTCTCCGTCCCATTATTATGACAGCCCTTACCACAATCCTTGGTCTTTCCACGATGGCAGCCGGTATGGGTATGGGCGGCGAGATGGTGCAGCCTATGGCAGTGGTTACCATTGGAGGTCTGATTTATGGTACGCTTTTGACCCTATTTGTTGTGCCGTGTATTTATGAACTTTTGAATCGGAAGGAATACAGGAAACAGGAAACAGAGGAGGCGGATGCAGATGGAAATGGAGAAGAATGAGAAGGTTCTGGCCATGTATCAGGCGGTCTGGGAGATGATGGATGAGGGGTACGACGTCCACCGCATGAAGGTGGCAGATATTACCGGACGCGCCGGAATCGGAAAAGGGACTGCCTATGAATACTTCCGAAGCAAGGAGGAACTGGTAAGAAAAGCCCTTTGCTATGAGTTTCAAATGCAGTACCAGGAACTGAAGCTCCTCCTGGAAAAACAGAAAAGCTTTCGGGAGGGAATTTACAGTTGCTTTTCCTGGCTGGAGGATACTACAGAACGGAGAAAACGGTTTACCATACAGGCGATGAAGCAGAAGGCCTTCCGCCTTTCTATGGAAGAAGAGGAAGAAGAAACCGCCTTCAGAGAGCAGCGGGAATGTGGATTTTCCGTGATTCAGGAAATTTTAGGTTTTCTCACAAAAAAAGGAAAAGAAGAAGGGGTGATCGGAGAGAAGGTTCCGGATCGGCTGGCATCCCTTGAGATTCTGTCACAGATTCTGGCTTTTTCTGTTTATCAGGTGGTGGGAAATCCAGCAGGAGAAGAGGAAAACAGCAAGACAAAGCTCTTTTTATATGATACCATTAGAAAAAGTCTCAAATAAAGAAAGGAAAAAACACATGTATAAAAAAGAAGAAGGGTATTTTTCCTCCAAGGCAGACGGACTGGAGATTTCAGTCCTTGCAGTTTTGCCGGAGAAGGAGCCATATGAGGGTGTGGTACAGCTGGTACATGGCATGAGCGAGCATAAGGAACGATATCTGCCGTTTATGGAATATCTGGCAGAGCATGGGTATGTTTCCGTGATTCATGATCACAGAGGTCATGGGAAAAGTGTAGGAAGCCAGGAGGACCTTGGTTATATGTATGGAGCAGGTTCAGAGGGACTGCTTAAGGACATTGAGACAATCAATGAGGAGCTGCACAGGAGGTTTCCCACCCTGCCGCTGATTCTGTTTGGACACAGTATGGGCTCTCTGGCCGTACGCGCCTATACCAGGACTCATGACAGTACCATAGATATGCTCATTGTCTGTGGTTCTCCAAGCAAAAATCCAGGAAGGCTTCCAGGCAAGATCATTGCGAATCTGGGATACCGGATCAAGGGACCAAGAAGTAAGGGCCGGCTTCTGGAAAAGCTGTCTTTTGGCGCATTTGACAAGAAATTTGCCGGGGAAACCGATGGAAGCACCTGGCTCTGTTCTGATCCGGCGGTATGTCAGGCATATGAAGAATCCGTGTTGTGCGGCTTTACCTTTTCTCATGATGCTTACCTGGCACTGTTTGGGCTGATGAAGGATGCTTATGATGAGAAACACTGGCATTGTACCAGACTGGATCTTCCCATTCTGTTTGTCAGCGGAGAGGACGATCCCTGCCTGATCAATGTGAGAAAATTTGCGGAAGCAGTACAGAACATGCGTCATGCCGGTTACGTGGATGTGAAGGGAAAACTGTATCCTGGTATGCGTCATGAAATATTAAATGAGAAAAATAAAGAGCAGGTATTCCATGATATTCTGATCTATATACAGAAAAAACTTGGAACGCCTTCCGAAAAAGAAGAAAAGAAGGAATAAAGTTCTGGTGTCTCGCTCATACTATAAAAAAAGAGGAGGGGACACTATGAAAAAAAATGGCGTAATTCTTCTGATCATCCTTCTCTGTGTGGCTTTTCTGGTAAGCTGCGGCAGGGAAAAAAGCCAGTGGGAAGATCAGAAGGGAGAATTGGTTCGATATGAGGCCGGGGAAGTGATTTCCCCGGCTTAAACATTGACCATTTCCGGTGAGATTGTTATAATTTACATAGATGTATGAACATGAGATTCATTCAGAAAAAAATACACATGGAGGAACAGGGAATGAGAGCAAGTGGGGTTTTACTGTCGATTTCCAGTATTCCCTCAGAATACGGAATCGGATGTTTTTCAAAAGAAGCATATGGAATTGTAGATCAGCTGGTGGCAGCGGGACAGAAATACTGGCAGATCTTGCCTTTGGGACCAACGGGATATGGGGATTCTCCTTACCAGTCTTTTTCCACCTTTGCAGGAAATCCGTATTTTATTGACCTGGAGGTGTTTATCCGGGAAGGACTTCTCACAGAGCAGGAATGCAGAAGCTGTGACTGGGGCGGAAGTGAAAGCTATGTGGATTATGATAAGATGTATCAGTCTCGATTCCGTCTTCTTCGCATGGCCTTTGAACGATATGACTGCTCCAGAGATGAGGAATTTGGAAAGTTCGTGCGTACCAACGGTTACTGGCTGGAGGACTACTGTCTGTACATGGCCATCAAGAATGACCAGGGCGGAAAGGGCTGGTGTGACTGGCCGAAGGAATTAAAGGATCGTCATCCCGGAGCATTGAAGGAAGCAAGAGAACGCCTGTTTACAGAAATTCAGTTTTATCGTTTCCAGCAGTACTGGTTTAACAAACAGTGGTGCTGGCTGAAAACCTATGCCAATAACAATGGCTTGAAAATTATTGGGGATGTGCCCATTTATGTGGCTTTTGACAGTGCAGATACCTGGTCGAATCCGCTGTTGTTCCAGTTTGATGAAGAGAATCAGCCGCTGGCTGTGGCAGGCTGTCCTCCAGATGGCTTCTCAGCCACAGGACAGCTGTGGGGCAATCCCCTTTATAGCTGGGAATACCATCGCAACACAGAATATGCATGGTGGATTCAGCGGATGAATCACTGTATGGAATGGTATGACGTACTTCGGATCGATCATTTCCGTGGTTTTGACGAGTATTATTCCATCCCTTACGGAGATGAGACAGCTGAGTTTGGCCATTGGGAAAAAGGACCGGGGCTGGAGTTGTTTAAGATCTTAAAGGAAAAGGTAGAGGATCTTCATGTGATCGCAGAGGATCTGGGCTTCTTAACTGAGAGTGTTCTGGAAATGGTGAAGGAAACCGGCTTCCCGGGAATGAAGGTGTTGCAGTTTGCCTTCGACGGAAGTGAAGACAGTGCATATCTGCCGCACAAATACGATCACAACTGTGTGGTATATACGGGAACTCATGACAACGAAACCACCAGGGGATGGTTTGAGCGTCTGTACGGACATGATCTGGAATTTGCCCGCGCCTATACCAACTGTGAGGACAAGCCAGTGGAGGAATGTGTCTGGGCGATGATCCGCACAGCTTTTGCCAGTGTGGCAGATCTGGCCATTATTCCGGTTCAGGATTATCTGTGTCTTGGAAATGAGGCAAGAATGAATGCCCCGGCAAGTTTTGGAGAAAACTGGAAATGGCGATTAAGAAAAAATCAGTTTTCTGGTTCTTTAATTGAAAAAATACGAAAAATGACGAAATTATACGGCCGGATTTAGGAGCAAAAAAGAATGAGGAAGTTATTGAAATATCTGAAGGGTTATGAAAAAGAGACCATTCTGGCGCCGCTGTTTAAAATGCTGGAGGCCAGTTTTGAACTGATCGTGCCTCTTGTGGTGGCGGGAATTGTGGACGTGGGCATTGCAAACAGGGATACGTCATATATCTGGCGGATGTGTCTGGTGATGATTCTTCTTGGCGTTATCGGGCTTGTCTGCTCCCTGACGGCTCAGTATTTTTCTGCAAAGGCGGCCATGGGCTTTAGCACAGCTCTTCGGAATGCTTTGTTCAGTCATATTGGCAAACTTTCATATGAGGAACTGGACCGTCTGGGGACGCCCACGCTGGTAACAAGAATCACCAGTGATGTGAATCAGGCTCAGACCGGGGTGAATCTGGTACTGCGGCTGTTTCTCCGCTCCCCGTTTATTGTTGAGGGCGCGGTAATCATGTCCTTTGTCATTAATGTACAGGTGGCCTGGATTTTTCTGGCGGCAGTACCTTTGATTTCTCTTGTGATCTATCTGATTATGAAATGGACGGTGCCTATTTATAAGAAGGTACAGAACTCTCTGGATCGGATTTCACAGATTACCAGAGAAAATCATGTGGGAGCCAGAGTGGTACGTGCCTTTGGAAGACAGAAGGAAGAAAATCAGGATTTTCAGGAGACCAATGAGCAGTATACGAAAATCCAGATTGCAGCAGGAAAAATTTCTGCTTTGTTAAACCCGGCTACCCTGGTAATTATGAATTTTGCCATCCTTGCCATTCTCTGGGTGGGGGGCAAACAGGTGAATAACGGGATTCTGACGCAGGGAGAAGTGGTTGCTCTGGTAAACTATATGTCACAGATCCTGCTGGCGCTGCTGGCTCTGGCCAATCTGATCGTGGCAGTAACAAAAGCAACGGCTTCCGCGCTTCGGCTCAACGAAGTGTTTGACACCGCGCCGGGAATGAGTGAGGAAGGAAACAAAAGGCAGGAACCTTATGCAGCTGCTCCCCGTGTGGAGTTTCAGGATGTGACCTTTACGTATGGAGGCACCAATACACCGGCGCTTTCCCACATTAGTTTTACCGCTATGCCAGGAGAAACCATTGGGATCATTGGAGGTACCGGGTGTGGAAAATCCACGCTGGTGAATCTGATTCCAAGATTTTATGATGTCACAGAAGGATGTGTGAAGGTGGATGGCAATCCGGTAAGAGACTATCCTTTTGAACAACTGCGAAAAAAGGTGGGAATGGTACCTCAGCATGCAGTTTTGTTTAAGGGAACCATTGAGGATAACCTGAAATGGGAAAAAGAAGATGCAGGGCAGGAAGAGCTTACAAGAGCTCTCTCCATAGCCCAGGCAAAGGAATTTGTGGATAAGAAGCCAGAGAAGGAAAAATTCATGCTCAGCCAGGGCGGCTCCAATTTATCCGGCGGGCAGAAACAACGTCTTACCATTGCCAGGGCATTGGTGGGAGATCCGGAGATCCTTATTATGGATGACAGCGCTTCTGCTCTGGACTTTGCTACGGATGCGGCGCTTCGTCGTGCCATTCGTGAGGAAACCAGGGATATGACAGTTTTTCTGGTGTCTCAGAGAGCGGCATCCATGAAACAGGCAGATAAGATTCTGGTTCTGGATGATGGGGAACTGGCAGGCATAGGCACCCATAAGGAATTGTTTGAGAACTGTGAGGTTTACCGGGAGATCTGCCTTTCTCAGTTATCAGAACAGGAGGTGAACCGCTGATGCAGCATAAAGAGACATTAAAAAGAGTGTTCCGATTTATCCGTCCTTATCACGGGAGAATTGTGGGAATGCTTCTTCTCGCGGTGATCACAGTGGCAGCTACCCTGTATACGCCAATTCTTATTGGAAAAGGGGTGGATACCATGCTGGGAGAAGGCAGGGTGCAGACAGAACTCCTTATTCAGATTCTTGTTAAGCTGGGAGCTGTGGTGGTGATCACTGCCGTTTCCCAGTGGCTGATGAATCTTCTTACCAATCAGGTAACCTACCGGGTGGTGGAGGATATCCGTTCCCAGGCCTTCCTTCATCTGCAGCAGGTGCCGATTTCCTACATGGACGCCAATCAGCCTGGAGATATTTTAAGCCGGATTGTAACGGATGTTACCCAGTTTTCAGACGGACTTCTCATGGGATTTACTCAGCTGTTTACTGGTGTGGTGACTATTTTGGGAACCATTGGTTTCATGTTGTCCATCAGTATCAAAATTTCAGTTCTTGTGATTGTTTTGACTCCGGTTTCCTTATTTGTGGCAGGGTTTATTGCCCGCAGAACCTTCCGGATGTTTCAGGAGCAGTCGGAGAAACGGGCGGAAATGACTTCGCTGGTGGAGGAACTGGTGGGAAATCAGAAGATCGTTCAGGCATTTTCCTATGAGAAGCGGGCCAGGGAACGATTTGAAACCGTCAATGAGGAACTGCGGGTATGTGGAATCCGCGCTTTGTTTTTTTCCTCAATCACCAATCCTTCTACCAGATTTGTCAACGGACTGGTTTACACTGGAGTGGGAATCCTGGGGGCATTTACCGTTATGAGCGGAGGCATGTCTGTGGGACAGCTGACCAGCTTTTTGAACTATGCCAACCAGTATACAAAGCCTTTTAATGAGATTTCCGGCGTGATAACAGAACTGGAAAATGCTCTGGCCTGTGCGAAACGGATCTTTGATTTTATGGATACTCCAGCAGAAGCGCCGGACCCGGAAAACGCCCTGGTTCTCACCAGACCCGATGGAAGGGTGGCAATGGAAAAGATTTCCTTTTCGTATCAGCCGGAGGTTCCCCTTCTTTCTGAGATATCCATTGATGTGAAGCCAGGACAGAGAATTGCCATTGTAGGTCCAACAGGCTGTGGAAAAACCACGATGATCAATTTGCTGATGAGATTTTATGACGTACAGAAGGGAAAAATCCTGGTGAGCGGACACCCGGTTACAGAGATGACCAGAGACAGCCTTCGCCGGAATTTTGGTATGGTGCTTCAGGAAACCTGGTTAAAGGCAGGAACCATAAGAGAAAATATCGCTTATGGAAAGCCGGAGGCGACCATGGAGGAAATTGAGCAGGCAGCAAGGAAGGCTCATGCCCACAGCTTTATCAAACGAATGCCAAAGGGCTATGACACCGTGATCGCAGAGGACGGAGGAAATATTTCCCAGGGACAGAAACAGCTGCTCTGCATTGCCAGAGTGATGTTGATGCATCCGGATATGCTGATTCTGGATGAGGCAACTTCATCCATTGATACCAGAACAGAAGTGAAGGTACAGAAAGCCTTTGAGGAACTTATGGAGGGAAGAACCAGCTTCATTGTAGCGCACCGGCTGTCAACCATTCAGGAGGCAGATCTGATCCTTGTGATGAAGGATGGAAATATCATTGAACAGGGTACTCACGAAAAACTGTTGTCCCAGAAGGGATTTTATGCTAAACTTTATGAAAGTCAGTTTGCGGCATCGTAAACAGATGATCAGGAGGAAAAAATGGAAGAACAGAAGAAAGAAGCTTCGGAGAACAATCCACAGAGCAGTCTCCCTACCAGAAGCTATGTGATGATGACCCTTGCAGGATGTTATCTTGTTTATACGGGATTTAGTCTTTGTAAAAGTGTTTTAAACGGTGAAGAGGGCGGCAATCTTGGATTTTTGCTTGCCGGCGCTGCGTTTCTGATCCTTGGTTGTGGAATGCTGTTTGTCAGCATCCGAAATACCATTCGGAAGAATAAGGCCAAAAAAGAACTGGAGGCTTCTATGGAACTGACAGAAAAGGAAGAACAGGAGCCAGTCCAGGAAGTTATAGAGGCAGAGAAACCGGATAACAGCACCATGAGTATTTCTCAGCGGGCACATCTGGTAGAAAGACTGGATGAAGAAGAAACAGCAGAATAAAAAATGAAGAAACAGCACGTTCCAGAAGAATCGGTATTCCTGGAACGTGCTGTTTTTTAGCGGCGTTTCTTTTTTTTCTGTTTTTTTCCGGGACTGTGCATGGTGGACCAGCAAAATGCCTGAACCAGAAGAATTCCCACGAAGGAACCCACGCTGTCGAAGCCCACGTCCTTGATGGAAGGGCCACGGCCGGCCACAAAAGACTGATGATATTCATCCAGTCCGGCAAAGGCCACACAGAAGATTCCAGCCAGAAGCATCAGCCAGATTCCCCGTACCCGGTATACATATAATGGAAAGGAAATGGCTACTGCAAGGAGAAAATACACGGTCATATGGGCGGCCTTGCGCACATAATAGTGAATGCCCTCTGCTTCGTAAGCCAGTTCTTCATAGCTTTTATTTTGTGCCAGAATCTCATTCTTCGTCTCCACAATCTGGTAACTGATCTTATAGCTTAAATCCCCGGACACCTCCCCGGTCTGGGCAGAAAATGAATAGATCAGATACATCATGATCAGCGCCGGAAGAAAAGAAAAAGGTTTCAGCAATGCAATCAGTATCTTTTTCATGGGTTTCACTATATCACGGGAATGGAAATCTGTAAAGGGCAATCCTGGGAAAAAACAGTAGGCATTCCCTGGGAGATATGGTACAATCAAAGAAGCGATTTTTGCTGTGGTTCAGGAAGAAGCCTCAGCGGATTCAGGAAAACGATGGTGCAAAGGAGGAAATATATGAGCGTAGCAGATCATATTTTTATTGATATGTGTAAAGATATTCTGGAGAACGGAACCAGTACAGAAGGAGAAAAAGTCCGTCCGGTATGGGAGGATGGAACTCCGGCATATACCATTAAGAAATTTGGCGTGGTGAACCGGTACGATCTCCGTAAGGAATTTCCAGCCCTTACTTTAAGAAGAACGGCGTTAAAAAGCGCCATGGATGAAATTTTATGGATCTGGCAGAAAAAATCAAATAATATCCAGGATCTTCATAGCCATGTATGGGACAGCTGGGCAGATGAAAGCGGTTCCATAGGAAAGGCATACGGTTATCAGATGCGTGTGAAACATCAGTATAAAGAAGGGATGATGGATCAGGTGGATCGGGTACTGTATGACCTGAAGAACAACCCTTACAGCCGCCGGATCATGACCAATATTTATGTACATCAGGATCTTCATGAAATGCATTTATATCCCTGCGCCTATTCCATGACTTTTAATGTGACAAAAGAGCCGGGAAAGGAGAAGCTGACTTTAAACGGAATCCTGAATCAGCGCTCTCAGGATATTCTGGCAGCGAATAACTGGAATGTCTGCCAGTATGCCATCCTTCTTATGATGTTTGCGCAGGTATGTGATATGGAGGCGGGAGAATTGTTGCATGTGATCGCGGACTGTCATATTTATGACCGCCATATTCCGGTGATCAGGGAACTGATCTCCAGAACACCGTATCCGGCGCCTGTGGTGAAACTGAACCCGGAAATCAAGGATTTTTATGAATTTACCACAAAGGATCTGATCGTGGAAAATTACGAAACCTGGCCTCAGATCAAAAATATTCCCATTGCCATCTGAGAGTAGTGGTGAAAAAGAGAGAAAAGAGGAAAAAACTATGAATATTATTGTAGCAGCAGACAAAAACTGGGCCATCGGCAAAGACAACAAGCTGCTGGTAAGCATTCCGGCAGATATGAAAATGTTTCGTCAGGAAACCACCGGAAAGGCGGTGGTGATGGGAAGAAAGACCCTGGAGAGCTTCCCCAATGGGCTTCCGCTGAAAAACCGTACCAATATTGTGCTTACGGGAAATAAAAATTATAAGGTGAAAGACGCTGTTTTTGTACACTCGATTGAAGAACTTCTGGAAGAAATCAAAAAATATCCGTCAGAAGATGTGTACTGCATTGGTGGAGACAGTATTTATAAGCAGCTTCTTCCTTATTGCGATACGGCTCATGTGACAAAAATTGATTTTGCCTATGAGGCAGACAGCTATTTTCCAAATTTGGATGAGATGGAGGACTGGACGATCACAGCCACCAGTGAAGAACAGACCTATTTTGATCTGGAATATCAGTTTGTACGTTATGAGCGGAAATAAAAAATAAAGAAACAGCCTCCATGCCAGAGTTTTCCGGTGTGGAGGCTGCTTTGTTTTTTAGGAAGAAAACCGATATTTATTCAATAACCTGAAGCCAACCCTTTGGCGCTTCAATCCGCCCCATCTGGATACCGGTAAGGGTTTCGTAGAGCTTTTTGGTCACAGGTCCCATTTCGGTCATGCCGCTGGGGAAACAGATTTCTTTGCCGTGATCGACAATCTTTCCTACCGGAGAAATAACCGCAGCAGTGCCGCAAAGTCCGCATTCTGCAAAGTCTTTTACCTCGTCCAGGTAAATTTCACGTTCTTCTGCTTCCAGACCCAGATATTCTTTGGCTACATAGATCAGGGAACGACGGGTGATGCTGGGAAGGATGCTGTCAGATTTCGGAGTTACGACCTTACCATCTTTGGTGACAAAGAGGAAGTTGGCGCCGCCGGTTTCTTCTACCTTGGTACGTGTCTGGGCATCCAGGTACATATTCTCATCATATCCCTGGTTATGTGCATCTACAATGGCATGCATACTCATGGCATAATTCAGTCCGGCTTTGATGTGTCCGGTTCCATGGGGAGCAGCGCGGTCAAAATCTGTGACACGGATGGTCAGAGGCTTTACGCCGCCTTTAAAGTAAGGGCCTACCGGAGTGGTGAAAACGCGGAACTGGTATTCATCTGCCGGCTTTACGCCAATGACCGGGTTGGTTCCGAACATAAAGGGACGGATGTATAAGGTTGCGCCGGAGCCAAATGGTGGAACATAGGCGGCATTGGCTTTTACGGTGTCCACGATAGCCTGAATGAAGCGATCCTTGGGAAAAACAGGCATTTCCAGACGTTTTGCAGAGTTTTCCATACGTTCGGCATTCAGATCCGGACGGAAGGTCACAATACGGCCATCCTCTGTAGTGTAGGCCTTCATGCCTTCAAATACAGTTTGTGCGTACTGAAGAACACCGGCACATTCATTGATGGTTACAGTGTCATCAGCAGTAAGAACGCCCTCATCCCAGGCGCCATTTTTAAAATTGGATACATAACGGTAATCAGTTTTTACATAGCCAAAACCAAGGTTGGCCCAGTCAATGTTCTTTTTTTCCATAATAATGTCCTCCCATCGGATAATTTATCTCTTTACCATTGTAAAACTTTTGACTGCTAACTTCAACTAAAAATTATTGTTTTTTGCAGGATACTTGGTTATAATGATTATATTCATAAAGGAGAGGCAGAAATGGAACAAAGGGAATTGGAAAATCTTGGGGACAAACTCCAGGATATGATAGAAAAAGCAGTACATTCAAAGAATTATGAGAAGCTGAACCAGTCCATTAACCAGGCGCTTAACAGCGCAGCGAACTTCAGTTGGGATGTCAAAGGAAATCCTTCCCGCAAGGAGCAGCCGGAGGAAATGCATACCGGACGCACATATAAGCGTGGGCCGGAGCCGTTTCAGGTTCATACCGGATATAAAGAATCGGTACATTTCAGGGAGCAGAAGCACGTAAGCGCTCTTTACGCCCGGTTGACCGGAGAAAAGGTCAAGAATCTATTTCTTTCTGCGGCCGGAGGAATACTAAGCGGAGTGACCGGAATCGCACTTTTGGTTTTGATAGGCGTATTCTGTTTGACAAATGTGGGAAGCGCAGCGACTCTGGCAGCGCCGGCAGCGATCCTGGGGGTGACTTTTCTCGGAGGATGCGTCATGCTGTATTCCGGAAGCCGTGGCTGGGCTCGTCTGTCCAGATTTAAAAAGTATACCAGAGCTCTGGGGGAGCGAACTTATGCAGAGTTTGAAAAATTGTCAAAGGCAACCGGGCGGCCGGTGAAACAGGTAAAAAAAGATATTCAGGGCATGATCCGTATGGGATGGTTTCTGGAAGGGCATGTGGATGAACAGGAGACCTGTGTGATCACCAGCAATGAAACTTATCAGCAGTACCGGGAGACGCAGCAGCATCTGAAGCTGCGCCAAAAGGAGGAAGAAGAACGCATCCGCGAAAGAGAAGGCTTTTCCCCGGAGGTACAGGAAGTGCTGGATAAGGGAAATGAGTACCTGAAAAAATTAAAAGAAAGCAATGATGCCATTCCGGGAGAAGAAATTTCCGAAAAAATTTCCAGAATGGAACAGATCGTGCGGCAGATTTTTAAACGTGCCAAAGAGCATCCGGAGATCATTCCCGATTTAAAGAAAATGATGGATTATTATCTTCCAATGACGGTGAAGCTTCTGGATGCCTATGAAGAAATGGACAGCCAGCCCATTCAGGGAGAGACCATACAGGGCTCCAAGCGGGAGATTGAGGATACGCTGGATACGCTGAATCAGGCCTTTGAACGGCTTTTGGATTCCATTTTTGAAGATACAGCCTGGGATGTATCCAGTGATATTTCTGTGCTCCATACCATGTTGGCGCAGGAGGGGCTCACAGGAAACGATTTTCAAAAAGAATCTTCTAAATAAAAAGGGAGAAAACTCAAAGGAGAGAGAGTATGGAAATTAAGAAGGAACAGGAACAGACCATGCCTACACTGACTTTGGAACCGGATCTGGGAGAAGAGACTGTACAGAAGCCTCTGATGGAAACGTCACCGGAAATGGACCCGGTACAAAAAGAAATGGCCAAAACCGTTTTGTCAGAGGAAGAGCAGCAGATGGTAGACAGTCTGGCAGAAAAAATCAATCTGGAAAATACTACCCAGATTCTCCAGTATGGAGCAGGTACCCAGAAGAAAATGGCAGACTTTTCAGATAAGGCGCTGGAAAACGTACGTGCTCAGGATCTGGGAGAAGTAGGGGAACTGATTGCCAGCGTTGTGGGAGAACTGAAGGATTTTGACGCGGAAGAAGAGAGAGGGCTGTTTGGCTTCTTCCGGAAACAGGCGGACAAGGTAGAAATCATGAAAAACCGCTACAGCAAAGCAGAAGCCAATGTGGAAAAAATCACAGAAGCTCTGGAACAGCATCAGGTTCGTCTTCTGAAGGACTCAGCCATGCTGGATAAAATGTATGAGCAGAATCTTTTGTATTTCAAAGAATTGTCCATGTACATTCTGGCAGGTAAGAAATCCCTTACAAAAACCAGAGAGGGACATCTTCGGGAACTGGAAGAAAAGGCTGCGGCAACGGGGCTTCCGGAAGATGCGCAGGCAGCGAAGGATCTGGACAGCAAGTGCGGTCGGTTTGAGAAGAAACTCCATGATCTGGAACTGACCCGGATGATTTCTCTTCAGACAGCGCCACAGATTCGTCTGGTACAGAACAATGATACGACTATGGTAGAAAAAATCCAGACGACTATTGTAAACACCATTCCTCTATGGAAGAGCCAGATGGTGCTGGCCCTTGGAATTGCACATTCCACAGAGGCAGCCCAGGCCCAGCGTCAGGTGACTGACCTTACCAACGAACTTCTGCGCAAAAATGCCGAAGCCCTTCATATGGCTTCGGTGGAAACCGCCAAAGAATCAGAACGGGGAATTGTGGATCTGGAAACATTGAAAAAAACAAACGGAGATCTGATCCAGACTCTGGATGATGTGATGCGTATTCAGAAGGAAGGACGGATAAGGCGTCAGGAAGCAGAGCTTGAGATGCACCGCATGGAAGAAGATCTGAAAAGAAAACTGCTGGAAATCCAGCATTGATAAAAGAAACAGGGGGTGCTGCCATGCAGCACCCTTCATTTGAAGACAGAGGAGGAAAAACAGATGTATCGTGATCATACAAAAGTCATTCAGATTGGGGACAAAAAGATTGGAGGAGGAAATCCGGTTCTCATTCAGTCTATGACCAATACCAAAACAGAAGATGTAAAAGCAACGGTGGAACAGATACTTGCTCTGGAACAGGCAGGATGCCAGATTATCCGCTGTGCGGTGCCTACCATGGAAGCGGCAGAGGCTCTCAAAGAGATCAAAAAACAGATCCATATTCCGCTGGTGGCAGATATTCATTTTGATTATCGCCTTGCCATTGCCGCTATGGAAAATGGAGCGGATAAGATTCGTATTAATCCTGGAAACATTGGCGGACAGGATCGGATCAAAGCTGTGGTAGATGTGGCGAAGGAGCGGAATATTCCCATTCGTGTAGGGGTCAACAGCGGCTCTCTGGAAAAAGAACTGGTGGAAAAGTATCACGGCGTGACAGCCGAAGGTCTGGTGGAAAGTGCCTTGGACAAGGTACGGATCATCGAAGAACTTGGTTATGATAATCTGGTGATCAGCATCAAATCTTCTGATGTGCTCATGTGCGCCAGAGCCCATGAGCTGATCGCAGAAAAAACAGCATACCCACTCCATGTAGGCATTACAGAAGCCGGAACTCTTTATTCCGGAAATCTGAAATCCGCAGTGGGTCTGGGAATTATTCTTTATCAGGGAATTGGAGATACCATTCGGGTATCCCTGACCGGAGCTCCTCTGGAGGAAGTAAAATCCGCCAAGAGAATTTTGAAGACCCTTGGTTTACGCAAAGGGGGGATCGAAGTGGTTTCCTGTCCCACCTGCGGACGGACTCAGATTGACCTGATTGGTCTTGCCAACCAGGTGGAAACCATGGTACAGGATATTCCGCTGGACATCAAAGTAGCAGTTATGGGATGTGTGGTCAACGGCCCGGGAGAAGCCAAGGAGGCGGATATAGGAATTGCCGGAGGCAAAGGGGTAGGGCTACTGATCAAAAAAGGTGAGATCATCAAAAAGGTGCCGGAAGGGGAACTTCTGGAAACTCTGCGCCAGGAATTGCTGCATTGGGAAGCATAAGGAGCATATTACATGGAAAAGGATTTTTTTGACGTATTTCCAAACCTGAAGGTGGGGGCGGAACTTTCCGAATGGCTGGAAATGGTGTCTGTCACCAAGGTATCCTGCAATCCAGCGAAGACCAGAATCTGGGTATACATCAAAAGTGACCGGTGGATACACAAAAAATATATTTTTGCACTGGAAAAAGAGATCACCAGACAGTGTTTTGGGGGTCTGTCGGTGACAGTGACCATTATCGAACGTTTTTACCTGTCCAGGCAGTACACGCCGGAGAACTTTCTGGAAGTTTATCGCCAGAGCATGGAACTGGAACTGAAAAATTATAACATGTTGGAATACAATCTTTTTAAACGGGCAAAGATTGCCTTTTTCGGGGAAGACCGGCTGCAGATGGTTCTTCCGGATTCTGTGATCGCGAGAGAAAAAAGTGAGATTCTGGTGGAATATCTCCATAAGGTATTTTGTCAGCGCTGCGGCATGGATCTAAAGGTAGAACTGGAGTTTGTGGAAACCGAGGAGAGTAAATACAGGAAAAATGCGGCGCTGCAGATCCGGCAGGAAGTAGCCAATGTGTTAAAGCATGCCAAATTGTCCGAGACAACAGAAGAATCCTCCTTGGAATCCTCAGAGACAGACAAAGCGGGTGGAAAAAAGGACAAAGCCACCCAGAGCAAAGACAAGAAACAGGACAACGGAAAAGGCCGGAAGCCTTTGGAAAAGAAGGGAAGCCGCGGAGAGTTCCATGGCGGATTCCGAAAGGACAGCAATCCGGATGTGGTTTATGGAAGGGATTTTGAAGGGGAAGCCATTTCCCTGGCTTCCATCACCGGAGAGATGGGAGAAGTCATCATCCGTGGTCAGATCATGGAAGTGGAAGCCAGAGAGATCCGAAATGAAAAGACGATTCTGATTTTCCCGATTACAGACTTTACCGATACCATTATGGTAAAAATGTTTCTGCGGAACGAGCAGGTGCCAGAGGTGACGGAACACGTAAAAAAAGGCGCATTCCTGAAACTCCGGGGTGTGACCACCATTGACCGTTTTGACAGTGAACTGACCATCGGTTCTATCGCGGGAATCAAAAAAATCTCTGATTTTACCACCAGCCGAATAGACACCAGTCCCCAAAAGCGGGTGGAACTGCATTGCCACACGAAGATGAGCGATATGGACGGGGTCAGTGAAGCAAAGGCTCTGGTAAAAAGAGCTTATGAGTGGGGACATAAGGCCATCGCCATCACAGATCATGGTGTGGTTCAGGCGTTCCCGGAGGCCAATCACTGTTTTGATGCCTGGGGCGGCTGTGTGCCCAAGGAATCAGACTTTAAGGTGCTGTATGGCATGGAGGCGTATCTGGTGGATGATGAGAAGGGGATGGTGACCAATCCAAAAGGACAGCGGATGGATGGAAGCTTTGTGGTGTTTGATATCGAAACAACCGGTTTTTCCCCGCTTACCTGCCAGATCATAGAGATTGGTGCGGTGCGTGTGGAAAAAGGGGCGATTACGGATCGTTTTTCCACCTTTGTCAATCCGAGAGTACCGATTCCTTTCCGGATTGAACAACTGACAGGCATCAATGACGGAATGGTGATGGATGCGCCGGGGATCGAGGAAGTTCTGCCGAAATTCCTGGAATTCTGTGAGGGCGCGGTGCTGGTAGCCCACAATGCAGATTTTGACATGAGCTTTATCATTGAAAACTGTAACCGTCAGGGAAGGGATCAGGAGTTTACCTATGTGGATACTGTGGGAATGGCCAGGTTCCTTTTGCCGGCTTTGAACCGTTTTAAATTAGACACGGTGGCCAAGGCAGTGGGCGTTTCACTGGAAAACCACCATCGGGCTGTGGACGATGCGGCCTGCACGGCGGAAATCTTTGTGAAATTTGTGGAAATGTTAAAGGAACGGGACATCTATGATGTGGAAGAACTGAACCGTCAGGGAGCCGTATCTCCGGATACCATCAAGAAGCTGCCTACCTACCATGCCATCATCCTGGCAAGAAACGAAACAGGTCGGGTGAACCTTTATAAACTGGTAAGTCAATCCCACCTGAAATACTACCGTCGTCGTCCGAGAGTGCCCAAAAGTGTATTTCAAAAATACCGGGATGGACTTTTGATCGGAAGCGCCTGTGAAGCCGGGGAGTTGTATCAGGCTCTGCTTCGCAATGCGCCTGAGCCGGATATTGTCCGTCTTGTGAATTTTTATGATTATCTGGAGATCCAGCCGTTGGGAAATAACTATTTCATGCTCGCAGATGAAAAAAATGACATGGTGCATTCCGAGGAAGATCTGAAAGAATTGAATAAAAAGATCGTAAAACTGGGAGAACAGTTTCACAAACCCGTGGTAGCCACCTGTGACGTGCATTTTATGGACCCGCAGGATGAGATTTACCGAAGGATCATCATGGCGGGAAACGGATTTTCGGATGCAGACAACCAGGCGCCTCTGTACCTCCGTACCACAGAGGAAATGCTGGAGGAGTTTGCCTATCTGGGAAGTGAGAAGGCAGAAGAAGTGGTGATCACCAACACGAATAAGATTGCAGATATGATTGAAAAGATTTCCCCCATTCATCCAGATAAATTTCCTCCGGTGATCGAAAATTCCGATCAGGATCTGAAAGATATCTGTTTTAACCGGGCTCATGAAATTTACGGCGAAACCCTTCCAAAAATCGTTGAAGACCGTCTGGAACGGGAGCTTCATTCCATTATTTCCAATGGATATGCGGTGATGTATATCATTGCTCAGAAGCTGGTATGGAAGTCCAACGAAGATGGATATCTGGTGGGATCGCGAGGATCGGTAGGGTCTTCCCTGGCAGCGACCATGTCCGGAATTACCGAGGTAAATCCTCTACCGCCTCATTATATTTGTCCAAATTGCAAGTACAGCGATTTCGATTCCCCGGAGGTAAAGAAATTCGGCGGTATGGCCGGATGTGATATGCCGGATAAAAATTGCCCCCATTGCGGTACCAGGATGGCAAAGGAAGGATTTGATATTCCTTTTGAGACGTTCCTTGGTTTTAAGGGAGATAAAGAGCCGGATATTGACCTGAACTTCTCCGGAGAATACCAGAGTAATGCCCACCGCTATACAGAGGTAATCTTTGGAAAGGGACAGACCTTTAAGGCGGGAACCATTGGTACGCTGGCGGAAAAGACGGCCTTTGGCTATGTAAAAAACTACTATGAAGAACGGGGCCAGCATAAGCGGTATTGTGAGATCAACCGTATCGTAAAAGGCTGTACGGGAATCCGACGAACCACAGGCCAGCATCCCGGAGGAATCATTGTACTGCCTATGGGAGAGGAAATTGAAAAATTCACTCCGGTGCAGCATCCGGCCAACGATGAAAACAGCGATATCATTACCACTCATTTTGACTATCATTCCATCGATGGAAACCTTCTGAAACTGGATATTCTGGGACACGATGATCCAACCATGATCCGTATGCTGGAGGATCTGACAGGTGTGGACGCCAGGGGGATTCCGCTGGATCAGAAGGATGTCATGTCCTTGTTTGCAGGAACCGAGGCGCTTGGAATCCAGCCGGAAGACATTGGCGGCTGTAAGCTGGGATGCCTTGGAATTCCGGAGTTTGGTACTGATTTTGCCATGCAGATGTTAATTGATACCAAGCCGAAATATTTTTCGGATCTGGTGCGGATCGCCGGTCTGTCCCATGGAACCGATGTATGGCTGGGAAATGCCCAGACATTGATCCAGGAAGGAAAAGCAACCATTTCCACAGCCATCTGTACCCGAGATGATATTATGGTGTATCTGATCAGCAAGGGCGTGGAGAGTAGTCTTGCCTTTACCATCATGGAAAGTGTGCGTAAAGGAAAGGGACTTCGTGAGGAATGGGAAGCTACCATGCGGGAACATGAGGTGCCGGAATGGTATATCTGGTCCTGTAAAAAAATCAAGTATATGTTCCCAAAGGCTCATGCGGCGGCTTATGTTATGATGGCTTATCGAATCGCCTGGTTTAAGGTGTTTCAGCCGTTGGCTTATTATGCTGCATTTTTCAGTATTCGAGCCACTGCTTTTTCTTATGAAACCATGTGTATGGGAAGAGAACGTCTTGATTTTTATCTGGCAGAAATTCGCCAGAAGGGAGATTCGGCAACGAAAAAGGAGCAGGATTCCATTCGTGATATGCGAATTGTTCAGGAAATGTACGCCAGAGGTCTGGAATTTATGCCCTTGGATCTGTATCAGGCCAAAGCCCACAGATTTCAGATTATAGACGGAAAATTGATGCCGTCACTGGATTGTATTGAAGGTATGGGAGAAAAGGCGGCTGAGGCAGTGGAGGAAGCGGCAAAAAATGGAAAATTCCTTTCCAAGGATGATTTCCGGGATCGTACAAAGGTAAGTAAGACGGTGATTGATCTGATGGATGACCTCCATATTTTCGGCGATATTCCTCAGTCCAACCAGATGTCTCTGTTTGATTTTACCGGATAAAACCGAAAAAACTCTTTACTTATTTTTTTTAGTTTTATATAATGGGCGTGTGTTACTGACAATTACATAGATAAAGGAGACGAAGAAAAATGGGTGGAATTTTTGGAGTAGCTTCAAAATCTAGCTGTGTGTTAGATCTTTTCTTTGGAATTGATTATCATTCCCATCTGGGAACCCGAAGAGGCGGTATGGCGGTGTACGATCCAGGAAAAGGCTTTGACCGGGCGATTCACAACATCGAAAACTCACCGTTCCGTACAAAGTTTGATAGAGATGTGGCAGAACTGGAAGGAAATCTGGGAATCGGTTGTATTTCTGACAATGAACCGCAGCCACTTTTGGTACGTTCCCATCTTGGAAATTTTGCCATTACAACCGTAGGAAAGATCAACAATATGGATGAACTGATCGCAGATTCTTTCAAAAACGGCTGCACACACTTTCTGGAAATGAGTGGAGGAAGTGTGAATCCTACAGAAATGGTGGCTTCTCTGATTAACCAGAAGCAGACTATGGTGGAAGGAATCCGCTATGCACAGGAACGGATCGAAGGCTCCATGACCATGCTGATCCTGACGCCAAAGGGACTTTATGCTGCCCGTGATTTCCTGGGAAGAACCCCTTTGATCATTGGAAAGAAGGAGGATGCCTGCTGTGTATCCTTTGAAAGCCATGCCTACATCAATCTGGGCTATGAGGATCATAAGGAACTGGGACCGGGAGAAATCGTGTTTGTGACGCCGGAGGGTGTGGAAACTCTTCAGAAACCAGGGGAAAAGATGCGTATTTGTTCCTTCCTCTGGGTATACTATGGATATCCTACCTCTACTTATGAAGGGGTAAACGTAGAAGAGATGCGTTACAAATGCGGCGATATGCTGGCACAGAGAGATTTTGGAGAGGTGCAGCCGGATATTGTGGCCGGAGTTCCGGATTCCGGAATTGCACATGCCATTGGATATGCCAATCATTCCGGTGTGCCCTTTGCCCGTCCGTTTATCAAATATACCCCAACCTGGCCCAGATCGTTTATGCCAACGCAGCAGAGCCAGCGTAATCTGATCGCAAAAATGAAGCTGATCCCTGTGCATAAACTGATCAAGGGAAAGAGCCTTCTTATGATCGATGATTCCATCGTAAGAGGAACCCAGCTTCGGGAAACCTCAGAATTTCTTTACAGCAATGGCGCAAAGGAGGTACATATCCGTCCCGCCTGTCCGCCTTTGATGTTTGGCTGTAAATACTTAAACTTTTCCCGTTCCAAGTCAGAGATGGATCTGATCACCAGACGGACCATCGCCAAGCGTGAAGGGGAAAATGTAGAACAGAAGGTTCTGGAAGATTATGCAAATCCAGATTCCACCAATTACAAAGAAATGCTGGAGGATATCCGGAAGGAACTGAACTTCACATCCCTGAAGTATCATCGTCTGGACGATCTGAAGGCATCCATAGATATTTCTCCGTGTAAGCTGTGTACCTACTGCTGGAACGGACAGGAATAAAAGAAAAGGAGGGGAGATCTCATCAGACGAAACAAGGATATTCTGAAAATCATACTTGTGGTATTGATTGCGGTGTTTCTCATGCTTTGCGCAGCAACCCTGCTTCTTTCCAGTCATCGAAAGAGCCAGGAAAAACAACAGAGAAAGCAGGAGGCTCTTGAGAAGCTGGAAAAGCTTCCCACAGTGACCCCTTCTCTGGCGCCCTCTATCTCCCCAACGCCCACTCCTTCTCCCACACCGACACCCACTCCTGCTGTGACAAAGACACCGGCTTTTGCGCCGGAACAGTATGCGGGGCTGTGGTACAGCGGAGATGGTCTGGCATCTGTGGATATTTATGAACTGACCGAAAAAAAGGTATCCTTTTTCTTCAGTCAGGCCAATAACGGAGGTACCAGGGTATCTGAGGCAGATGTGACTGCAGAGGTTGCAGGAAATGCTTCGCAGTTTACCTTCACGGATTCATTTGGAAGCCAGGCTTCTGGAAGTATGGTCTTTGACCAGAACGGGTTGTATTTTCAGGTGGTGACCACAGCGTCAGCAGGTCCGGTGAGCCCGGCAGTGAACGGGATGCTGACAAGAGAACGTAAAGAACCTTCTGTGGAGCCACAGCCTACGGAGGCTCCTGCGCCCACCAGCGCCCCGGAGCAGACCGGAGATTATTATTTTCCGGAAAGTGACAGCCGATATCTCACCGAGGAAGAACTTTCCAGGTATTCCTCTTCAGAATTGGAACTGGCCAAAAATGAAATCTATGCAAGACATGGAAGAAAATTTGTGACCCAGCGAATCGCAGATTATTTTAACAGCAAAGCCTGGTATCAGGGAACCATTGAACCTGAGGAATTTGATGCGATGCAGGATTCTGTTTTTAATGAATATGAGATGGCAAATATTGAAATGATCGCAGCGTGGGAAGCGAAGAAGCGAGAAGAAGGCAACTGAAAAAAGAAAGAAAAGAATCCCGGAAACATGAAAAACAAAAGTGTTTTTGAATGCTTCCGGGATTGTTCATTTAATCAGGTCCTTATGATCGGTTCGCCCCACCAGATAATCCAGACTAATCTGATAGTAATTGGCAATGCGAATCAGCATTTCAATGGGGATGTTTCTGGAGCCTGTCTCATAATGGGAATAGGAGCGCTGGCTGATGTGAAGAATCTCACTCATTTCTTTCTGGGTAAGATCAGAATCTACCCGTAAATCCTGAATGCGCTGAAATTTCATGGCAATCACCTCTTATAAAATCTTAAGCTGCCAAAAGAAAAGCCGTTTTTCGGCAACAACTTTGGTGAAAGTATAGAACAGAATGTACGTTATCCTTGCAAAATAGAGCAAAATGGGCTATAATAAAAAACAATTTCTATTTTCTTATTTCTATTCTGAATCATTCTGAAGAAGCAAAAATCCCATAAATACAACATTCAAAAAGAGCGCATTCCGGAAAGGAGTGTTTATGTTTGCAAGCGCGCTGTCAGCAGCAATTGTGGGGATGGATGTCCATCCTGTTTTGGTAGAGGCGGATGTAAGCGATGGTCTGCCTTCCTTTACTATGGTAGGTTTTCCTTCAGCGCAGGTACGGGAGGCCCAGGACCGTGTTCGTACGGCGCTTAAAAATAAAGGCTTTCGTCTGCCGCCCAAGAGAATTACGGTGAATTTTGCGCCGGCAGATATTAAGAAGGAAGGAGCAGGTTTTGATCTTCCTGTGGCAGCGGCTGTTCTGGCAGCAGCTGGAATTCTTACGCCGGAGTTGCTAAAAGGTGTGATGCTCCTGGGGGAGATTAGTTTAAACGGAGAAATTTATCCGGTTCCAGGCGTTTTGCCTGTTGTGCTGAAGGCCAGGGAAACAGGCTGTCGATTCTGTATGATTCCGGCAGGAAACTTCAATGAAGGCCGCCTGATTTCAGATATGCGGGTGATTGGAGTGCAGAATCTGGACGAAATGATCCGGTTTCTCAGAAATCCAGAAGCATTTTCGGGAATACCGGGAGAAAATCCCACGTATGTTCCGGAAGATACCGTTGATTTTTCAGAGATCCGGGGACAGGAGGGGGCCAGAAGGGCAGTGGAGATTGCTGTGAGCGGCTTTCATAATCTGCTTTTGATCGGGCCTCCCGGCGCCGGTAAGACCATGCTTGCCAAACGGATTCCCACGATCATGCCCAGGCTGACCTTTGAGGAGAGTCTGGAAATTACCAGAATATACAGCATTGCAGGACTTTTGTCCAGGGAATCTCCCCTGATCTGTCAGAGACCTTTCCGAAGTCCCCATCATACCTGTTCTGCCCAGGCGCTGGCGGGAGGTGGACGGAATCCAAGACCGGGAGAGGTAACGCTGGCACACAGGGGTGTCTTGTTTCTGGATGAGATGCCGGAATTTTCCAGAAGAAGCCTGGAAATTCTCCGGCAGCCCCTGGAGGATAAGAAGATTCTGATTTCCAGAGTGTATGGAACGTATTGTTTTCCGGCAAATTTTATGCTGTGTGCGGCAATGAATCCCTGTCCCTGCGGTTATTACCCGGATCTCTCCCGATGCAGATGTACGCCGGGAGAGGTGAATCACTATCTGGGAAAAATCAGCCAGCCTTTGTTGGATCGTATGGATCTCTGCGCTGAGGCGTCGCCCATTCGTTTTGAACAGCTTCAAAAGGGCGAACCAGGGGAATCCTCAGAAAAAATCAGGAAAAGAGTGGAGCAGGTCAGAGAGATTCAGAGGATACGGTATCAGGGACGGGAGATTCAGTTTAACGGAGAGCTTCCGGCGAAAGACATGGAGGAATTCTGCCCGGTGACAGAACAGGGTCAGAGACTTTTGGAGGAGGCCTTTTCCAGACTTCATTTCAGCGCCCGCTCTTATCACCGGATTCTGAAGGTCGCCCGTACCATTGCAGATATGGAGGAAGAACCGCTGATCCAGAGCCATCACATTGGAGAAGCGTTGTCCTACCGGGCTTTTGATAAAAAATACTGGAAGTGAAGGAGGGAACCTACTATATATGGAAGAAAATAAAAAATTTCCAGTGGAATGCATTGATGAAAACAGTAAAGAATATCCTGTAAGGATGAAGGAACTGCCTCATATGCCTAAGAAATTGTACGTGCGGGGACAGCTTCCTGGTGTAGGTCCCTCCATTGCTGTAGTGGGAGCCAGAATGTGCAGTCCTTATGGAAGGCTTCAGGCATTCCGGTATGGAAAATACTTCAGCGAAGCCGGGATTCAGGTGCTAAGCGGACTGGCTTACGGGATTGATGCAGAGGGGCACAGAGGGGCGCTGGAGGGCGCGACACCCACCTTTGCGGTAATGGGATGCGGGGCAGACGTCTGTTATCCGGCAAGGAATTATCCTCTTTATCAGCGTATCCTTCGTCAGGGCGGGGGAATTGTCAGTGAATTTCCCCCTGGTACCCAGCCAAGAAATTATTACTTTCCCATGCGAAACCGGATCTTAAGCGCCCTGTCGGATGTGGTTCTGGTGGTGGAAGCCAGAGAAAAGAGCGGTTCGTTGATCACTGCCCAGTATGGACTGGAACAGGGACGGGCTGTTTATGCAGTTCCGGGACCGGTTCATGAAGGACTGAGCCAGGGGTGTCATAAGCTGATTTACGATGGCGCAGGCATTGCCTATGAGCCGGAAGTCCTTCTGGGGGAATGGGGAATTTCCTTCCGGGATTCCGGGAAAAGGGAGGAAAAAAGAAAGATAGGACTTGCAAGTGATATGAATTTGGTGTATAGTTGTCTCGATTTACGACCAAAAAATTTGGATGAAATAATAAGAATAACAGGATTTCCGGCAGAGAAGGTGAGCAACCTTCTTTTGGAATTGAAACTTAAGGGACTTGCTGAAGAGACTGGAAGACACTACTATATAAAACGTGGCTGAGCTTTTGTTTTGCAGGCTTTGAGGGGATAGCAGCAGAAATCTGTTTATAAAATCAAGTAACGAACTAGGAGAGGTAAAATGGCAAATTATCTGGTGATTGTGGAGTCACCTGCAAAAGTGAAAACAATCAAAAAATTTTTGGGGAAAAATTATGAGGTAGAAGCATCCAACGGACATGTGAGGGATTTTCCCAAAAGTCAGTTTGGAATTGATGTGGAAAATGATTTTGAACCGAAATATATCACGATTCGAGGAAAAGGAGAATTGCTGGCGAAACTTCGCAAGGCAGCCAAGAAGGCAGATAAGATTTATCTGGCAACGGACCCTGACCGTGAGGGAGAGGCGATTTCCTGGCATTTGATGCAGGCATTAAAGGAAGATCCCAAGAAAATGCACCGAATCACGTTCAATGAGATCACGAAGACTGCGGTGAAAGCATCTATCAAACAGGCTCGTGAGCTGAATATGAATCTTGTGGATGCGCAGCAGGCAAGGCGTATGCTGGACCGCATGGTGGGATATACCATCAGCCCTCTTCTGTGGGCTAAGGTAAAACGAGGATTAAGCGCAGGCCGTGTGCAGTCTGTAGCGCTTCGGATCATCTGTGACCGTGAGGAGGAAATTGATTCCTTTATTCCGGAAGAATACTGGAGTCTGGATGGGGAATTCCAGATTAAGGGAGAAAAGAAGCCCCTTGTTGCCAAGTTCTATGGCACAGATAAAAAAATACCGATCCATAACAAAAAAGAAATGGATGCCATTCTGGCAGAACTGGAGGATGCAGAGTGCGAGATTACAGAAGTTAAGAAGGGAGAGCGAATTAAGAACGCCCCTCTTCCTTTTACCACCAGTACCCTGCAGCAGGAGGCAGCCAAGACTCTGAATTTCTCTACGCAGAAGACCATGCGCCTGGCACAGCAGCTTTATGAAGGAATTGATATCAAGGGCAATGGCACAGTGGGTGTGATCTCTTACCTGCGTACTGATTCCACACGAATCTCAGAAGAAGCAGATACTGCGGCAAGAGCATATATTGAAGAACAGTATGGAGAAGCGTATGTATCCCAGACAGAAAAGGCAGTAAAGAAATCTCAGAAAATCCAGGACGCTCATGAAGCGATCCGTCCAACGGATATTGCAAGGACACCAGCTATGCTCAAGGAATCTCTTTCCAGAGATCAGTTTCGTCTGTATCAGCTGATCTGGAAACGGTTTGCGGCCAGCCGTATGGCAGCGGCCCGCTATGAGACGACGTCTGTTAAGATTGGCGTGGGATCTTATGTCTTTACCGTGGCGGCATCCAAGGTAGTATTTGATGGTTTTCTTTCTGTTTATACAGATGAAGAGGATACCAAGAAGGGCAATGTATTAAACCAGAGTCTGGACAAGGGCATGAAGCTGACTTTGAAAAGCCTGAAGCCGGAACAGCACTTCACACAGCCGCCTGCTCATTATACAGAGGCGTCGCTGGTTAAGACGCTGGAAGAACTGGGAATCGGACGGCCAAGTACCTATGCGCCCACCATTACCACCATCATCAGCAGACGATATGTGTCCAAAGAACAGAAAAACCTGTATGTGACAGAACTTGGGGAAGTGGTAAACAACATTATGAAGCAGGCATTCCCAAGTATTGTGGATGTGAATTTTACCGCTATGATGGAAGGTCTGTTAGACTGTGTGGAAGCAGGAACGGTTCAGTGGAAGACAGTTGTGCGGAACTTCTATCCGGATCTGAAGAAGGATGTGGATGCGGCAGAGCAGGAACTGGAAAAAGTAGATATCCAGGACGAAGTTACTGAGGAGATCTGCGATGTCTGCGGAAGAAATATGGTGATTAAGTATGGTCCCCATGGACGATTTCTGGCATGTCCCGGTTTTCCAGAATGTCGGAATACCAAGCCGTATTATGAGAAAATCGGTGTGGCATGTCCCAAGTGCGGAAAGGATGTGGTATTAAAGAAAACCCAGAAGGGAAGAAAATACTACGGATGTGTGGACAACCCGGAATGCGATTTTATGTCCTGGCAGAAGCCGTCCGCCAAGAAATGTCCAATGTGCGGCAGTTACATGGTGGAAAAAGGAAACAAACTGGTTTGCAGCGAGGCAACCTGCGGATATGTGGAAGCGAAGCAGAAAGAAGAGCAGGAAAAATAAAATTGAAACGAAAAAGACAGAACGTGTCCGAAAGATGGCAGAAACGTTCTGTCTTTGTATTTTTCAGGAGAGAAAATTACTCTCAGATATCAAACTCTTTTACGGAGAGTGTTTCATGTTGTTATTGTATTTTCAGAAAAGCCAAGGAAAATGACAAAATAGTAAAAAATATCTTGCAATAATGGGGTAAAACGTGTAGTATTAAGATAGCAATTCGATATAGAGTAAAAATAGGTGTGAAAGGAGGATAAAATGAGCGTTCAGTTGTTAGACAAGACAAGAAAAATCAACAAGCTTTTACACAACAGCAATTCCAGTAAGGTGGTATTTAATGATATTTGTCAGGTGTTGATGGAGACATTAAGCTCAAATATTCTGGTTTTGAGTAAAAAGGGCAAGGTTTTGGGAGTAAGCCTGTGTCCAGGTGTAGAAGAAATTACAGAATTAATTGAGGATAAAGTAGGTGGTTTCGTAGATGGACTGTTGAATGAAAGATTTTTAGGCGTTCTGTCTACAAAAGAAAATGTCAACCTCCAGACATTGGGCTTTGAGCATGTAGCCAGCAGCTATCAGGGAATTATTAATCCTATTGATATTGCAGGTGAGCGTCTGGGTACTGTATTTATGTATCGCAATGATAGGCCTTATGATATTGAGGACATTATTGTCAGCGAATATGGCACAACGGTAGTAGGACTGGAAATGATGCGGGCAGTACATGAAGAAAACGCAGAGGAAGACAGGAAGCAGCAGGTGGTCAAATCTGCTTTCAATACTTTGTCCTTCTCTGAACTGGAGGCAATCATTCATATCTTTGACGAGCTGGATGGAGAAGAAGGCATTCTGGTAGCCAGCAAGATTGCAGACAGAGTGGGCATTACCCGTTCTGTTATTGTCAACGCACTTCGTAAATTTGAAAGTGCAGGTGTGATCGAGTCTCGCTCTTCCGGTATGAAGGGAACGTACATCAAGGTTCTTAATGAAGTGATCTTTGATGAACTGGAAGAGATCAAAGCGCAGAGAAACAAGAAATCATAAAACACAGATTTGATCCACCATCCATACGAGAAGAGAACTGTCTTTCGCAGAGCAAAGCGGAAGACAGTTTTTTTTCGCCAGGAAAGGATCATATTTAAATTTTTTAAAAAAATAAAAAGTTAAGAAAAAGAGAGAAAAAATAAGCATAAATGAGTATATAAGAGAATAGAATAAAAAAAGCAAATCTGAAAAGAGTTGCAGAAAACAGGTGAATTCAATAATATAAAGACAGTGATTAGCACTCGAATGAAATGAGTGCTAGCAATCGGACGCGGGTTCCAAATTAAAGGAGGAAATAGATCATGACATTAGTACCATTAGGCGACAGAGTCGTATTAAAACAGTTAGAAGCAGAAGAAACTACAAAATCCGGTATCGTACTTCCGGGACAGGCACAGGAGAAACCACAGCAGGCAGAAGTAATGGCAGTAGGTCCTGGCGGAATGGTAGATGGAAAAGAAGTAAAAATGGAAGTTGCAGTAGGAGATAAGGTAATCTACTCCAAATATGCAGGAACCGAAGTAAAAATGGATGGAACCGAATATATCATCGTAAAACAGAATGATATTTTAGCAGTTGTTAAGTAGAGCACTTAACGAATCCCAGCCAAAGGCGCAGATCGAATTTAGTGAACATTTTATTTTATAGATCAGGAGGAATTTTGTATCATGGCAAAAGAAATTAAATTTGGTGCAGAAGCAAGAGCCGCATTGGAAAGCGGTGTAAATCAGTTAGCAAATACAGTAAGAGTAACTTTAGGACCGAAAGGAAGAAACGTAGTTCTTGACAAACAGTTTGGCGCTCCGTTGATCACCAACGATGGTGTTACCATTGCAAAAGAGATTGAACTGGAAGACGGATTTGAAAATATGGGCGCTCAGCTGATCAAAGAAGTAGCATCCAAAACAAATGATGTAGCCGGTGACGGTACTACAACTGCAACTGTACTTGCTCAGGCAATGGTAAACGAAGGAATGAAGAACCTGGCAGCAGGCGCTAACCCGATCATCCTTCGTAAAGGTATGAAAAAAGCAACTGACACTGCAGTAGAAGCAATCAAAAACATGAGCCAGACCATCAGCGGAAAGAAACAGATCGCAAACGTAGCTGCAATTTCTGCAAGTGATGAGACTGTAGGACAGCTGGTTGCAGACGCAATGGAAAAAGTTTCCAAAGACGGCGTAATCACAGTAGAAGAATCCAAGACCATGCATACAGAACTGGATTTAGTAGAAGGTATGCAGTTTGACCGTGGCTATGTATCCGCATACATGTCCACAGATATGGAAAAAATGGAAGCAAACCTGGAAGATCCATACATCCTGATCACAGATAAGAAGATCAGCAACATCCAGGAAATCCTTCCGCTTCTGGAGCAGGTGGTACAGGCAGGTGCAAAACTTCTCATCATCGCAGAAGATGTAGAAGGTGAAGCGCTTACTACCCTGATCGTAAACAAATTAAGAGGAACCTTCCAGGTAGTAGCAGTGAAAGCTCCTGGATATGGCGACAGAAGAAAAGAAATGCTGCAGGATATCGCAATCCTTACCGGCGGCCAGGTAATCTCTGAAGAACTTGGTCTGGATCTGAAAGAAACAACTATGGATCAGTTAGGACGCGCAAAATCCGTAAAAGTAGCAAAAGAAAATACCGTGATCGTAGACGGATGCGGAAATAAAGAAGACATTGCAAACCGTGTAGCTCAGATCCGCGGACAGATCGAAGAAACAAAATCTGACTTTGACAGAGAAAAATTACAGGAAAGACTTGCAAAACTGGCAGGCGGTGTTGCAGTAATCCGTGTAGGTGCAGCAACAGAAACAGAAATGAAAGAAGCGAAACTTCGTCTTGAGGATGCTCTTGCAGCAACAAGAGCAGCTGTTGAAGAAGGTATTATCGCAGGCGGCGGTTCTGCATACATCCATGCATCCAAGGAAGTTGCCAAGATGGCAGCAGGTCTGGAAGGAGACGAAAAGACAGGTGCCAACATTATTCTGAAGGCTCTGGAAGCTCCTCTGTTCCACATTGCAGCAAATGCAGGACTGGAAGGCTCTGTAATTATCAATAAAGTAAAAGAAGCAGAAACAGGCGTTGGATTTGACGCTCTGAATGAAGCTTATGTAGATATGGTAAGCGAAGGAATTCTGGACCCGGCAAAGGTTACCAGAAGCGCACTGCAGAACGCAACAAGCGTGGCATCCACCCTTCTGACCACAGAATCTGTGGTATCTACCATCAAAGAAGATACTCCTGCAATGCCAGGCGGAAACCCAGGAATGGGAATGATGTAAGCTTTTCCGGAGCAGGACTTCAAAGCGAAGGAAGCATTGGAAATTTCACAGACAAACGGGCACAGCGTCATAGACGCTGGGTCCGTTTTGTGGTATAATACTCAGAAATCATACAAGGAGAAAAGAAATGAGTGATTTATATTCTGAATTACTGGTAAAGAAAGAGCGTACAGCCAAAGACGTAATTATAAAATACGGCCTGATCGCTCTGACTGTACTTGCAGCAGCTGCAGGTCTTTTTATTTCACCGCTGATCCTGGTGGTGGCCATAGGTCTTGGAATTGCCTGTTATTTTGTCCTTCCTAAGACAGATCTGGAATATGAGTATCTGTTTGTAAATGGAGAAATGGACATTGATGTGGTTATGGCGAAGACCAAGAGAAAAAGAGTAAAAAACATAAACATTCAGGAAGCAGAGCTGGTAGCACCGCTGAATTCCCACAGACTGGATTACTACAATGGCAATCAGAAATTAAAGGTTCTTGATTATTCATCTGGAAACCCGGAGCACAAACGCTTTGCAGTAATTACCAGAGATGGTTCAGAAACCTGCAAGATCATCATCGAGCCAGATGATGCTATGGCAGTTTCTATCAAAAATTCAGCACCCAGCAAAGTTTTTTTGGATTGACACCCTTTTTTATTTTTGTTATACTAGGAAACAAACTAAAATCAAATGAAATGAATATACAAACATAAGGGAGGAAATGCAATGGGTACTATCATCGGTGAAGGCATTACTTTTGATGACGTATTGTTAGTTCCGGCGTATTCAAAGGTGATTCCGAATCAGGTAGATGTGACAACATATTTAACAAAGAAGGTTAAACTTAACATTCCTATGATGAGTGCAGGAATGGACACCGTTACCGAGCATCGTATGGCGATTGCCATGGCAAGACAGGGAGGTATCGGTATCATTCATAAAAATATGTCCATCGAAGCGCAGGCTGAGGAAGTGGACAAGGTAAAGCGTTCTGAGAACGGAGTTATCACAGATCCATTTTATTTATCAGCTGAGCATACACTTAAAGATGCCAATGATCTGATGGCGAAATTCCGTATTTCTGGTGTGCCGATTACAGAAGGCAGAAAACTGGTGGGAATCATCACCAACCGTGATCTGAAATTTGAAACGGACTTTAGCAAAAAAATCAAGGAATGCATGACTTCAGAAGGTCTGATCACAGCTAAGGAAGGCATCACCTTGGAAGAAGCAAAAAAAATTCTTGCAAAATCCCGTAAAGAAAAATTACCCATTGTAGACGAGGATTTCAACTTAAAAGGTCTGATCACCATTAAGGATATTGAGAAACAGATTAAATATCCGCTGGCTGCCAAGGATGCACAGGGACGTCTTCTCTGTGGCGCAGCTGTAGGAATTACCTCCAATGTTCTGGCGCGTGTGGACGCTCTGGTGAAGGCTGCTGTGGATGTGGTTGTTGTGGATTCCGCACATGGCCATTCCGAAAATATCTTAAAGGCTGTACGCCAGATTAAAGATGCATACCCGGAACTTCAGGTAATCGCTGGAAACGTAGCTACCGGCGCAGCGACCAAGGCTCTGATCGAGGCTGGTGCAGATGCTGTGAAGGTTGGTATCGGACCTGGTTCCATCTGTACCACACGTATTGTGGCTGGTATTGGTGTACCGCAGATTACCGCAGTGATGGATTGCTATGAGGTTGCCAACCGTTATGGCATTCCGGTAATCGCAGACGGCGGTATTAAATACTCCGGCGATATCACAAAGGCCATTGCAGCAGGTGCCAACGTATGTATGATGGGAAGCATCTTTGCCGGCTGTGACGAAAGCCCGGGAACCTTTGAACTGTATCAGGGAAGAAAATACAAAGTATACCGTGGTATGGGGTCCATTGCAGCGATGGAAAACGGAAGCAAAGACCGTTACTTCCAGCAGGATGCCAAGAAACTGGTACCGGAAGGTGTGGAAGGCCGTGTAGCATACAAGGGACATGTGGAAGATACGGTATTCCAGCTGATGGGCGGACTTCGTTCCGGTATGGGATACTGTGGAGCAGAGACCATTGAAGCGCTGAAGACCACTGGTAAATTCATCAAGATTTCTGCAGCTTCCTTAAAGGAATCTCATCCTCATGATATTCATATTACAAAAGAAGCGCCAAACTACAGTGTAGATGAATAATAAAAATGAAAGAATCGAAAAGAACTCATACAAATAAAAAAAGTTCAAACAAAACAGCAAGACCTGCTCATATGCGCAGGTCTTCTGCTGTTTCTGGAAGTTCTCGATCCACAGCCAGAAGAAAACGTGTTTTGCGAAGAAATCTGGGAATCGGTATTACCTGTGGAATCCTCCTTTGCCTTCTGGTCTTTATGGGGAAAACCGTCCTTCAGAGAGCCAATGAACGGGATGAGAGAGAACTGCAGGAACTGGTACAGGAGGAAAACGGTCCTCTTCTGTGGCAGAAGCAGGGCGCTCCCTATATTGACGTACAGCTTTTAACGCCCAATGAATATTCCAGACCACAGATTCCCATGGAATCGGTGCAGTACATAGCCATCCATTATACGGCAAACCCAGGCGCAGGAGCCATGGCCAACCGGAATTATTTTGAGAATTTATCAACGACCAGAGAGACAAAGGTCAGCAGCCATTTTGTGGTGGGACTGGAAGGAGAAGTGGTGCAGTGTATTCCCACGGCGGAAATTTCCTATGCGACCAATGAGCGGAATGTGGATACCATTTCCATTGAAAACTGCCACCCAGATGAGACAGGTGCTTTTAATGATGCCACATATGACTCTACAGTGAAGTTGGCTGCCTGGCTGTGTACACGATTTGGTCTTACCCAGGATCAGGTGATCCGTCACTATGATGTCACTGGAAAGAGCTGTCCAAAATATTATGTAGAACATCCGGAAGCCTGGGAACAGATGAAGGAAGATATTCGGATTCAGATTCAGGAGGACTACGCATTGCAGGAAAAACTTCAAAATTCCTCTGGCTGAAACTCCCCTCTGTTACCTTTGTATAGAAATGAGTTCTCAGGAGATGTTTCTGTAGAAAAAATACCGAAAATTTTTTTCTCTCTTGAAAATAGAAGACAAGTATTGTAAACTAAAGACAGTAGCTGCATGACTGGCGGAAGTAGGAGTACCTACAGGGAGTGCAGCGGAAACTTTGTGCCGACCGCCTGGGCAGCCTGGAAACAGAAGGGCTGCCCAGGCGTTTTTTCATTTAATAAGGAAGTGGAAGAGGATTCATCCACTTTTTTACCACAAAGAAAAGGAGAACAGATTATGGAAATGTTATCACTGGAAAAAGAATTAAAAGAGAATTCCTATCCGGGAAGAGGAATTGTCATCGGACGGTCCAAGGATGGAACCAAGGCAGTGACAGCTTATTTCATTATGGGCAGAAGTGAAAACAGCAGAAACCGTGTTTTTGTGGAAGAAGGAGAGGGAATTCGTACCCAGGCATTTGATCCTTCCAAACTTACAGATCCAAGTCTGATTATTTATGCGCCAGTTCGTGTGCTGGGAAATAAGACGATTGTGACCAATGGAGATCAGACCGATACCATTTATGAAGGAATGGATAAACAGCTTACCTTTGAGCAGTCTCTGAGAAGCAGAGAATTTGAGCCGGATGCCCCAAACTATACCCCTCGTATTTCCGGTGTTCTTCATGTGGAGAACGGCACCTATAATTACGCCATGTCTATTTTAAAGAGCAACAATGGAGATCCGAGTTCCTGTAACCGTTATACCTTTGCTTATCAGAATGCAGCAGCAGGAGAGGGACATTTTATCCACACCTATCAGTGCGATGGAAATCCGCTGCCGAGCTTTGAGGGGGAACCGAAGTTGGTTTCTATTCCAGATGATATGGAAGAATTTACGAACATGCTTTGGAACAGCCTGAATGAAGAGAATAAGGTATCTCTTTTTGTCAGATATATTGATATTGCAACAGGAAACTACGAAACAAAGATTGTAAACAAAAATAAATAAGCCAGAGGGAGAGGATTGTCATGAAGGAATTGGAATTAAAATATGGATGTAACCCAAATCAGAAACCATCAAAAATCTATCTTGCAGATGGCGGTGAATTACCGATCAAAGTGTTAAGCGGAAAACCGGGATATATTAACTTTCTGGATGCGTTTAACGGCTGGCAGCTGGTACGTGACCTGAAAAAAGCAACAGGACTTCCGGCAGCAACTTCCTTTAAGCATGTATCTCCGGCAGGCGCTTCTGTAGGACTTCCTCTCACAGAAACGCTGGCAAAGATCTACTGGGTAGATGATATGGACTGGAAAAACTTTTCTCCTATTGCCTGTGCATACGCAAGAGCCAGAGGCGCAGACCGTATGTCTTCCTTCGGAGATTTCATTTCTCTTTCCGATGTCTGTGACAGAGATACCGCGCTTCTGATCAAGAGAGAAGTTTCTGACGGTGTAATTGCTCCTGGATATACAGAAGAGGCCCTGGAAATTCTGAAACAGAAGAAAAAAGGCAATTACAATGTAATTGAAATCGATCCGGATTACGTTCCGGCACCTCTGGAACACAAGGAAGTGTTTGGCGTGACCTTTGAACAGGGAAGACAGGAACTTCAGATTGATGATGCGCTGATCTCCAACCTGGTAACGGAAAACAAGGAACTCACCGAAGAAGCGAAACGGGATATGAAGATTTCTCTGATCGTATTGAAATATACACAGTCCAACTCTGTTTGCTTTGTAAAGGACGGACAGGCCATTGGTGTAGGCGCAGGACAGCAGTCCCGTGTACATTGTACCAGACTGGCAGGACAGAAGGCTGACAACTGGTTCCTTCGTCAGTGCCCAAAGGTATTAAACCTTCCATTTAAAGATACCATCAGCCGCGCAGAGAGAGACAATGCTATTGATGTCTATATTGGAGAAGAATACATGGATGTTCTGGCAGATGGAGCATGGGAAGGAATCTTCACAGAAAAACCGGAAGTGTTCACAAGAGAAGAGAAACGTGCATGGCTGGATCAGCTGACAGATGTGACACTTGGTTCCGACGCATTTTTCCCATTCAGCGATAACATTGAGCGGGCGCATAAAAGTGGCGTAACCTATATCGCAGAGCCGGGAGGATCTGTACGCGATGATGCGGTGATTGAGACCTGTAACAAGTATGGAATGGTGATGGCATTTACGGGAATTCGTCTTTTCCATCATTGATAGATCTTCTTTTTAGAATAAGAAACCCCAAAACCGGGTAGACTTTTCGTCTGCCCGGCTTTGGGGTTTCGGCTGTTTTTTTAATAAAAAAAATCCCTTGAATCATCAAGGGATTGAAGAGCGATAGACGGGGCTCGAACCCGCGGTCTCGACCTTGGCAAGGTCGCGCGTTACCAACTACGCCACTATCGCATCTGGTGTTTGGTGAGGTGTTTACCTCAGCGACAAGACATATAATACTACAGGGATGAGCGTTTGTCAAATGTTTTTTTGAAAAAAATTCAAAAAATACAACGGACAATGAGAAACTGATAAAACTACAATAAAAACAAAAAAATACAAAATCAGGAAATGGAGAAAGAAAAATGCAGGTTTTCAGGAAAAACTGAAAAAGAATGGGGAATCAGGAGAAAGGAAGTTGAACAGAATTATGAAATAAGCCAAGAAGAATCCTTATTTACAGAATGCCAAAATAATTACCCAGTTTCCAAAGGGGTTACAATATAGTTTATGAAATTTTTTATATAGTATAACCACAGGTCGGAGCTTTGCGGAGAGCTTCAGACAGAAAAAAGGAATCATACATATGCATTTCCATTGGAGTAAAATGGAAGATATTATCAATCGGGGAGGCGGAAATCTTTTGATCCGCGTTTACAATTCTACACCCGATGAAGAATTGGACAAGGTTCAGGACGTACACGTACATATGGATGGTAGGGAAGTGGTAGTTCCCGCAGGAACCCAGGTGAAGCTTCATCCGGGAGAGAGCATCAGCATCTATCCCTATATGTATCATGATTTTGAGATTGAAGAAGGAACCGGCCCTGTGTTGATCGGAGAAGTGAGTCAGTGTAATGACGATAATACGGATAATCGTTTCTATAAAAGTGTGGGACGTTTCCCAGAGCTTGAAGAAGATGAGGCGCCCTATCGTCTGCTCTGTAATGAATATCCAGAAGCGAAACGCTGAGAGAAATAAAATTTACATTTATCCAAAATAAATACAAAAATCAGGAGAGGAAAAGACGAAATAAATCGGAATATCTTCCTTCCATTTATGAAACCAGTTTTGGAGAAATTCGTCCAGAATGGATAAAAAACATAAAAAAACCTGTGCAGATCCAAAAGGAACCGGAAATGCAGAAAAAGGATCTGACTTTGCACAGCTACTTTCTTCGCATACGGGAAAACTTCCGGGTAGTGGAATTGGAATGGTTTACAGAAATGTTTCTGGAAAATACTTACCGGGTGAAGGGTTTCGTACGCGCAGAAGGAAAAAGCTGGTATCTGGACTGTGTGGGAAGCCTGTTTAGTCTGAAGCCCTATGAAGGGGAGGCACAGAACTGGAATGAAATTGTAGTGTTATCCGGAAAAAATAGAAAGCTTTGAACTGGTTCGCCGTTTCCTCCAGCGTCAGATGATGGGAAAAGTTTCTGGCAATATCAGAAAGAAGAAGGGAATCAGGGGCATCCATAATAAAGGGACCTGCAAGAATAGAACCAAGTAAGGTATTGTTGTTGGTTAATGGAAACACAATATGGTTTAAATTAGAATGGCAGGAAAAAATATAGGTTTCACCAAAAGTCATCGCTAATCGGCTGGCATCAGAATGGATCTTGGTACAGGATTCCGATTTGGGGAGAAAGCGTTTGAAAATTTTACAATAGCTGTGTGCTTCTCCGAATTGATCCAGAATTTCACCGTTTTCATCTAAAACCTGAACAGGAAGATTGATGCATTGATAAAAAGTTTCCAAAAGTTCATGGAGGGACTCCTTTTTTATGATAGAATATAAAAGAGGCTGCATAGATATCGTTCTCCTTATCTGAAAAAATTCCCAAAAACGAGTGGTATATATATTATATATAAAAAATGGCAAAATCAAACATATTTAAAGGAGGAAGAGCGTGATATCCATGAAAAATTTGAAAAAAATATAGAATGATTCGTCAGAGGAGAGGAACATGGAAACATTTTATGAGTTAGATAAATTGATACCTTCTATGGATCAGGATTCTGTTCTGAAAGCAATGGACTGCTATGAGGACAGCCCCATATACCAGGAGGTAAAAGAAGAATATGAAGAAATACGGGAGGAGATGCTAAGTCTGGCCGAACCTGTGGGAATTCTGGGTTTTGCCACCCTTCCCAAATCCATAGAAACAGAACAGTATCGGGAAGGGACTCCTGTGATTTATGGGGTGCTTAGTATTGGAGATAAGATTAAACAGCGCAGTACCAATGCATTTCGTGAGGGAGATTATGTAAAAGGCCTCCTCTGTGATGCCATGGCAGATCAGATGCTTTTTTCACTGGAAAAACGGATGATGGAAAAACTCCGGGAGGTTTGCCGGGAACACCGGATGGGGATTCTGAAGCGTCTGGAAGCGCCCAATGATATCCCTATGGAATCACAGATGGAAGCCTGGAAGCATCTAGAACTGAAAAAACGCTTTGGAATTGAAATCAGCAGTGGTTTTATGTTTGATCCGGTTAAAACTTCCTGTCAGGTATTTATTCTGACAGAAGATGAAAAACTGTTTCAGGCACAGCATGATTGCAGAAACTGCTCCAATCTAAAGTGCAGAATGCGCAGCATTCCAGGAGCGGAAGTGACGGTGCAGAAAAACGGAGAAGACAGAAAAATCGTCCTGGAAGAAAAAGAAAGCCTTATGAGTGCGCTGATTCGGGAAGGATATTATATGAGCGCACCCTGTGGTGGTAAGGGACGCTGCGGCAAATGCGGCATTCAGGTTCTGGAAGGAGAGGCTCCCATTCATCCGGAGGATGAAAAGCAATTTACCAGACAGGAACTGGCAGATGGCTGGCGTCTGTCCTGCAGGCTTTATCCGGAGGACCATTTAAAAATTGCATTTTTCCAGGATGATGAATCCAGGTTTGAAATCCTGGGGGACGGAAATACCGATGCAGAAGAAGAAGAAGAAATTCCGGAAGAAAGCGGCTATGAAATCGCCGTAGATCTTGGTACCACCACTCTTGCCATGGAACTTTTGGGCAGGGACAGTGGGAAAAATCTTCACACGGTAACAGGGATTAACAGTCAGAGAGCCTATGGCGCCGATGTAATTTCCAGAATCCAGGCTTCTGTAGACGGAAAGAAGGAAATCCTTCAGAACTGTATACGTAAGGATCTGCTCACAGGGTTTCAGAAGTTCACAGACGAGATGGGAGTATCCCTTACGAAGGTATCCAGAATCGCTCTGGCAGGGAATACCACGATGGGACATCTTCTTATGGGATATGACTGCGCTTCCCTTGGGGTGTATCCTTTTACACCGGTAAATATTGATTTTATCCGGGGAACTTTTGAAGAAATATTGGGAAGCAGTTCCTGTGAGGCGCAGGTAGAGCTTCTTCCAGGAATCTCCACGTATGTGGGAGGGGATATTACAGCGGGACTTTATGCCTGTGGATTTGATAAAAGTGAGGAAATCTGTCTTCTGGTGGATCTGGGAACCAATGGAGAAATGGCCATTGGAAATAAAGACCGGATTTTTGTGACCTCTACTGCGGCTGGTCCGGCCTTTGAAGGGGGCAATATTACCTGGGGAATGGGAAGCATTGCCGGCGCTATCTGTTCTGTGGAGATTCAGGGGGAAAGAGCAGAAGTGAAAACCATTCAGGACAAGCCCCCTGTTGGAATCTGCGGAACGGGAGTGGTGGAAGTGGCCATGGAGCTGGTTAAAGCAGGAATCGTAGAGGAGAACGGGCTTATGGCAGAACCCTATTTTGAAGACGGGTTCCCTCTTGCCAAAACACCTGAGGGAAAGACCATTGTATTTACCCGCAGAGACATAAGGGAAATTCAACTGGCCAAGTCTGCAGTACGGGCGGGAGTGGAAACTCTTCTGCTGCGTTATGGAGCAGAAAAAGAGCAGATTTCCAAGGTTTATCTGGCTGGCGGTTTTGGCTATAAGCTGGATCAGGACAAAGCAATCGCCATAGGAATGCTGCCGGAAGAATTTCGCGACCGGATAGAAACCGTTGGAAACAGTTCCCTTTCCGGGGGAGCCGCATACTTACAAGATCCGAAAGGAGAGGAAGCGATAAGAAACATCCTTGAGGTATCTACGGAACTGAATCTTTCTTCAGACCGGGCATTTCATGAATTTTATATGGATTATATGATGTTTGAGTGAAGCTGAGCGCGGAGCCTTCAAATCTTAAAAAAGTCTAAATCCACTCTTCAAAATTGCAAAAGCCAGGTTCTTGTGCTAAGATAGAACAAAAATAGGAAATGACACAGAAAGACACGGACTGCATATGAGGAGAAGGAACATGAAGAAACAGACAGCTGCCGCAGTGCTGTGTGCAGTGCTTTTGAGCCAGACAGCCACAGTATTTGCGGAGGTTCCTGATTTTACAGGAACTGTGAATGCATATAAACAGGATCAGAAAACCCCAAGATATTTTCAGGTGGAAGACAGTGAGGGGAAGGCGGTTCAGGCAGTAGCCAGAACAGACACCCTGTATGTGACAGAAAAGACCCTTCCCATCCGCGCAATTCCTGATGAAAAAGGAGAAATGCTCCGCCGGGTTCTGCTGGGTACGAAGCTTTCACGAGTGGCAGTGTGCGACAATGGATGGAGTAAGGTTCTTTTTCAAAAAGGGGAAGAGCATGTGACCGGCTATGTGCCCAATGAAGCCCTAAGTGATCAGATTCAGATGAAGAAATTTACCGACCAGGTGGTTATGGCCAAGGATGCAGATATCCTGGATTATCCGGGGCGGAAGGACGGTGTGGTCATTGGAGAGGTTCTGGAACTGGACCAGGTGAAACGCACCGGAACCATTAACAATATCTGGAGTCGAATCCTGTTCCGGGACGAGAACGGCAAAAAAACAGTGGGTTATATCCCCACAACCTCTATTCAGGGAGAGGAAGAAACACAGGTGGTTCTTGCAGATACCATCGATGAAGAAAAAGAAGCGGGAACCATACACAAAAGTACCGGGGAAGGTGTTTTTGCAGAGGCTGTGGACGGAGTGGGAGCAGCAGGAACCAAGGTTAATGGAGATGGCGTGCAGGAAGGATCACCCATTGCCGTATCTTCAGATGCAGTGCTGAAACCCATGGGGACATTCCGGATCACCCATTATTGTCCCTGCAGCATCTGCTGTGGCCCCTGGGCAAACGGCATTACGTCCACCGGTGTAACGGCTACCACCAATCGAACCATTGCCGTGGACCCCACACAGATTCCTTACGGAACCAAGGTGGTCATAAACGGACAGGTTTATGTGGCGGAGGACTGCGGCGGCGCCATCAAGGAGAACTGCATTGATATTTACGTGGGAAGTCATGCAGAAGGAGAGAGTAAGGGCGTATATTACACAGATGTGTATGTGATCCAGGAATAAAAAAAGAAAATAGGAATCAGCCAGCACGAACAGTTTTGGATACAGGAAATATGGGAAATTGATAAACACGCAAAAAACGACCGGTGGAATGACCGGTCGTTTTTTGTGATTTTCAGGTACCTATGATATAGAAGCGTATTTAAGCCTGTTCAAGAGCCTGTTCAAGATCTGCAAGAATATCTTCCACGTTTTCGATTCCGATGGAAAGACGGATCATTCCAGGAGAAACGCCTGCTTCTGCAAGCTGTGTATCGTTCATCTGGCGATGGGTATGGCTGGCCGGATGAAGAACCATAGTCTTAGATGCTGCCACATGTGTGGCGATGTTGGCCAGTTCCAGGCTGTCCATAAAGCGAATCGCTGCATCGCGTCCGCCTTTTAATTCGAAGGAGATGACACCGCAGGTACCCTTTGGAAGATATTTTTCGGCCAATGCATGATATTTGTCTCCTGGAAGACCAGCATAGTTTACAGAAGCCACTTTTTCATGGGCATTTAAATATTCTGCTACTTTCTGGGCATTGCTGCAGTGACGTTCTACACGAAGGGGCAGGGTTTCCAGACCGATGTTTAAAAGGAAGCAGTTCATGGGGGAAGGGATGGAACCCAAATCTCTCATGAGCTGGGAGGTTGCCTTGGTGATATAAGCCTTTTTGCCAAACTGCTTGGTGTAAACGACGCCATGGTAAGATTCATCTGGTTCTGTGAGTCCATGGAATTTACTTCCATAAGCTTCCCAGTCAAAATTACCGCTGTCCACAATAGCGCCTCCGACCTGCAGAGCATGGCCATCCATATACTTGGTGGTGGAGTGGGTAACGATATCCGCGCCCCACTCGATGGGACGGCAGTTTACCGGTGTGGCAAAGGTATTGTCTACGATCAGAGGTACGCCGTGTGCGTGTGCCACCTTTGCATATTTTTCGATATCCAGAACAACCAATGCAGGATTAGCGATGGTCTCGGCAAAAAGAAGTTTGGTATTAGGCTGGAATGCAGCTGCAATTTCTTCTTCGCTGGAATCCGTATCCACAAAGGTACAGGAAATGCCAAGCTTTTTGAAGGTTACGGCGAGAAGATTAAAGGTTCCGCCATAAATGGTGGAAGCGGCAACCACATGATCTCCTGCTTCACAGATGTTTAATACGGCATAGAAGTTCGCTGCCTGACCGGAAGAGGTCAGAAGGGCTGCCACACCGCCCTCCAATGCTGCAATCTTGGCTGCTACGGCATCGTTGGTGGGGTTCTGGAGACGGGTATAAAAATATCCCTCTGCTTTCAGATCAAAGAGCTGTCCCATTTCGTCTGTGGTATCATATTTAAAAGTGGTACTCTGATAAATGGGAAGGGCACAGGGTTCTCCCTTGGAAGGAGAATAACCGGCATGAAGACATTGTGTTTCTATCTTGTAATCGCTCATCTTTTCATGGTCCTTTCTGTAAATGATGCAGCAGATCCTGGAATGCTTTCTGGATGCACTACTGCGAATGATTAAAATTTATTTTCCCCTATCATATCACAAAAGAAAAAGAGATACAATAAAATAGTATACAGATATGGAAAAATAGCAGAGGAAAAAAGAAATCCTCCTGGAGTAAAATAAGGGCAAGAATTACAAGAGTTCAATCAGGAGGGAATACCATGATAATCATAGGAGAAAAACTGAACGGTTCCATTCCGTCAGTTGCAAAAGCCATTGCGGATAAGGATGCGGAACTTATCCGGGAAAGAGCCAGAAAACAGGCAGAGGCAGGCGCAACATTTCTGGATGTATGCGCTTCTGTAGAGGAAGAAGTAGAGGTAGAAACATTAAAATGGATGATCGATCTGGTACAGGAAGTCACAGACACACCAATTTGTGTGGACAGCCCCAGCGCCAGATCCTGTGTGGCGGCAATTCCATTTTGTAAGAAGCCGGGACTGATCAATTCTGTATCCTTAGAGGGAGATAAGATTGATACCATTTTCCCGGTGATCGCAGATACTGACTGGGAGTGCGTGGCGCTTCTCTGTGACAATGATGGAATTCCGGATTCTGTGGAAAAAAGAATGGAAGTATTCCATGGAATTATGGAAAAAGCAAAAGAATACCAGATTGAGCCGTCCAGATTACATATTGACCCATTGGTGGTAACCCTTTCCACCGATGAGACAGCTTTGACCGTATTTGCAGACTGCTGTCGTCAGATTAAGGCAGAATATCCGGAAATCCATATTACCAGCGGACTTTCCAATATTTCTTTCGGTCTTCCGGCAAGAAAGAACATTAACCAGGCTTTTATGGTTCTTGCCATGAATGCAGGGATGGACAGCGCCATTGTAGACCCCACCAACAAAAATATGATTGGTATGATCTATGCCACCAATGCACTTCTGGAAAGAGACGAATATTGTCTGAACTATATTGCCAAATTCCAGGACAAGCCCCAGGAAGAGGCAGGGGAATCAGCGCCGGCGACTCCTATGGATGAAAAAATGCAGGCAGTTTTTAAAGCAACCCAGGACGGAAAAAACAAAGAAATTGGAAAGTACGTACAGGAAGCCATTGATGCAGGCTGCGATCCCACTTCCATTCTGAATGAAGGTATGATCGGCGCCATGGCAGTAGTAGGTGAAAATTTCAAAAAAGAAATTATTTTTGTGCCACAGATGCTGGCGGCAGCCCGCGCTATGAAAGCAGGCGTAGAAGTGCTGAAACCATATCTGGCAACAGGAGAAGCTGGAAGTGCAGGTAAGATTATCCTTGGTACTGTTGCCGGCGACCTTCATGATATTGGAAAGAATCTGGTAGGCATGATGTTTGAAAGCGCTGGATTTGAAGTGCTGGATCTTGGCGTGGATGTGCCCATCCAGACCTTTATCGATGCAGTGAATGCAAATAAGGATGCAACCATTGTTGCTCTTTCCGCGCTTCTGACCACCACCATGCCCTCTCTTCGTGATACTGTGGCAGCTCTTTTGAAGCAGCCTTTTAGAAACCGGATTAAGATTATGGTAGGAGGCGCCCCTATTACACAGGAATTTGCCGATGAGATCGGAGCAGACGCTTACACAGAGGATGCAGCATCTGCTGCAGAACAGGCGAAAAAATATGCAGATTCCGGCTTCTGTGCAAAAGCGGCAGCAGGGGAATTTGATGAGAGCGCGCCGGTAGAAGAGGAGGAAGAGGCCAAAACAGAAGAAACAAAAAAAGAAGAGACAAAGGGAACAGAAACCAGTACCTTTGATAAGAAAAAGGTGGATATCAGTTCCATTCGTCTTCCGGGGCCGGGAGAAGGCTATAAGCTGAATATGGAAGCAACCAAAGAAAAATTCCGTAATTACTGGGCCCACAAAAATACAGGACGTCCACTGATGTGTGTCATTGCCAGAAGACCGGAGATTGAGCAGTATTCCGATGGAACTCCTGTTGACGGAGGATACTTAGGCCAGATCTGTCAGGGAAAATATTATAATATGCCAGAAGAACTGATGTGGAAGGATATGGAAGACAAATACCAGGATCCACAGAGAATTGTAGACAGATACCGCTTCTTCTGCGAGACTCATGCATTCCTTGGAGAAAGCTTCCCGAACCTGAATGTGGATTTTGGACCTGGTTCCCTGGCAGCTTATCTTGGTTCCGAAATTGGATTCAAGGAAGATACCGTATGGTTCAATAAATGTCTGGATAGCTGGGATGGGGTTCCAAGACTGACCTTTGATCCGGATAACAAGTGGTTTAAAAAGCATTTACAGCTGGTAAAAGATTGTCAGGAACTGGCTGGAGAGGACTTCTATGTGGATATGCCTGACCTGATGGAAAACATTGACGTACTGGCATCTCTGCGAGGAGCCCAGGATATTCTCTTTGATCTTCTGGATGAGCCGGAAAAAATCGGAGAACGTATCCAGGAAGTGACAGACCTTTATTTTGATTATTTCTATGATGTGATCAAGGATGAAGAAGGAGGAAATGCTTACACCGTATTCCAGATCTGGGGACCGGGAAGAACTGTTAAGCTGCAGTGCGACTTCTCAGCAATGATGTCTCCAGAGGATTTCCGAAAATATATTCAGCCGTCCTTAAAGGTACAGTCTGAAAAAGCAGATCATGTTCTTTACCATCTGGACGGACCGGCAGCAATCAAGCATATGGATGCGCTGATGGAAATTGACGGAATCGACGCATTGCAGTGGACCAGCGGAGATGCAGGACCGGACGGAACTCTTCCCGACTGGGATGTGATTTATGACAAGGCTATTGCAGCAGGAAAATCCATCTGGGTAAAGGTATATTCCGGCGAGTTTGAAGACTGGATCAAAAACGTGGATCGTATTGTAAAGAAATACGGTTCTCACAGTCTCTTCCTTCTGTTCCCGGAAATGTCCATGGAACAGGCCGTTTATCTTCTGGATTATGCAGAGAAAAACTGGAGCGACGTAAAGGGAACCTTCTGCGAAGCCCTGGGCAGATAAAAAAACGAAGAATCCTTTTTGCATTGAGAAAAGAGCTACATGCGGGAGCCATAGACCTGTATGTGGCTCTTTCCATTTACTGGTCAAAATAAAATAGAAAAGGAAGAAATGTGCCGCTGGGAGTTTGTGGGAGAGAAGATTGAAATATGGAAACAGAATTGATACAATGGCAGGAGAAACAGAAAGGATCTTAGTATATGAAGCTTGTAAAAGACAACATTATTCTGGATAAAAATTTCCCTTTTCAGATTTCCCAGGTGACATTGAATCATGAGAACAGCCATCCGGATACCTTTCACTGGCACAGTTATTTTGAGATTACCTGTGTGATTCGGGGGAGGGGAAATTATTTTGTAAATGGTCAGGAGTATACCATGGAAGAGGGGGATATTATTATTTTTAATAATGTGGAACCCCATGGGTGGAAACTTCTGGAAGAGGAAATGCGGCTTCTGGTTATGATCTTTTCGCCGGAATTTGTGGCGGAAAAGCTAAGTATGTTTGACCTGGAATATTTAAAGCCGTTTGTGGAGCGGGGAAGTAATTTCAAAAACCGCATTGGCCGGGAAGAATCTTTAAGTCATGAGATCCGTAAGGCAATCCGGGAAATTTATGGGGAATGGAATATCCGGGCAATTGGTTATCCTTTGATGATCAAGGCCAATGTTCTTCGGATTCTGACCATTTTGATCCGTACCTGCCAGGATGAGAGCAAATCTGATGAAATGCTCAAAGAAAAGAAAAATGCCATGAACCGGCTGGAGGAAGCCTTCGCTTACATGGATGCCCACTTCTGTGAAAAAATGACTCTGGATGAGGTAGCAGCCTCTGTTTATATGAGTTCCAATTATTTTTCATCTTATTTCAGAAAGGTGACCAACATCAGCTTCAGCGAATATGTGACCCGGCTTCGGATCAATCATGCCAGAGAGCTTCTTCGGGATACGGATAAAAGTGTTACGGAGATTGCTCTGGAATGTGGATTTCATAACATTTCCAACTTTTATCGTCTCTACAAAAAGCAGGTGGGAAAGCCTCCCCGGGATGAAAAAAAATAGTGAAAATAGTATAAAAAGTGTCGAAGAAATGACATAGACAAGAGAAGCCTTCGGATGCTAGGATGAAGAAAATCGGCGAAAGCGAAGGAGCAAATACCATGAAAAAAACAGATACGTATGTAGAAGTACAAATAAAGAATCTCACCACTCGATTGATCCCTGTCACGGACACCATCATCCGTTGTATTTCTTCCAAGGATGCCATTCAGGCAGAGAGAGATTCCCTGATGATCGAGAAGAAATCCTACCCGGCTGTTTCTTTTGAAGCGGAGGAGAAGGAAGGCACAGTGACCATAAAGACGAAAAAGGTACAGGCACAGATCAGTAAAGAAACAGGAGAAATCACCTGGATGCATCCCGATGGAAGTCTGTGGCTTCTGGAAAAAGGACGTGAGCTTACCAGAGAGGACGTGATCCACTATACAACAGGAGGAGAAGCGCCGGAGATCAAGCGGGTAAAGACCGTGGACGGAGAACGAAATTTCATCCAGAACCTGAAACCGGAAGTGGTAAGAAGCGCTTACCGGGGCAGGATCTTTTTCCAGTGGAAAGAGGAAGAAGCGATTCATGGACTGGGCCAGGCAGAAGAAGGAATTTATGATTACAGAGGTCATAATCAGTACCTTTATCAGCATAATATGCGGATTCCCATGCCAGTATTGGTTTCCACAGAGGGATATGGAATTTTGGTGGATTGCTGTTCCCTGATGACATTCAATGATGAGGGAAGAGATTCCTATCTGTTTTTGGATACGGTAGACCAGATTGATTCCTATTTCCTGGGAGGCGGAACCATGGACGGCATTGTTTCTTTCCTGCGTTACCTCACCGGTAAGGCACAGATGCTTCCCAAATGGGCGTATGGCTACGTGCAGTCCAAGGAGCAGTATTATACAGCCCGGGAACTGGTGGACATTGTGAAGCATTACCGGGAACTTAAGGTTCCACTGGATTGCGTGGTTCAGGACTGGAATACCTGGGAGCCTGGAAACTGGGGAGAAAAACTGGTGGATAAAAGCCGCTATGGAGATCTGAAGGAATGCATGGAGGAAATCCATAAGATGCATGCCCATTCCATGGTTTCCGTATGGCCCAATATGAATGCCGGAGGCAAAAATCATCAGGAATTTTTTGAGGCAGGATATTTGCTGAATGATTATTCTACATATAATGCCTTTGAAGAAAAAGCCAGAGAAATGTACTGGAAACAGGCAAAGGAAGAATTGTTCGATGGAGGTTTCGATTCCTGGTGGTGTGATTCCACAGAGCCGTTTTCCGGACCGGACTGGGGCGGAGAAACGAAGAAGGAACCATGGGAACGCTATCAGCTTGTGGGCAGTGAACACAAGAAATATCTGGACCCGGCCAATGCCAATGCCTTTGCCCTGATGCATGCAAAGGGAATTTATGAAAACCAGAGAAAGGACTGTGAAGACAAACGTGTGCTGAACCTGACCCGTTCCGGCTATGCCTCTGGACAGAAATATGCAGCTATGCTCTGGTTCGGGGATACCTGCGCTTCCTGGGAAACTCTTCAGAATCAGATTGTGGAAGGATTGAATATGGGGCTTAGTGGCTATCCCTACTGGACGTTGGATATCGGCGCCTTTTTTACCATTAAGGATGCATGGCAGAAGAGAGGCTGCGGCTGTCATACCAATCCCAATCCTCTGTGGTTCTGGCAGGGAAGATACAACGACGGTGTAAAGGACAAAGGATATTGTGAGCTGTACACCAGATGGATGCAGATGGGAACCTTCCTGCCCATGTTCCGCTCCCACGGAACAGATACCCCAAGAGAGATCGGGAACTTCGGAGAAAAAGGCAGTATGTTTTATGATGCCATTGAGAAGACCATCAAACTGCGCTATCATTTTATGCCCTATCTTTATTCTCTGGCAGGCGGGGTTCATTTTGAAGACGGCACAATCATGCGCAGCCTGTTGTTTGACTTTGCAGAGGATAAAGAAGCAAGAAAGATTCAGAATGAATTTATGTTTGGCCCGTCCATTCTGGTCTGCGCAGTAACAGAACCCATGTATTATGAGGCAGATAATCAGATCCTTGAAAAAGAAAAAATCTGGAAGTGTTACCTTCCGGCAGGCTGTCAGTGGTACGATTACTGGACCAATACAAAATATGAGGGCGGTCAGTATGTGACCGTAGACGCGCCCATTGACCGGATTCCGCTGTTTGTAAAGGCAGGGGCCATTCTTCCTGTGACAGAGGGACTGCAGTATGCAGATCAGAAACCGGAACAGCCCATGAAGGTTCTGGTATATCCCGGGGCAGATGGAAGATTTGTCTTATATGAGGATGAAGGAAACAATTATCATTTTGAACAGGGGGCTTATGCAACCACAGAGTTTCTGTGGAAGGATCAGACACAGGAACTGATCGTAAAGGAGCGTCAGGGAAGTTATCCTGGCATGGAAGAACTTACATTTGAGGTGGAAATCATCAGATAAGAATAAAGATGTGGCAGAATTCCAAAGGAAAGAAATTCCAATGGAAGTTCTGCCACATTTTTTTGGTGAAAAACAAAAGACCTAGCCTTGATTTTCTTCTCTGTATTCAATGGGACTTGTGCCGGTCTGTTTTTTGAAGATCCGGCTGAAATATCCCTGATCGTGGTATCCCACCATCTCTCCGATCTGGCGGATGGACAGTTCCGGTTCATGAAGGAGCATACGCTGGGCCTGTGTGAGACGAAGGGTAGTGAGATATTTGGTAGGCGTACAGTCATACATCTGAGAAAAAATCTTGGTAAGATAACTGGAACTGTAATTTAAGTTGTTGGCGATCAGGTTCAGATTGATATCCTGAGCGTAATTTTCTACCAGAAACGCTTTTAGAAGATGGGCGATCTGCGTGGAAGTCATGCGGGTAGTGCCAAGATTAAAGACTTCCTCATAGCTTGCTTTGGTGATCTGAAATTCTTTTTTGATCTTCAAAAGCACATGTTCCAGTTCTTCCGGGTCCACTGGTTTCAGGAGGTAATCCGATACCTGCAAAGCGATGGCGCTGCGGGCATATTCAAAATCAGAATATCCGCTGGTGATGATAAATTTGGTGAGAGGAAACTGTTCCCGTACCTTAGAAAGCAGAGCGATGCCATCCATCACAGGCATACGGATGTCTGTGATGACAACATCAGGCGTGTACTGTTCCACCAGTTCATAGGCCTGGGAACCTGTCTGCGCTTTTCCCACTACCTGGAAATCCTCATCTGTTTTTTCAATTTTGGAAATGAGATTGTTTAACAGCAATTCTTCATCTTCAGCAACAACAATGGTATATTTCATAAGAAATCCTCACTCTGTTTCTTTTTTCTGGAAGCGGCCGATGGATACGATTCCATGCCCTTCTTCTGTATTTCCGCAGGAAAAAATAATATCGTTTTTGCAAAACAGTTTCCAGCGGAGATAGACGTTCAGGGTGCCCAGCCCGTTGATTTTCAGATCTGGCATTTCCGGATTCTGGTCTGCTTCCCGGATGCGTGTCTGGATGGTTTCCAGAGCTTCCCGGGTAAAACCATGCCCGTTGTCCAGCACATCAATCTGCCAGTGATCTTCAAAAAGATGTCCCCTTACCTGAATGAACCAGGGTGGCTCACAGTCAGAACCATATTTGATGGCGTTTTCTACCAAAGGCTGAATGAGCAGCTTGGGGACTTTCCTGGAAAGCAGTTCTTCCGGTACCTGGATCTCATAATTCAGGCTGCTCTGGTAACGGACTTTCATACAATACAGATATTTGCGTACATAATCCAGTTCTTCCTGGAGTGTTACGGTGGTACTGGAACTGTCTGTAATGTAACACATAATATTGGAAAGATTGCGGCACATTTTGATGACCACGTCCGTATCCCCATTTTCTGCAAGAACAATGATACTGGACAGGGAATTATAATAAAAATGCGGGTTGATCTGAGTCTGAAGCGCCATAGTACGGGATTTTACTTCCCGTTCCTGACTTTTTACTAGTGCTTCCATGGATACCTTCAGGCTGTCGCTCATATGCTGAAATGCCTGATAAAGTTCATCCAGTTCATCCACCGATACGGGATAGGCGGTAGACTGTTCTTGGCCAAGGGTGTCCAGTTCCAGACGCTGAATGATATGCTTTAAGTGTTTTACCGGACGGATAACCGTGCGGGAAAGCTTTCTGGCGATCAGCGCAGAAAGGAAAAGGAAGATCAGCACTGCAATAAGAAGAATGCGAAGGAGCTGATAGACCGGTTTCAGGATCGCAGACTGAGGCTGGACCGTGAGATACGTATATCCGCTGTATTTGGAAGTTTTGATCGCTGCATATTCCAGAGAGTCATCCAGAGGACTGTGGAAGGATGATCCGGAGTCCAGTTGGGAAACGGCGTCAAAGTATTGGCTGATCTGTTTTTTTTTCTTCGTCAGTCCGGTCATAGGGATAAATAAGATTTCCACGGTGATCAAAAATGTAACTATGAGAAGAACTGTTTTTATTCTTTTTTTCAAAAGAGATCAGACTCTTAAAGACAGATTTACACTGTTTGGCTGTTTCCACCACCCCTACCGGACGTCCGTACTGATTGTTAAAGGACCGGTACAGGGAAATAAACCATTGTCCATAGCTGGCAGATTTTGTATAGATGCTGGTTTCGTAGGGCAGGGTAAGGATTTTACTGCCTTTAAGCCTGCGAGCTGCTTCAATGAGATCCTGCTGGTCAGGACTGGATTTTTTTATAAGAGTGGACATACCTGCCTGAAGTACGTTTCCGGAAAAATCATAGAGATTCATCTGGTCAGCTTTCAGCTCCGTACCGCTTAAGGTTACAAAAAGATCCGCCATTTCCTCCAGCATATCACTGGAGATATTCAGTTCAAAGGACTGATCCAGTACCTGCTTGGAAATGCTGCTGTAGTTTAAGTTAATGGAAACGGTATCCAGAGATTTTAGGGAGGCTTCTACCTGATTATAGAAGCTGTTGTTGGAGGCCTCCATGGTCTGAATCTGACTGTCCAGAAGCTGTCTGGATACAAAAATATAGAAGAAATATGATCGGACAGAAATACATTGTAGGAGGAATGACCTCCGGTGCGGTAAAAGAATAAAAGAAAAAAAGGAGTCCCTGTGTGCAGCAGGGGCTCCTTTAATCTGCCCGGGGAAAGACGGTTATCGGGCCATCTGATAAATTTTCTCCATATCTTTGCGGTTTAACTGTTTGAACATACCAATGGTGCGGGTATCCTCAAAGCTGCATTTGAAAGCCAGCTTCTGGATTTCTTCATCTGTCAGGTCAAGGCCAAGCTCATGAAGACTGGTGGGCATCTGGATGGAACGGAAGAAATCCTCCATAGCTTCAATTCCGGCAAGGGCTGTGCGTTTAAAGTCTATGCCACAGGGAATGTCAAACACATTGGTGGCAAACTGGGCGAAGCGCTCCGGATTCTCCTGATAAACGTACCGGGCCCAGCTGCCCCAGAGCGCAGCCAGTCCTGCTCCGTGGGCCACATCATAAAGTCCTCCCAGTTCGTGCTCCAGCTGATGGCAGGCCCAGTCGCCTCCGGCAGTACCACAGCCGGTGAGCCCGTTGTGAGAAAGGCTGCCTGCCCACATAACTTCGGCGCGGGCATTATAATTTCCCGGTTCTTTCATAAGAATACGGGCATTGTAAATCACGGTCTGCATCAGTGACTCGCTGATACTGTCTGTGATTTCCATGGTTTCCACGTTGACAAAATATCGTTCCATGGTATGCATCAGGATATCGACACAGCCGCTTTCCGTCTGGTACTGGGGAAGGGTGTAGGTGAGCCGTGGATTTAAAATGGCAAAGCGGGGACGGCACAGATCACTTCTTGTGCTGCTTCGCTTTAACCACCCTTCTTCATTGGTGATTACGCAGGAACCGCTCATTTCACTGCCAGAGGCAGCAATGGTGGGAATGGCGGCCAGAGGCAGACATGCCTGTGGCGTTTCAGTTCTTAAGAAAAAATTCCAGACATCGGTCCAGGGATTAGCCACACCATAGCCGATGGCTTTGCAGGAATCGATGACACTTCCGCCGCCAACAGCCAGAAGAAAATCAACCCCTTCTTTTTTGCAAAGAGCAATGCCTTCCCGTACCTTGGAGAGACGGGGATTGGAAACCACTCCTCCTAAGGTGACATAATCAATACCGGCTTCTTCCAGACAATGTTTGATCTCATCCAGAAGCCCGGACTGTACGGCGCTGCTTCCTCCATAATGGAGAAGCACCTTCTTACAATTCTGTTGGGAAAGAAGGGTACCGATCTGCAGATGGGTATCTTTGCCGAAGATAATTCTGGTGGGAGTATAATATTCAAAATTTCGCATAACATTCGATCCTTCCTGTATTCAAAAGTCCTAAAAATAACTCTACCTATATTAAAACAAATTTATACCTATTAGTCAAAAAGATATGAAAAAAAATACAAAATTCTTGTGTGGCGGACAAATGTCTTTTGGGGATTGACACAAGAAGCGGGGTTCGCTATAATTTTCTACTAAGATGGGCGATTCAAAAGAGCGTACCTGAATTATACGGATAGGGAGGATGGATCATGTATTCATTACAGGAAATTGAAAATGTTGATAAAGAAATCGCGGAACTGATCGAAGCGGAAGTGGAACGTCAGAATTCCCATATTGAGCTGATCGCTTCTGAAAACTGGGTAAGTAAGGCAGTGATGGCTGCTATGGGAAGCCCGCTTACGAATAAATATGCAGAAGGGTATCCGGGAAAACGGTTTTACGGCGGCTGCGGCTGTGTGGATGAGGTAGAGAAGCTGGCGATCGAACGTGCGAAGGAGCTGTTTGGCTGTGAGTATGCCAATGTGCAGCCTCATTCTGGCGCACAGGCTAACATGGCAGTGTTTTTCGCTATGCTGCAGCCAGGCGATACGGTTCTGGGAATGAATCTGAATCATGGAGGACATCTGACCCATGGAAGTCCGGCGAATTTATCCGGCGCATATTTTCACGCGGTTTCCTATGGCGTAAACGATGATGGTGTGATCGATTACGAAGAAGTGAGACGAATTGCGAAGGAATGTCAGCCGAAGCTCATTGTTGCCGGGGCCAGTGCTTATGCAAGAACCATTGATTTTAAGAAATTCCGTGAGATCGCAGATGAAGTGGGCGCTTACCTGATGGTGGATATGGCTCACATTGCCGGTCTGGTAGCCGGAGGGATGCATCCAAGTCCAATTCCTTATGCAGATGTGGTAACGACCACCACCCATAAGACTCTTCGGGGACCAAGAGGCGGTCTGATTTTGAGCAGCGAAGAGAATGCGAAGAAATTTAATTTCAACAAGGCTGTTTTCCCGGGAATTCAGGGCGGCCCTCTGATGCATGTGATCGCAGCCAAGGCAGTCTGCTTCAAGGAAGCTCTGCAGCCTGAATTTAAGGAATATGCAAGAAAAGTAGTAGAAAATGCGCAGGCGCTCTGTGAAGGACTGAAGAAACGGGGCGTGGATCTTGTATCCGGAGGAACGGATAATCATCTGATGCTGGTGGATTTGAGAAAACTTGGCGTCACCGGAAAAGAAATGGAAAATCTTCTGGATGAAGTGAACATTACCTGTAATAAGAATGCCATTCCCAATGATCCTCAGTCTCCATTTGTCACAAGCGGCGTTCGTCTTGGTACTCCGGCAGTGACAAGCCGTGGAATGAACCCGGAGGATATGGATGTGATTGCAGAGGCCATTTCTCTGATGCTGAAAAGCCGTGAAAACAAGGATAAAGTCAAAGCATTGGTGAAGACCCTGACAGAGAAATATCCCCTCATTGGATAGAACAGAACCATGGAAATACCCTGCTGATGCAGGGTATTTTTGCGCGATTATGCTACATAATACTTAAAAAATTGTAACATTTTACCAAAATGCTTGTAGTAAGACAAGTTTTTAAGTATAATATACGGAAAAGTAAGAAGGAGGATTTTTACATGAACGAAAAGAAAAAGGGCGGAGGAGCCTTACTGGGAGCTGCCTTTTTGATGGCAACTTCTGCCATTGGACCGGGATTTTTGACCCAGACTGCAAAATTTACAAGTGATTATCAGGCAAGTTTTGGATTTGTAATCCTGTTTTCCATTATCCTGTCTGCCATTGCACAGATGAATATCTGGAGAGTGCTTTGTACCACAGGACTGCGTGGACAGGAGGTGGCCAATAAGGTACTTCCGGGACTGGGATATCTGGTGGCATTTATGATCGTTCTTGGCGGTCTTGTGTTTAATATTGGAAACGTAGGCGGCGGAGCATTGGGATTTAATACGCTTCTTGGCATCCCCACCAAGGTGGGATATGTTCTGGCAGGTGGTCTTGCAATTGTAGTGTTCCTGCTGAAAAATGCCAAGGCCGGCCGTGCCACCTTTTTGCCCCTGACCACCGT
>SAMEA3387494__coassemble_1835_pt1 | contig 52807 bp, 50 predicted proteins | sample SAMEA3387494__metabat2_low_PE_043 | metagenome-assembled genome bin SAMEA3387494 (sample SAMEA3387494) | Felis catus | biome: Faeces | place: United Kingdom | collected 2012
GGGCAGTATGGAACACAAGGTCTTTATCCGTGGGGCGGATACGTTTTCCACGGGGAAAAAGCTGTTTCATGGGAAAGTTCTCCTTTTTAAGAATATGAAAAGCAGATAACTCAATAAAAATGAATTATCTGCTTTATGGTTTAATATGAATTTTGTATAATAGATAAAAAGTGTTATTTTAATCTTTAAATAACATACTGCTATAAGTGTATAATTTTTGGCTTATTGAATTGAAATAATATGTTTCATCACAATCTACGCTGCTAAAGTCTAAGTTATCCTCGTCTATGTCTAAATCAACATCTATGTTTTTGTCCATCAAGTTATATTTTTCTAATACTCCCATTGTTAAATATAAATTTCTACGAGTAATATTGTATAATTGTACGCATTCCTTAATATCTTTTGGGGAAATATTATGATTACTTTTGTGATTTTTTGAGGAAATTTTATATAAATAATGAAAGTTTTTTATGTCGAAATCATTAAGCATAGGAAGTGCATTTAACATTATCAAATCTTCTTGTGATATATCATCATTATGTTGTCCTATATCATTTAACATTAGTCCCATTACACAGCAGGCTAATTTTGAATTTGACGAAATTATTTTGTCAAAAGAGTTTGTAATGAATTCAGCTTTGGATTGATTATCTACATATCTAATTAGTTTTTCAATACTTTCTTTATCAGCATTTTCATAGTTAAGTCCTTTTAAGAAATATTTGAACTTAATAATTGATAGTGCTTTCCTAGAATTATTTAAAAATTTAAGTGAACCTATTGCATCCTCTGCCAACTCCATTGTAGAGTCATTAAGAAAAATATCTTTGACGTCTGCATAGTCATCTGAAAATTTTACGATTTTATTCAATAAATCCGACATTTCTCCGACGAGTTTTTTCATATAGACACCCCTTATCTAAATATTTATTTACATAATACTACCATTTATTTTTTATTAAAACAACAATTTTCCCAATAGAAATAGAGGGGAATTTAACTTTTATTATTTATAAAACGCAATAGGTTTATCAAGTTATTTTGCTGTTAGGTGGTCTTTCTTCGGCGGCTGCGGATTTATTGCAGTCACTTTTTTCAGGACAATATCCTCCGCCTTAATGTACCAGTCCACCGCTGCCCCCTGAAAGGTAGCCGTTGCCACGGTGTCTGCCACAGGATTGATGATTTCCACCTCTGCATTGTAATCAAATTCCTTTAATGGCACGCTGGCAGGAATGGAAACCTGAATCATACGCCCCTGTCCTCTGGATTTTAAGTCATAGGTACGCTCCTTGATTTCTTCTGATACCGAGCCGTCTTCATTCTGGAGGTGAACCTCACGGCGGAGGGCAGAAAATTTCAATGCCCCGAATGTTGCTTCCTTGTCAATCACGATTCCGTTTGCTAATCTCATAGTCTGATGTCCTCCTTTTCCTTACGCTTTTATCATATCGTCAGCGTGCAAAATGTAGTTGGTAAAGCCCCTTGTGCCGATTTTATAGCCCTCTGCGGTGATACGGGGATTGATGAGCTTTACACGTTCCTCAAAGTCAAAATGCTTCTCTCCGGCTTCGGCAGGGAGGATAACCACAATATCATCCGCCCTTTGTACATCTGAATACAGGTTGAAGCTACGGGAGAGTATCGCCATGCGTCCGTTGATTCTTCTCTGCTCTGTTTTGTCTTCTCCGGCAAACTCCAAGTTGCCAAATGTCTTTTCCATGTTGGGGATAACGAATTTTAATTCCATATAGATGTACCTGTCCTCTCTGAATGTTGTGTTTGATGGTTGGTTTCGGGTGCTGGTTTGGAAGTGGAGGGGAACGCTCCGGCGGTGGTGATTTCTTCGTAGTATCACATCCTTTCTGGTTTTGGGGTAAAAAAATAGACGCTCATTTTTGAACGTCTATTTCCCTATTTAGTTTTGCAACTAATTTACATTGAGTTGTATGTTCTGTATATTGATAATTGTCATATTTTTTTCTTAAAGTGTGAGTTTCGGAATTAAATAAGTGAACACTTCCTTCTAATTTATCTAACATATCAGCAGCTTCGTCAGAAGAAGTTCTAATTACATAATCAGAATACAATAAGTATGTTGATGATTCACGACCTATTCTAAAAAATTCAATAGGGTTAAAAAAAGTATCTTTTAAATTTGGTGAGATTCTTTCATCATCAGAAATTGCCATTGTATAATCTACGGAAAATATTTTTGAAAATCCTTCTATTTTTTCGAGTATATAATCTGTATCATAGGAATTTTCTGAATAGAATGTTTTGTTTAAATAATAAATATTGAGTAGAAATAAGGCAGCTAAAGCCTTAATTAAACATTCTAAATTTGCATATCTAAAAAATTTTACTCTATCATGCTTTATTTTATTATAGGCATAATACCAAGACCAGATACTTTTAGTCTTTCCGTTTAGCGTATATGTTTTATCTTTTTTAAACGGAACAAGCTTAACATCAAATATATTTTCATTACAGTTATCTAGGTCAAACGACACATATTTTTTTGATAAAAGAAATAAGTCTTCAAGTTTTTCGAAATAGTCGTTAAAATATACCACTTTGCGGATATGTTTATTTTTATCATAGAATTTAATTTTTTCACGTTTGCACAACTCTTTAGATATGTTTTCTATTTCAGAAACTGTTCTTAAAAGTAATTCAGAAATTTTAATTGAATAAGTTTTTAACTGTTTCTTATCAAAGGTTATAAAATAGCTTAATTCGTCTAACTCTTTTTCTAATTGTTTATATACAGGAAAAAATAAATTTTGTTGCATACAGAGCCTCCTAATTTTAAATTATAAAATATTATACCATTTTTTTTAAAAGTGAAAATTGTTTTTAATATCCTAAAATATATTTTATAATTCTAAGTTTAGTACCAGTATGTTTTAAAGCAAAAATAGACGCTCATTTCTGAACGTCTATAGAGGGAAGATATTGAGGTTTGCTGGTCTATACTATAAATCTGGATGTACTTCGATTGCATTTTTATTGCATTTTTTATTTTTTTTCATATAGATTTTAGTGGTTGATAGTTCCTGAAAATGCTTTAAAATCAACGATTTTCACTTATATGGCATACTGTCTGTCTGGAGTTTGAATAACGGACAGAAAACCTCGGACACCCATTTTACAAGGGTTTCCGAGGTTTCTTTATGCCTGTTAGCTCTATTTCTCTGATGGAGTATTATTTTCGGAGTAATATCAAAAAACTTTTACAATATAGTCAGAAGCGCTGTCACCATATTTTTTATGGGTTTGTGCTTTACATAATCGCTGGAATCCCCTTTGCGTATCGACGCTGGATGGACTCAAAGAAAGACTTGTATTAGATTCTGAATGGCAATATAATACGAATGTGAATACAGTATATAAATCCAACAACAATGTAGTCTGTTCGTGTAAGAATCTGTAGTGCGGGAACAGCTGCCATAGCGTGAGTGTACAAAGATAAAAACAAAACTGTGAGGATAAAATGGATATTGAATTATACTATCAGGAAGCAGGAACTGGAGAACCGCTTATACTCTTACATGGAAATGACGAAGATAGTTCCTATTTCAAAAACCAAATAGATTATTTTCAGAGCAAGTATCATGTGATCGCTTTGGATACAAGGGGACATGGTAAATCTCCCAGAGGGGATGCGCCGTTTACCATTGAGCAGTTTTCTTGTGATTTGTTCAATTTTATGCAGAGACATCAGATTCTAAATGCGGTGATTTTGGGCTTTTCGGATGGGGCAAATATTGCAATGAAATTCGCAATGAAGCATCCTGAGATGGTAAAGGCTTTGATTCTGAACGGCGGTAACCTTGATCCAACGGGGGTAAAGCGCACAGTGCAAATTCCCATTGAGATTGGATATAAAATCGCAAAGCGATTTGCTCACAAATCGGCAGATGCCCGAAGAAATTCGGAAATGCTTGGCTTAATGGTAAATGAGCCAAATATCAAACCTTCTGAATTATCGCTCATTACGATGCCTGTGCTGGTGATTTGCGGAACGAAGGATATGATCAAAGAATCGCATACAAAGGAAATCGCAGAACATCTTCCCAATGCGACGCTAACCATTATTCCGGGAAATCATTTTATTGCAAATAAAAATCCAGGGGCATTTAATCAGGCAGTTGAAGCTTTTCTGAAAATGATTTGATCGCTCCGGGTTTATATGTTGGGATATTGTGTCAGGAAAACACCCAGGTGCATAAACGAACAAGGTGTGATTTTTTATAAGCCACTATTTTACAATGGAAAAATGAGGTGGAAAGGTAATGTCAAAAAGTAATAAATATGAGATTGATATGTGTAACGGGTCTATTATGGATAAATTGATTTCGTTTTCCATTCCATTAATGTTGTCCAGTATTCTGCAGCTCCTTTTTAATGCAGTGGACATTGTTGTGGTAGGCAGGTTCAGCGGAAGTCAGGCATTGGCAGCGGTGGGGTCTACGACTGCGCTGATCAATATGTTTGTCAATCTTTTTATCGGAGTTTCCCTGGGGGTAAATGTTCTGGCGGCTCGATTTTATGCTTCAGGAAAAGAAAAAGAGATGTCAGAAACGGTACATACAGCTATTACGTTTGCGCTGATCAGTGGAGTTTTTATGAGCTTTGTAGGTATCTTTCTGGCAAAAGAAGCCTTGCTTTTAATGGATACTCCGGAGGATGTTATTGATCAGGCGGCATTATACATGAGAATATACTTCACAGGGATGCCTTTTTTTATGCTTTATAATTATGGAGCTGCTGTTCTTCGGGCAGTGGGAGATACGAAACGGCCCCTGCTTTTTTTGATCATAGCGGGAGGCGCTAATGCCGGTCTGAATTTATTTCTGGTTGCTGTTTTTCATATGGGAGTAGCAGGAGTTGCGATTGCCACGGTGATTTCTCAGATGATTTCCTGTATTCTGGTTCTTCGCTGCCTCTATAGAATTGAAACCAGTTATCAACTGCGCTTTTCCAGGCTGACTATGAAATGGATTTATCTGAAACAGATTTTTCTTGTGGGGATTCCGGCAGGAATACAAAGTACAGTAATTAATTTTTCCAATGTTTTATTGCAGTCCTCGGTGAATTCCTTTGGATCGGTTGCAATGGCCGGATACACAGCAGCCAATAATATTTTCGGATTTTTATATGCGGCTGTTAATTCAGTTACACAGGCGTGTATGAGTTTTACAAGTCAGAATTTCGGCGCTGGAAAATGGAAGAGAATGGATAGAGTATTGCTTGACTGTGTGGTTCTTTCTATTGGAATTTCTCTTATTTTAGGAGGGGGAGCATATCTTTTTGGCCCGGAATTGTTACAGATATATACCTCTGATCCAGAGGTGATCCAGTGTGGAATGGAAATTCTTTTGTATACAACGGTAACTTATTTTTTGTGCGGCTTGATGGATCTTTTCCCTGGCGCGCTTCGTGGTATAGGGCATTCTGCGGTACCTATGATCCTGTCTGTGATCGGGACGGTAGGAACCAGGATTGTCTGGATTTTTTGGATTTTTCCTGCCCACAGAAGTCTGGATATCCTGTTTATTTCTTACCCTGCATCCTGGATTATTACAATTCTTCTTCAGGTGATCTGTTTCTGGTTTGTGAGAAAGAAGATGTATGCTTCAGTGAACAGGGGATAAAAACTTTTGCTTCTCCTTTCATTCTATGCTATGATGCTTGTATAAACCAGACAGGACTTCCGCTTTTTCAGGAGGCAAATCTGGAAAATCAAAAGAAAAGGCGGGAAGAAAATTATGAATCTAAAAACCAGAATCAAGCAAATCCTGTTATTAGTTCTGGGACTTACCATTGCTCATCTTGGAGTGACTCTGTTTATTCAGGCAGATCTTGGTGCAGATCCTTTTAATGTTCTGATTCAGGGGATTTATCGAAGTGTGCCATGGCCCTCTGGTTTGCCGTGGAGTCATGGAGCAACTCATATGCTGATCTGTTTCCTGATTATTTTGGTATTGCTTTTGGTTGATAAAAGCTACATAAAGATAGGAACACTGATTTGCATGTTCCTTGGAGGACCGATTATTGATATGTTTACCATTTTACTTGAAAATTATATCAATAACAAACTTTCCTTTGCTGTTCGCATTCCCATTTTGATTGCAGGGTGTGTGATTCTGGCCATTGGAATGACGATTGTAATAAAGTCAGAGGCAGGAACAGGACCAAACGACCTTGTTGCTATTGTGTGGAGCGACAAATGGAAGAAACCTTTTGGAGTGATCCGAATTGTGACAGACTGCTGTTTTGTTGCAGCCGGATTTTTACTGGGGGGAACCTTTGGAATCGGAACTATCATCTGTGCATTTGTGGTGGGACCGGTAGCTCAGATTTTTATGCCCTATGCGGAAAAGATCTGTAAGAAAGTAATGGGTGAGAATTGCTAAATTACATAATATAAAGAATCCCGGCGATAATCTGATCGCCGGGATTTTGATTTTCAGGCTTTGGCTGTTCTAAGTTTGTATATCACATAACAGAGCGCCATTACAACAGCTGCTACAATGGCCCATCCAAGACCAAGGGAATACAGGGGAAGCGCGTGGAACATTTTGCTTATAAATCCGAAGGTGATACCGAATTTTTCAACTGCATAAATAAGGCTGACAACAGCAGTTGCCCCGATGGTGCAAGGGTAGATATAGGGAATATTTTTGATCCAGGAATCGCAAAGTCCTAAAACAATCAGTACAATGGAGATAGGATAAATTGCATCCAATACTGGAACAGAAATACTTAAAATCATGTTTAATCCCTGATTACAGATCAGGAAGGAAAAGCCTACAATCAGATATACCCACTGATGATAGGAAAGTCTGGTGGTCAGTGTGGAAAAATACTGGGAAATAGAGGTAATCAGTCCAACACATGTGGTCAGGCAGGCCAGGGTAAAAATCGCCGCCAAAAGGATTGCGCCAGGATCTCCAAATAACTGATGTACAATACAGCGAAGTGTCCATGCGCCGTTTTCCTGAATTGGAAAAACAGCGGAAGAACTCATGCCCATATAAGACAGGATCAGATAAATACATGCCAGAATACTTCCTGCGAAAATACCAGTCATAATGGTATATTTCATAACTCCTTTTTTCTCTTTGATACCAAGGGAAGTGATGGTAGTTGCGATTACCAGTCCAAAGTTTAAAGCAGCAATGGTGTCCATAGTCAGATAGCCTTCCAGAAATCCTTTTACCAGAGGATTTGCCTGATAACTTTCCTGAGGCGGAGCAACATCAACGACTCCGCGGAGCAAAAAGTTGATGAATAAAAATAACAACAGACACAAAAGCGTTGGTGTTAAAAATTTTCCGATTCGTTCTACCAGCTTGTTTGGCGTCAGTGCCAGCCAGCCGGCAATCAGAAAGAATACGAGAGAGAACAGCAGCATAAACAAAGTAAGGTTTGCATCTTTGGGAAGGTAAGGAGCAACCGCCATTTCAAAAGGCAGAGAAGCAGCTCGTGGAATTCCAAGTCCAGGTCCTATGGAAAGGTAAATTAAGATGGTAAATACAAGGGCAAATTTAGGATTTACCTTGGTCGCTAATTTTTCCAGTCCGTCAAATTTAGCAACAACGATGACGCCAAGTACCGGTAAAGCAACGGCAGTAATTAAAAATGTGGCAATAGCCAGAGGGGTCTGACTGCCGGCATTCTGTCCAAGAAATGGAGGGAAAATCAGATTTCCCGCGCCAAAGAACAGAGAGAATAGCATAAAGCTAACCAGTAAAATTTGTTTCTTTTGTAGTTTCATAACAGAATCCTCCTTAAAATAGTAAGCGGATTTGTCCGCTTTGAACTTCCTGATAAACAAAAAAAATCGCCCTTAAAAAGGACGATTGAAGACCGTGGTACCACCTTACTTCCTGAGAAAATCTCAGCTCTTAACCGCATCAAAGAATGCGTGTCACCTGTAACGTGGCTTTACTCCGGCGCTCCTACTTCGTTTCAGTTTGCTTCTCCAGGATGATTTCATCTTACAGATTCATTGACAACTTACACCAGCCGTTGTCTCTCTGAAAAATTCACTGCAGATTACTTGTTCCTTTCAAACGAATTTTGATATATAACCGTATTATAGAATAGAAAAATTAAATTTACAAGAACTTTTTTTAAAACATTCAGGAACACCTGGCCATTCCTGTGCAATGGATTGATTATACGGAATTTTTTTGCTATGATTGAATGCAGTTGGATGAGGAAAGAACAGGGGGAATGGATGTGGAGGAAAACAGGGAAAAAGACAATTTGATTCAAACAGACAGCAGAAATATTTATTGGAAGCTGTTCTGGATTACATTGACCCTAAGTGCCAGTACATTTGGCGGTGGTTTTGTAATTATCAGTATAATGAAAAAGAAGTTTGTGGAACAGCTTCATTGGATTTCCAATGAGGAAATGCTGGATATGACGGCCATTGCTCAGTCTTCGCCAGGAGCGTTGGGAGTAAACATTGCAGTTGTAGTAGGTTATCGTCTGAAAAAACTTCCTGGGGCCCTTGTCTGTGTGGCCGGAGCAATTTTGCCGCCCTTTGTGATTATTTCCATTATCTCCGTATTTTATAATGAATTTAAGGACAATCCATACATAGCCATTGCTTTAAAAGTAATGAGAGCGGGGGTGGCCGCAGTGATTTTTGATGTGGTATTGGATCTGGTGCAGAATATAATAAAGACAAAAAGTATTCTCTGGATTTTTATGATGATTGCAGCATTTTTTGCCGCCTGTTTCTTGAAGGTCAGTGCCATTGTAATTATTTTTGTCTGTGCGCTGACAGGGTTGCTGTGGGTGTTTTTGAAAGAAAGAAGGGAGGAGAACAGATGATTTATATTCAGCTATTCTGGGCCTTTTTTCAGATTGGATTATTTAGTTTCGGAGGCGGTTATGCGGCAGTGCCGCTGATACAAAGCCAGATTGTAGACGGATATCAATGGATGGAGATGAGTCAGTTTGCAGATCTGATCACGATTGCAGAAATGACGCCGGGTCCCATTGCAATCAACAGCGCAACCTTTGTGGGGCAGCAGGTTGCCGGACCATTAGGCGCTGCTGTCTGTACTTTGGGGTGTATACTTCCGCCGTTTGTGATTGTTCTGCTGTTGTCCTGGCTTTATGTGAAATACAGGAGTCTAAAGGCAATGCAGGGAATGCTTACAGGACTTCGTCCAGCTGTAGTGGCGATGATTGCTTCTGCCGGGCTTTCTCTGTTATCTCTGGCATTGTTTCAGGAAAGCCTGTTCCAGATCCGAATTTCAGATTTTCGTATAGTAGAAGCATTGATTTTTGGCGTATGTCTGTTTCTTCTTCGGAAAACAAAGATTGGCCCCATTCCGGTGATTTTTGGCTCTGGAATTGTGGGTACCTTAATCTATGTAATTAAGGGATAGTATTCTGAAACTGTTCTATGAAAGAGAGATTGTAATTGATTGTGGAGGGAAAAATCATGACTGATAAAAAAATGCAAAAGGTAAAAATAATAAAAAAAGCAGATGAATTTATAGGAAATTATGAGGTGGGAGATGTCTTTCCGGTAGAAGATACCTGGTATGGAGGAGTGCATGTGAAAGACCGGACAGGACTTCCCCTGTCACTGTCCAGAGAGGAATATGAGCTAGTGGAGGAAACTCTTGAGCCAGGAGGTGACGAGGTGATTTCCGGTGAAAGAGATCTCCATGAGGGGGATATTGTTCGAAATTTTAAAAGGGAATGGGTTTCAGAAGAAACCTCAGGATACCTGTATAAAATTCTGGCATTTGCACAGCATACGGAAACAGGAGAACGTCTTGTGATTTATCAGGGATTATATAAGCCTTTTAAGGTATGCGCCAGACCATATGATATGTTTATGAGTAAGGTGGACAGGGAGAAATACCCAAATATCAGACAGAACTATCGATTTGAGAAGGAAGAAAGATAAAAAGTGAGCGGTTGGAGAGTGGGGTGCCGGCAAAATGATAACGAAAATAAAAATCCAGGCGCTTTGCAGTCCGTCTGTTTATGGAAAAGGTCTTGCAATTTACAGGCAGGATGAGGGGGTTCCGGTTTTTCAGGTACAGGAAACATCTAAAGAAGCACTGGTGCAGGCAGAGGTTCAAAGTGGAAGTACCAGAAGATATCGTGTCAGAATGAAGTATGATAAAGAACGGGATTTCCTGGACAGTATTTACTGTGAATGTACAGCGTTTCATAAAGATGCGGGTATGTGCAGGCATTGCGTGGCGGTATTGCTGAAATACATGGAGTACTGTGAAAGAAAAAAATATCTTGAGGAATATGACCCAGGGAAAGAAAAAAAAGAATCAAAGGAAGAAAGAGAAAAAACTCTGGCAGAGCAGCTTTTTATCTGGAAAAAAGAAGGAGGATATCGTTTTGATGAATACGAGACGCTTGTTCTTCCAAAAGCCAGATTATTTGAACGAGAAACCAGCTCCGCAGTTAAAAATCTTTTAAACAAACAGTGCATTTCTCATATTTCTCCTTTGCTGGCCCCGGATATTTTTGGAAAGGTCAGGCTGTTTCCGTATCTGTATAGGAAAGATGAGAAATTTCATCTGGAGTTTCAGATTGGCGTAAGCAGAGCATATGTAATCAAGGATATCTTTGAATTTGTCTGGTGTATGAAGGAGACCAGGGACTATGGATATGGGAAACAGCTGCATTTTATTCATGTTCCCGAAGCCTTTGAGGAATTATCAAGAAGAATGGTTTCTTTTATTCTAAACTGGGAGAAATGCAATGGAGAAAAATATATCCAAAATTCTCTGAAAAGCAGAAAATTTGAAGGCGCTTATCCCAGACTTCGGGCGCTTACCCTTACAGAAGAGGAATTGGTTGATTTTTTAAAAACCATGGGAGAAAGAGAATTTACCGCCTGGATAGATGATACCGGGGAACAGGAATGGAAGGTAACGCAGGAGAGTCCATACAGGCGGATTAAGATTTTCGGGGTAAGAGACGGACTTGAGGTTAAGCTGGAAAAAATGCCCCACGTAGAAAGCAGTGATACCAGTGTGTATTTTGACCGGGGAAAAATTCATCTGGTACCAAAGGCGCAGGAGGGACAGGCAAAAGCATTTACCGACTGTTTGGAGCAGCTTCCTGGAAACTGGGCATTTATTCAGAAGAGCCATGTTCCGGTTTTTGTACGGGAATTGTTTCCGGAACTGAAAGAGAAGTTTAACTGCCAGATTGAAAATTTTCCGGAACAGTCACTGGAAGTTTCTCAGGCATCCTATGAGGTGTATCTGGATCTTACAGAAGAGAATCAAATTAGCTGTCAGGCATATGGGGTTTATGGAGAAGAGAAATTCTCTGTATTTGATAATAGGGCAGAAAGGGAAAAAAGAGATTTCCCAGGCGAATTGGAATTTTCAGCTTTACTGTGCCGATATTTTGACAGCTATGATTCAGAGAAGCAAAGGATGCTTCTGGGAGAAGAGGAAGAAAAAATTTATGGCCTTCTTACAGAAGGAATTTCAATGCTTCAGGAACATGCCCAGGTATATATCTCAGAGACTATGAAGCGAATCCAGGTGACAGAACCGCCGAAGGTGCGGTTTGGAATTTCTTTTGCTTCTGGAATTCTGGAATTTCTATGGGATGTAGAAGGAATGGAGCGGAAGCTGTTTCTTGAAATTCTGGAAAGGTATCATCCCAGGAAAAAATATTATCGTTTAAAAGATGGAAGTTTTCTGGATTTGAATGATGAGCAGATAAGGACCTTCTGGGAATTGAAGAATGATCTGGGACTTTCTGAGAAAGAACTGGAGAGAGAACGTATTTCTCTGCCGTCCTACAGAGCCTTGTATCTGGATGGAAAATTAAAGGAAAATCATGTCTTAGCTGTTTCAAGGGACAGAGAATTTCGCGCATTAATCAGAAATATGAAAACTGCAGGAAAAAGCGCATATGAAATTCCCGGGGAACAGGAGCATATCCTTAAGGAATATCAGAAGCAGGGATATTTGTGGATGAAAACATTAAGGCAGTATGGGTTTGGCGGTATTCTTGCGGATGATATGGGATTGGGAAAAACTTTACAGACAATTACTTTTCTGTGGTCAGAATATTTGGAGCGAGGAGAAGGAGAAAATACCAGAACCTTAGTGGTTACGCCATCCTCTCTTGTATATAACTGGGTTAATGAACTGGAGAAATTTGCGCCTGGATTACCGGTAAAGGCAGTGGTAGGGACAGCAAAAGAACGGAAGGAAATCATAGAACAGGCAGGGCAAAATGATGTTCTGGTCAGTTCCTATGAGCTGTTGAGAAGAGATGGGATATACTATGAAGGAATCCCCTTTGCCTGTGAGATTATTGATGAAGCACAGTGTATCAAAAATCAGGGAACGCAGTCAGCAAGGGCTGTTAAAGGGATTCATTCTTCTTTCCGTATGGCGCTTACCGGAACCCCTATAGAGAATCGTTTAAGTGAATTATGGAGCATTTTTGATTATCTGATGCCTGGATTTTTATACAGCTATGAACGATTTAAAAAAGAACTTGAACAACCCATTGTCCAGTTGGGACAGGAAGAAAAAAAGGTCTTTCTCCAAAAACTGATACGTCCATTTGTTTTAAGGAGAATGAAAAAGGATGTGTTGAAAGAGCTTCCGGATAAACTGGAAAAAGATATTTTTTCAGGTATGGAAGAGGAACAGAAGCAGCTTTATCAGGCGCATGTGGAGAAACTTCAATATATGCTCACCAGGCAGACAGAGAGAGAATTTCGCGCATCGAGATTCCAGATTCTGTCTCAGATTACAAAACTTCGTCAGATATGCTGCCATCCAGGTCTTGTGTATGAAGACTATAAGGCGGACTCTGGAAAGCTGGAAATCTGTATGGAACTGATTCGGAATTCTGTGCAGAGCGGGCACAAGGTTCTGCTTTTTTCTCAGTTTACCTCTATGATTCATATTCTTTCGGATAAATTGAATGAGGAACAAATCTCTTACTACGTGCTTACCGGCTCCACTTCAAAGGAAGAAAGGGAGCGTCTGGTGAGGGCATTTAACAAAGATGAAACCTCTGTATTCTGTATCTCTCTGAAAGCTGGAGGAACCGGGTTGAATCTGACTGCGGCAGATATTGTAATTCATTATGATCCCTGGTGGAATCTGGCAGTCCAGAATCAGGCCACAGACCGCGCCCATCGTATTGGACAACGAAACGTGGTCAGTGTATATCGTCTGTTTGCCAGAGGAACCATTGAGGAAAACATAAAAAAACTTCAGGAACAGAAAAGAGCTCTTGCAGATGAAATACTTTCGGGAGAAGGAATGGATCATGGTGTTCTGACACGGAGAGAACTTTTGGAACTTTTATAAGAAAAACAGCCCTGTTTGCGTTTATCAAACAGGGCTGCTTTAATAGGCTATTTAAAAAGATTAGTTTTTATCATGGATTTCGCTGTGCATTTCCTGAAGAGATTTTACTTTTTCTGCTCCATGGGTCTTTACATAGTGAATACCGTCAGCAGTTGCTTTGGCAGCAGCAATGGTGGTGATATAAGGAACCTTGGCTTTGATTGCTGCTTTACGAAGATAGCTGTCATCGTGAATGCTGTCTTTGCCAACTGGGGAATTGACAATGAGGTCAATTTTTCCATTGGTGATCATATCCAGGATATTCGGGCGGCCTTCGTACAGTTTTTTCACTTTTTCCGCAGGAATACCAGATTCTGTGATGAGTTCATAGGTATTTCCGGTAGCCAGAATATGGAATCCATCTTCATGGAAGCTGCGGGCAACATCCACTACTTCTGCCTTGTCCTTTCGGTTGACAGAGATTAAAACAGTTCCTTCCATGGGCAGCTTGGACTGTGTGGCTTCCTGAGCTTTACAGAAAGCTTCTCCATAAGAAGGAGAGAAACCAAGGACTTCACCGGTGGAACGCATTTCCGGTCCAAGGACAGGGTCTACTTCCTGGAACATATTGAAGGGGAATACGGCTTCCTTTACGCCATAATTAGGAATTTCCTGTTCCTTCAGTTCCGGTACCGGTGACGGGCGGCCGGTAAGTTCTGAGGTAATGATATCGGTAGCCAGGGGAACCATACGGATGTTGCATACCTTGGATACCAGAGGTACGGTTCTGGATGCTCTTGGGTTGGCTTCCAGTACGTAAACTTTCCCTTTTTCAATGGCATACTGCATGTTCATAAGACCCTTTACATGCATTTCTTCTGCGATTTTTCTGGTATATTCTTTGATGGTTTCCACATTTTCCGGTGAAATATGAACGGAAGGAATCAGGCAGGCAGAGTCACCGGAATGCACTCCGGCCAATTCAATGTGTTCCATAACTGCAGGCACAAATGCATGAGTGCCGTCGCTGATGGCATCTGCTTCACATTCAGTTGCATTGCTCAGGAAACGGTCGATCAAAATGGGACGGTCAGGTGTCACACCTACAGCCGCATTCATATAGTTGCTCATGCTTTCATCGTCATAAACAACTTCCATACCCCGTCCTCCAAGAACATAGGAAGGGCGTACCATAACCGGGTAACCAATATTCTGTGCAATGGAAATCGCTTCTTCCACGGTAGTGGCCATACCGGCTTCCGGCATGGGGATTTCCAGCTTTTCCATCATGGCGCGGAACAGATCACGGTCTTCTGCCAGGTCAATCACAGATGGAGAAGTACCAAGGATCTTTACTCCGTTTTTCTCCAGATCAGCTGCCAGATTCAGAGGTGTCTGTCCGCCAAACTGGGCAATAACACCTACAGGCTGTTCTTTTTTGTAGATGCTGAGTACATCTTCCAGAGTCAGCGGCTCAAAGTACAGCTTGTCGGAGGTATCGTAGTCTGTGGATACTGTTTCCGGATTACAGTTGACAATAATTGTTTCAAAGCCAAGCTTTTTCAGGGCCAGAGCTGCATGAACACAACAGTAGTCAAACTCAATACCCTGACCGATACGGTTAGGACCGCCGCCAAGGATCATGATCTTAGGCTTTCCTGTGGAAACAGGATTTTTATCCGGCGCATTGTAAGTGGAGTAGTAGTAAGCGCTGTCCTGGGTACTGCTTACGTGAACACCTTCCCATGCCTCTTCTGCTCCAAGAGCAATTCGGTGATTACGGATATCTTCCTCCGGGATTTCCAGAAGCTGACTTAAGTATTTATCAGAGAATCCGTCTTTTTTGGCTGCAATCAGGAGTTCATCGGAAGGAAGGCTTCCTTTGTGTGCAAGGAGGGCTTCTTCTTCCTCTACCAGTTCCTGCATCTGACGGATGAAGTATTCTTTTACTTTTGTGATCTCATGAATTTCTTCAATGGTAGCACCTTTACGCAGCGCTTCATACATAATAAAGTGACGTTCGCTGGATGGAGTGATCAGCATATGAAGAAGTTCTTCTTTGGTACGGGAATGGAAATCTTTGGCAAAACCAAGGCCGTAACGTCCGGTTTCCAGACTGCGGATGGCCTTCTGGAAGGCTTCCTTGTAGGTTTTTCCGATGCTCATTACTTCACCTACGGCGCGCATCTGTGTTCCCAGTTTGTCTTCTACTCCCTTGAATTTTTCAAATGCCCAGCGGGCGAATTTGATTACGACATAATCTCCATCTGGTACGTATTGATCCAGGGTACCGTATTTTCCACATGGAATATCCTTTAAGGTAAGTCCGGCTGCCAGCATTGCGGAAACCAGGGCAATGGGGAAACCGGTTGCCTTGGATGCAAGCGCAGAAGAACGGGAGGTACGTGGATTGATTTCGATTACAATAATACGGTCAGTAACCGGGTCGTGGGCAAACTGTACGTTGGTACCGCCGATTACCTGCACAGATTCTACAATCTTGTAAGCCTGTTCCTGAAGTCGTTTCTGGCATTCTTCAGAAATGGTAAGCATGGGAGCAGAACAGAAAGAGTCTCCGGTGTGCACACCAAGAGGGTCGATGTTTTCGATGAAGCAGACGGTGATCATATTGTTGTCCGCGTCACGAACAATTTCCAGTTCCAGCTCTTCCCAGCCGAGAATGGATTCTTCTACCAGCACCTGTCCCACAAGACTGGCCTGAAGTCCTCTGGCGCATACGGTTTTCAGCTCATCCCGATTGTAAACAAGACCGCCGCCGGCACCGCCCATGGTGTAAGCCGGACGGAGTACCACCGGGTAACCAAGTTTATCTGCAATCTTTAACGCCTCGTCTACAGAATAAGCCACTTCACTTCGAGCCATTTCAATGCCCAGGGCATCCATAGCTTTTTTAAATTCGATACGATCCTCGCCACGTTCAATGGCATCCACCTGGACACCGATTACTTCCACATGATATTTTTCAAGGACGCCTGCTTTGTTGAGTTCTGCACAAAGATTCAGGCCAGACTGTCCGCCGAGGTTGGGGAGCAGCGCATCTGGACGTTCTTTTGCAATAATCTGTTCCAGACGGTCCACGTTCAGGGGTTCAATATAAGTCACATCTGCGGTTTCCGGGTCTGTCATAATGGTTGCCGGATTGGAATTGACTAAAACAATTTCATATCCCAGTTTCCGCAGAGCCTTACATGCCTGGGTACCGGAATAGTCAAATTCACAGGCCTGTCCGATGATAATAGGGCCGGAGCCAATGATTAGTATTTTATGAATATCAGTTCTCTTTGCCATGGTGAGATCCTCCTTTTCATTCTATCCATATTATATAGAAAAATTGGGAAATCACAAGGCATTTTGGGCAGTCTTCCACGGGATTTGAAAGATTTGTCGTTCTACACCATGAAATTGTAGAAAAATGGCAAAAGAAACGACAAAATGACGGCAAAAAAAATAAGATGAATACAAAAAAATTGCGATCTAAATTCAGGTCAAAGAGGAGGAAAGAACGTTTAAATTCTTTGCCCGAAATGGTCAGATATGTTATACTAAAGTTACCAAAAAAAGAGTTTGTAAGAGGAAAAAGAATGCTGTCAAAAACAATGCGCGCCATCCTTCAGGCGCTTTCTTATGGAAGTATTGAGGTGGAATCCTCCAGGCGTCTGGCAGACCTGAAAAAACTGGACCCCATGAGGATTTTTTATAAGAAACTGGATGCAAAGGTGTATAATGGGGATTATGAAGTCCCTATCCGACTTTATTTTCCCTCCGAAAAAGCCATGAAAGAAGGAATACGGGAAGGGCATACCTTCCCTGTAATGTTGTTCTTTCACGGAGGCGGATGGGTAACAGAAAGCATAGAAAATTACGAAAGAATCTGCGCAAGAATGTCTCAGGCTACCGGCCAGATTGTGGCATCTGTGGAATACCGTCTGGCTCCGGAACATCCTTTTCCAATGGGTTTAAATGACTGTTATGCAGCAGCCAGAGCCCTTTATACCAATCGTTTTCTTCTCCATACAGACCCGGAAAGGATTACGATCATTGGTGACAGCGCCGGCGGCAATCTGGCGGCGGCAGTGAGTCTTATGGCCAGAGATAAAGGGGAATTTTGTCCCAAACAGCAGATTCTCATCTATCCGGCGCTGGGAAACTGCTATACAAAAGAGTCACCCTTTCCTTCTGTACAGGAAAACGGAGAAGGATACCTTCTGACAGCGGGAAAGATGGAGGATTATATCACTTTGTATCAGAGCAGTCCAAAGGACCGGCAAAATCCATATTTTGCGCCCATTGTGGCAGAAGATCTCCATGGAATGCCGGATACCCTGATTCTTACCGCAGAACTGGACCCTCTCCGGGATGAGGGGGAGGCCTACGGAAAGAAACTGAAGGAAGCAGGAAACTATGTGGAGGTACATCGGATTCCAGAGGCCTTTCATGGTTTTTTTGCTCTGGGAATCAAGTTCCTCCATGTACAGGAAAGCTTCGCTTATATTAATAAGTTTATCAGACGGGAGTCGAGATCATGACAAAGCATCGAGCATCGAACTGGAGAAAGCTGGATAATGCCGCTTTGGCCTTTCCGGCAGTAACCAATAAAAATGATACCAGAGTATTTCGCTTTTACTGCATGCTGAAAGAAATGGTGGATGGAGAAGTTTTGCAGAAGGCGCTGGATCGAACCATGGATAAGTATCCTTTGTTCCAGACTGTGCTCAGGAAGGGACTTTTCTGGTTTTACCTGGAGCGAAGAGATATCCGCCCAGAAGCAAAAAAAGAAGAGCGTCCTCCCTGCAGCAGGCTTTATATCCCAGACGAAAAGACCCTGTTATTCGAGGTGACTTATCACGAAAACAGGATTAATTTTGAAGTGTTTCATGCGCTGACAGATGGAACAGGAGCCATGCATTTTTTGCAGGAACTGGTGAAAAATTATTTGCAGTTATCCCATCCGGCGGCAGAACTTCCAGAATTATATCCAGAAAAGGAAATCACGGGAAAGGATATGGAAGAGGATAGTTTTTCCCAATATTATTCTGCAGATATACCAAAAGCCAGAGAAAAGAAAGAAAGAGCCTTTCAGATTAAGGGAGAACTGGTTCCTCAGGAAGAGATGGGAATTACAGAGGTCATGGTTCCGGTAAAAGAAATTCTGACAAAAGCAAGAGAATATGGAGTAACGGTCACTGTTCTTGCAGCAACGATGCTTTTGTGTGCAATTCACCAGGATGTGCCGAAAAATCAGATGAAAAAGCCCATAGGTCTGATGATTCCTGTAAATCTCCGGAATTATTTTCCTTCTCAGTCTATGGCAAACTTTTTTGGATGGATTGAGGTACGGTATCAATTTCTGGAACATACAGAATTTAAGGATGTTCTGTATTCAGTAAAGGAACAGTTTGAGAGAGAATTAAGCAAAGAACGGATTGAAATGAGGATGAACGACCTGGTACGGCTGGAGAAAAATCCTGTTCTCAGAATGGTTCCTCTGGAGTTAAAAACCCTGGCTTTACAGGCGGGAACTTCATTTGGCGGAAGGGGAATTACTGCAGTATACTCCAATGTAGGTGTGGTAAAAATGCCGGAGCAATATGGGAAATTTATAGAGCGATACGGCTTTTTTGCCAGCACAAACAGCTTGCAGCTGTGTTCCTGCTCTTATGGGGAAGTGATGTCCTTTGGGCTTACCACAAAGAGAGCGGGAAATGATATACAGAGGAATTTTACCCGGTGTCTGAAGGAAGAAGGCTTTTCCTTTACAGAAAAGAATAATGATTTTCCAGGATGCTTCAAAGAACCCAAAAAAACAGGGAAAAAGATTTTTGAAACGTTTACGTTTTTGTGCATTGTGATTGCAGTACTTTGTACGATGTTAGATTATATGCCAGATCGTTCTGTAAGCTTTTCCTGGTTTGTCCTGGGAGGATGTTTCTGTACCTGGCTTTTGGTGTCCGTGGGATACCGTAAACGGCGAAATATCCTGAAGAATGAAATGTGGCAGCTTTTGCTGATTACGGGGCTGGCCGTACTCTGGGATATTTTTACCGGATGGAAAGGCTGGTCTGTGGATTATGTGATGCCCCTGGTTTCCCTGGCTGTGCTCTGTTCAATGCCGGTGATTGCCAAAGTTCGTCATCTGGAAGCTACAGAGTATTTGTTTTATCTGATCCAGGTCAGTGTATTTGGCTGGATTCCCATGATCCTTGTGTGGACAGGGGTGGTGAAGACGCCTTATCCGGCGGTGATTTGTGCAGGAATCAGCTTTCTGGTAGCGGTAGGTTTGTTTCTGTTCCGTAGAAAAGAGGTTTTCCGGGAAATTCATAAAAAACTTCGCGCATAAAGAAAGAGAAAATAAGTGGCTGTCCTGAAAGCGGTTTCAGGGCAGCTGTTTTTATATAAAAAAATAGACAAAACAAAATATTTTGTTATAAATGTAGAAAAAAACTATATACACGAGAGAAAATCGGTGATATTATACAGTTATATTCAAAAAAAGGTATTACCTTTATTTTCGAGGAGGAGAATTATGAGTTACCAAAGTCATGAATATTATTTAAGAAGAGCAATTGAAGTTTCCAAGGAGGCAAGAGCTGCCGGAAATACTCCTTTTGGAGCGCTTCTGGTTGATAAAGAAGGAAATATCCTTATGGAACAGCCAAACATTGAAATTACGGAGAAGATCTGCACCGGTCATGCAGAGGCAACTCTGGCGGCAAGAGCATCTCATGAATATTCCAGAGAATTTCTCTGGGACTGCACTCTTTATACCACAGCAGAACCATGCGCCATGTGTGCAGGCGCTATTTACTGGGCAAATATTGGCCGTGTGGTTTATGGAATGACAGAGCGCAGACTTCTGGAACTGACAGGAAGCAATGAACAGAATCCTACCTTTGACCTTCCATGCAGAGAAGTATTTGCAAGAGGCCAGAAGGATATTCAGGTAGTGGGACCAGTGAAAGAGGTGGAAGTGGAAGCTGCAAAAGTACATGAAGGATTTTGGGACTAAGGCAGGAGTAAGTGTAAAAGAAAGAAGGGAAGGTCAGCCTCTTTCTCAGAAGGTTCGGGAACAGATTCAGGAATATATTCAGAATATGGATCTGACAGAGAGCAGGAAGCTTCCAAGAGAGGATGCGCTGGCGCAGATGTTTCAGGTAAGTCGTATTACAGTGCGTAAGGCGCTGGACGATTTGGCAGCGGAAGGACGAATCTTTCGCCGTCAGGGGAAGGGAACCTTTGTAAATGCAGAGTTTGTGGATTTGAAGGTAACCTTTAATCCCTCCATGGAGTTTATGCAGATGATTCGGCAGAGTGGTTATTATCCATCTATGAAGCTGCTGCATTTTCGGGTGGTTCAGGATCGCCCGGAAATTCGCAGTCTTTTGCGTCTTTCCAAGGAGGATACGCTGGTTGAGGCAGATAAGGTGTTTTTTGCAGATGGGAAGCTCTGTATGTTCTGCAGAGATTTCTACAGTCTTTCTCTGGCAGGGGGCGAAAATGCTTTTTCAAGCCTTTCCACATATGAAAAATCCATGTTTCCCTTTATTTATCTTCAGTCCGGGCAGAAAATTACCTGGGACAAAATAGAAATTGATACAGCAGTCTCCACAGAAATTCCTGATTTTTCAGAATACCTGAAAACTCTGGGGATTGGTCTTTGTTCTTATTTATATTTGCGGGAGATCAATTATAACGAAGAAGATCAGCCAATGATTTACGTGGAAGAATATATTGATACCAGCATCATCAGATATAATATGGTGCGCAGAAAAGATATCTCCTATGAGAAACTGGGGACTGACAATTGTATTGTACCTGGAAACACAGAGGAACCATTGTGATACGCAGACGGAGGTGTGCAATGGAGGAAGTATTAAAGATGTCAAATATCTCCAAACAGTTTGGAGAGGTTTATGCAAACAGGAATGTGAATCTGGATATCCGAAAGGGTGAAGTACATACGCTCCTTGGAGAGAACGGAGCAGGAAAAAGTACACTGATGAATATTCTGATTGGCTTATATCAGCCGACCTCTGGAGAAATTTATCTTCAGGGAAAAAAGGTTTCCATTGATTCCCCGAGAACCGCGGTGAAACTGGGAATCGGAATGGTGCATCAGCACTTTATGCTGGTGGAAGCCATGACTGTTTTTGATAACATTATTCTGGGTGTTACCCATGATAAATCCTTTTTTATCAACCGGGAAAAACTGAAAAAAGAGATTCTGGAGCTTTCCGAGAAGTATGGACTGGAAATTGAACTGGACAAGGAAATTACAGAAATTTCTGTGGGCGCCCAGCAGAGAGTAGAAATTTTAAAAGCCCTTTATCGTGGGGCGCAGATTCTGATTCTGGATGAGCCGACTGCCGCTCTGACAGACATTGAGGTGCAGGGTCTGTTCCAGATCATTGACAAGCTGAAGGAAGAAGGCAAGTCCATTATTTTTATTTCTCATAAAATGCGGGAGGTTTTGGCTGTCAGCAATCGTGTTACCATTCTTCGTGCAGGAGAAGCAGTAAAAACGCTGAATATAGAAGATACCTCAGGATCAGAACTGGCAAATCTTATGATTGGACGAGAGATGGTACCCAGCGTTTATGAAAAGAAAGAAGGGGGCAAAGACTCCGTTCTGGAATTGAAGGAAGTGGATTATCACAAAAACAATAAGCATAATGGGCTGAACCACATTTCCCTTTCTGTAAAAAAAGGAGAGATTGTGGGAATTGCCGGTGTAGACGGCAATGGACAGTCTCAGCTTGCGCAGATCGCTACGGGAGTGATTACACCGGAGGCAGGTACTGTGTATCTGAAATCCGAAAAAGTATCAAAATTCCTTCCAAAAGCTTTTATTGATGCGAAGGTATCCAATATTCCGGAAGACCGTAACAAAATGGGTCTGGTGGGAAATATGACCGTAGAGGAAAACCTGGTGCTGAAAGCTACAGAGTCTTCCCGTTTTTCCAAGGGAAAGGGATGGTTCCTTAAGAAAAAAGCCATTCATGAATATGCCCTGGAAATGCAGAAAAAAAATGATATTCGCTGCTCTTCCGTGGAACAGGAAGCGAGAAACCTTTCCGGCGGAAATCAGCAGAAGATTATCCTTGCCAGAGAGCTGGATGAAGATCCGGATCTTCTTGTGGCAGTACATCCTACCCGTGGACTGGATATCGGAGCCGCAGGTTATGTTCACGATACCATGATCAAGACCCGGGATCAAGGCTGTGGTATTTTGCTGATCAGTGCGGATTTTGACGAGGTTTTGAAACTTTCAGACAGAATTCTCGTTATGTTTGAAGGTCAGATCATGGGCGAATACAGTGGAAAGAATCCTCCAATCGAGGAAATTTCCCTGGCAATGGCAGGAAAGGAGTAGTGGTATGAAAGCAAAGAAAGATTATATGAAATTGTTGATCCCAGTGCTTTCCATTCTTGCAGCCTTTGTTATCGGCGGAATCATCATCCTGTGCCTGGGCAAGAACCCTCTGGAAGCATACGGATTTCTCTTTAAGGGCGCTCTGGGAAATACATCCAAGATAGCGCAGACGCTGGAAGTGGCCTGTCCCCTGATCTTTACCGGACTGGCAGCATCCTTTGCCTATAAATGTGGTGTATTTAACCTTGGTGGAGAAGGTCAGTTTATCATGGGCTCTGTTGTGAGCATTTATGTGAGTACACAGTCTGGAATCACAGGCGCTCCGGCAATTATTATCAGCATTCTGGCAGGAACCATCGCAGGCGGTCTTTGGGGAGCTATTCCTGGTATTCTCAAGATCACAAGAGGATTAAATGAAATGATCGTCAGCATTATGCTGAACTACATTGCAACATTGTTTATGGGAAGTGTGTTTACCAATTTCCTTCGTGATGGAAGCGTTCCCCAGACACCGCCGGTGCCGAAGGAATCTCAGCTTCCCAACATTGCAGACGGATTTCGGGTGCATTACGGAATCGTGATCGCCATTGTGCTGGCAATTGTATTATATTACTTTATGTTTTATACTTCTGCTGGCTTTAAGCTCCGCGCCGTTGGAATGAACCCTGTGGCATCCAGATTTAACGGATTTGCAGTGAATAAGATTATTCTGTTTTCCTTTATCTGTTCCGGCGCTATTGCCGGTCTTGGAGGAAGTATTGAGCTTCACGGCAAGCAGTTTCGTCTGATGCAAGGATATGGTTCCGGTTTTGGTTTCGATGGTGTGGCCATAGCGCTCATTGCGCAGTTGAATCCCATTGGTTCGGTGATTGTGGCGATTTTCTTCGGAATCCTGAGAAAGGGCGCAAGTACCCTGCAGGCCGGTATGAAGATCCCCAATTCTGTGGTAGACATCATTCAGGCGCTTGTGATTGTATTCGCAGTAGCAGGAACTGCACTGATCCGTCTTCCACAGGTGAAGCAGTTCTTCCGTACACATTTTGGAAAGGGGGCTGAAAAATAATGGATGCGATCATGAATGTGAACTTTTTTGTACAGCTGTTTTTATCTACCATCCGTATGGCCACCCCGATCCTGCTGGTTGCTCTGGCAGAACTTTATTCGGAGCGCGCCGGACTGGTTAATATCGGACTTGATGGAATTATGTCCATTGGCGCACTGATTGGCTTCCTGGTAGGCTATATCACTGGAAATCCATTCCTTGGTATCCTTGCAGGAGCTGTGGCAGGTATTGCTGTGAATATGATTTATGCGTTCTGTACCATCACACTTTGTGCAGAGCAGATTGTATACGGTATGGCAATCAATATTTTTGCGCCGGCGCTGGCATCCTTTTTGTATCGCTCTTATTTTGAGGATACCTCCAAGGTTATCCAGGGAATTTCCATGGATACCCTTCCGATTCCTATATTAAGTGAAATACCTATTATCGGGCCTATCTTTTTTAACCATTCCATCCTTGTGTACTTTGCCTATCTTCTGGTGCCGGTAACAGCGGTTTTCTTAAATAAGACAAAGGCCGGACTGAACTTCAAGGCTGTGGGTGAATATCCTAAAGCAGCAGAGACACTGGGAATCAATGTAATTCGTCAGAAATATCTGGCAAGTATTGTGTGCGGCGCACTGGCCGGTATCGGCGGTGCATATCTGACCATCTGCTATACCAGTACCTATTCAGAAGGTGTTGTGGCAGGTCGTGGATTTATCGCCCTTTCCGCAGTTATTTTTGGACGCTGGATGCCAAGCGGTGTGCTGATGGCATGTCTGTTATTCGGATTCTGCGATGCCATTCAGATTCGTCTTCAGCTTCTGATGCCGGGAACTCCTTATCAGTTCATGCAGATGATTCCATATCTCTGTACCCTGTTTGCCCTGGCAATCTTTGGTCTGAAAAAAGGCGGCGGTGGTCCAAAAGCAAATGGACAGCCTTATTTACGTGAAGAGAGATAACACAGAAGCTTCTGTGTAAAAAAATAAACAAAATCAAGGAGGATTCCAAAATGAAAAAAAGAACAATCTCTGTAGTGCTTTCTATGGCAATGATCGCAGGTGCGGTCACAGTCCCCAGTGTGAGCGTAGCAGCTGAGGCTGAGTACAAGGTAGCAATGGTAGTAGGTTCCCCAATCTCTGACGGTGGATTTATTTCCGGATGTTATCAGGGTATGGTGGATGCAGCAGAGGAAATGGGCTGGGAAACAACCTATACAGACAATGTACCGGTTTCTGACTTTGCAACCGTAATGTCTGATTACGCAGATCTGGAGTATGATATGATCTTCTTACCAGGAAATGAATACTCTGATGCCGTGGCACAGGTTTCCGAAGAATATCCGGATACTTATTTCTGCCTGTTAAACGGTGCCATCGAATCTGATAACGTAATGTCTGTAATGCCAGACGCCCTTCAGATTGGATACCTGGCAGGCGCATTGGCAGGTCTTCTTACAGAAACCAACAACATTGGCTTTATCGGCGGTATGGAAATCGACACCACCAAGTCTAAACTGGAAGGCTTTGAGGCTGGCGCAAAGGCAGTCAATCCAGATGTTAATGTAAGCTCTGCTTACGCAGGTTCTTATGATGACGTTGCAAAAGGAAAAGAAATCGCTTCTTCCATGATTGCAACTTATGACGTAGACGTAATGTTTGGTGATGCCAGTGCAGTAGACGCAGGCGCAAGAGAGGCTCTTGCAGAGCATGAAAAGAAATATTCCATCGCTCAGCCTGGTGACTTCGGTGCAGCAGATGACAAGGTAATCGCAAGTTCTGTTGTAACAGACAATGCAGCTCTTGTAAAAACCTGTATGGAAGCTGTAGAAGCAGGAGAATTCGGAAACAAGACAGTACACGGAAACGTAGCAGACGGATGCTTAAGCGTTGGTACATTCAGCGATGTGATCGTAACACCGGAAATCAAAGAACAGTATCTGGAATGTGTAGAAAAGATTAAAGAAGGAACTTTTATTGAAGAAAAATAAAAGAAACTTTTTCTCCCCCATGGCCACGGCTGTGGGGGATTTCCCTTTTTCGGAATCTCTTGATTATTTCAGGAAGAACTATTAAAATAAAGGAAATCTGTAAAGTAAGGATAAAAAGTAAGATGGCAAAACAATTAGATTTAACAAAAGGACCCATTCTAAAAACTCTGGCACATCTGGCGCTTCCTATTATGGCGTCTTCTTTTTTGGCCACAGCATACAATATCACAGATATGGCATGGATTGGAATGCTGGGTTCCAAGGCAGTGGCTGGCGTAGGAGTGGGCGGTATGTACGTCTGGCTTTCTCAGGGACTGGTGTCGCTGGCAAGAATGGGGGGACAGGTACAGGTAGCTCAGGCATGTGGAAGAGGAGAGCGTAAGGAGGCCGGGAAGTATGCGGCGTCCGCTTTGCAGCTTACCTGTGTATTTGGGTTTCTGTTTGCATTGGTATGTCTGGTGTTTACCAAACCGTTGATTCACTTTTTCCAGTTGAATGATGCAGTTACCTTTTCTTATGCAAATGATTATATGAAGATTACCTGTGGGCTGATTATTTTTTCCTATTTGAATATGACGCTTACCGGTTTGTTTACCGCTCAGGGAGACTCCAAAACTCCATTTAAGGCGAATCTGGCAGGGCTTGTCACCAACATGCTTCTGGACCCGGTGCTGATTCTCGGTATTGGACCTTTCCCAAGGATGGAGGTGGCAGGGGCTGCCATTGCTACGGTTTCCGCACAGATGCTGGTAATGCTGGTTATGGTTGTCAGTGTGATTCGCTCCGGGGAAGGAGTGAATGTGATAAGAGAAGCCAGTCTGTTTTCTCTGGCTTCCAAAGAGCATTATGCGGGAATCTGCCGAATCGGAGTGCCTACTGCGCTGCAGGGAACACTGTACTGTGGGATTTCCATGGTTCTTACCAGAATGGTATCTGTTTTTGGACCGGGAGCAGTGGCGACACAGCGCGTGGGAGGTCAGATTGAATCCATTTCCTGGAATACGGCGGATGGATTTGCAGCAGCCTTAAATGCATTTGTGGGACAGAATTATGGAGCTGGTAAAAATGACAGGATTCGGAAAGGATATCAGGTTTCTTTAAAGATTCTGGTTATCTGGGGAATCCTTGTAACAGCGGTATTTGTAATTTTCCCAAGACCTATTGCGGGATTGTTCTTCTACGAAAAGGATGTTATTGAGATTGCTGTGGATTATCTCGTTGTCATTGGAATCGGGGAGGCGTTTATGTGCGTGGAACTGATGACCATTGGCGCGTTATCCGGTCTTGGAAAAACAAAGCTGTGCAGTGTGATCAGTATTATTTTGACAGGGGCAAGAATTCCTCTGGCAATGCTTCTCACCAGAACCGGACTTGGATTAAATGGAATCTGGTGGGCATTATCCATTACGTCCATTGTAAAAGGCCTGGTTTTCCATGGGGTCTTTCAGAAGATTGGACGCAAATTAGATTAATATTGGGATGGAAGGCATTTTACAACAATAAGGAGAAAGAACATGACAAAAGAGGAACTGGCTCTGGAAGTGATCCAGAGATTAAAAGAAGAATACCCGGATGCGGGATGTACCCTGGACTATGATCAGGCATGGAAGCTTCTGGTCAGTGTCCGTCTGGCGGCTCAGTGTACCGATGCCAGAGTAAATGTGGTGGTAGAAGAGTTGTACAGGAAATATCCAACAGTGGAAGCTCTTGCTGCGGCAGAGGTAGATGAAATTGAAGCAATTGTCCGTCCTTGCGGCCTTGGAAGAAGTAAGGCAAGAGATATCAGCGGATGTATGAAAATTTTACAGGAACAATATGGAGGAAATATTCCGGATAATTTCGATGCGCTTTTGAAACTCCCTGGTGTGGGGAGAAAAAGCGCCAACCTGATCATGGGAGATGTGTTTGGAAAACCAGCAATTGTTACGGACACCCACTGTATCCGTCTGACAAACCGTATTGGTCTGGTAGATGGAATCAAAGAGCCGAAAAAGGTGGAGATGGCACTCTGGAAAATCATTCCGCCGGAAGAAGGCAGTGATTTCTGTCATCGCCTTGTGTACCATGGAAGAGAGGTTTGTACGGCAAGGACAAAGCCTTACTGCGATAAATGCTGTCTGGCAGATATCTGTCAGAAAAACGGGGTCGATGCATAGAAGAACAGAAGAGAACGTCTGATAAAACAGGGGAAAGGGAGATAGGGAATGAAAATTCGGATGTACAACGTAGGCTACGGAGATTGTTTCTGCCTGCGGGATAAGAGAAAAAATCTGCTGGTGGATTTTGGGAGCAGTAATAATCGAATCGGAAAACAGACCAGAAGTGATGTGTTTGATGTGATTATTTCGGATTTGACTACCATAGAGGATAAGAACCTGCTTTTGACTCATTTTCATCTGGATCATCTGTCGGGACTTCTTTATCTTTTAAAGAAGAAAAACTGTGGCGTGGAATTTGGCTGCATTTATCTTCCGGATGTGTTTTCCAGACCAGAGATGAGCCGGACCCTGGCCCTTCTCCTTCTGGCCGATCTGATTCGGGATTCCTATCTTCCCAGCAGACAGGTGAGTCTGTTTACACTGGTAGAGGTGCTCCTGAAAAATCCGGCCAATATTGAATTGCTTTCCCGGGGCTCTATGTTTCAGGAAAAGTACCAGGCGCTTTGGCCGGATATGGATGTGATTGCCAAGGAAACCGATGAGGTGTTTCAGAAAATCGAGGCAGTTTATCAGGAAGAACTGGAGCTGGTAGTGGAATTTTCGGAAAAGCTCCGTCGGATCATCTGGGCTATGACCTCTGAGGGAAGGGCGCAAAGGGAGAAAAATACCCGGCCTCCGGTAAGCGAGCTGGAGCGTGACTTCAAAGAATTAAGAAGCACCGAAGAATTTCAGAGACTTTTGTCTCATATGCAGATGAAAAAGCTGGGACTGCGCCAGTTTAAAAGTAAAATCAGTATTGTATTTCAAAATCATAAAGATGGGGAGATTAATCGATTATTTACCGGAGATGTGCCAACGGAATATATGCGTATGATCGCAGAGAATTATGATGAGAAAATTTCTCTTTATGAGCATTACTGGTGCATTAAGGTGCCTCATCACGGAACCGATGGATATTATTTTGACTTTGCGCCTTATATGCCGGAAAATCTTCTGATTTCCAATGGGGGATATTATGCAGACGGTAAGAAAAAAGCGAAAGCTCTGCGAACCTCCGCCAGGTATGCCGGACTTTTTCAGATCCGGGATGCACATATGTACTGTTCCAATTGTGATTGCTGTGACGGATACAACAATGGCTGTTCCTGTAAGGAGGCCCATGTGATCGCGCCACGTTATTATTTTGATATTTAAGGATTTTGTCGGGAGGGGTGAGGCCCCTCCCGGACTAACGTAAAAAGGGTAACGATTTATGAAGAAGATATGAAGTATCAGGAAAGAAGCTCTTCCAGGTCCTCTGTGTCCTGAGGAGCTATTTTCTTGTCTGTTACTTTTCCATCTTTTATGCAGATGACAGTAGGAATGCTCATGATTCCAAATTTTTTGGCCAGTTCCGGCTCTTCATCAATGTTTACTTTTCCAATGCGGACATCTCCATTATCTGCTGCAAATTCTTCCAGAAGGGGATTTAAAACACGGCAGTGTACACACCAGGGTGCCCAGAAATCCACCAGTACTGGTTCTTGGGATGCAAGTACGTCCTGTTCAAAGGTATTGGTTTTGAAGCTCTCTATCATAATGATTTCTCCTCTCGATTTTTAAAAATTTCTTTTGTTTGTTCTTTATTATGTCCTGATTCTACCAGATTATTTTGCAGAGTTCTGTAATAAAATCACATAAGTGGATAAAAAAGGTTAAAAAATATCTCTTCCAGGATTTTGGATTTCCATACCCGCGGAAGTATGATACAATAAATGAAGCAGAAAAGTATAATGGAGGAGAGAATTATGGCGATTCATGGAGTACACCATGTGGCATTGCTGGTCTCTGATTATGAGAAATCCAGAGAGTTTTATGTGGATAAGCTGGGTTTTCAGATTGTAAGAGAGAATTTCAGAGAGGAAAGACAGGATTATAAGCTGGATCTGGTTTTAGATGGCGTGGAACTGGAAATCTTTGCTCCTGCGAAGAAAGATCAGGAACATCAGGTTCATCCCCCTCGTCCCAATTTTCCGGAAGCGTATGGTTTGCGCCATCTGGCCTTTCGGGTGACCAATATTGAAAAAACAGCGGCAGAGCTGGCGGCGAAAGGGATTGAAATGGAACCTGTCCGGGTAGATGAATTTTCCGGTGGAAAGTTTACTTTTTTTAAGGACCCGGATGGACTGCCATTGGAATTGCATGAGTAGGATATTTCATAGCAAAAACCAGGGATGAAATTTGTTTTATGGAAAAACAGGTATTTCTTGACAAAGAAAAACAACTGGGATATAATCAAAAAAACATGTGATATCAATTTACAGAGTATCCATGCAAATAGAATCTGACCACCCATTTAGGGTTGAGGCCATGCGGACAGCCGGGTCAACTGCCGACAGACAGCCTGGAGCTGTCATATTGATTGAGTTAAAAGCTCAATTTTATAAGTTGGTTACTTTACAACCAGAGCGCGTATGCGCACATCAACTTGTAAAATGGTCAATAGGAGTAGTCAAGCAGATATTTGCTAAATAGACTCTGCAAATGAGCATGGTTCACATGAGATAGAGACGGATCAAAAGGATGGAAATAGGATTCTGGAAGAGTTGTCTGAATTTATTGTGAAGATTGTGAAAAGAACCTTACAGGCGATGTGCGAATGCACATCGCTTTTTTATTTATAAAGAAAAAGGAGAGGGCGGCATGAGTGAGAAATTAAAACTATACGGTTTTAATAACCTAACGAAATCATTAAGCTTTAATATCTATGATGTATGCTATGCAAAAACCGCCAGAGAGCAAAAAGATTATATTGCTTATATTGATGAACAGTACAATTCGACCCGTTTGATCAATATTTTAACCAATCTTACAGATATGATCGGAGCAAAGGTATTGAATATTTCCAGTCAGGACTATGATCCCCAAGGAGCTTCTGTGACTGTTTTGATCGCTGAAGAATCCATGGTTCCGGTGGGGGAGACACAGCTCGCACATTTGGATAAAAGCCATGTGACAGTACATACGTATCCGGAATATCATCCGGAAACCTGTCTGGCTACTTTTCGGGTAGATATTGATGTGGCTACTTGCGGCGAGATCACACCGCTGTCCACATTGGATTATCTCATAGGTTCTTTTGATTCTGATATTATCACTATGGATTATCGTGTGCGGGGGTTTACCAGAGATGTAAATGGGAAAAAACTGTTTTCCGATCATAATATTACCTCAATTCAGGATTTTATTGATAAACGGACTCTGCATCGTTATGATGCTGTGGATATCAATGTATATGAGGCAAATCTGTTTCATACAAAGATGATGTTGAAGGATATTGACTTGCAGAATTATTTATTTAATAAAGACGTATATGAACTGCTGCCCCAGGTGCGGCTGGAAATCATGAACAACCTACGAAAAGAAATGATTGAAATTTTCAGCGGGAGAAATATTTATCTCAGTTGAGAAGGCTCCAACTGCCATAAGTGGTGAATAGTAACAAATTCATCTCAGTGAAAGGTCAATTTCCGACTGAGATAAACGCTCCGCGCGTTCGATTTGAACAGATACAGGAGGAAAAAACATGTTGTCACAGGAGCGTGCCCCAATTTATGAGGCACTTCAGGAATTTGAAAAAAAGAGGGTAGTCCCTTTTGACGTACCCGGACATAAAAGAGGAAGAGGGAATCCGGAATTAGCCAGTCTTTTGGGAGAAAAATGTGTACAAATGGATGTAAATTCTATGAAACCTCTGGATAATCTTTGTCATCCAATCTCCGTCATCCGAGAGGCAGAGTGTCTGGCAGCAGAAGCCTTTGGCGCAGAACATGCTTTTTTAATGGTGGGAGGAACTACTTCGGCGGTTCAGGCAATGATTCTTTCCGTAGCAAAACGAGGAGAAAAGGTGATTCTTCCAAGAAATGTACACAGAAGTGTAATGGGAGCCATGGTTCTGGGCGGCGCCGTTCCGGTTTATGTAGATCCGGCCAGCGATGATACCTTAGGCATCCCTTTGGGCATGCGCCTTGAAGATGTAAAACGGGCGATTTTGGCAAATCCAGATGCCAAGGCGGTTCTGGTAAATAATCCTACCTATTATGGAATCTGCTCTGATATACGGGAAATTGTAAAGCTTGCCCATGAAAATGGTATGCTTTGTCTGGCTGACGAAGCCCACGGAACACATTTTTATTTTGAAAACAGTCTTCCCGTGTCAGCAATGGAGGCCGGCGCAGATCTGGCAGCAGTATCTATGCATAAATCTGGTGGAAGTCTGACTCAGAGTTCTCTGCTTCTGGCAGGATCAAATGTATCAGAAGGATATGTGCGTCAGATTATTAATCTAACGCAGACTACAAGCGGTTCTTATCTTTTGCTGTCAAGCCTGGATATATCCAGAAGAAACCTGGCTCTTCGGGGAAAAGAGTCCTTCCAGAAGGTCATACGGCTGGCGGAATATGCAAGAGAAGAGATCAATGCCATTGGAGGTTATCGCGCTTTTTCCAGAGAGTTGATCAATGGGGACAGTGTTTATGATTTTGATGTGACAAAGTTATCTGTGCACACTTTGGACATTGGACTTGCAGGGATTGAAGTCTATGATCTTCTTCGTGATGAATATGATATTCAGATTGAATTTGGAGATCTTGGAAATATCCTGGCATATCTTTCCATTGGTGACAGACCAAGAGAAATCGAACGTCTGGTAGGTGCGCTGGCAGAGATTGGCCGCAGATACAGAAAAGATAAAAAAGGGCTGATGCTCCAGGAGTACATGGAACCTCAGGTGGCGGCGTCTCCTCAGGAGGCCTTTTATGCGGATAAAATGATGCTTCCGTTAGAGCAGACAGAAGGAAGGATCTGCAGTGAATTTGTCATGTGCTATCCTCCCGGAATTCCGATCCTGGCGCCGGGAGAACGGATCACAAAACAGATATTGGATTATATCAAATATGCAAAAGCAAAGGGCTGCAGCATGACAGGACCAGAAGATCCGGATATCTGCAGATTGAATGTTTTGAAATGAAAGGAGGGCTTCAGATATGGAACTTTGGTTTTCGGAATCCCATACACCAAACGTAAAATTATCTATACGGGTAGATCGCCAGCTATACAGTGGAAAAAGTGAATTTCAACGCATCGATGTGTTTGAGTCGCCTGAGTTTGGACGATTTCTGGTTTTGGATGGCTATATGATGATGACAGAAAAAGACGAATTTATTTATCATGAAATGATTACCCATGTGCCTATGGCAGTACATCCAAAGGTAAAGGATGTTCTGGTTATTGGAGCTGGAGATGGCGGGGTGATTCGTGAGCTGACGCAGTACAATGAAATCGAACACATTGATATGGTAGAGATCGATGCCCTTGTGGTAGAGGTTTGTAAGAAATATCTTCCAAAAACAGCATGTCGATTGGACGATCCCCGTCTAACCGTTCATTATGAGGATGGACTTCGCTTTGTTCGTACAAAAAAAAGAGCCTACGATTTGATCATTGTGGATTCTACAGATCCCTTCGGTCCAGGAGAAGGGTTGTTCACAAGAGAATTTTATGGGAACTGCTATAAGGCGCTTCGTGAAGATGGAATTTTAGTCAATCAGCACGAAAGTCCATATTATTCAGAAGATGCCTTGGCATGTCAGAGAACACACAAAAACATTGTACAGTCTTTTCCAGTGAGTAAAGTGTATCAGGCGCATATTCCCACCTATCCTTCCGGCCATTGGCTATTCGGATTTGCCTCCAAAAAATATCATCCATTAAGGAACCTGGATGAGACTCGTTGGAATATGAGAGGTATTACAACCAGATATTACACGACTACTTTGCACAAAGGTGCATTTTATATCCCAGCTTATGTAGAGGAGCTTTTGAAAAATGTTGAATCAGAATATTAATACTTTTATGTCCTGCGATAAGAATATGGCAGAAGCGACGACGATTTTATTTGGCGCTCCTTTTGACTCTACTACATCCTATCGCCCGGGAACCCGATTTGCCAGTGCGGCGATTCGCCAGGAGTCTTATGGAATCGAAACGTATAGTCCTTACCAGGATAAGGATCTGGAAGATATCAAAGTCCTGGACACCGGTGATCTGGAGCTGTGTTTTGGAAGTTCAAAGAAGGCATTGGATCAGATTACTGAATATACCAAAGAAATACTGGATGCAAGAAAACGTCCCTTTATGATTGGTGGCGAGCACTTGGTAACCCTGGGTGCATTTCGAGCTGTACATGCTTTCTTTCCGGAAGTACAGATTCTTCATTTTGATGCCCATGCAGATCTGCGTCAGGAATATCTGGGAGTAGAACTTTCCCATGCCTGTGTTCTTCGCAGATGTTGGGAACTGACCGGAGATGATAAAATTCATCAGTTTGGTATTCGTTCTGGAGAACGGGAGGAATTTGACTGGGGAGCTTCTCATGTAAACACCAGAAGGTTTGATCTGGAAGGGTTAGAGAGAACGCTGGAGGCTTTAGGTGATACTCCAGTGTATTTCACTCTGGATTTGGATGTGCTGGACCCAAGCGTATTTCCAGGAACAGGAACGCCGGAGCCGGGAGGGATCGGCTTTGAGGAGTTGCGCCGCGCAGTGACACAGATATGCAGCCGCGCCAATGTTGTTGGCTGTGATGTAAACGAGCTGAGTCCCCATTATGATCAAAGCGGGGTATCTACGATCGTAGCCTGCAAGATAATCCGAGAAATGCTTCTTGCATTGGATTAGAGAAAGCTCATTCTGAAAAACCGGGAAAATCCCTTAGAGGATTAAATAGATAAATGAAAATAGCAGGAGGAAACAAATATGAGTAAAGTGTTAGTCATTGGCTGTGGTGGAGTAGCATCTGTTGCAATCCAGAAGTGCTGCCAGAACAGTGAGGTATTTACAGAACTTTGTATCGCAAGCCGTACCAAATCCAAATGTGACGAATTAAAAGAAAAGCTGGAAGGAACCACTTCTACAAAGATCACGACAGAGCAGGTAGATGCCGACTGCTTTGAGGAGCTGGTAGCGCTGATTCGCAAGGTGAATCCGGATCTGGTTATGAATATCGCTCTTCCATATCAGGATCTGACTATTATGGACGCGTGTCTGGAATGTGGTGTAAATTACATGGATACTGCAAACTATGAGCCGGAAGACATTACGGAACCAAAGTGGCGTGAAGCATATGACAAACGCTGTAAAGAAGAAGGATTTTCAGCATATTTTGATTATTCCTGGCAGTGGGCTTACAAAGAAAAATTTGAAAAAGCCGGTCTTACAGCACTTCTTGGTTCTGGATTCGACCCTGGTGTGACACAGGCATACTGCGCATATGCACAGAAGCATTTGTTTGATGAAATTAGGAGGATTGACATTCTGGATTGTAACGGAGGCGATCATGGATATCCATTTGCAACCAACTTTAACCCGGAAATCAACCTTCGTGAAGTTTCTGCGCCAGGTTCTTACTGGGAAAATGGACATTGGGTGGAAATTCCTGCTATGAGCATTAAGAGAGAATATGATTTTGACCAGGTTGGTAAAAAAGATATGTATCTGCTTCATCACGAGGAGATTGAATCTCTTGCAAAAACCATTCCTGGAGTGGAAAGAATCCGGTTCTTTATGACATTTGGACAGAGCTATCTGACTCATATGAATTGCCTGGAAAATGTAGGTCTGCTTTCCACAGAGCCCATTGATTTTGAAGGACAAAAGATTGTACCAATCCAGTTTTTAAAAGCGCTTCTTCCAGATCCTGCAAGCCTTGGACCTCGTACAGTTGGAAAGACAAATATCGGCTGTATTTTTACAGGTAAGAAAGACGGGGAAGAAAAAACAGCATATATTTATAATGTATGTGACCATCAGGAGTGCTATAAAGAGGTTGGTTCCCAGGCGATTTCCTATACCACAGGTGTTCCGGCAATGATCGGCGCCATGATGCTGGTAACTGGAAAATGGAACAAACCAGGGGTGTTTACAGTGGAAGAATTTGATCCCGATCCATACATGGAGGCTTTGAATAAATGGGGACTGCCATGGCAGATCAATGATAATCCGGAGCTGGTTGACTGATGAAAGGCGCAGAACCGTTTTCTACTCCATATTTTCTGGTGGATGAAAAGGATCTTCTACGCAACCTGGAAATTTTGAAAAGAGTTTCCGATGAAACCGGGTGTAAGATTCTCCTTGCACAAAAGGCTTTTTCGATGTTTTATGCGTATCCGCTTTTGCGAAAATATCTGGCAGGAACCACAGCCAGTGGCTTGTATGAAGCACGTCTGGGTTATGAAGAGTTTGGAGGGGAGACGCATGTGTTCTCTCCGGCTTACCGGGAGGAAGAGTTTGAAGAATTGCTGACTTATGCAGATGATCTTGTCTTTAATTCCGTACTCCAGGTGGAAAAATTTGGCGTACGGGCAAAGAAGGCAGGAAAGTCTATTGGACTTCGCGTGAATCCGGAATGTTCTACGCAGGAGAGCCATGCCATTTATGATCCCTGTGCACCAGGCTCCCGTCTGGGAACCACCCTTGCTCAGTTTAAGGAAAAGATTCTTCCTATGCTGGACGGATTTCATTTCCATACACTCTGTGAACAAAATTCTGATGACCTGGAAACTACGGTAAAGGTCTTTGAAGAAAAATTTGGAGCATATCTCAAAGGAATGAAATGGCTGAATCTTGGCGGAGGACATCATATTACCAGAAAGGATTATGATGTGGAGCGTTTGATCCGGATTATTTGTTATCTGAAGGAAACCTATGGGATACAAATATATCTGGAACCAGGGGAAGCAGTGGTATTAAATGCAGGATATCTGGTATCTGGTGTAATGGAAGTTGTCCAAAATGGAATACAGATCGCAATTTTAGATACATCTGCAGCATGTCATATGCCGGATGTTCTGGAAATGCCCTATCGTCCGCCTGTGAGATGTGCAGGAGAACCGGGAGAAAAGGCATATACCTACCGGCTTGGAGGACCGACCTGCCTGGCTGGAGATGTGATCGGAGATTATTCTTTTGAAAAACCATTGGAAGAGGGTTCCCAGGTGGTGTTTGAAGATATGGCATTGTATACCATGGTAAAAACAAACACCTTTAATGGAATGAAACTTCCGGATCTGGTATACAGGGATAAAGAAGGAATCTGTAGTCTGGTACGTTCCTTTGGCTATGAGGATTTTAAAAACAGATTGTCGTAAAAAAATGCTTCACTGGTACAGAAGTATGGTACAATAGGGTATCATAAAAGAATTATGGAGGAGAAGAAATGAAACGTCTATTAGTAGTAGTGGACATGCAGAAGGATTTTATTGACGGAAGTCTTGGAACAAAAGAGGCTGTAGAAATTGTGCCGGGAGTAAAAGAAAAAGTCGAAGAATATCAGGCAGCAGGAGATACCGTGGTTTTCACACTGGACACCCATGGGGAAAATTATCTGGAAACACAGGAAGGAAAGAATCTTCCCGTGGTTCACTGTATCAAGGGCACAAAAGGCTGGGAACTGGACGCAAGCCTTTCCGGATACGAAGGAAAACGTTTTGAAAAAGTGACCTTTGGAAGTATGGAGCTGGCACATTGGGTGGCAAGAGAAAAGTTTGATTCCATTGAATTAATTGGATTATGTACAGATATCTGTGTGATTTCCAATGCACTCCTGATCAAAGCAGCTCTTCCGGAATCTGAAATTCTGGTGGATGCTTCCTGCTGTGCGGGGGTAACGCCTCAAAGTCACGAAAATGCTCTGGAAGCAATGAAGATGTGCCAGATTCATATCAAATAATAAAAACTTCAAAATTCCTCTTGACTTTGACGCAGCGTAAACCTGTATGCTCTTTTTACAGAGACAGAAGAAGTGGAGGAGAGCCATGGAATATGGAATTAGACAGTTATCAGAATTGGCAGGAGTCAGTGCACGGACACTGCGGTACTATGATGAGATCGGGTTATTGAAACCTCTTTATACCACAGAGGCGGGATATCGGTTCTACGGAGAACAGGAAGTCATGCTGTTACAGCAGATTTTGTTTTATCGGGAACGGGGCTTTGGCCTGGGAGAGATTACCCGGATTATTTATCATAAAGATTTTGATATACAGCATGCTCTTCAGGAACATCTTCAGGATCTGGAGGAACAAAAAGTGAAGCTTGAACGTATGATTGATACGGTCAGGAAAACAATTTCATCCATGAAAGGAGAAACAGAAATGAGCGCTGAAGAAAAATTTGAGGTATTTAAGAAAAATGTAGTAAAAGAACAGGAAGAACGTTATGGTGCAGAAGCCCGCAGAAGGTATGGAGATGAGCAGGTAGATGCATCGCAGAAAAAAGTGCTTGATATGACAGAAGCGGATTACCAGCGCTTTGTAAATCTGGGCAATGAAATCCTGGAGCAGTTAAAAGAGGCTGTGCAGGCCGGAGAAGATCCCAAAGGAGAAAAGGGAAGAAGGATCATGCTTCTTCACAAGGAATGGCTGGGCTTTACCTGGAAAGCATATACAGAAAACGCACACAAAGGGTTGGTGAATATGTATGTACAGGACCCGCGTTTCACGCAGTATTACGACCGGGAAGTAACAGGCTGCGCAGAATTTTTAAGGAAAGCAGTGGAATATTGGATTTCCGTAGAACGTTAGAATAAACAGATGACAGGAGAACCTGTGTTTTTGTAGTGAAGTGATGAAAGGGGAAGGCAGAAGTGACAATGGAATTTCAGACTGCCTGCAAGGCATTTGAGAAGTATTTGGATGAATATGACAGAGAGGATGATAAAATTCGTCTGAAGATTTTGCATACTTATGAGGTGGTAAAATGTGCAGAACAAATTGCAACGGATATGGGACTTTCCAGGGAAGATGTGGAGCTGGCAAAAATCATTGGTCTGCTCCATGATATTGGAAGATTTGAGCAGATCCGGCGGTATGACAGTTTTCAGTTTACCACCATGGATCATGCCAGATATGGAGCCGGTCTTTTGTTTGGGAAGAAGGGAATGATCCGTCAGTTTCTTCCAGAGGATTCTTTCGACGCCATCATAGAAAAAGCCATTGAAAAGCACAGCGATTTTGCATTAGAAGGGATTGAAGACCCAAGGACGCTGCTCCATGCCAGGCTGATCCGGGATGCAGACAAGCTGGATAACTGCCGGGTAAAAATAGAAGAATCCATACAGACACTTCTTGGAGTGACAGAGGAAGAGGCGGGAAAAGGGCTGATTTCTCCAAAAGTATGGCAAAGCTGTCTGGAGCGAAAATCGATTCTTTTATCAGATCGGGTAACGAAGGTAGATTATTGGGTTTCCTATGTAGCTCAGTTTTTTGATGTGAATTTCCCGGAAACCTGTGCCATTATTTTAAAAGAAAATTATCTTCCTTTGATGGTTCATCGCCTTACCTATGAGGAAAAAGAAACCACTGAAAAAATGGAACAACTACTTCTGAATTGTCAGTTGTTTCTGGAAGAAAAGCTTTCACAAAAACAATAAACAGAAGGCAGGTGGAAGGGTGAAAGAAATTGCAGATTTGCATATTCATTCCAGATATTCTCGTGCCACCAGTAAACAGGGAACACCGGAATATCTGGATCTTTGGGCAAGAAAGAAGGGGATTTCTCTTTTGGGAACCGGGGATTTTACCCATCCTGCATGGAGAGAAGAGCTGAAAGAAAAGCTCATTCCAGCGGAACAGGGGCTATATCGTCTGAAGGAAGGAACTGTTCTGGAACAGAGCAGAAGCTATGGAGAAAAAGCTCCACGTTTTGTATTATCCGGAGAAATCAGTTCCATTTATAAGAAAAACGGAAAGGTGAGAAAGGTGCACAACCTGATTCTTCTTTCGGGTATGGAGGCAGCGGACAGGCTTTCCGAAAAGCTGGAAACCATAGGAAATATCCGTTCAGATGGACGTCCGATTCTGGGACTGGATTGTCGCGATCTTCTGGAAATTATGCTGGATATCTGCCCGGAGGGAATTTTGGTTCCTGCGCATATCTGGACGCCTCATTTCTCAATGTTCGGGGCATTTTCTGGCTTTGATACCATGGAAGAATGTTTTGAAGATCTCACGCCTTATGTGCATGCAGTGGAAACAGGTCTGTCCTCAGATCCTCCTATGAACTGGCGGTTGTCGGCACTGGACCGCGTACAGCTGATTTCCAATTCCGATGCACATTCTCCGGCGAAGCTGGGAAGAGAGGCCAATCTTCTGGAAATTGACCAAAGTTATCAGGGACTTTTCGATGCCATTCAGAAGGGACAGGGCTTACAGGGCACCATTGAATTTTTTCCAGAAGAAGGAAAGTATCATTTTGACGGGCACAGGAAGTGCCATCTCTGCGTAAGCCCAAAAGAGGCGGAGGCTTACGGAGGAATCTGCCCTGTCTGTGGCAAAAAGCTAACCCTTGGAGTGGATCACAGGGTGATGCAGCTTTCCAATCGGGAGGAAGGACAGGAAAGAGAAAACAAAAAACCTTTTGAACGTCTGGTTCCTTTGCCAGAGGTACTTGCTGCCTCTATGGGAAGAACTGTAGCCAGCAAAAAAGTACAGGAGAAATATGAAAATATGCTGGGAACTCTTGGGACAGAATTTGAGATTCTAAGAGAGATACCTCTGGAGGATATTCAGCGACAGGAGGGAAATCTGATTGCAGAAGGAATCAGAAGAATGCGGTCAGGAGAGGTGAAATGGGAACCAGGCTTCGATGGAGAATATGGTAAGCTTTGCCTTTTTCATCCGGAAGAAATATCCTGTGCCAGGACAAAAGGGATTTGATATTGGAGGAGAAAAATGGCAGTAAAAATCGGGATTATTTCAGATACACATGGTCTTATGCGTCCCCAGGTACTGGAAATATTAAAGACTTGCGACTATATTCTGCATGGGGGAGATATCAACAAAGAAGAAATTCTGGATATGATCCGTCCCCTGGCTTCAATTTATGTAGTAAGAGGAAATAACGACAAAGAATGGGCAGAAGGGCTTTCCAAATCCCTCCGGTTTCGCATTGAAGGTGTGGAATTTTTTATGGTACACAACAAAAAAGATGTGGACTGGGAACTGGGGAATGCCCAGGTGGTAATCTTCGGTCATACCCATAAATATTTTGAAAAAATCATAGATGGAAGGCTGTGGCTGAACCCGGGAAGCTGTGGCAGAAGGCGCTTTGACCAGGAGATTACCATGGCAGTTATGACTGTAGAAAATGGAAGCTATCAGGTGGAAAAAATACAGATTGAGCCATGAAGAACGCTTGACAAGGAAGGGGCAGAAGCCTATAATTTAATCTCGTTAAGTGGTACCAAACAAGGAGACCACAGGAGGCAAAAAGATGAAGTATGTAAGACAATTTCTGATTATTCTGCTGATATCATTTCTGGGAGAGGTACTTTATGAGGTTTTGCCCCTTCCGATTCCTGCCAGTGTGTATGGACTGGTTCTTATGCTGACTGCATTGGGAACCGGTATTTTGAAGGTTGGTCAGGTAAGGGAGGCCTCTGCGCTTTTGATTGAAGCCATGCCTGTTATGTTTATCCCTGCCGGTGTAGGACTTATGACTTCCTGGAACACCTTAAAACCGGTGTTTTTTCCGGTTATAGTGATTACCGTATTGACCACAGTGATTGTTATGGTGATTACCGGACGGGTGACGCAGGCAGTGATCAAGAGGGACAGAAAGGAGCAAAACCATGATTGAATTTCTGGAAAATTCTGTGTTCTGGGGCGCAGCAATCAGCCTTCTTGCGTATGAATTTGGACTTTTATTGAAGAAAAAATTCAAAATGGCAATTTTTAATCCTCTTTTAATGGCAATTTTTTGTGTGATTGGTATTCTTGCCGTTCTGGGAGTAGATTACCAAAAATACAATGAAGGAGGAAAATATTTAAGTTATCTCCTTACACCAGCTACAGTATGCCTTGCGGTTCCCCTGTATGAGCAGCTGTCTCTTTTAAAAAAGAATCTGAAAGCCGTTGCAGCCGGGATTATCTCCGGTGTGCTGGCAAGTCTTGTGAGCGTTTTTCTTCTGGCAAAGATGTTTCAGCTTTCCCATGAACAATATGTAACCCTTCTTCCCAAATCCATTACCACGGCCATTGGCATGGGAGTTTCCGAAGAACTTGGAGGGATTGTCACGATTACTGTGGCGGTGATTATTATTACCGGTGTTCTTGGAAACATGATTGGAGAACTGGTATGTAAAATTTTTCGTATTCAGGACCCCATTGCAAAGGGCCTGGCTCTTGGTACCTCAGCCCACGCCATTGGTACGGCAAAGGCCATGGAACTGGGAGAGGTGGAAGGCGCTATGAGCAGTCTTGCGATTGCAGTTGCCGGACTTTTGACGGTGATTGCGGCATCTGTATTTGCCGGATTTATGTAAACTGCTTCTGGATTTATATGGGGATGCTTATGCAGCGTTGTAATAAAAGAATGAGATCTTACACCTTTCAAATGGTATTGTATCTGAAATAGATAAAAATATGGTTTGAAAGGTGTATTTTTTTGTTGGTTTTCAACAAAAAAGAACAAAAGTTCGATAAAGAAATCTGGTTCCGTTCTATTGGACATTTAATATGCTATAATACACAAAACAAAGGGAAAACAAAAAGATGTTCGGAAAATATGTTCATATGAAATAGGAGGGTACCAAGATGTGGAGTGGAGAGAACAGAACAGACAATAAGAAAATTATAGCCATTGCAGAGGCCGGATATACGGAAATTTCCAGAAGAGAGGAGAAAGGAAGGAAGCTATCCTCATTTATGGCGATGGTTCTCGGTGCAGCCGTGACCCTTGAGATCATAATTGCAGGGGCTATGATGCTGAATATTGATTTTCACGGAGTAGACGGGATTGCCCTTGGCTTTGTGTTTATGGTATTATACTTTGGAGTAGTTGCTGTTTTAACAGATAAATAAAGGAGAAAGTTCGATGCCCAGGTCACGTAACCAGAAAACCAAAATTCTACATATCATGAAGTTTTTTCTTGAACGAACCGATGAGAATCATCCGGCAAAAGGACAGGATATTCTTACATATATGGAGAACTGCGGGATTCCGGTGGAGAGAAAGACTATTTACAGTGATATAGAAACCCTTCAGTCTTTTGGCATGGATATTGTAAGCCGCAGAGGCAAGGAAGGTGGCTATTATCTGAATAGCCGTACATTTGAGCTTGCAGAACTGCAGCTTCTTGTGGATGCGGTACAGTCCAGCAAGTTTATGACTCTGAGCAAGTCCAGGAAACTAATCCAGAAGCTGGAAAGCCTTACCAGTGTTCACAATGCCAGACGGCTTCAGAGGCAGGTATATATACAGAACCGTGTCAAGAATATGAATGAGGATATTTACAGCAATATTGACAAAATCCATCAGGCGATTGCTGATAATCAGCAGATCAGCTTTCAGTATTTTGAGTGGACGGTGAGAAAGACGATTCTTCTTCGGAAAAACGGAGAGCGTTATCAGGTCAGCCCATGGGCGCTGATCTGGAAGGATGAGAATTATTATCTGATTGGGATGGACAGCCGAAGCGGTATTGTGAAGCATTATCGTGTGGATAAAATGCTGAACATGAGTCTGGAAGAAGAACCGCGAAGAGGGGAAGAGATCTTTCGGGAGACAGATGCAGCCAGTGTTGCCATTCGCTCTTTTGGAATGTTCGGGGGAAAGACGGAACCGGTGAAGCTGATGTTTGAGAGCCATCTGATTGGCGTGGTACTGGATCGTTTTGGCAGAGAAATCCAGGTGATTCCCAGGGGAGAAGAGTATTTTACCGTTACGGTTCCTGTGAATATCAGTCCTCAGTTTTTCGGCTGGCTGGCTGGTTTTGGAGCAGAAGCTGAAATTCTGGAACCTTCCCGTGTTCGGAAGGAATATTGCCGTTTTTTGAAAAAAGCGCTGGAGAAATACAGCAGAAAATAAAAACGGCAGACATAAAGTAAAGTATCATGTCAGGAGTGAACGGAAATGACAGTGAAAACAAGATTACTGCAATTATTGGAAGCCCATAAGGGAGAAACGCTGTCGGGAGAGAGTCTGGCAGCAGAACTTCAATGTACAAGGGCTGCAATCTGGAAGGCAGTGAAGGCTCTGCGGGAGGAAGGTTATGTGATTACAGCCGGAACCAACAGGGGGTATATGCTGTCCAGAGAAAGCAGTCCTTTGTCCCTGGAAGGGATCCGGGCGCATCTGGAGCTCCCGGATGTCTATATGAAATTTTATGAGGAACTGGAATCCACCAATCAGACGGCCAAGGAGGCGGTGGTTGCCAGAGCGGCAGGGCATGGAAGCTTTGTGCTGGCCAGGACGCAGACAGCAGGAAGAGGAAGACGGGGAAGAGAATTTTATTCTCCGAAGGATGCCGGCTTGTATTTAAGCGTAATCCTGAAGCCGAAAGAGAAACTTCGGGACAGTCTTTTGCTTACTACGGCAGCGGCGACAGCTGTATACAGGGCTGTGAGAGAAGTGTGTGAAGAAGAACTTTCCATAAAATGGGTCAATGACCTCTACTGTCGTGGGAAGAAGGTGTGCGGCATCCTTACAGAAGCGATCACAGATTTTGAAAGCGGTGATATTGAGGCTGCGATTGTGGGAATCGGATTGAATCTTTACGAGGAACCGGGAGGCTATCCCAGGGAACTGTCCCAGGTGGCTGGAGGAATTTTTGAAGATCGTCAGGCAGCGGAACGTATAGATTTGAATTGTCTGGTAGCAGCGGTGATCAATGCACTTCTGGAGGAAACAGGAAATCTGCACCTTTCAGAAATTTATGTTGCGCATAATCTGATTCCAGGCAGGCGGATCACCATTACAGATGGCACACACAGTCGTACAGCGCAGGCGCTTTCCATTTATGAAGATGGAAGACTGGAGGTACAGGAGGAAGATGGAAGTATTTCGCTCTTATCTTATGGGGAAGTCTCTGTTCTTCCGTTTTCGTATTAGAAATATGTAATATAAGAATTACAATATAAAAAAAAGGTGTGTTAAGCTATATACATGAAACAGAAAGACATCTGTGGGAGAGAATCTTTGAAGGAGAGATTCTCACAGATGGATGGGACTTAAGGTTCCAGGATATGAGGAGGAATGTGTATGAAGAAGCTGAAAACATACTTTGCAGGAATTTTAGCAGGAATTCTGTTGTTTTCCTCTGCAGGTACGGCAATGGCAGAACCTGCGGCAAAGACAAAGAATCCCTCTATGATGACTTTGGAGACCAATCGTACCTACCAACAGTTTGATATAACCGGAGACGGGAAGGCAGATCGGATTTCTTTTAAATTAAAACCCACATACAGCGGTCTGGTACCCAGGCAGGGCTATCTGAAGGTTTATGTCAATGAAAAGACAGCTCTCACCCTGAAGGATCGTTATTATCAGGGAGATTACACCGGGAAATATGATGTGAAGCTTTGTACTGTTAATCCGGAGGATATTTTTCTGTTTGTCCGGGCAATAAGCTGTACAGATCATTGTAATTTTGCAAGATTATATCGCTATAAGAACGGGAAACTACAGCAGATGCTGGATCTGAAAAAAATTTATAAAAAAATATTCCTCTATCGGGAATCTATGGATGTGAAAGAGGTTACAGACAGGGGAATCGTATTTCGATGGTATGGACAGGCAGGCGCTGTTGGCGCGTTGAACTGGACAACTACTATGGCATGGAATGGTTACAAATTTTATCGTCCAAGCAAAACCTGCAGAGTGACAGAGGAAGACCGGAATCGTTCCTGGACAGCAGAGAGAACCTTTTCCGTGTATAAGACGGCAGCTCTGAAAACAAAAGTATTTTTTGTAAAGGCAGGAGATAAGGTAAAGATTACTCATGTTTATAACAATTCCAAACGTCTTTTTGTTCGTGTTGTGAATAAGAAAGGACAGGCGGGCTGGGTTCCCTGCCCAAATGAATACAGCAAATATTTTAAAGAAGCAGTTTATGTAGGATAGAAATTCAGGGAAACTCTGAGTTTTCATAAAAAAAGTCCGGGGCCATTATGGTCACGGACTTTTTGCAATAGGATTTCTTTTAAAGTGTTTCCTGAGAAGACGGAGTGTCATCTGCCGGGGGATCAAGGATAGGATCTTCGATGGAAGTTTCTGTCTGGCTGTTCTCTGAAATCGGGGAAAGGGGTTCTGTGATTGTTGGCGCTTTTTCTTCTGCCGGGGAAACTTCCTGCTGATAAGGACGATAAGGTTCCCAGTAATGAGCCTCTTCCTTGGGTTCTTCCTTCATGATACGCTGTTTTTTGTCGGAAAGGATATAAAATCCGGCAAGGATAATTGCTACAGCAAGGATGATCTGAGGAAGCTGATAGCTGATGCTCTGGATCAGATTTCCAAGTCTTCCAGGGAAGAACCAGTACAGAATGTCTGCAAAGTTGTTGCACAGAATGGAAATACCAAAAACAATCAGGATTACAGACACAAGCATACGGTATTTTCGGATAAAGGTATCCATATCTCCGAAAAGTTGATCCAGATGAAGGACATATTTGTCTTCTACGGAATAAAATTCCTCTTCGCTAAGGGATTTCAGATTGTGTACATTGAAAAAGCTATAGAACCAGAGGATAGGAAGAAACATGATGATCCAGCTCATCCCGGTTCCTGCGCTTAATGCAATAACGGACCAGAAAATGGTCATAATGCTGATTCCCTGTTTTTGAAATCCCATATACATTTCTCCAGCTCCTGGAATCAGAGAGAAGAGAAATAGCCAAAAGCCTTTTTTTTGTTTTGTCATATTAATTTCCTCCATTTATGATTTTATTTGAAAAGTCCTGAAGATAGTCCGTAAACTTTCTGGAATGATGGGAAATCTGCATTCCAAGTTCCCGGGAAAATCGGTAAAGATTCTGATTGCGAGCCTCATAGGGTTCAGGCGCCGGGACGCTTTCCACTTTTATCTGGGCCTGACCGGGTACCTGAAAAGAGGAAAAGTCAATCTGATTGACGCAAAACAGAAGGAACAGAGCTGCAACTACACCGGTGGCTGTGCGAAGGGCGCAGTACAGAAGCTGCATTTTTCGTGAGGCAGAAGAAAATGCCCTGGCAGTTTTTACCTCAGGAGAAGCAGCTTTGGTAAGAATCTGTTCTTTTAAACAGGAAGGAGTGGGAACGGTTTCCTGTTCCATAAATTGTTCCAGACAAAAATCGCATTGGTCAATATGCTCTAAAAACTGGATCATCTGATCCGTATCCATGGTCTGGTTCTGAAAAGAATCCAGAGAATCCCGTGAAAGATGCATCTAATCACTCCTCTCTTTTAACATTTTTTTCAACATGGCTTTCGCCCGGTAAAGCTGTGTCTGAACGGTTTTTGGATGCTTCTGTTGTCTGTGCGCGATCTCAGAGACAGAAAGGTCTTCACAAAAATGAGCTGTGGCTACTTCCATGTAAGGACTTTTTAATTGTTGGCAAAGCCATCGCACATGTCCCCGGGAGTCTTCCATGAGACAGGTTTCCTCAGGGGTAGAGGACTGATCCGGAAGTTGAGAAAAAAAAGTTTCCTCTGCGGGGATGGTACGCCGTCCGGCTGCTTTAAGAAAGTCCAGACATTTACGGACTGCAATCTTACTCAGCCAGGCTTTTTCGTAGGCGCCATCAAATCGGGATAGGTTCTTATATGCAGATAAAAACACCTCTTGGGTGAGATCTTCTGCATCAAAAGGGTTGCCGATGGACTTCAGGCAAATGGAATATATTAAATTCTGATACTGGTCTATTAAATATTCCAGATATTGTTCCCGTGAAATGTGATCAGCCCCCTTTCTATCCGTTCATCTATTATAACGCAGCAGGAGAAGAAAAGTCTTCAAAAATCTTCAAAAAGAAAAGAAATTTATTTTTCCTGCCCTGACTGGACTTGCATGGCAGGAAAAGTTGGAATATACTGAAAAAGTTAGAACATTTTTTTTATAAAGCAGAACAGAGACTCAATACAGGAGAGGAAAACATAAAATGACAGAAACGATCAGATTGTATTATGAAGATGTATATCAGAAGGTATTTCGCGCAGTGGTACAGGAATGCCGACAGAGCAAGGATGGGTTTGCCATTCTTCTTGATCAGAGCGCTTTTTATCCGGAAGGAGGAGGACAGCCTTGTGATCTGGGTATGTTAAATGAGATTCCCGTGTTGGACGTACAGGAAAAAGACGGAGAACTTCTTCATTATACGGAACAGCCGCTGGCCCTTGGAACAGAGGTAACGGGAAAGATTGAATGGGAAAGACGTTTCGATCTGACGCAGCAGCATTCAGGAGAACATATGGTAAGCGGCCTGGTGCATGAAGCATACGGCTACGACAATGTGGGCTTCCATATGGGAAGCGATGTGATCACCATTGATTTCAATGGAATTCTTACTATGGAACAATTACAGGAAATAGAAGAGAAGGTAAATGAAAAAATCTGGGAGAATACTTCCGTGGAAATTTTTTATCCTTCCAGGGATGAACTGGCGCAGCTGCCCTATCGCAGTAAAAAAGAACTTACTGGAAAGGTGCGCCTTGTACGTTTTCCCGGAGCAGATCTTTGCGCCTGCTGTGGGACTCATGTGACACATACCGGAGAAATCGGTATGGTAAAAATCCTTTCCGTAGAAAAATTCCGGGAAGGAGTACGGGTAGAAATGATCTGTGGAAAACGGGTTTCCCGTTATCTTTCCATGGTGGAACAGCAGAACCATCAGATTTCTGTGGCTCTTTCCGCGCGTCCGGATAAGACAGCGCAGGCAGTAGAGCGGCTGACGGAGGAGCTTTATCAGACCAGGGGACAGGTACATCTTCTGGAAGAGAAACTTTTTGATATGGAAGCAGAACGATGGAAAGATTGTAAGGATGTGCTTCTGTTTCAGGAAGGAATGGAGGCGGACAGTGTGCGGCGGCTTGCAGATGCCGTGATGCAGACCTGTAAAGGTTTCTGCGCTGTTTTCTCCAGAAATCAGGATCAGACATATAAATATGCCATAGGTCAGAAGGACGGAGATTTAAGAGCACTGGTAAAAGAAATGAATGCTGCGCTGAATGGACGGGGCGGAGGACGTCCGTTTTTTGTTCAGGGATCGGTCAAAGCCGACGAAAAGGACATTCGCGCATTTTGGGAAAAGAAAAAAACAGAGGTGTAAAACGTGTTTGGAGAATGTCATGCCCATATGATCATGGACGGTGTGAATTATAAAAAAGCAATAGGGCTTCACAAAGATGGAGTAAATGAGCAGGCGGTTCGGGCGCATCTGAAAGCATATCAGAAGGCTGGCGTCAGATTTGTACGGGATGGAGGAGATTTTGCAGGTGTTTCCAAACGTGCCAGGAAACTGGCGAGAGAATATGGAATCGATTATAGAACTCCTGTGTTTGCCATTCACAAAGAAGGGCATTACGGAAGCATTGTGGGCAAGAGTTTTCGGGATATGAAGGAATTTCATCAGAGAGTTTTAGAAGCCAAAAAAGAAGGGGCAGATTTTATCAAAATCATGACCACCGGACTTTTGGATTTTGAAAACCACGGACAGATTACCGGGACGCCCCTTCCTGCCTGTGAGGTAAAGGAAATGGTGCACATTGCCCATGAAGAGGGCTTTGCGGTGATGAGCCATACCAATGGCATTTATGGAGCCCGCGCAGCAATAGAAGCAGGGATAGACAGTCTGGAACATGGAAATTATATGGATGAAGAAACGGTGGAACTTCTGGCAGAGAGTCATACCGTATGGGTTCCCACTTTGGTCACGGTTCGGAATCTTCTTGGCTGCGGACGGTACCAGGATGAGGTACTTCGTCCAATTATTCAACAGGGAGAAGATACTCTTTGTTTGGCATACCGCAAAGGGGTAAAAATCGCGTTGGGAAGTGACGGCGGTGCATATCTGGTTCCCCATGGAAAAGGGATTGTGGATGAGTACCAGGCCTTTCTCAAGATTCTTGGAGATACTTTGGAAGTGAAGAACTGGCTCCAAAAAGGGGAGGAAGAAATTCAACGTCGCTTTCAGAGAAATTGATAATTACGAAATTTCATTGAAAAGGCAGAAAAACAAGGCAGGCGAGTACAAACAGAATGTACTCGTCTGCCTTTTATAAACGGGAGTATTCAGGCATCCTCGATTTTCAGACAGGTGTAAATATTGGAAGTCTGAGAAGTCAGAGGATTAAAGGTAATGCGGATGTTGGAGCCCACGGACAGACCGGCGGACAGATTAATCCGGGCGTCTGAAGTATAGGCGGTAAGTACCGCATTATCATAAGTCTGGATGGTTACGGTGTTGGCTGTGGTGGCCAGAATGGTTCCGGTTACGGTAAAAGTCATATGACGGTCCGTCAGCTGCGCAGGATCTTCTCCAGTCACAGACAGGAGACGGATTCCATCCAGGGTACTTCCGTTAAACTCTCCGGTATAGGCAAGGGTAACACGGGAGCCTGGGGCTGTGCCTCCGATAAAATAACAGGGGATCGATGTGAGATTGACCGAAACCGGTTGGGGTATGCCATCGATGGAAAGGGTGAGGGCAGGGAGATGGATATCCTGGATCACACCACGCAGATACTTTTCTTTTTCTCTTTCTGGCTGCTGTGCGGCCTCCTCTGGCGTAGGTGTCGGGGTAGGCGCAGGAACCTGAAAGGGCTCAGTATCAGAGATACTTAAAACCTTCAGGTGGCTGGCATTAAGCACCTTGGGATCGTTGGAAGCATTTTCCGGGAATTTTCCCTTAAAGTGAAGGTAAACCCAGGCGCCAGCCTGAATGCCGTTCTGGTAATACTGCTTCGTTCCGGTAATGGGATATGTGGCAGTTTTCCCATTTTTGGATTTGATGGTAATGGTATTGGCAGTCAGACTCTGAATCTGCCCGTGGGCAGTCCGGTCCTTCAGCTTGTTTTTTTTATGGTATTCATCCACGACCTTCAGGGCATGGACAGTGCTGGTATCGGTATTGGAAAGCTGTCCTTCATAGATGATGTTGACCTCATCCCCTGTAATCATTCCATCTGCACATTCCAATGTGGCCTGAGAAACATCAAATACATAGGTTTGTTCGCCGGAAACAATGGTCAGGGTGCTTCCGTCAAAATCCATCAGCTTTCCGCGGATTTCATCCATATATACCCTCGCTGTATTTCCAACGGGTTCTTCTTCCTGGGGAACATCTCCAGTGGAAACAAAACGATCTACAATGGTTCCAAGGCTGCAGCCGGACATACCAAGAACAAAGCCAAGACAAAGGCTGCATGCAGCAAGCAGTTTTTTCATTTTTTCCTCCGGTAATACATATGGCACCGGATACCGGTTATTTGGGTTCCTCCCTTGAGCGGGGAGGTTTGGCAGTGAAATCAAAAATTTCTCTGTAAGCGTCCCATTCCTGACGGTCTTCTGCGATATTGGGCATCAGTCCCGTGCATTCTGTACAGGCATTGGTATCCAGATAATTGTCGTATGAAACATGATAAAAGTCTTCCTCGTGCTTTTTTTTCATGATGATCATGGCCTCCTTAAAAATGGCTTCCAGAGTTTATTATATGCGCAGAAAATCATAATATGCAGACTCAGAAAACTTTAGGGATATTATAACAAAAAAATATTGAAATTTCTATAAATTGTGCTATAATCGGGATGAATAAATAATAGCGAAGTAGGAATTTATACGTTAAGTGTTCATAGGCTGGGGAGTCGCCATGAAACGAAAAGCTCGCATACCACGAACTAGCAGCTTGCGATATATTTTCCGCACCCGTTGCTACATGTGAGAACATCTCATAATGTGGAGGGATTATTATTTATGGTAACTGCTCTAATTTAAAGTGATGCATCTTCTGCAGGGCAGAATGCACACCAAACATTATGGAGGTGTTTTTATTATGCAAAAAAATAAGTACAAAACCTATTGGAATGTAAAAACTCTTGTATTTATGGCGCTTCTTGTTGCCATGCATCTGGTACTGACAAGGGTACTGGTGGTTGAACTGGGAGCTTATCGTATCTCAGTGGGAAGTGTCTGCACCATTCTGGCTGGCCTGTGGATGGGACCGGCAGCCGGAGCTGCCTGTGGTCTGGCAGCAGACCTTCTGGGTTGTCTGATGAAGGGTTATGCTGTCAATCCGTTTATTACTGTGGCAGCAATTGCCTGGGGTGTAATCCCGGCGCTGTTCAAACCCATGTTTGCACAGAAATCCAAAAAAGGAAAAACCATTGGAATTTCCATTTCCATTTTCCTTACAGCTATCCTGAGTTCCCTGATTCTGACCACTGCAGGTCTTGTGCTCTTTATGGGCTATTCTTTCTGGGGCATTATCTGGGGAAGACTGGTACAGTTTGCAATTATGGTTCCGATTTACTGTGTACTCACCTGCCTGTTATATTTCAGTCCTTTGACCAGTATGGTAGTAGGTAATGTAACGCCAGCTGTTTTGGAAAAAAAGACAGTCTGAAGCAAATTTAAATAATTGATTCCCCAAAAGATATGGAGCACAGCTATTTTGGCTGTGCTTTATTTGTGGTGCGCGCCATGGGGAGCTCTGATTACTTAGTCAGGAAAGGAAAAGAATGGTATGCCCTTTATATGGCAGCCGGAAAAAAGCTGCCATAACAACAGTCTAACGGTTCTGGGGCTGTACCCGAAACCAGTAAGTGTAGAGATCTTTAAAACCAAGAGATTCATACAGGTAATGTGCCGGGTTTCCTGAAACGACCTGAAGATAGGCGTTTTGGGCGCCCTGCTGCATTCCGTATTCCAGAAGCCCTGTGCAGATTTGACGGGCATATCCTCTTTTTCGGTAATCCTCCCGTACATGAATAGCATAAATACCAATGTAATCCCGGTCCAGAATTCCAAGTCCGGTGGCAATAATTTTTCCATCTTTGCGGATGGAAGCACAGATGGTTTCCTTTGGAATGG